>Ga0163162_10000135_pt1 | contig 67187 bp, 43 predicted proteins | sample S55metaG_FD_115310 | JGI IMG/M metagenome (GOLD analysis project Ga0163162, IMG submission 115310) | Switchgrass rhizosphere microbial communities from Kellogg Biological Station, Michigan, USA - S5-5 metaG | ecosystem: Host-associated > Plants > Roots > Rhizosphere > Soil | place: USA...
ATCGCGGTTTCCGGAAGCGATGTGTATGTAGTCGGATACCAAAAAACAAGTTCGGGATACGACGCCATGCTCTGGAAAAACGGATCTTCGGTTGACCTTGGCCGTGATGGCAACGCGTATGGTATAACGATATCTGGAACGGATGTGTATGTTGTCGGTTCTTTAGCGCAAAAAGCCGTGTATTGGAAAAATGGACAGGTGCATTATCTCGATGGTGGTACGGAAGCATGGGCCTTATTTGTAAAACCATTATGATGACAGCAAAGCAGGAAACAGTGCAATAAATAAATCAGTGGTTGAGGAATTTCGATATTTTCACATTGAACTAAATTTTTTGCCATGAAAAAGATATTTCTGATTTCTATCATCGCATTTGTGTTAATGGCATTTAATCATTCGATACAATGGCTAAAATTCCAGGCCGACAAATCAGAACTCATCAAATTGGAAAAAGAATTTTCTGATTATGTCCAACAACAAGGTATTCCTGCCGGCTTTGGAAAATATGCAGCGGAAGACGCAGTGATCAACCGGAATGGAAATTTGATAAAAGGGCGTGAAGCAATCAACAAGTTCTACAAAACTACCCGATCAAAAAATGACAAGCTCGTTTGGGCCGCCGACTTCGCCGACGTTTCTGCAGCTGGTGATATGGGATATACCTACGGAAATTATACCTACACCGCTGTTGATTCAGCCGGGAATGCAAAAGAGTATAAAGGAGTTTTTCATACTGTGTGGGAGAGACAGAAGGATGGGTCGTGGAGGTTTGTGTACGACTAATGAGACCAAAGTAAGAAGAGCGGAGAGCGGCATTACATATCGTTCTCCGCTCCTTCTTACTTTCTTTAAAAATATCGCTGCTCCGAAGTCTATCCGGATTTCATAAAGTCACAACAAACTCCGCTCCTTCATTTTCCTTGCTCGTTACACTCAATTCACCTCCATGCGCCTTGATGATATCGTAGCTCAATGATAAGCCCAGCCCGGTTCCTTGCCCCGTTGGCTTGGTTGTAAAGAATGGTTGGAATATTTTGTCAAGAATTTTGTCATCGATTCCGACTCCATTATCCTTAATATGAATTTCAATTTTATTTCCTGCCCTTTGCGTAGTTACGGATACCGTGGGCGTATATCCATCACCGACAGATCTCTTTTTTTGAGATACGCTGTAAAATGCATTATTAAAAAGATTCAGCAACACGCGCCCCATGTCTTGTGGTACCACATTTATTTTTCCTATGGCCGGGTCGAATTTTGTTTGCAGCGTAGCGTTAAAAATTTTATCCTTTGCACGTAGTCCATGATAGCTCAAACGCAGGTATTCATCTGCCAGGGCATTGATATCAACAGGTTCCTTTTTCCCACCGCTGGTGCGTGAATGTTGCAACATTCCTTTGACTATACCGTCAGCGCGTTTGCCGTGATGATTTATCTTTTGTTGGTTGTGCGTAAGATCGGTTACCAATTTTACGACGAGCGATTTATCGATTTCTGGTCTCTCCACTTCGTCCTTCAGTTCCTGCGCAAGCTCCATACTGAGCTCAGAAAAATTGTTTACAAAATTCAACGGGTTTTGAATTTCATGTGCAATGCCAGCGGTAAGTTCTCCCAACGACGCCATTTTCTCCTGTTGAATAAGTTGAACCTGCGTAGCCTTCAAATCAGACAATGCAAGTTGCAATTCCTCCTTTTGCTTTGTGAGCTCCGCCGTTCTTTCGGCGACCATATATTCCAGTTCATTCTTTTTAGCCTCAATGATTTTGTTTTGCGCCTCCTCCGCCAGCCTGATGCTTCTCTCTTTGTCGAGCGCTTTTCGCTGTCTTCTTGATACGAAATACATCGCGCCCATCCAAATGATTGAAAAAGTAATAGCCGGGTCCTTATATTCACGCAAATGATCAAGCCACTTTACATTGAGTGAATCGACGATTTCGAAATTTGCTGCGACGATCAGGTATGGATCGACCGCGTAGATGACCCATCGTGCAGGCCGGAATTCTTCGTTTTTATGTATGACAAGAATGAGGGCGAATATCAGCGCGAATGCGGTCCATCTTGCAACATGCTCAAGGACCGGAAAAACAATTCCTATTCCAAGCAAAACCAAACCTGCAATCCAGGCCAACCTGAGCCTGTTATCCCACTCTGCCAGCTTTGGAGATGCATACAAAACTTTTCGTAGATATCGTGCTGTAAAAAAGATAATGGCGGCTTCAAAAAACATGTGGCCCGGTTTGTTTCAGTTATCGAAAATAATTCTTTATCATAAGATCCTTTCAAATCGTTCGTACCAAATTTTTATGAGCGGTTCGTTTTCATTAAATGGGTCATTTAAGTTTGCATTACAAACGCTCGACACACGCACCAGCCGGCAGACAGGTCCTTGAGAAAATACTGGAGTACTAAACCAGGCTATCAGAGATTTACCCGACATCCTAGTTAACGCGTAATTAATTTCATGGCGACCCATTGAAATGAGTCTTGCCTTTGTGTCTTTGCGTGAAACAAAAAACTCGCAAATTCCCCTAGGCACAAAGAGCACAAATTTTTTTGCCTCATTTATCCGATTCCCACCTCACCATCAATCATCTGTTAATGAAAAAAAATATTTTTCTAATACTGCTACTATCAGCAATTGTTGCATATTTTTTCTCCTCCGGTAGAACGAATCATCCTGCAGATATTACTCCGGTCCTGATTGGAAATGGAGTCATTTCTACAGAGGATGATGAATTTGGAGCAACGTTCAGCCCCGATGGCAACATATGCTACTTCACAAAGAAAAGCCCATCAACATTACAAAGCAACGTTTATGTAATCTGTTATTCACAACGTCAAAACGGAAAATGGACAGAGCCCAGAATCGCTCCGTTTTCCGGCAAGTACAAAGACTTGAATCCAAGATTTTCTCCCGATGGATCGAAGCTTTTCTTTATTTCAAATCGAACCGACAGCATTAAGAAAACGCCCGATACCGATATCTGGATGGTCAAAAAAAATGGTGAGGGGTGGACGGAACCAGAAAACCTCGGGCCAATCATAAATACAAGCGGCTACGAATTGGGATGTTCCCTGGCGAGCGACGGCACACTTTATTTTAGCACGACGGGAAATACAGGAAATGTTGATTTGTTTCGCTCCAAATGGATTGACGGAAAATATCAAAAACCGGAAGGACTTGGTGAACTGATCAATACGGTTTACAGTGAGTCGGATCCGTTCGTCGCGTCCGATCAGAGTTATATACTGTTTACCTCCGAAGGGCGACCCGACGCTACTCCAAGCGGAGAAGGTGCGAGCGCTAATTATCAAAGAAGCGATATCTATATCAGCTTCTATAAAGATGGAAAGTGGTCCGCGCCAAAAAATGTTGGTCGCCCTGTGAATTCGCCTGCAGAGGAATCCGGGCCTTCTGTTTCTGCCGATGGCAAAACATTTTATTTCACAAGCGAAAAAAATTTTATTGCGCTGCCACTGAAAACAAAACTGGAATATTCTTCTTTCGAAAAAAGTCTGCATGCGCCACAAAACGGATTGGGTGACATCTACCAGCTACCAGCAAACGAATTCTTCAAAAATCTGAAATAGGCATTTTATGAAAACGAAAACTAAATGGTTCATTTTTTTCTCCGTTGTAGTTTTGATTATCGTCACGCAATCACATATCACGCAAAATAAAAATTCCACAAATGCACCATATGCGCGCCCCGAAGTCATCAACGATCCCGTCATATTTGAGAAGGATATTATCACAACAAGGGATGACGAGTTTGGCGGCACATTTACGCCGGACGGGAAAACTTGTTTTTTTTCAAAGAGCGTTTTGCGTTTTTATATTGATGTGATCTGTTATTCTGAATTTAAAAATGGTGCGTGGCAAACACCCCGCATTGCACCGTTCTCAGGTAAGTATCGCGATTTTGATCCCGTGATTTCGCCAGATGGAACAAAAATGATTTTTACTTCGGATCGACCGGTCAGTGGAGAAACAGAAATTGATTACAATATTTGGATGGTCAATAAAACTTCTGATGGTTGGAGTGATCCGGTAATGCTCGATTCCGGCGTAAACAGTAAGTACGATGAACATTTTGCGTCGATGGCAGCAAATGGAACGGTCTATTTTAGCTCAAACCGCCCCGGGGGTATGGGCGGTCCCGGTGATGGTGATATCTATCGTTCAGTACCGGTCAATGGAAAATATCTGACTGCCGAGCATCTTGATTCGGCGAGCTCAACAGCGTATGAGCTTGATTGTACAGTTGCGCCGGACGAAAGTTTTATGTTGATTGGCGCGTATGGGCGGCAGGGAGGCCCGGGAAGTTTTGATATTTTCATAAGTAGAAATATAAACGGTAAATGGACGGATGCGAAAAGTCTTGGCCCCAAAGTAAACACCCGTTTTCGTGATTATAGTCCGCGTATCAGCCCCGATAAAAAATATCTTTTCTTCACTAGTGAAAAAGACTTTACAAAACAGCCATCGCAAGGACTTAAAAATTACCAGGAGCTTGAAGATAACCTGCATGGAATTTACAATGGGTCAGGTAATATTTACCAAGTGGAGTTGCAAGCGTTGGGGATTGAGTTGAAGTAGTAGGTTGAAAAGTTAATAAGGTTGGTTTCACATAAAGGCACAGAGTGCTACGAAGACTTAGGCAATTCATTCTGCCGCCATAGTACTTTGTGCCTTTGTGTAAAACCAAACTTATCAAAAATCTTCAACTTGCCAACTTTGCAACTCGTCAACTTTTCATCCACTCATCCATTCAACTCTCCCCATTTCTCTTTATCTTTCGGAGTAAATATCACGGATGAAATCTCGTTCATATCTGAGTATACTGCTTACCGTTATCCTATTGTGGAATTTTGCAATACACACTCCTGCGGAAGGGATCGATCATCCCACATTGGCAATTGGTTCGCCTGCACCGGATTTTAAACTTCCAGGTGTAGATGGGAAGACTTACTCGTTGGCTTCATTCAGCAACGCAAACATATTAGTGATCGTTTTTACATGCAATCATTGTCCAACGGCGCAAGCCTACGAGGATCGCATCATAAAACTTACTAATGATTACACCCCGAAAAATGTAGCGGTAGTCGCCATTAATCCAAATGATCCAAAAGCGTTACGCCTCGATGAACTCGATTTTTCTGACTTAGGCGACTCATTTGATGAAATGAAAATTCGCTCGCGCGAGAAATCATTTAATTTTCCTTACTTGTTTGATGGTGAAACGCAATCCGTGGCCCGGGCATTTGGACCAGTTGCAACCCCGCATGTATTTATATTTGACCAGAGCCGGAAACTTCGATATGTTGGGAGATTTGATGATACTGAATCGCCATTTAAAGTGCCAAATAGTAATGATACGAGAGATGCAATCGATGCATTACTTGCAGGCCAGGATGTAAAGGTACAAACCACTAAAGTTTTCGGATGTTCTGTGAAGTGGACGGAAAAGACGGACCAGGTTCAAAAGACGTTGGAGAAATGGGCAGCGGAACCAGTTAACGTCAATTTAATTGATGAAAACGGTCTGCGAGAAATTTTGAAAAACAATACAAAGAAATTATTTCTCATCCATATTTGGTCGAACAATTGCAAAGATTGTCTCGATAACTTCCCACAATTTGTCACTATCAACAGAATGTATCGGGACAGAGATTTTGAATTTATCAGCGTCAACACAGACAAGGTTGCTGAGCAGTTGAACACGATGAACTTTTTACAGCAAGAACAGGCCTCAAACAGAAATTATCTTTTTAGCGCGGATAACCAGGCAAAATTAATTGCCGTGATCGATCCAACATGGAACGGTAATGTGCCGTATACAATTTTGGTGGAACCGGGAGGTCAAATAGTCTATACAAAACAAGGTCCAATCAATCCGGCGGATTTAAAACGAACGATTGTAAATAATCACCTGCTTGGGAAATATCCGTAATATTATTCTTTCACATTTTTATTGGCCCCATATGAAAAAATCGCTAATTATTTTTTTCGGCGTTGCGTGCTATTCTTCATTTGTCTTTGCGCAGGATTCACGTGGAATCATGGATCTGTCAAAAATTCCCGCACCAAGGGATCATTTCCAGGTAGAATATTGTTTTGACAGTACAACAAAACCTGAGCGTTGGATGAATCAAAAGTCGGGCCTTCAGGTTTCGTTTGCTTCGACGGACCAGGCATATTTCAGGTCTGAGGCTCCTGATATCAATTCAACATCTGTATGGGAAGGAACGGGATGGAAGGGAGAGAGATTAAACATTATGATCTTACTATGGTCAACTGATTCCATCAATCAAATTCGGTTTGTTTTAAGAAATCTTGCCAATACAAATGGTCAATCGTTGAATAAAGAAAATATCAATCTGCATTTGGTGCGATATGTTGTTTCTAACTATCCTTATAATGCAGGTGACGCTGTCTGTGATGTGTCTCCACATAAATCGGTTTACCTGATGCCCGATAGGTTTGAAAATTTCCGGCAGTTTGATCTTCCCGGGAAAACGGTGAGGCCGGTTTGGTTATCGGTTGATATTCCTTCAACAATTGCACCAGGAATGTACAAGGGAAGTATTGAAGTGCAATCGGAAAAATCGAGATCGATACTTAATGTGAGTATCAAAGTGCAGAAAGAATTACTGCCGAAACCGCATGACTGGAAATTTCGCCTTGATCTCTGGCAAAATCCGTGGGTTATTGCTTGGTATAATCATGTTGAACCCTGGTCGCCTGACCATAAAGCGATGTTGAAAAAACATCTTGCGTTGTATGCAAATGCAGGCGGAAAATATATTACGACATATGCGGTGCATTCTCCGTGGGCGGATAATTCTTACATGATCGAAGAAACAATGATCGAATGGGTGAAAAGAAAAAGCGGTGCGTGGAAATTTGATTACTCAATTTTCGACCAATACGTTCAACTCGCGATGGATGCCGGGATTGATAAAGCCATCACAATCTATACACCAGTTCCCTGGGGTAACCGTTTCCGTTATATGGATGAAGCAACCGGGAATTATATTTATGCTATTTGGGAACCTGGTTCAAACGATTTCAAAAATGTATGGAATGCTTTCTTAACTGATCTTCAAAAACATTTACAGCAAAAAGGATGGTTGGATAAAACCTACCTGGGGATTAATGAAAACACGATGGAGCAAACGCTGGCAACCATCCGGGTTATTAAAGCTCATTCAAATAAATGGAAAATAACTTATGCGGGCGACTGGCATCGGGAGTTGAATAGTTTGCTCAACGACTATTCATTTCTATATAGTAAGGAACCAGACATTGACGTCGTGAAAAAAAGATCCGCTCGCGGATTTACTTCTACTTATTACATCTGCTGCAATCCTCCCAAGCCAAATGATTTTGTTTTTTCTCCACCTGTTGAAGGAAGATGGTTGAGCTGGTATTCTGCCGCGCATGGATACAATGGACTACTTCGATGGGCTTACGATGCGTGGCCCGCGGATCCAACGCGCGATGCACGTCACACCGTATGGCCCGCTGGTGACTGTTTTCTTGTTTACCCCGGAGGCACGAGTTGCATTCGATTTGAAAAATTGCGTGAAGGCATTTCTGATTATGAAAAGATCCGGATACTAAAAGAGCAGGCAGCAGTTTCAACAAATACGAAAGCAAAAGAACTCGCAAAGGAACTGGATGCACATCTGCAATTATTTTATAACGAACATGAATTTAAAACCGAAAAAATCACGCACGATTTGGATAAGGGAAAGAAATTGGTTGATGAGCTAAGCGATTTACTCGGTAAATGATTTTCTCTATGCGCCTACGTGTCTATGCAGTGAAGAAAAATTACTACATAGATATATAAGCCCATAGAGAGAGAAAGACTTTATGACAGCAATGAAAAAATATCTTGGTCGAACATTGATTACGGCTACGTTCCTGCAGATTGTCAATTTCTCTTTCGCAAACAACCTAACGGGGAAGGTTACCTGTACGCAATGGGATGAATATATTCTAACGCATGTCTTAACTCCTGCTGGCCCGATTCCGACTGCGATGGATCCGAATGGAGTTTACCCATATCTGAGCTTCGCTGAAACATCGAGCCGTCCCGTATTAAAGAAATATCACTTTATAACTCTCGAAAACGAAAAAATACGGGCTACTATTTGTCCTGATCTCGGCGGAAAGATATTTTCGATGGTATACAAGGCATCCGGAACGGAAGTATTGTACATGCCAGGAATCGTACGATACACAAGGATTCTTCCCAGATTTTATTTTGTCGCTGGTGGAATCGAAGTAAGCTTCCCGATCTCACATTCTCCCTCGCAAAATGAAAAGGTGTTGTATAAGATCGATAGCAGCTCAGATCGCACCTATGTAACATGCGGTGAGCGTGAGTTGCGATTTGGTATGCAATGGTCGGTGGAATATTCATTGGGACCTGGTGATGATTTTTTAACACAGCGCGCAATTTTTTATAACCCCGGCACTGAAGCATATCCATGGATGTCCTGGTCGAATGCAGCGTTGCCTTGTGCTGCTGATACGCGTTTTGATTTTCCTAAGGGAAAAGTATTGTCGCATGCTTCCGTTGTGGATTCTATTGATTGGTTAACACAAGGACCGAAAACAGAATCGGATATTAAAGAAATGACAGGATATTTTTGGAAGACCAAGGATGTAAATGCCTTTGGCGCTTTCACTCCTTCGATGCATGCAGGTTTATACCATATCGCTGATGAGAAGATTGCCGGAGGTATTAAACTATGGAGTTATGGAGATGATAGTGCGTGGTCCGTATTAAGTACGGGCAGGCATCAACGTTATATCGAAATACAGGGCGGCCCATTGAGCGATCAATCGATCAAGGCAATGCTTCAACCAAAAGAAACGAAGTGGCATGTTGAGTTTTGGTATCCATCGAATGGCGAGATGGATATTTATTCTTTAAAACTTCCGTCGGTTCGTTTGCGATCAATTCAATCGATTCCGCGTTTTCAATGGGCGAGACATGGCGACGTAGATTTTTGGGATCGGTTATTAAACGCATATAATAAGAAAGACTCGAAGTTACTTTCGCCTCCGGCAATCGATCAAAACAACTGGCCACCATCCGGAATGGAAAATTTAAGGGCGGCATTTTTGTGGGCGATTGAATCCGGCAAACAACCAGGCAATAAGGCGCTGTGGCAATTTTATTTTGGAACCTGGCTCGCAGGTCGGGGCGATATTGAAGAAGCAATTAAGATTCTTTCTCAAATTGATTTGGGCGTTGCCAGGGTTTTACTCGCGCGACTATTGAAGTCAAAAGGAAAAAACCAGGATGCAGTTGCAGCAATCGAATCTGTCAAAGAGCCATGGCTGCAAATACATCCGCAAGTAGTTGTTGAAAGAGACAAATTATTGCGATCATTAGGATCACAAACAATTCCCGAAAGAGAGCAATGGCTTTTGAAAGTTGATGCACTGAATGATGAATGGATTATCGAAAGAAAAGTACAATTGCTAATCGACAAAGGTGAATTTGAAAAAGCAAAAATCCTGTTGTTATCGACTCCGTTTCAAAAAGTGCATCAGACATACACGCGAACTAATTTGTGGAAACAGATTTCGGAGAAACTTAATATTCCATTTATGCCGATCCCTGCATCATTGGGCGAGGACAGGCTGGCGAGGTTCGGCGCGTATAGGGAAAATGAAGAATGAAGAGCTGTCGTTCTTTTTTACTTTGTGCCTTTGTGTGAAACCAAATTTCACACAAAGGCACAAAGATGAAAAAGAAACTACTCCGGCTAAAGCCTGATAAATCGTCCCGAGATGATTACGCCCGAAGGATATCTTATGATAAGGGAATATCCACCCGGAGCAAGTCCCGACACATCCAACTGGAATTGATTCATACCAGTCACGAGTCCGACAGATTTTGTTTGCAAAATATTTCCAGTGGTTCCGATAATCTGCAACTGTACTCTTGCGTTGACATCCGAATTAATTGTTACTGTAATTTGATTTTCTGTTACCGGGTTGGGGGCGATCAGTAATGTAGCCTGGCTACTGTTTCCCCCGTGATCGTCCGCTTTTACACACGACGCCATATCACCGCGAAGATTGTTTCCTATTAACGGCAGTGTAGTTTGTTTGATCAATGAGATCACACCACTATGTACGTTCCCCATATAAAATTTTCCGTCTATTGTCAGTATGAACAATCTGCCCGCGTCGTTGGAGAAAATTCCCGACAGATCAGAAATCGCAATATTTGGTATTTGCGGATTCACACAATTCAGCACAGGATATAATGCACGGGAATTGAAATATGCAATTTTTGCCGGGCCTGGCGACGATGCCTGCGCCGGAATTACAGTGTAGATATGGCCGGTGTTTGGATCAAACGCAAGATCTTGCAAAAGTCCATTCGCAGGATTTGACAATACTGCAAGCAGTTCATCAGCGCAAGTTCCGATTGTAATACGTCGATATTGAATATTGATCTGATCGCCTTCTTTTAATGTCGAGACGTTTTCAATAATTCCTAAATAAAGTGTTGGAATATTTGAAGCACTGATTGGTGTATCACCGGTAACCGCAGTGAAATAAAAATTATCGTTGCCATCCATTGTGCCCGCAGCTGTGTTAATGATCCCAACGCCCGATCCTGAATTTGGTGGCGGCGACAGTTTACCGATATCTACAAAATTTCCGTTTTTATCCATCCTGGAAAAGAACGGATCGACCACGTCTGAACTTTCATGCATAGCATATAAGAATCCGTCTTTGCTATTCAGGCCAAAACCGTTGAATTGTGCGTTGATGGGATTGCCCGAAGGCTGAGTGTTTCCATCCTGGTCAATCACGTATATCTGGAACGGTGACACCGTGCTGTTGATCCCGGGTCTTGTAATGGCAACAGAAACGCCTGGACAATTATCAAATGGAACAAGTACGACGGCTTTTTTACCGACGCACGATGCCATGTCTCCACGGAGATTTCCGCCAAGGAGAGGAAGCCCGCTTTGTCCGACCAACTGGATCTCCCCACTCTGAATATTTCCTTTATAAAATTTTCCATCGATCGTCAACATGAACAACGTGTTGTCGGAAAAATACAATCCGGAAAGATCGAACGTAGGAATATTTGGTGAAGCGCGATCTATGCAATTGATCGTTGGATTATTATTTGGATTGAACCATGCAATCTTACCACTACTTGGAGCTGCGCCGGCCCCTGCGATAAACGTGTATATATTACCGTTAGATGTGTTGTATGCAATATCCTGCACGGCGCCCTGCAAGGGATTTGTGAGCGCGACCAACAGCTCGTCAGCGCAGGTGCCAAAGTTGATTTTCGAATATTGTATGGTGATTGGACTTGAACCGGGCGTGAGCGTAGAGACCTTTTGGATTTTGCCAACAAACAATTCCGGTGGTGCTGATACATTTTGCAGGTCAATGACGATGGATGTGAGATAATAGTTATCCTGGTCATCCATTGTGCCCGCGGCGGTGTTTATAATACCTAATTTAAATCCGCTAGTAGTTGGTGGGGTCAATACACCAACGTTTTCAAAACTTCCGTTTTTGTCAACTCTCGTCAAAAATGGATTGATAACATTGGGTGATTCATGGATTCCATAAAAGAATCCATCTTTTGTATTCAATCCAAAACCATTTATCTGCAAATTGATCGGCGCTCCGCTCGGTTGCACCGCTCCCAATGAATCAATCAGGTAAATCTGGTACGGACCCGGTGTTGCGTTGATACCCGGTCGTGTGATGGCAACAGATACACCTGGACAATTTTCAAAAGGTTGTAAGTTTTGTGCTGAAGTGAAAACTGGTGTAAGAAACAAATAGCAAATAGCGGCAGCTAGTAAAAATTTTTTCATGGCAAAGTTTGTTGGTTTAAATGATAAACAATTAGTCTTCGATGCAGGGCCAGCATCGTGGTTCTACGAACTTTGGAGCGAGGGGTTTTTACGATAGTGCTCATCAAATTGGATGAAGCATATCGTAGTTACGAGTTAGATTATTCTTAAGTTGCTCTGTAAATAATTTCGGAGACGAAATGATTTTTAAAAGAACCACAAAAAGCTTGCTAGAAAGTAGATGGCAATTGCAGTGAACAGATGACAGTCGATCGACTACTTTGCACGCGTCATTTCGAACGGAGTCCGCCGAAGGCGGACGAAGTGAGAAATCCCGTGCCATTTATTGGCTGTTACAGAAATAATAACGGATTAATCGCGCAAGTGCAGCCGCCAACAATTCGGTTGGATTTCTCACTTCGTTGCTTCGCTTCGCTCAGCAAGTCCGTTCGAAATGACGGCGCAGGAACTCAACAACTCTCAACCGATTGACTTCTCAATTATTCTTCATACTTTTTGTTATGAAAAACAAACGTCGGGAATTTCTAAAATTGACAAGTCTCACAAGTATGGCAGCAGGGTTGGATATCCTGAATGGATTTGCCTGGACGGATCACTATACAAAATCAAATCATTCAACCTTTCAAAAAGAAAATTCAATGGCTACAAAAAATGCCGAAAACCATATCAGCTTGATCGGTGCATATGGTGCATGGGCCGCCTCACTGGTGGGGAATAAATTACCTGCACTTTCTTTTCGTAGGACAGAGTGGACAGATGTCGAGCAATGGAAGACCGCTGCAAAAAAACGCCTCGAAGAAAGAATGTCTATTCCAGACATTGGAGGGATGCCTGCAGTTCATATAAAAAAACAATTTGAATATGATGGATTGCATATTGAAGAACTTACCTGGCAATTGCCGTATGGACAACCGACTGAAGGTATTCTGCTAAAACCAGCGAACGCAAAAAAGCCCTTGCCTGGCATTCTTGCGTTTCATGATCACGGAGGAAACAAATATTTTGGGACGAGGAAAATTACCCTGACTTCTGATACGATGCATCCGTTGATGGAAGAGCATCAAAAAAATTATTATGAAGGGATGGCATGGGCGAATGAGATTGCAAAACGCGGATATGTCGTGCTTGTACCGGACGCGTTTACGTTTGGAAGCAGGAGAGTGATGTTAGAGGACGTGCCTGACGATTTGCGGGGTAAATTAAATGATCGTGATCCGGAAAATCCAGGGAATATTCATGCATATAACGAGTGGGCATCAAATCATGAAGCGGTCATGGCGAAGTCATTGTTTTGCGCGGGTACAACATGGCCAGGAGTTTTTTTTGCGGAGGATCGCAAGGCGTTGGATATTTTATGTTCGAGAAAGGATGTTAATCCACAAAAAATCGGCTGCGGAGGATTATCCGGCGGTGGATTGCGTACTGTTTTCATGGCGGGACTTGATTCGCGAATCAAGTGTGCGGTCCCAGTTGGATTCATGAGCACATGGAGAGACTTTCTTTTGAACAAATGTTACAATCACACCTGGATGCTATATGTGCCATTGCTTCCCAATGAAATGGATTTCCCGGAAATCCTTGCATTGCATGCTCCATCCGCAGCGCTTGTGTTGAATGACGAAGATGATGATTTATATACAAAAGAAGGCATGCGACAGGCGAATGATATTCTAAAAGAAATTTATCAAAAAGCGAATGCTGCTGACCGTTATAAATGTTCTTTTTACCCAGGCCCGCATAAATTTGATAAAAAAATGCAGGAAGAAGCGTTTGCATGGTTTGATAAATGGCTTGGTTTTTAGTGGGCGTCATGCGCTCAGCAACTTCTTTTTCGAAGTGGCGCGTGTTAATTAACTTCATATCTTCAACTAACCAGAATGAAAATTCAAATCGCGCCGGATCCAAAAACACTCGGCCAAACTGCCGGAAATGATGCTGCCGGATTAATTCGCGAAGCAATCTCAAAAAATGGAAGCGCCAACGTCATCCTGGCTACGGGCACAAGTCAATTTGAAACTCTAAATTCGATTATCAATGATAAAGGTATTGACTGGAGCAGGGTCGTGATGTTTCATTTGGATGAATACATCGATCTCCCGATTACATCTCCCGCAAGTTTTCGAAAATATTTGAAGGAGCGATTTTTGGAAAAAATTCCAACGATTGGTTCGGCATTTTTGATCGATGGCGAACTTGATCCCAAAGCTGAATGTGAAAGATTGGGGTTTCTCATAAAAAAATATCCAATTGATGTGGCGCTGATTGGTATTGGTGAAAATGGTCATATTGCGTTTAACGATCCGCCTGCAGATTTCGAGACACGAGAGCCTTACATTGTTGTAGAGCTGGATGAAGCATGTCGCAAGCAGCAATTGGGAGAAGGATGGTTTCCATCGTTGAATGATGTACCCCGCAGAGCGATCAGCATGTCTGTGCATCAAATCATGCTTTCTAAAAATATCATTTGTTCGGTGCCTGACAAGCGCAAAGCAGTTGCATTAAAGGATTGTTTTGAAAACGAAGTAAGCAATTTGCGCCCCGCAAGTATTTTGCAGCGACACAATTCCTGCACTTGTTATTTGGATGAAGAGTCTGCGAGTTTGCTGACACGCAGATGATAGATGATCCATAAAAACTTATGTGTCTATGCTCTTATGTAGTAAAAAAAGATTTACCAAATACGAGCAAAGGCACATAGTGCGATCAAATCACTAAATTCGAAAAAAAATCTCATGCCAGTCGCGACGATGGATATTGGATCACTTAGCCGGAGGCAGTCGACTATTTCTACATTCATCATCGCATTTCTTTTTTTTATAATTGGATTTGTTTCGTGGGTGAATGCGATCTTGATTCCCTATTTTAAAATTGCGTGTGAGCTGACGAATTTTCAATCTTATCTTGTTACTTTTTCATTTTATATTGCTTACTTCATCGTATCAATTCCTTCTTCATTTCTTTTGAAAAAAACTGGTTTCAAGAAAGGGATGATGATCGCGTTTTGGTTTATGTCGGCGGGCGCGTTTATTTTCGTTCCGGCTGCAATGACGCGCACCTACCAGGTTTTTCTTCTCGGCCTGTTTTCTATTGGTGTCGGATTGTCGATTTTGCAAACAGCGGTGAATCCTTACATCACCGTACTCGGGCCAAAAGAAAGTGCGGCTCAACGAATCAGTATAATGGGAATTTGTAACAAGGGAGCTGGCATACTTGCCCCGCTTATTTTTGCTGCTGTGATATTGAGAGCGACGGACAGCAACTTATTCAGGGAATTAAAATCGATGGATGAAGCGGCAAAGAATGTGGCGCTTGATGAATTGATCAGACGGGTGATCGTACCATATATCTGCGTCGGTTTTGTTTTGTTTGCCCTCGGCTGGATGGTCAGATATTCTCCACTACCTGAAATTAATACCGAGCACGAAAGTGCCGAAGTACAAACGGCCAACGCAGGTAAAAAAAGTATTTTTCAATTTCCTCATTTGCTGTTGGGAGCACTCGCCATTTTTTTGCATGTCGGAACGCAGGTCATCGCAATTGATACCGTTATCGGGTATGCGAACTCGATGCATGTAAATTTACTTGAGGCAAAAGTGTTTCCGTCGTACACTTTATTTGCAACAATTTGCGGGTACATTATTGGCATTGCTTGTATCCCGAAATTTATCAGCCAGGTCAATGTGTTCAGGATATGTGCATCACTTGGATTAATATTTACGCTGTTGATCGTGTTTGCACGCGGGGAGGTTTACTTTCTTGGGCATACAACCGACATTTCCATTTGGTTTGTTGTGTTGCTTGGTTTAGCAAATTCTGTAGTGTGGGCGGCGCTTTGGCCGCTTGCTCTTGATGGACTTGGTCGATTCACCAAATTAGGTGCTTCGATCATGATCATGGGACTTTGTGGCAATGCAATTCTTCCCTTAATTTATGGATATCTCGCCGATCGCTACAATGTACGCGATGCATATTGGGTTTTATTCCCTTGTTATTTGTACTTGATATTCTATGCTTTTTATGGATATAAAATCAGAATCGTCAACTCGTGATTTAAAACTTGCTTTCTAATTCAAGGATCGTTCTTTCGGCTGAATCAATATTAATAATTCCACGTCGTGGGCGATCGAGCTCCATGATGAGATATAGAACCAATGACGTCATAAGTGCAAACGCGATGACGATCGTAATGTTTCGATTTTTACTCTTCGTGCCATATCCTAATAAAAAAGAAGCAGAGAATGTTATGAAAACGAGGGTGAATACAATTAGCGGCGGAACTTCTGCAACGCGCGCAGCCTCTCTTGTAGTTACAATATCATTCATGGCATTTAGAGCCGGAAGCATTTGTATGCCCAACAATCTTTTCTCGACGTCTTGTGACAGATGAGTTACAAGGTTCCAGATTTTTTGGAAATGCAATGTCGCCCCTTCTAATGCGGCTTTGATTTTTGTTTCGTCGTCTTCGGCATTGTAATACGCAATCCTTGTATCCAGGTATTCTTTGAACTGTTCACGGAGAATAATCCGGGCGCTATCGGGATAAATATCACAGCGAAGTAATGCTGTGGAAATACAATTTGATTCATTAATAACGAGCTCTCGTCTTGTTTCAAATTTTGAAGCAGCCATATTGAAGGTAAAGGCCAACATCAAAGCCATCAATCCAAGCATTGCTCCTTCAATCGTGCCGAAGCCGTCCCAATCATTATCTTTTTCGACTGTCTTTTTTAAACGATTTTTCCGATAGTGGAATCCTCCCCAGTTTGCTACGATAATAAGTACGAATAACATAAGGGCCAGCCACACTGCCGGCACATCATATAGGAATGTTTTATTCATGTTAGAGTTTAATGGCTATAATTTCAAAATTAGAAGATTTATTTGTATCCACGATAACGAATTCCCCGGCACAAATACTGGTTTTACCTCAATCTTTTCCGCGCGTGAATTCTTTTATCTTAACTATTTTTTTTAATTCCTAAGCTCTATTTTGCAAATAGATATGGGTCGTATGCGGCGCTTGTTTTGGCTTGTTTTATTGTCGTGGTTTTTTGAAGGATGGCCTTTCTATCTTTAATTACATTGAGTGCAATAATGAAAATTCACCGGTTGAAATTGCCGCCGATGTTAATCAAACCGGGTTTTGACAAGAATCATTTTTTTTAATCTGGATCATTTGCTGATAAAATTCCAAATGCTGAATTTTTCGATAGCAAATCCATAGTGGGATCAACCCGATGACTCCAAAGGAGCAATCGATCAGTTTCCAATAAAAGGGAATTCCACGAACAGTCCCGGCGATAAAAGCTAAAGGGAAAATCATGATGCATGCAATAATTCCAAAAACGATAACGAATTTATTTCTTACCGGATCGATCCATGGGCCAATAAAAGCTACTGCGATCACCAGGTGCGCGAAGGCGAGCCAGTCATACCCATAGGCGAGAAAAGGATATTGCGCATTTGTTTTACTCAGTGCTTCGTAGACCTTATTTATCCAGGAATATAATTCGCCCTGGGGCAAAACAGAAAGTAGCCAATGAAGTTCTGTTTCAAGTGCAAAGGCAGTAACGCCACTTACTGCCAATGCAACAATGAAAAAAACGATCCACCGTCTTATCGATTTAATTTGTTCTTGCTCATAACGCGGGTTGTCTTTCATAATTTCCATACCAATTAATATTTCTGCTCGCATACATAACAAGAGCCAGTACGATAAATAGCCCTACACTTCCAACAAGCAAGGCGGTATCTTCAAGACGTATCAGTACAAAAATAAAACCGTACAATACACCTAATATGCCACCAAATATAGCGGCCGATCTTGAATTCTTAAAGTGACTCCTCGCATACAAACTGATAAGCATAATTGTTGCAAGTGATGCGATGATATATGCATAATCAAATAAAATGAATTCGCTGATTGAAAGAAGGAGTGTGTAGAAAATCACCAGGCCGAGTCCAATTAAAATATATTGAACAGGGTGAACCGGCCTGTTCTGCATTAGTTCGACGATAAAAAATAGTGAAAACGTGAGACCAATAAATAAGATCGCATATTTAACGGAGCGATTTGTTTTTGCGTATTGGTCAGCTGGTTCGAGTAGCGTAACACCAAAGGCAATATTATTTTGATCTAAATTGAATTCCTTTAATACTGTCGAGAATGGAAGATTCGCTTTGTTAAAAGTCCATTTCGCAGTGAAACCATTTTCCGTAACTTTTCTTTCAGTTGGCAGATTGTTTCCATCAAATGACGGGCTGTTCCATCCAGATTGCAGGGAGAAATCGCTATTCCCGCTTAAGGGAACGAAATGAAGTTGTCCACTGCCTTTGATTTTTAAATTCATTGCGAAGGGGATATTTTTTTGCAGGTCGGTCGCGGCCAGGTTAATTGTAGACGATAAACCCGTTTTGCCCAGGTCGTCATCAAGTAGACCCGGCGACAGTTCATAATCCGCGCCATTAAAATTGACGACCACTTTTTCTTCGATGCCTTTGAAATCGGAGAGGCCAAAACAGATTTTTGCTTCTTTCCATCCAACGGAATTTGGATCAACATTTTTTGGTAATTGTGGAATGAAATTGCCGTTGTTTTTTAAAGTTGTCCTGTAGAGAAGCACGTTGTAAATCGAGCGTTGCCTGATTTCAGTTTGAACGACGCCGGATACGTGCAGATTTTCGGGCAGGATCCAAAGATGATGATTTGATTCTTCAATCTTCCCTTCTTTATTTGTATAAAAAGTTTTGTACGGAAGATAGATATAAGGGCCGGCAAGTCTTTGTCCGAGTGCCCATTTGCTGCTGACTTCCTGGGCAACTTCTTTTTGCCTCGCCTCTCTTTCCGAGACGAGATTGTTGATAAATACTGTTGGTATCATCATTAGAAGAATTAGCACACCGGTAATGACGCCTTTGATCAAAATTTTATTTGACGAAGCCGGCGCGCTTTCCGGGTAAAATTGACTTTGAGTGGTTTCCATTTTTTCAATTTGTGGTGGTTGATGTGTATTTATTTGAGTTGAGGAAAATTGCAACCGAATTTTGTTCATATGGATATAGATTGCTGCCAAGGCACAACCAAAAAGGACCCCCGTGATGAGAAGAGCGGTGCTTAAAAAATCTGATAAGTAAACTGATGGATTGAGAGGCCTGATGGCCAAAGCACCGGCCAGCCCATAGGCTGCGGTACTGGCAAAACAAACTAATCCCAGAACAAATATTTTGTTGTCAACACTGGTTCTTGTTTTTTCAATGAATGGTATTGACAGAATCATTACAATGAAAACCGGGAAGCTTGCCAAAGCCGCAACGGGTGTAGCGATAAAAACAGATAGAAGAAGGTAAGGTTCCGAAAAAAAAATCATGAAGCAAAGCCAGGCAATTCCAAACACTAAGCTCGTTGTGATCCAGATCAAAAATGCAACCTTAAAATTAGAGAAGTATTTAAACATTCAAAGCACTTTGTAATTCAAAGTAACTTCTAATTTTCGATATCTGCAAGTCTTTTGGAAAATTAATTTGGGAGGGAATGATCGGCAGCCTCGTAACGCCATCTATGACTTCCTCAAGCGTCAATAACGAGCTTGAGGCGTTTTTTTATTGATTTCGGAGCGATTTGGGATTTCTTTATATCGGTTGCAAATTTTTTAGTGATAACTTCTGCATAAACTAGCGCTTATGAAATACAACAAACCCCAAACCTGGAACATTATACTCCTTGTCGTCAGGATATGGCTTGCCTACAGAATGATTACTGCCGGCTGGTCATCCGTGACGGGAATCCTTACGTCCCAGCAAGAAAGAGATTTTTTTCAAAAGTGGTTCGGTAGTGAATTGCATTTCCCTATGCCGGTGTTGATGGCTTTTTTAGCGAAGGGATCGGAAGTGCTTGGTGGCTTTTTTGTTTTGATCGGATTGTTTACAAAACCGGCCGCAACATTGATCGCATTTACGATGACGGTTGCAACGGTTACTGCCAATCTCGGGGAGAATTGGGTGATTGATGGTGGCTTTACCGTATCATATACAATTTTCGCTTTAATCCTCGTAATACAAGGTGCGGGAAGATTTAGTTTGGATAATTTATTTTTTGGAAGAAAAGCGATGCGGAAATATGTGATAAATTGAGAATGTGGAGATGTGGAGATGTGGAGATGTGAAAATGAATCGCGGATTCGCGGATTTGAGCGGATTTCGCGGATCTTTCAGTTGAAAATCTTTATTGAATTTTGATTGTTTCTTCAGTGAAAAAATCTAAAGTTCGAAATCAATTTTCAACTGAAAGATCCGCGAAATCCGCTCAAATCCGCGAATCCGCGATTCATTTTCACATCTCCACATTACCACATTTTCACATTCTTAATAAACTCTTTCGTTTGCTTCGGATAAATCCCAATCCGGTGTGTTCTGACGAAATCCGGACTTGATTTTTTCGGATCATTCAATTGCAAAAATATTTTGGACGATGGGAGCAATGGCATATGGCAATCGATGCAATTATCACTCAAAGCAAAACCGCTTCCTTTGGTCGACATTTTACATAAATGGCCGGATGCTTCATTGTGGCAACTCATACACCGTTGCGAAAATATTTTTGGTTGGTTGATTTCGACCTGGTGCACGTTGTGACAGGAAGAGCAATCCATCGTACTCGAGCGAAAACATTTACTCGCAGTGAGTAACCCAAATTGATTGCCGTGAACATCCAATGACGAAGCAGTATCATCGTTGTAAGTTGGAAGAGAATAATCTTCTAATTTATCACCCTCCATATACGAAAACTCCGGCCGGATTGCTTTTCTGAATCCAGAATGGCACAGTGCACAGGCATCTAGTCGCCGCGACCTGTCCAACGATTTTGGATTGATGACGTATTTTCCTTTTTTATCATCAGGATTTGCCGTGTGATACAAAACGTGTGCTGCTGCAGGTCCATGGCATCTTTCACAGTCGACGCCATATATAATCCCATTGGGATCAAAAACCGTCACGATGCTATCGTTACGGAAAGTTTTTGCGTACGTGCCATGGCATTCGATGCAACGCGCAGGAATTATGCGATCATAGTGAATAAGATTTGTACGGTAGCCGGGACTATTGCACCAACTTTGCACCGCGACATAGTACGACACGGGAAGTTGAAAAAGCCGGTTGTCGTTCCAATATAAAAACGTTTGACCTTTTCGTCCTGATCCAATCACAATATCCATTCGTTCCGACTGATATTCGTTGCCGTTTAAGTATGCCGTCTGAAAAAATGTTCCGTCTTTTTTTTCCATCATTACCCTCATCGCCTTATTAAATACGAACTCATTTTCTCCGGGTTTAAAACTCCCTTTGATATATTTTTCGTCGGCTGGCTTGGATGTGAGATAGTGGGCGGTCTTGATATGGCTGTCAAAAATTTCTTTGTGACAATTTTTACAAGTCTCAGAGCCTGCAAATGGGGAATTTGGATCGGGTTGTTTGTAATGGAATCCGGAAGAAAAACTCCCGAGCCATATCAACAGGATGATAACACTGATTGTATAAAAATATTTTTTGAAAGCGAACATCCTTCGGCCGGAAATGATTGCACAAATGCCGGTTGTATGTCATACGCCGATGAATGTTGTGTGGTTGCCGCGATCACTCTTCTTTTCTAAGATAATAACTGTTGTCAGTTTCTTTGATGATTAATTGTTTGGTGGCTGTTTTGAATTCAAAAAAATATCCATATCGTTTATTCAGGAATTGATCATTTCCCAAAGGTTCCAGGATAAATAGCTGGCCTTTTGTTTCAAGCGTGAGAATGTCTTTGTCCTTTGTACAAAGAACCTTGATGCCTTGTTGATCCGATATATAAACTCCGAGATATTGTTCAAGTTCCGACGCATTGACGACTACTGTTTGAAATGTCGGGATGTGATGGGGAACTTCAAAATATATTTTTAGTACTTCTTCGAGTACGTCATCTTTCGAATATACCTGGCTGTTGGCGCAAAAGGAAACTGCGAGACTATCGTCTGGAAAATATTGCACATTGGTCGAAAACTCTTCAATTTTCCCACTATGACCCAGTGATTTTTTTCCGCGAAACGTGAAAGGGAAAATCCCCATGCCATATCCATCCTTGAGAGTCGTCATTGTAGCCAGGCTTTTTTTACTGATAAGTCTTCCCGCAAATAGCGCCTCGATGAATTTCGTCAAATCAGTTGGGGTAGAAACCATGGAGCCGGCTCCGTTATGAATACTCATGTCGGTTTCTTTTTGCTGTTGCCATTTGTTGTTTATAAAACGGTAGGAATAGGACTCGTTTCTTTGAACATCAATTTTATCTCCGTAGTAAGTATGTTGTAATCCAATCTTCGAAATGATGCGTTGTGCAACGGCATCTTTATATGACTGGCCTGAAACTCTTTCAATGATATAACCTAATAATAAGTAATTAGAGCTGCAGTAAGATACGTTTTGTCCTGGTTCGAAGTCCGACTTGGATACACTTATCATCGTCAACATTTCTTCGTGAGTTCTTGGTTTGTCCATCCATTCCGGAAAGTGTGGATCTTCTGTATAGTCATGTATGCCGCTTCGGTGCTCCAATAAAAAAGCGATTGATATTCGTGATGCGTTTGGTATGGTTGGGAAATATTTGTCGATTCGTGTGTCGAGATTAATTTTTCCTTCTTCAATCAACTGAAAAATCATTATGGCCGTAAACATTTTGGAAATCGAACCGATGCGGTATTCCGTTTTATCTGTTGCTGGAATGGTTTCATCGCCTTTGACCAGGCTGTATCCAATCGATTTTGAGTAAATCAGTTTCCCGTTTTTCGAGATCGCAAGCGTACCCATCGACAAATTATGTTTTTGGAGTGCATTCATGAATGTGTCAAGTCCCGCTCGATTGAGGCCTTGCGAATGCGCCGCGGAAAGAAAACAAACCATGGAAATTGCGACAGTCAGTGTTCGTTTGATCATTTGCAGTCGTTTGATTGAAGGGGTCAATTCCGCTCCTAAATTATATAACGGAAACGCAAACAAAAGATTTTAATTTGCAGAAAGAATATAAGAAACTTCAAAAAATCGGGATGGTTGAAATTTTCGATAATATCCGGAAGATATACACTTTTAAATCACCCTGCGGGGAACTTGCAGAATTCATCGAGTTTTTTTCGGAGTCTTCCTTTGAGGAAACTGAAAGATATATGCATGGCAAAACGTTTTCGGTGAAAATGTTTCCAAGCTGGACCCCTACATTCTATATAAATTTAGGGTCACCGTATCAAATATCCTTAGGGAAAACAAAGTATGCTATCGACAAAGAGAAAGACGTTTTGATTCTGCGGGATTCGATCGTTGAAAGGCATAATTTACCTACAGATCACATTTTCACGGTAAAGTTTTTTCCTGGCGGATTGGAGGCAATCTTTGGTATTAGTCAGGCAACGATGGCTGAGCGGGTAATCGATCTTAAGACAGTCATTCCCCAGGCAATCATTCAGCAAACGAAAGAATTTGTATCATTTGATGAGCGATTTGTTTTCTTGCAAAATTATTTTCTGTGTCTCCATCAGAGAAGAAAAAAAAGCACCGGTCATTATTTTGAGCTGGTACAAGATTCCATTGCTTTATTTACATCGGGACACATGCAATTCAATAATGCGCAGCTTGCAGAGAAAATGTTTGTCACTTCAAAAACAATAAACAGGTATTTCGCCAGAACGGTCGGCACCACTCCGAAAAATTATTTCTCTCTCCTCAGAACCAGGGCAGCATTGCAGGCATACGTTTCTGAAGCTGACTCGTTCTCCGTTACTGATTACGGATACTATGACATGAGTCATTTTTATAAGGATGTCGTCAAATTCACCGGTAAAAGGTTGAATAGCCAGGTTGGATAAATTTGTCCGTTTTTTACCAAAATTTATTTTCCGTCTACGGTTAGATTTGTAAAAAATCGAATATGCGGAAGTGCATCCTATTTGTTGTTGTGTTATTTTGTTTTTTGTCAGTTCACGCGCAGGGTAAAGGATATACTCCGCTAATAGAACCCTGTGAGTGCCAGGTAAAGCCTGATAGTAGTCTCAAAACAAAGTGTGCATACCTGGTGGTGCCTGAAAACAGGAGCAAGCCGTCTGGGAAAAAAATCAAGTTGCCATTTATTTATGTTGAAAGTAATAATCCAGATAAAAAGAAGGACCCTGTCCTTTTTAGTGGCGGCGGACCTGGTGCAAGTTCATTGGGAATTGTTCAGCACGTTGATCGTCGCGCGTTTATCCGTGACAGAGATTTTATTGCATTCGAGCAACGCGGAACTTATTTTTCACTACCGAGATTGTCCTGCGATGAGATCAGTGAATCCTTAAGAAAAGCGTATCGAAATAATTTGCCGAAGGACAGTATGATTCTCGATGGTGTCAGGCGGTGTAGGGAAAATTTACTTTCGCAGGGAATTGATCTGAGCGGGTATACCACCGTAGAAAGCGCTGCAGACATTGAAGATTTGCGCGAAGCATTGCATATCGACTCATTGAACTTATTTGGTATCTCGTATAGTGGCGGACTGATGCTGACTGTTCTGCGCAATTATCCATCCGGGATCAGATCTTTGGTATTAGACTCGCCTCTACCGGAATTCATCAATATCGATGAGGAAGAGATTTTGAATTTTAATGAGGCCTTGCACACTATTTTTTCAAAATGCGAAACTGATTCGGCCGATAGACGACGCTACGGAAATTTGGAAGAGAGGTTTAAAAAATATTTTTCGTCAATCGACGGAAAAATATTTGTAATCCCATACGTCGAAAAAGGAACAAAGGACACGCTAAAAATAAACTACACAAGGAATGAGCTCGTGGCTTCTTTGGAGAATACAATTTTTGATTTTTCGAAGATTAAAGACATCCCTTTTATCGTAACAGAGATGATAAAGGGTAACCATGAGCAGTATGTAAAGGAGGTGTTGGACGGAATTTTCAATGGAGGCGGACCTTCCGGCATGCGACTTTCGGTATATTGTTCAGATAAGATGGCTTATGCTAATGAACATATGATCAGCGAACAATTCAGGATTCACCCTTATGTTTCTGGTGCGGGATTTTTCATCAATGATGTAAGTATGGCCATGTGTGCAATTTGGAAGGTGCCGCCGATTCCAGTTGAGACCAAAAAGCCTTTTTATTCGAAGAAGCCTGTGTTACTTGCGGCTGGGGACACTGATCCGTCGTGCCGGGCACTTTATAACGACATGATATTTCATTATATGCCCAATAGCCAGCGATTGTTATTTATCAATCGTTCTCATGCGCCAATGATCGGCAAGGATGGCAATGCATTTATTGCTAACTTTCTGAACGATCCTTTTAAGCCTTTGTCCTCCGATCGAAATGACATTATTGTGGTCAAATAGAAACATTCACGGGAAACTATACATTCTTTTTTTACTTAGTGTTTCTAGTTGTAATTTGTCATTGCTAGACATGAGAACAATTTTAATCACTCAAATCTTTCTTTATGACCAGAAGAAGAGATTTTCTAAAGCAATCAGGTGCGCTTGCCATTGGCGGCATGCTGTTTCCCAATCTTCACGCAAATAATTTATTCTCTCCGAACGAACATCTCGACAAAATTGGACTGCAACTTTTTTCCATTCCTAAGTTGCTTGAGCAGGACTTTGCCGGGACGATGAAAAAAGTTGCACAAATCGGGTTTAAAGAAATCGAATTTTTTGGACCTTATACATTTAGTACGGATGAAGCGAAGGAAAGATGGAAATCCATTGTTCCTTCCGTTGGATTTTCAGGAAGTGGTTATTTTGGGCATAGTATTCAGGAAGTGAAAAAAATATTGGATGATAACGGGCTTTCATCGGCATCGATGCATACTGATCTAACGACCTTGGATAACCGAATGGAGCAAATGGCCGAAGCCGCACACACGCTCGGTCAAACTTACGTTGTACTCCCAAGTTATGAAACCCAGCCGAATCTTGACGCGTATAGGAGACTGGCTGATCATTTCAATAAGATCGGTGCGAGTGCGAAAAAATCAGGAATTCGGTTTGCCTTCCATAATCATGGAAATGGATTAAAGGAAATGGAGGGAAAGATTCCTTTGGAATTGTTGTTGGAGCAAACGGACCCTCAAACTGTTTTTTTACAAATGGATATTTATTGGACCACGGCAGGTGGGATTGATCCGGTCACGTTGCTTGACAAATATCCTGGTCGATATCGTTTGATTCATCTCAAGGATATGAAAAAACTTACAAGGTTTTCGGGTGACGGAGGAGATCCAAAACAATGGATTGAGTTGTGGCCATTGATGGCGGACGCCGGAAGCGGTGTACTTGATTTGAAGGGAATCATTTCTCATGCAAAGAAATCCGGGGTCGAGCATTTTATTCTTGAACGCGATCTTGTGCCTGATCCGGATGTTGCGTTGGTGAAGAGTTATAATTATCTCGCACAGCTCGATATAAATTGAGTACTGGGGTGACAACGTTTTTGAGTTGGGGAGAATATCGCCGTTCTTAAATAACCATTTTTGTTTTTCCTTGTGTAATTGCGGTTAATTTTATTTTTTCAACAGGTATAATCTGGATTCTACTCGGATTAATTAATTGGAGTAGTCTACCGGTAGACTACTCCCGTCAAACAACCTTCGATTTTTTGTATTTCCCTCATTGATTTCGGGTGATTATGCTTTTTGTGACGCGTGTTACCTGGAAATTGATCAGGGTGATATAGTTGGAGTAGTCTACCGGTAGACTACTCCCGTCAAATAACTTTCGATATTTTGTATTTCCCTCATTCATTTTGGTGATTATACTTTTTTGACGCGTGTTATCCGGAATTGATCAGGTTGATATAGTTGGAGTAGTCTACCGGTAGACTACTCCCGTCAAACAACCATCCACTTTTTGTATTTCTTTTATCGATGCATTTGCCGTCAATTGACGACTCGCAACGAGTTCTCGCCCCTCACTCCCGGTGGTCAACCTGATTTCAATCGAATACATCTATACTCCAAACGCGTTCGTCGAATTTGTTTAGCGATTTTGAACAACAGAAATAATTTTGGTATTTCTCGACGGAAAGCAACATTCTACCCGTCGCCTTGTCTTTTCAAAATTGAAGAGACGAGAAGGATTCATTTGCCCTCTCAAAACGGAACACTAACCGTAACAAAACCGGACAGTTTTATTTTTTTGATTTCATGTAGACCGTTGATTGCTAGACCTGTAACATTCTGGCATTTCATTGGTGTTGCTCAACCGGTTATTGGATTCTGTCCGCAGAATAAAAACTGGGAAAACTAAAGTTGCATATGCTCAAGAATTATTTCAAAATCGCTTTTCGTAATATAAAAAAACATAAAGCGTATTCAGGAATCAACATTCTCGGACTGGCAATCGGGATCACAGCTTGTCTCCTGATTCTCCAGTATGTTGCGTTTGAATTAAGCTATGAGAATTTTCACGCCAAGAAAGACCGCTTATATAGAATTCGACAGGATCGTTATGACAACGGAAAACTGGCAACCGTCTGGGCCGCCGGTGCATATGCCGTAGGAAATTCTTTCAAAGATGCAATTCCTGAAATTGAAGATTATGTAAAAGTCGTTCCACAAGGCGAATTCGTAACCACGGTCGATAACAAAGTTTTTAAAATTAAAGAGTCATTTTACGCAAGCAAATCTTTCTTCAATATATTTTCTTATCCACTGATCGAAGGGAATTCGAACACTGTACTAACTGAACCTTTTACCGCTGCAATTTCTGAAACAACTGCGCGCACTCTCTATGGAACGACCAACGTACTTGGCAAAACACTAAACCTGAATCGCCAACAGGATGTGAAAATCACCGGCGTCTTCAAAGACATGCCTGCAAACACACAACTTAAGCCAAGCTTATTGATTTCTTATGTAACGTTTCAAAAATTGGTTGGTCCGGATAATGATCCTGATAAAGCCTGGGAATGGGACGGATGTTTGACTTACGTCCTATTGCGAAAAGATGCTGATCCAAAAAAAGTCGAAGCAAAATTTGATCCGGTTGCATACAAGTTCGTCGCGGAGGACATGAAAAAATACAATGCGGCGGTGTCTTATCACTTGCAACCGATGAAAGATATTCATTTATATTCTCACTACATGCTAGAACCCGGACCTAACGGTGATGGAAACACGGTTTATCTCTTACTAGGAGTTGCGTTTTTCATTGTCATTATCGCATGGGTCAATTATATCAATCTCGCTACAGCGCGGGCAATTAGCCGGGCAAAAGAAGTAGGCGTCCGCAAAGCGGTGGGTTCAGATCGCAGACAACTTATTTTCCAATTTCTTTTTGAATCCGCACTATTGAATGGAATCGCGCTTTTAGTTGCACTCGCGCTGATGTTGCTCGCATTACCTGCATTTAATGAAATATCCGGTCAACATATCACGCTCACATTATTTAAGAAACCTGATTTTTGGGCAGGACTCATTACGCTCTTTTCCATTGGCGTTGTTTTCTCCGGGTTATATCCTGCATTTGTATTATCAAGTTTCAATCCAGTTGAAGTGTTGAAAGGAAAAATGGTTGGCACCAAGCAGGGGTCAATTCTACGCAAGGCGCTTGTCGTCTTTCAATTTGCCGCCTCATTGTTTTTGTTGATTGGAACATTGACGGTCTATATGCAAATTCAATACATGCGCAAGCAATCGCTGGGAGTAAGTATCGATCAGACGCTCGTTGTGAATCCGCCCATTGTGGCTGATTCAACTTTCATGAAAAAGATGACAGGTTTCAAAGACGAATTACTCAGAATTCCTTCTATCAAAAGTATTGCGGCAGCAACAACGATTCCGGGGGATGCAGTCGGTTGGAATGCAGGCGGAATTAAATTGGTCGGTATGGATGAATCACATTCAAAGCAATACCGTGTGATTGGCGTCGATTATGATTTCATCAATGCATTTGGTTTGAAAATGATAGCTGGACGACCGTTCTCGAAAGATTATGGAACAGATCCGAATGCTGTTGTATTTAATCGGAAAGGAATAGAACAACTCGGGTTTAATAAACCTGAAGAGGCAATTGGAAAGAAGATCGATTTCTGGGGACAGCAATACACAATCACAGGAGTTTCCGAAAATTTCCACCAGCAATCCCTGCGTGATGCCTATGACGCATTGATCTTACGATTGATCCCCGACGTGCGCGGATATTTTGCAATTAAATTAAATTCAAATGATGCAAGAAAAACGGTCGACGAAATAAAAAAACAATGGAGTGTTTTCTTTCCGGGAAATACATTCGATTATTTTTTCCTCGATGAACACTTCAATGAACAATATAAAGCCGATCAAAGATTCGGCCAGGTATTCGGACTATTTACTTCGCTCGCGATATTAGTTGCGTGCCTTGGATTATTCGGCCTTGCTTCATTTACCACACTACAACGTACCAAAGAAATCGGCATTCGAAAAGTGTTGGGTGCCTCTGTTGGTGGAATACTAAAACTATTATATAAGGAGTTCGCAACGTTGTTGCTGATATCATTTTTCGTTGCAACACCACTTGCATGGTTTACGACACATAAATGGTTACAAGGTTATGCATTTCGTATCAACCTGCATTGGGCGTTTTTCCTGGTTCCGTTTGTATTGATTGTCGCCATTGCATTTTTAACAGTGAGTTTCCAATCGCTTAAAGCAGCATTGACAAATCCTGCGAGGAGCTTAAGAACGGAATAATTCTAAAGGACGCGTTCCCGGCAATCCTATTGTCGGAGAAGCGTGAGCGTTGTTAACTAAACACACCACGAATCTGCATTTCGACGCAGAAAAAAATATTAGTTGTTAGTGCGTATTGCTTGTCTGGCCTCTCTTGTAAAATCAGAGGGATCGAGCGGAATTAAAACTAAAAAACCATCACAAATGCTAAGAAATTATTTGAAAATAGCGTGGCGAAATCTCTTGAAAGATCGTCAATTTACTTTCTTAAATCTCCTCGGTTTATCTACCGGGCTTGCGTGTACGTTTTTGATTTATTTGTGGGTACACGATGAGCTAAATGTCGACAAATACAATGAAAAAGACCCGCATCTTTTCCAGATAATGACCAACCAACCAACCGAAGATGGAATCCGCACGGGAAATTATACTCCGGGTTTATTAGCCGATGCATTGGAGAGAGAAGTTCCGGATATTGAGTACGCAACTACGGTACTTCCCGCTTCGTGGTTTCAAAATAACGGCGTTATCTCTAACGGCGATGCACATTTCAAAGGAGAGAGTGAATTTGTTAGCCGTGATTTTTTCAATGTATTCACATGTAATTATATAGATGGCGATAAGAACCGCCTATTCGCCGACAAAAATACCGTTGCCATTTCCGAAGATCTCGCGTTGAAATTATTTCATACGACTCAAAACCTGGTAGGAAAAACAATTAAATGGGATCATGATCAGTTCAGTGGCTCCTATGCAATTTCAGGCATTTTCCAAAAAAATCCCGCAAACGCAACGAACCAGTTTGATATGCTGTTCAATTTTGAATTATTTAAAGAACGTCGGCCGGGTATGGAAATATGGACCAATATGGATCCACATACTTATGTAATATTAAAAGAAGGATCCAAAGTTGATGTCGTAAATACCAAACTCAAACATTTTCTTGCGCCCAAAGCAAAAGGATTCGCAAAAACAGAATTGTTGGCTTTTAAATACTCCGACAGGTATCTGCATGGACAATTTGAAAACGGAGTGTCTGTCGGCGGACGAATTTCCTACGTAAGATTATTTTCAATCATCGCCGCATTCATACTTGTCATTGCATGTATTAACTTCATGAATCTGTCAACTGCCAAAGCTTCGCGCAGAATTAAAGAAGTTGGTATAAAAAAAGTAGTCGGTGCACGAAGAACCACGATCATGCTGCAATATCTTGGTGAGTCCATGTTGATGGTGATTTTGTCGCTCGTATTAGCCATCGCATTCGTCACATTGTTGGTTCCACAATTCAATATTATAACGGGCAAGCATATCATATTATCTGCAAATGCCGGGCTGATTTCTTCTGTAATCATTATTACCGTGATTACTGGAATTATCGCTGGCAGTTACCCTGCTCTCTATTTATCCGGCTTTAAACCCGCGGAAGTTTTGAAAGGGAAACTAAAAACATCCATCGGAGAATTGTGGGTACGAAAGGGCTTGGTAGTTTTTCAATTTACCCTCTCAGTGGTTTTTATTATTTCGGTCTTGGTTGTATACAGGCAAATAAATTATATACAATCAACAAATCTTGGATATAGTCGCGATAATATCGTTCACTTTGAAATCCCGATGCAGTTTGATTCAGTCTCATTAAACGGCGCGGCGCATTTCATCAATCAATTAAAGACAGTTCCTGGCGTTGTGAACGCCTCCAGTTATTACCATAATCTCACGGGAGATCATGGATCGATAGGCGGATTTCAATGGCCCGGAAAAGATCCCAACGTTAACGTTGTTGATTTTGCTAACCTGGAAGTTGGATACAACTTTATTGAAACAATGGGAATCGAATTAAAAGAAGGACAAGGATTTTCAAAAGATGACAATGCGCAACATGAAATTGTTTTTAATGAAGCTGCGATCCAGGCAATGGGCTTAAAAGATCCAATCGGGAAAATGGTAAAATTCTGGGACCAGCAAAGAAAAATTGTCGGCGTTGTGAAGAACTTCAATTTCGAGTCGCTGTATTCGAAAGTTAAGCCATGCTTTTTCCAGGTATACCCTGTGATGCCTAATATCATGGCTAAGGTGAAAGGCGGCACAGAGCGACAAACCATTGCACAAGTTGAAAAAGTTTTTCGTGAGTATTACAAGGGATATCCATTCGACTATAAGTTTCTTGACGAAGATTATAATGCATTGTACGCATCCGAAAGAAGAGTGGAGGTTTTGTCGAGATATTTTGCAAGTCTCGCTATTATCATTTCCTGCCTCGGTTTGTTCGGCCTCGCTGCATTCACTGCGCAAAGGAGACAAAAGGAAATCGGTATAAGAAAAGTAGTGGGTGCAACCGTATCAAATGTCGTTTTTATGTTATCAAAGGATTTTTTGAGGCTTGTCCTGGTTGCCGTATTTGTTGCATTTCCTATTGCATGGTGGTTGAGTAGTCAATGGTTGAACAGTTTTGCATATAGAATTCACATAGGAACAGATATATTTCTCATTGCCGGCATCGCAACAATTCTGATCACATTAATAACGATCAGTTACCAGGCAATCCGGGCAGCCGTTGCAAATCCTGTGAAGTCATTGCGGAATGAATAGGAAACGGAAAGTGAATGTATAAGAGAGGCAGGTTGATAGCAAAAAAACGAGCAAAGGTATTGGCATGCCGTAGGTGCGCTACTACTGAACAATGACGACATGAAACTTTATTTCGCGTCTCACGAAAAAATAACAGCATGATAAAAAACTATTTTAAGACTGCAATTCGAAACATGATGAGAAATAAAACTTTCTCATTTATCAACGTGCTGGGTTTGGGTCTTGGCATCGTCTGCAGCCTGTTTATTTACCTGTGGGTACAAGACGAACGCAGCTATGACAACTTCCATGGAAATAGCGATCGCCTGTACCAGGTCATAGTGAGCGACAAAGACAAATCGGGTGCCGCTACATTTAGTTACGACAACACGCCCGGATTACTCGCCGACGCGTTGAAAAAACAAATTCCTGAAGTTGATAAATCAGCCACGGTAATTTGGGAAAATGAATTCCTTTTTACCTTCGGCGAAAAAATCGGGAAAGAAAGAGGACGCTACGCCGGACCGGATTTTTTTGAAATGTTCAGCTTCCCCTTGCAACAAGGCGATCCCAAGACGGCCTTATTGTCACCAGATAACATTGTGATCTCGAAAAAACTTGCTGAAAAATACTTTGGCCAGGAGAATGCAATGGGAAAAATCGTGCGCGTCGGCGACAAACGAAATTATGTTGTATCTGGCATAGTTGCAGATGCGCCAGCAAACTCTACTTTGAAATTTAGTTATATCCTTCCAATACAACATGGATTTGAAGATAGTCACTGGATGATCGATGGTTGGAATCATTTTGGACCTGCCACGTATGTTACGCTAAAAGAAAACACATCAGTTGCACAATTAAGTAAAAGGCTGAAAGATTTTTTGCAAGTGCAGGACAAGACGATGAATGACAAAATCGTTTCATTGCAGCTATTCAGAGACAGATATCTTCATGGAAAATTCACAAACGGTATCCCAACGGGCGGCCGAATCGACTACGTAAGATTGTTTTCCCTCGTTGCATTTTTTATTCTGCTTATTGCTTGCATAAATTTCATGAACCTGGCCACGGCAAGATCGGCAAAAAGAGCTAAGGAAGTTGGCGTCAGGAAAGTTGTGGGTGCACTCAAAGGATATTTATTCCGCCAGTTTTTGCTGGAAGCAATTATTACAACCCTTCTTGCAGTAGTCTTCGCTATCCTGGTGGTATTCCTGTTGCTTCCTTTCTTTAATCGAATCACTGAAAAAGAATTAACGTTCCACCTCGCTGACCCTTCTGTTATCATTACTTTATTTGTGTTAACAATTGTCACCGGTTTTATTGCCGGAAGTTATCCGGCGCTGTTCCTTTCGTCGCTCAACCCGATTACTGTTTTAAAAGGAAATCTAAAAATCAAAACGAAGAACACCATTTTCCGGAGAGGGCTGGTGGTTTTTCAATTCACGTTATCGATCATATTAATTGTTTGCACAGTTGTCGTCAATCGGCAAATGAATTATATACAAACAAAAAATCTTGGATTGGATCATTCCAATTTGATTTATGTGCCGATTGAAGGTGATCTCGTGAAACATTATGAAAATTTCAAAAACGAGATAGCTGCTTCCGGAAATACGGAGAACATTTCATTCTGTGGAACTGAACCTACAAACGTAGGATGGTATTCCCCGGGTATGACGTGGGATGGGAAAGATCCCAATGACAAAAATTTGTGGGCACAGGTTGAAGTGGGTTATGATTTTCTAAAGACGATGAAGATTGACCTGGTTCAGGGTCGTGATTTCTCGAAGGATTTTCCAACGGATTCTTCCAACTTCCTCGTAAATGAAACGGCTGTAAAATATATGAAAATAAAAAACCCAATTGGTGCATCCTTTGCTCATGGCAATATCAAGGGAAAAATCATTGGAGTCGTAAAGGATTATCATTTTGTTTCATTGCACGGCCCGATAGCTCCCGCTTTTATAAATTTTACTCCTGAGCCCGAAGAAGGTGTGGCGATCGTACGTGCGATGCCAGGCAAAACTAAACAGGCACTCGCAACGCTTGAAGCTGCAGCAAAAAAAATCAATCCGAAATATCCATTTCAATATTCTTTTGTTGACGAGAGATTGAACCTGATGTATCACAGTGAAATGATTATCGGTCAGCTATCGGATTCCTTTGCAATCGTTGCGATTTTTATTTCCTGCATGGGATTATTCGGCCTGTCGATGTTTATTGCGGAACAACGCACGAAAGAGATCGGCATAAGAAAAGTTATCGGGGCATCTGTGTCAAGTATTGTTGCATTGCTTTCAAAAGATTTTTTGCTGTTGGTGACAATTGCATTCGTGATTGCTTCACCGGTGGCATGGTGGATCACTCATGATTGGCTGCAGGACTTTGCATATAAAACACCGGTAACCTGGATAATATTTGCATTCGCTGGTTTCGCTGCGGTTTTTATTGCGCTCGGCACAATCAGCTACCAGGCGATTCGCGCGGCCATGATGAACCCGGTGAGATCGTTGAAGAATGAATGAGGATTGGGTTGATGAATCAATAGGTTGACATGGTGTCATCACCCCGTGAATCAATAGGCTGATATAGACGACATCACCCCGTCGGCGGTCGTAGACCCGACGGCGGTGTGAACTATAAAAGGAGATGAGTCAATAGGTTGTTCGTTCTCCCCACGGCGGTGTGAATACAGAAGTCTCGTATCGAATTCATTTGACCACCGATGGTGGTCATCAAAAAAATATTATGGTAAAAAACTATTTAAAAATCGCCTGGAGAAATCTAAAGAAGAACAAGATATTTTCCCTGATCAACATTCTTGGTCTGACAATCGGTATCACCGTTTGCATGATGATTTTTCTTTTTATCATGAATGAATTCAGTTTTGATTCATTCAATAAGGATAATAAAAATATTTACCGCGTGATGCGTGGATATGATGTCTCGAAACCGTCTGCTCCATATTTGTCCGGCCCCTACGCTACTGCGCTCTTAAATGATTTCCCTGGTCAAATAAAAAAAGCAGTGCGCATTCTCTCTACCAATTCATTGGTATCATTTGGTGACAAAGCCTTTAATGAAAAAAAATTCTATTTGGCCGATGCGGATTTCTTTACATTATTTTCATTTCCACTCGTAAAAGGAAATCCTGAAACAGTGTTGAAGGAACCAAATAGTATTGTTCTTACTGAATCAACGGCAAAAAAATATTTTGGTAAGGAAGATCCAATGGGGAAAGTTGTTGAAATTGACAAGCATCTTCAGTTAAGGGTAACAGGAATAGCGAAGGACGTACCGGCGAATTCGCATTTGGATTTTGATATGGTTCAGCCATTGTCGATTTTTTATAAAGAACCATGGTTTAATAATTGGATCAATAATAATTTTTACACCTATATATTAGTTGATGATCACGTGAGTGAGAAACAAATTGAAAGTCGTTTCCCGGCATTCATGAAAAAATATGGGAAAGACATCGAAAAATATGGATTCAATTTTTTCCTCTCGTTGACTCCTTTGACTGATGTTTACTTTGAACCTGCGTCGATGTATGATCCGGTGAAGCATGGCGACAAATCCACGGTCTTTATTTTTCTTTCCATCGCCGTTTTGATTTTAGTGATCGCATGTATCAATTTTATGAATTTGTCGACTGTGCGCGCAGTGGAAAGGTCAAAGGAAGTTGGTCTGAGAAAAGTGATGGGAGCATTGCGGAATCATCTCATCGCTCAATTTATCGGCGAATCGATTTTGCTGACGGTAATCTCATGCGTGTTATCGATTGGATTGTTAGAATTGTTCATGCCTCTGTACAATCGGCTGCTCGGTTATAATCTGAGTGTTTCCTGGAACGCGTTACCAATATATTTATTTCTCGTAGGTATTATTTTAGTGGCCGGTTTTCTCGCCGGAAGCTACCCGGCTTTTTTCTTATCAGCTTTTTCACCCATACAGGCTTTGAAAGGAAAATTAAAATTAGGAAAGGGCGGATCGATCTTTCGGCAAGGGCTGGTAATTATTCAATTTGCTATTTCTGTTTTGCTGGTTGTAGGAACGATAGTGATCATGAAACAAATGAATTTCGTAAAGAGTAAGGCATTGGGATATGATAAGGAGCAATCGGTAGTCGTGCCTATTGACAATAATGATATCTGGGAACACCGCGTTGCATTCAAACACGAACTTGAAAACAACATTAACATTTCGTCGGTCGCCTCGATGTCAGGTGAACCAGGTGGTTTTTTTGACACGCACACATTCGAAGTTGAAGGTCAACATGATCAATGGAAATCCAGAACGGAATTCGCGGATTTCGAATATGTAACCACGTTAGGTTTAAAAATCATTGCCGGAAGAAATTTTTCTGGAGATTATCCCACTGATACACTGGGCTCTGTTCTGATCAACCGCACAGCCGCGACCGAACTCGGTTTTACACCCGAACAGGCGATTGGAAAATGGATCAAAAATCCGGTTCGCGACAGTTTGCGGAGAAGAATTATCGGCGTAGTTGAAGATTTCAATTTCCTTTCGCTAAAAGAAAATATGGACGCCTTGGTGATCTCACCAAGTGTAGACAGGCGGGTGGTCGTAATTAAAATTAAACCGGGTAAAGTTCAACAAGCGATGGCAGCAATCAAAAACGAATATGTTAAGGTCGCTCCCATATATCCGTTCGAATATACCTTTCTCGATCAAAAATTTGATCTGCTGTACAAAACAGATCTGAAACAGCAGACGATTTTAACGATATTCGCGGGACTCGCAATATTTGTTGCTTGCCTCGGCCTGTTTGGTCTCGCTTCATTCACTGCCGCGAAGCGTACGAAGGAAATTGGGGTGAGGAAAGTACTGGGTTCATCCATTCGTGGAATCGTTCTTTTGTTATCAAAGGATTTGTTGAGACCGGTGCTTATTGCAACTTGTCTTGCAATGCCAATCGGATATTATGCGATGAACAACTGGTTACAAAACTTTGCCTATCGCACGCCATTGCAATGGTGGATCTTTTTGCTTGCCGCATCGTTGACACTCGGCATCGCATTGCTGACGGTATGTTTTAAAGCAATGAAGGCAGCAATGATGAACCCGGCAAAGAGTTTGAGAACGGAATGAGTTGAGTAGGCGGGAGTTGACAAAGAAATTTATCGTTGATAACTGCCAAGTGTCCGTAACATATTTGTTCGATCGCGCGTCACAGGTTTGACCAAAAACTCATGCTATGATTAAGAATTATTTAAAAATTGCTTTTAGGAATTTAGTCCGGCACAAAGCTTTTTCTATTATCAATATTACCGGCCTGGCAATCGGTATGGCGAGCAGCATTCTCATCTTATTGTGGGTAAATGATGAACTAAGCTATGACCGCTTCCATTCAAATGCAAACCAGATATATCGTATTGTTTGCAACGCGGATGAATTCAAAGCGGCGGTAAATCCCGCGGGAATGCCAGCCGGACTGCAATCGGAAATTCCCTCCATCAAAAACACGTTTCGCATTTCGCATGAAATGACAATTTTGTTTGAAGTAGGAGATCATAAGTTTGAGGAACCGCACGTATTCTATGCTGACTCTACTTTCTTTCAAATGTTTTCGTTTGCCCTGGTAAAGGGTGATCGTGCGACGGCATTGCAACGGACCGATGGAATACTGATCACTGAAAATACTGCCAAAAAATATTTTGGCAGCGAAAATCCGATCGGGAAAATCATGCGGAAGGATAACAACACGAACCTCGTTGTAACAGGAGTTCTTGCAAATGTTCCATCGAATTCACATTTACAGTTTGATATTATTCTGCCAATGTCGTCGGTTTATCAATCTTTCGAGGACCTGAAAAATAATAGATGGGATAATTTTAACTATTATACCTACCTGCTGCTCGACAAAAACTTCAAGCCAACTCCTGCGGCGATCAAACAGTTCAACGATAGAATGGATGCTATTTATAAGAAACATGAGACGAAAGTTAAAGTGAACTTTCAATTGCAGCCGCTAACAGATATCCATCTCCATTCAAAATATTCAGTCGATCTTCCTGGTCATGGAAATTATAAATATGTAAATATCTTCTTCATCGTTGCTATTTTCATTTTGGCGGTTGCTTGTATCAACTTCATGAATCTCGCAACGGCTCGCTCGGCACGCCGTGCAAAGGAAGTGGGTTTGCGGAAAGTAGTCGGTGCGGGTCGTTACCAGTTGATCGCACAATTCCTTGGTGAGTCGATGTTGATTTCGTTGTTTGCGTTCATTCTTGCAATGTTAGTTGTTTGGTTGTTGTTGCCAATGTTCAATAGTCTTTCAGGCAAACAATTATCGATCCAGATTCTTGACGCTAAATTAATCTTGAGTTTGCTTGGTATCGCACTCCTGACTGGTTTACTCTCTGGTATCTATCCTGCACTATATCTTTCCGGGTTCCAACCGGTAAAAGTGCTCAAAGGAAAAATCAAATCATTCGGAGGCAATTTAATTTTCAGAAACGCGCTTGTCGTTACGCAATTTGTTGTGTCAATCGTACTGTTGGCAGGGACCGCTGTTGTATATAATCAATTAAAATTTATCAGGAACTCTGATATCGGATTTGATAAAGAGAACCTCGTTTATTTCGACATGAAAGGTCCAATGTGGGATCATCAGCGCGAGTTGAAAGAACAATTAATACAAAACCCATTGACCAGCGATTACGCGATTACTTCCGATGTGCCGACTGATATGGGATCCGGATCTGTGGATATTGTTTGGGAAGGCAAGGATCCAAAATCACAAATCGTATTTCCCTCGATGTATGTGAACGAAAATTTCTTCAAGGTTTTCAAAATGAAAATGGCCAGTGGTCGACCCTTTTCTACAGAATTCAAAGGTGACTCAGGAAATTATATCGTCAATGAAACGGCAGTAAAAGTTATGGGAATGAAAGTGTCAAACGCCGTCGGAAAATCATTTGCTGTAAATGGCAGGAAAGGAACAATAGTCGGTGTGGTCAAAGATTTTAATTATAAGCCGTTGCAAACTGCAATTGAGCCTATGTTTATCGGTCTAAACAAGTGGGGAGGAATTGTTGCAGTTCGTACAAAGCCTGGTCAGGCCGAAGCAACGATAAAAGCATTGGACAAAATCGTATCTGCGTTGAATCCTACCTATCCTTTCTCTTACCGTTTCCTTGACCAGGATATTGCGAAGCTATATCGAGGTGATGAACATATGGGCGTGCTGTTTAATTTATTCGCTGTACTCGCAATATTTATTTCCTGTCTCGGATTGTACGGCCTATCTGCGTTCATGGCCGAACAAAGAACAAAGGAAATTGGCGTGCGTAAAGTATTAGGCGCATCCGTGATTCGGATTGTATACTTATTGTCGACAAACTTCACGCGCCTGATTCTAATCGCGATGGTAATTGCCATTCCTATTGCGTGGTACGCGATTCATAGCTGGTTGCAGGGATTTGCTTATCATGTGGGAATTGGTTGGGGAATATTTGTACTTGCATCTTTTGCTGCATTGATGATTGCGTGGTTAACGGTCGGATATGAATCGATCAAAGCAGCAGTTGCAAACCCGGTAGATAGTTTGCGCACCGAATAAGCGCAATGAGTGATAGGTTGATAAGTTGACAAAATGAAAGTCATTTGTTTATTCGTTGTTGAGTCAACCTCGACGGCTGCGGTTCATAAAAGTTGCGCGAGTTGTCAGGTAATTGTTGGTTAAGGCGATTGGATCATTGAAATGTATTCGGATCAATTCAGTGCCCCGTTGGGGCAAATTGTTGGTAGCAAAAATTAACTAAAGAGCATTCGCGCGCCGAACGTGCGCCACTCTTGAATTAAGAACACATTGAATTGAAAACCGAAAATCACATCGCAAATACCTTTTGAGCGACATGAGAAGAAACCACAAAACAGTCGAAGATATTTTGGCAGACGAAACATTTCTTCATTGGTACAACCAAACCAACGATGAAATATTTCGTAAATGGCAAAATTGGGTCGATGAAGATCCTGCGAATGAGCTGCTCGTTGAGGAAGCTGCTAAAATGTTGTCATCGATGGTCGAACCGGAAAAAATCCCGGAAGTGCCTATACCTAAATTCATTGACCGATTTGTCGATTCCCCAGAATCGAGTGAAGCAAAAGAGCGGAAAGAAAAAATAATTATTAAAAGCAAACATCCGATTATGTTTAAAAACTATTTCAAGATCGCTTTGCGCCAATTGCGGCGACAGAAAATGTATTCAGCAATCAAGATTGGAGGATTTTCATTGAGTCTTGCTGCATGTTTGTTGATTGCCCTTTTCATAAAAGACGAACTGAGCTATGACAAATTCTATCCAAATGCAAAAAATGTATATCGAATTGTTGCCCATTACAAGGATAATGAATTTGATGAAAAAGGGACTTCGATGACGGCACCTGCGGCTGGGGCCATAAAAAAAGATCTGCCTGAAATTGTAAACACCGGGCGGCTCATGCCCTTTGCACTTTTTTATGGTGCAGGATCGAATTATGTCCGTCCGGAAGGGCAGGAAAAAAATATTTATGAAGAAGGATTTTCTTATGCCGATCAATCTCTATTGGATATTCTTCAAATTCCAATGGTTTATGGTCAAAGGTCAAAAGCACTGGCCGCTCCCAACACTATCGTGTTCTCAAAGAAGATGGCAGATAAATATTTTCCAAACCAGGATTGCGTGGGGAAAGTCGTTTACCTGAATGATGATACAAAAAGGCCTTTCAAAATTGGTGGAGTGATGAAGGATTTCCCTGCTAACTCACAATATCAATATGACTTTTTTATAACGCTTACAGGCGTTGAATTCTGGAATGGTGAACAAACATATTGGGGCGCGCAGAATTATGAAACATTGGTTCAACTCAAGCCGGGTACAAATATCCAGGAGTTCAATAATAAACTGACAAAGGACATTATCGAGGTGTATGCGATTCCATTCATGATCCAGAATAAAGATAAAGATGTGTCGAAGGCCCACAATGTCACATATGCACTACAGAATATTTCGGATATGCATCTGTACGCGCATGACGTCCATGACTATGCGAAAACGCGCGGAGATATACGCTTCGTATGGTTGTTTGGCGGTATTGCACTTTTTATCCTGATCATCGCATGTATCAACTTCATCAATTTGTCGACGGCTAAATCTGCTAATCGTGCAAAAGAGGTCGGACTGAGAAAAGTAATCGGATCTTTTCGTAGCAGTTTAATAAATCAATTCCTTACTGAATCGTTATTGTACAGCGTTTTTTCGTTTGTGCTGGCTCTTGTCATCGCATGGGCGCTGATGCCATTCTTCAATACGCTTTCTGCTAAGTCTCTAAAAATGCCCTGGGGAGAATGGTGGCTGTTCCCGATTCTGATCGTATCATCTATTATTGTAGGATTGCTTGCCGGGTTATATCCGTCATTTTACCTTTCTTCGTTTAAACCAATCAGTGTGCTCAAAGGTAATTTGAGTCGCGGTAGCAAAAATTCATTGTTGCGTAATGGTCTTGTTGTTTTTCAATTCACCACATCGATCATTTTGATCATCGGAACGATTGTTATCTATAGTCAAACCAAATTCATCTTGAACAAGAGTGTTGGGTTTGATAAGAGCCAGGTATTGATGATTCAGGGAACGCACACACTGAGGGATAATATAAAACCTTTCAGGGATGAATTGTCAAAATTGGCACAAGTGAAGAGTGTTTCTATAAGTGATTATTTGCCGATTTCAAATACCAAGCGTAATGGAAACACCTTTTATAACGAAGGAAAGACGCAGGAAGAAAGCGGCGTGGGAGGCCAATACTGGATCGTTGACGATGAGTATATCAAAACCATGGGAATGAAACTTCTTGCAGGTCGAAATTTCTCTTCGGAAATGAAATCTGATTCGCAGGCAGTGGTCATCAGCCAGCTCTTGGCAACAAAATTAAATTTAAAGGATCCCATTGGCAAACTTATTACGAACGGGTATGATCATATGAAGGTTGTCGGCGTAATAGAAGATTTCAACTCAGAGTCGATGCGGGACGCCATCACACCGGTTTGTTTGCGGTTGGGAATAAGTCCGTCCATTGTCTCAATAAAAGCGAATGGCGCTGACATGAAGAATTTAATTCCTGCGGTAACTGCCATATGGAAAAAATTCGCGCCGGCGCAACCAATTCGTTATTCATTTCTTGATGAAAGTTTCGCAAACATGTACGCGGATGTCGAACGCATGGCAAATATATTTACAAGCTTTGCGATCCTTGCGATTTTAATTGCATGTCTTGGTTTGTTTGCACTGTCAGCATTTATGGCTGAGCAACGAAACAAAGAAATCAGTATCAGAAAAGTATTAGGTGCCACCGTCGGTGGCATCACGACGATGTTATCAAAAGATTTTATCAAGTTGGTTTTAATTGCGATTCTCATTGCGTCACCGATTTCATGGTGGGCGATGACGAAATGGCTGCAGGATTTTCAGTATCGAACACCGATAACTTGGTGGATGTTTTTTGCTGCGTCGATGCTGGTCATATTGATTGCACTGGCAACGATCAGTTTTCAATCGATCAAGGCTGCAGTCGCAAATCCCGCGAAGACGCTGAGGTCGGAGTAGGCAAGATGCCGAACGCAAAACGCTCCATTTGATTAAACAGACGTTTTGCGTTCGGCGTTGCGGCGGTACACTTCACAAAAAAGTCATTATGATAAAAAGCTTTCTCAAAATCGCCGTGCGCAGTCTCTACAAAGACCGCAGATTTACATTTCTGAATTTACTTGGGCTGTCCACAGGTATTGCATGCGGCCTGCTGATTTATTTATGGATCAGCAGCGAATTATCGATGGATAATTTCTATGCAAATAAAGACCGCTTGTACCAGGTTTTGCAGAACATGCCGCAAGCGGATGGTGTTGTGTCATCAATTGAACCAACTCCGGGAATTCTTGCAAAAACTTTGATGGAAGAAATACCCGGTGTGGAGGACGCAGCAACAGTACGCGCGCCGAGCCCGATGGAAAATCCCTCCGGCGTTGTCTCCGTTAATGATAATCATATCCGCGCACAGGAAAGATATGTTACAGAAAATTTTTTCAAAATATTCTCATACCAACTCCTGGATGGGAGCAGGGATAAGGTGTTATCCGGAAAATACAATGCCGTAGTGTCGGACGAGCTTGCGATGAAATTGTTTCATACTACGGAAAATCTGGTCGGAAAAACAATTCACTTCGATCGAAGTGATCCTTATTCAAAGAAGACAAAGGGATCGTACGTAATATCCGGGATTTTCAAAGCCCTTCCAGCCAATTCCTCGGAACAGTTTGATGTGTTGCTGTCCTACAATTGGTACTATGAAAATTATAAATCAAATCTTGACAACTGGGGAAGCAGTAATCCGAAAACTTTTGTATTGCTAAAAAAAGGTTCGGATGCGAATCAATTTGCTGCTAAGATCAAAGATTTAATGAAAGTAAAGTGGAGAGTAATGAACGGGGAAAATGATGTTCAATACATCGGCACGTTGTTGCCGCAACGTTACGTAGAAAGGTACTTGTACAACCGGTATGAACACGGCGCGGTTGCCGGCGGAAGAATTGAGTACGTAAGATTGTTTGCCATCATCGCCGTATTCATTTTGGTCATTGCGTGTATCAACTTTATGAACTTGTCAACTGCAAGGGCTTCTGGCAGGCTTAAAGAAATTGGAATACGAAAAGTCATTGGTGCCGGACGAACTACATTGATCCTTCAGTATCTTGGTGAGTCGATGTTAATGGCGATGTTGTCGTTGATCGTTGCTTTCGTTTGTGTATGGATACTCCTTCCGGCATTCAGTACAATCACCGGGAAGAATCTCATCACGCAACTCAATCTGAATCTTATTCTGGCCGCAGTTAGCATTGCCTTCATCACCGGTCTTATCGCGGGAAGTTATCCGGCAATTTATTTGTCAGGCTTTAAACCGGTGGTCGTTTTAAAAGGTAAACTAAATGCTACCACCGGCGAATCACTTATAAGAAAGGGACTGGTTGTTTTTCAATTTGCTATTTCAGCAGTGCTCATTATTGCGGTGATCATCGTTTACCAGCAAATGAAATTGATACAAAACAAAAATCTGGGTTTGAAAAAAGATCATGTCATTCGTTTTGCCAACTCGGGTGCGGTCCAGGAAAACCAGTCGGCGTTTTTGTCCGAGTTGAGAAAAATCCCCGGGGTCATCAATGCTTCCGCGATGAGTGGTGATTTGCTCGGCGTGCACGCAGGCGGAGGTGGAATCCTCTGGCCAGGCAAGGGCGAAAATGAAAATGTTGAATTCAGTGGATTTTATATCGATTATGGATTAATCGAAACACTAGGCATCCAAATGGCGCAGGGCCGATCGTTCTCGACGGAATTTGGATCGGATACTTCTAAAGTGATTTTTAATGAGTCTGCAATTGCTGCGATGCATTTGAAAGATCCCATTGGTAAAATGGTACAATTGTGGGGCGTCAAAATGCAGATTATCGGTGTAACAAAGGATTTTAATTTTGAATCGTTGTATAAAAAGATCGGTCCACTGTTTCTCACCTGCTCAAACAACAATAGCAACGTGTTTGTAAAGATCGCAGCAGCCAATGAACATGAAACAATCAACCGGATCGAAAATTTCTATAAAGGATTTAACCATGTGCCACTCGAATTCAGATTCTTCGACGAAGACTACCAAAAATTCTATGCCTCTGAACAAAGGGCATCGGTATTGTCAAGATATTTTGCGGGAATGGCGGTGATCATTTCCTGTTTGGGACTGTTCGGACTAGCAGCATTCACGGCGCAAAAAAGACAAAAAGAAATCGGAATACGAAAGGTGGTCGGTGCATCGGTGCCAAATGTCATTCTGTTGTTGTCGAAAGACTTTTTAAAACTCGTTGCGATTGCCTTATTAATTGCATTTCCATTATCGTGGTGGATGATGCATGACTGGTTGGAAGGGTTTGCTTATCGTGTTCAAATCAAGGCAACGACTTTTATTTTGACAGGAGCGCTGCTTTTTTTGATCACGATGATTGCGATCAGTTTTCAATCGATAAGAGCCGCGACGATGAATCCCGTGAAGAGTTTGAGAACTGAATGATTGAATTTGAAGTCACCCCGTCGGCGGTCGAAGACCCCGACGGCGGTGTTGATTGCATGGAAAATCACTAATCGAAATTATTTCACACCTCCGTTGGGGGCGTCGACCGCGTGGGGGGTGATTCCAAAAATAAATTGTCATGCTAAAAAACTATTTTAAACTCGCCTGGCGCAATCTTATCCGTGACCGGCAATTCACATTGCTTAACTTAATCGGTTTGTCTACCGGTCTCGCCTGTGCATTATTGATCTACTTATGGGTGAATGATGAAATGAGTGTCGATAATTTTAACGTAAAAGACAAACGGCTTTTTGCTGTTATGAAGAACTCGCCGAATTCTGAAGGTGCTATTGAGACTCATAATGATACGCAAGGTTTGTTGGCGCAATCCATGGCAAATGAATTACCAGAAATTGAATTTGCCGTAGCTATACGCGATTCGGACAAAGGCGTAGTTTCGTCGGGAGAAAAGCATGTCAAAGGCATGCCGCATTTTGTCAGCAAAGATTTCTTTAACATCTTTTCTTATCAAATCATTGAAGGAACTCCACAATCCTTTTTTGCCGATCCTCGTGAAGTGATGTTATCTGACAAACTCGCAATAAAATTATTCGGCACAACTAAAAATATAATTGGGAAAACCCTGCAATGGGATGGCAACAGTGAATTTAATGGATTATATAAAGTGTCAGGTGTATTTATCGCACCACCTTCTAATGCGACGGATCAATTTGATTTTTTATTTACAATGGATCTTTTCCTGACTAAAGAAGCGGAAGACGTTGCATATTGGTGGAGCAACAGCATGCGCACGTATGTGTTATTAAAAAAGGATGTGAACATTGAACAATTCAATAAAAAAATTGCGGACTTTACCCGTAACAAAATGGCGCATCTATATAAGGACAGTGAATGGGACAAATGGGAGGGGAAATTATTTCTGCAGAAATATTCCGAAGGGTATTTGTACAACCGTTTTGAAAATGGAGTGCAGGCAGGTGGGCGGATTGAATATGTAAGACTATTTACAATAATCGCTGCATTCATTTTGATTATCGCCTGTATTAATTTTATGAATTTATCCACGGCAAAAGCCTCACGGCGGATGAAAGAAGTTGGAATCAGGAAAGTAGTAGGCGCACAAAGAGGAGCGTTGATCCTGCAATACATAGGAGAATCAATGATGATGGCCTTTCTATCAACAATTCTGGCTGTTGTACTCGTTTCCCTTTTGCTTCCTGCATTCCATCAAATTACGGGCAAAGATCTCTTGTTGAGATTTAGCCCGGGATTTACGTTGGGAATTCTCGCCATAACATTTATTACAGGGTTGATCGCCGGCAGTTATCCCGCATTGTATCTTTCAGGATTTAGACCGGCATTGGTATTAAAGGGAAAACTATCAACGTCCGCAGGCGAATCGTGGATCAGAAAAGGTCTTGTTGTTTTTCAATTTGCAGTTTCATTAATATTAATCGTGTCTGTTACCGTTGTATACAAACAAATGCAATTAATTCAAACTAAAAACTTGGGCTACAATCGCGACAATGTTATTCATTTTTCCAATGAAGGGAAATTGCGAACCGGATCTGCTGCCTTCGTTGATGCAGTCAAAAAGATAAACGGTGTTATGGGTATATCGTCAATGGGAGGTGATATGACGGGTCGATACAGCCAGGGCGGTAGCGGCATCGATTGGGAAGGAAAAAATCCGAACCAGGGATTGGAATTTGAAGGACTCGATGTCGATTATGGAATGATGGAACTACTCGGTTTGCAAATGAAAGAAGGGCGCATGTTCTCCAATGCGTTTCCAACAGATACCAGCTCCGTGATTTTTAACGAATCTGCGATTGCTGCGATGAACTTAAAAAATCCCGTCGGGAAAACAGTTAATGTATGGAGAAAGAAAATGAAAATCATTGGCGTCGTGAAAGATTTTCATTTTGCATCTTTGTACAACAAGGTTACTCCGTTTTTCTTTAGATGTTACCAGAATAATACAAACTTCTTCGTTAAGATACACGCAGGCAAAGAGCAGTCAACCATTGCAGCGATTGGAAATTTGTATAAACAATTCAATGAAGGGCTCCCTTTTGAATTTCGTTTCATTGATGACGATTACCAGGCTTTGTACTCATCCGAACAAAAAGTTTCAATCTTGTCAAGATATTTTGCAGGAATCGCGATCATCATTTCATGCCTTGGACTTTTCGGTTTGGCGGCATTTACCACGCAAAAAAGACAAAAAGAAATTGGTATCCGCAAAGTTGTGGGTGCGTCCGTATCGAACGTCGTATTATTATTGTCAAAGGATTATTTGAAACTGGTGACGATCGCGATGCTTGTTGCATTTCCGGTGTCATGGTGGTTGATGAACAAATGGCTGGAAGGCTTCGCTTATCGCGTCGATATTGGCGTTATTGTTTTCTTTTTTGCCGCCATGTCTGTATTTTTTATTACGATCATCACGATCAGTTTTCAATCGATAAGAGCCGCGACGATGAATCCTGTTAAGAGTTTGCGAACGGAATGATTGAATTGGATTCACCCCGTCGGCGATCAAAGACCCCGACAGCGGTGTACACTGGAACATCAAAAATAAATTCGATATATCAACACCGCCGACGGGGTGAATAAAAAACCAAAATCATGATAAAAAATTACTTCAAAATCGCCTGGAGGAATTTACTGAAGAATAAAACGTTTTCAGCCATTAATATTTTTGGATTGTCCTTAGGCATTGCAACGTTCCTGCTTATTGTCAATTACCTGCGTTTTGAATACAGCTTTGATAGTTTCAATCTTAAAAAGGATCGGATCTTCCGTGTCCCGATGATTGAAACCGAAAAAGGTGGAAAACCGCAGAGATTTGCATTTACATTTCCTGCAGTTGCCCCGGCATTAAAAAAGGATTATCCTGAAATTGAAGAAGCCGTTCGGTTTAGGAAGTTCTGGGGAGTAGTAAATCACGGTGAGCAAAAATTCGTGGAGAACGGTCACGTGTTTTTTGCCGATCCTGCTATTTTCAAAGTATTTTCATTCAAATTTGAAAAGGGTTCGCCGGAAAATGCTTTCAAACAATTGAATGATGCTGTTATTACACATTCGACGGAGAAGAAATATTTCGGGACTGAATCAGCTATTGGTAAAGCATTGCATTATCGCGGCGAAGATTTTATTGTGACGTCCGTCCTGGAAGACATTCCCTCCAATTCTCATATTCAATTTAATATCCTGCTCAACTACAATAAGTACATAGCGTTGACGAATGGAAATGCGAATACAAGCTGGGGATGGAGCGATTTTTATACTTACGTCTTATTAAAGCCAGGAGCAGATGTAACAAAGCTACAGGCAAAAATGCCTGCTTTTGCTCAACGCTATAGAGGCGATGATATGAAGGAATCAGGTTTTACACTTGAATTCAATTTTGAACCGCTCCAGGACATTCACACGCATTCGATTTATGATTATGAATTCTCAGGGAACGGAAATTTGTATTACCTGAAATATCTCGGTCTCGCAGCGATTTTCATTTTATTTATTGCTCTTATTAATTATGTAAATCTGTCCACGGCAAGATCACTCGAACGTTCGAAAGAAGTTGGACTAAGAAAGGTGGTTGGTGCTACAAAGTTTCAATTGATCAGGCAGTTCCTTGCTGAAAGTTTGCTCATAAACATCTTCGCAATTTTGATAGGATATGTTTTATTTAAATTAACGCTTCCCGAATTTTCGAGGTTGATTGGTTTGAATGTGATCGACATGCAGATGATCGGGTGGAAATTCTGGTCAGTGATCATCGCAGTATTTGTTACAAGCACACTAGTCGCCGGTTTCTATCCAGCGTTTGTATTATCATCGTTCCAGCCAATTCAAACGCTCAAAAGCGGACGAGGTTTTGTCGGAACCAATAAAAATTTTCTGCGAAAAGCGCTTGTAGTAATTCAATTTACAGCAGCGATTATTTTAATTGGGGGCGCGATTGGGTTTTATCGGCAGCTGCAGTTTATGAGTAAGAGAGATCTCGGCATCAATATCAAACAAACGCTGATCTTGCAGCAGACGCTGGATATGGACAGCAGTAAGATCAACACCGTTGAATCCGCCATCAATAATTTGCAAAATATTCCGGGCGTGCAGTCTGTAACAGTTTCAACAGAAATTCCCGGAAACGAAGTCGGTGGTTCTTCTGGTTTCAGACGTATTAATTCAAAAGATGACAAACGTTGTCGTGATTTTGGGATCGACGAACATTTCGTTCCAAATTACGGGTTGAAAATACTTGCTGGAAGAAATTTTGACAACGATAAGCCATCTGATGGCCGCGATACAGGTTTCGTGCTTAATATTATCATCAACGAAACGGCATCAAAAGTTTTTGGTTTCGCCAAACCCAGTGATGCGATTAATGAAAGGATTGAAGGAGGCGGTAGCCACTGTAAAATAATCGGTGTAATGAACGATTACCATCAACAGTCATTACAAAATAATTTTGATCCGATCGTCTACTATCCGGGACATCATATTGACATGAGCAATTTCGCGCTAAAGTTGAATACACCAAATCTCACACAAACGGTTGATCGCGCAAAAAAGGTCTGGCACGCTGCATTCCCCGAAAGTCCCATGCAATTCTTTTTCCTTGATGATCACTTCAACGAACAGTATAAAGATGATAGCCTATTTGCAACGATCCTTTTCTTGTTTACTATTTTGGCAATAATTGTTGCAAGTCTCGGCCTGTTTGGACTTTCATTGTATACGGTTGCAAAACGCTCAAAGGAAATTAGTATCCGCAAAGTCTTGGGTGCTTCAGTTATCCAGATTACCACTTTGATCACCAGGGATTATGTAAAACTTGTTTTAATCGCATGCGTGCTGGCAATACCGGCCGCTTATTTTTTATTGGACAATTGGCTGAGTGATTATGCATTCCATATTGAGATTGGATATTGGTTCTTTTTATCACCGCTCTTGCTCACAGTTCTTATAGCGTTGACAACAGTATTGTACCAATCAATCAGGGCGGCGATGGCAAATCCCGCGAAGAGTTTGAGAAACGAGTAAATGAGAGTTGACAGTTGACGGACCTGAGTATAAGTTTCGATCACAGCTTGCTAACTGTCACCTGCGATCTGTCATCTTTCTTTTGCCATTTCATGGATAGCTTTTAATAAGGACAGATCACCGGTATCATCCTGTAGCAATTGCCATATCATTACGCCACCGGTCTGGCTCAGCGCCAGTTCCATTTTATTTTTAATGGTTGGAAGTCCGTTATAATAAATTGCTCCTCCGCTTGTCGGTATGACCATATCCGTTTTTTCTGAACCCGGAAACAAATGAACGATATCGCAATATGACATGCTCTCTTCAAATTGAGTTCCGAAGCAATAGCCATAAAACGGAACGCCGAGATTGATTTTATTTTTCGAAAGATTTCTAATTTGCTTCCAGTAGTCGAGATCCTCGCGGGCTTTGTCAATAGTAGAATGAGGTCCTGGTTTATCCGGTTTCCATGGCCCCGTTTGATCATAAGACATGATATTGACGTAATCGAATTCCCGCAACGCACCGTCCGGTATTTTTTCGGCGTTCCATGTCGCCAATGCTGCGCTTAATAATTTTCCCAGCGGTTTTAATTTTGCGGAAAGTTCACCCACCAACTTCTCATAATGCTGATCAATCACATCATTTTCAAGATCGACGTCGATACCATCGAGTCGGTGATCGACGGCAATTTGCACAAGGCTGCGAACGAACTCCGGCCGATTCGTATCATTCAGCAGACGCGAATAATACGGATTGAGGGAACCGCCGCCAATTGAAGCCAATACTTTTACTTTATTATGGTGTGCGACTGATATGAGGCTATCAAATCCAAATGGCAGGTTGATGATGCCGAGGGAATCCGGATTTAAAAATGCAATATTTAAATGCGTAATTCGTGAAAACGATATCCTGTTGATATCAGGAAATTGCCTGCCTATTGGAACATATCCGATGACGCGAAATTGAGCATGGGTCGTGAGAGCTATTAGGAGAATCAGGATTGCCGCCAGGTATTTTGATTTTTGAGACATTGTCGATTAATTAAGATTTCCTGTTGCACACAAAGGCGCAAAGTACCACAAAGGCCACAAACACTTTGCATTAATTCATTCTTTGTGCCTTTGTGTGAAACCAAAAGATATCAATTCATCATCTTTGTTGAAAACTCATCGCTTTTTTTATCGCTCCATCCTTTACATTTGTCGCCCAAAATAATCCGGACATGTTGCAGTCAGCTTACATCCACAAAATCGGAGAGAAATTAAATTTTTCCCTAAAACAGATCAACAACGTTCATGAATTGCACGGCGAAGGTGCCACGATCCCGTTCATGGCCCGCTACCGCAAAGAAGCCACAGGCAATCTCGACGAAGTGCAAATCGGTTCAGTGATCGAACAGATTCAATATTTCACAGAGCTGGACAAAAGAAAAGAGACCGTATTAAAAACGATTGAAGGCCTGGGTAAACTAACGCCAGCGCTCAAATCACAAATAGAAAATTGTTTTGACGCGACGGTTCTTGAAGACATCTACCTACCGTACAAGCCTAAACGAAAAACCCGCGCATCGGTTGCATTGGAAAAGGGATTGGAGCCGCTCGCAACATTCATATTTAACCAGGGTCCTGAAAATCCAGAACAACACGCAGCATCTTATATCAATGAACAGGTGGCCAATATTAATGATGCGTTTCAGGGAGCTTCAGACATTCTTGCAGAATGGATTTCAGAAAACCAACAGGCAAGAAATTCAATCCGGGACTTGTTTAAACATGGCGCCATCATTCATTCCAAAGTTCTAGCCGGAAAAAAAGATCAGGAAGAAGCGCAGAAATACAAAGATTATTTCGATTTTAATGAACCTCTAGCCGAAAGTCCCTCGCATCGTGTATTGGCGATACGTCGTGGCGAAAAAGAAGGTTTTATTTCAATGGATATCACGATTGACAAACTAACTGCAATCGATTCTCTTGAAAAGATATTTGTCAAGGCCTCCAATGAAAACGCAAACCGGGTAAAATTAGCGATATCGGACAGTTTTGACCGGTTGCTGAAACCTTCCATTGAAACAGAATTCCGCCTGCTTAGTAAAACACATGCGGACGAAGATGCGATCAAAGTATTTGCTGAAAACTTGCGTCAACTCCTTCTTGCTTCTCCTCTCGGATCAAAAAGAGTACTTGCAATCGACCCCGGATTTAGAACCGGATGTAAAATTGTTTGCCTGGATGAGCAGGGAAATTTTTTAGTAAATAGTACGATGTATCCGCACCCTCCACAGCATGAATCCGCACAAAGTATTGCAGAACTGAAAAGATTGGTGAAACAGTACCAGATAGAGTCCATCGGTATTGGCAACGGAACTGCCGGCAGAGAGACCGAACAATTAGTGAGAGGAATTGATTTCGAAACGCCAGTCAGTATTTTTATGGTTGCAGAAAGCGGGGCTTCTATCTATTCGGCATCTGAAGTCGCGCGCGAAGAATTTCCTGATTTGGATGTAACTGTGCGTGGAGCAATCAGCATCGGGCGCCGCTTACTCGATCCGTTGAGTGAACTGGTTAAGATTGATGCAAAATCCATTGGTGTTGGACAATATCAGCATGATGTCAATCAATCCAAATTAAAAGAAGAATTGGATAAAACCGTTGAGAGTTGTGTGAACCATGTAGGAGTTGATATCAACACTTCAAGCCGTCATTTATTAATGTATGTATCCGGACTGAGTAGTTCACTTGCAAAAAATATTGTCGACTATAGAACCGCGCAAGGAGGTTTCAAATCGCGCGAAGCATTAAAGAAGGTGCCGCTTATGGGACCAAAAACTTTTGAACAATGTGCGGGGTTTTTAAGAATAAGAGATGCAGAAAATCCGCTCGACAATAGTGCTGTTCACCCGGAAACCTATTCCGTTGTGGAATCAATGGCTTCTGATTTGGGTCACACCGTTTCCGATTTGATCCGGGATAATGCGCTCCGGAGCCGGATTGAAAAGAAGAAATACATTTCAACATCTGTGGGTGAATTAACCATCAACGATATTTTAAAAGAGCTTGAAAAACCTGGCCGCGATCCACGCAGCCAGGTAAAAGAATTCCGATTTGAAGAAACAATTCGTTCAATCGAAGACGTGAAACCCGGGATGACTGTACCTGGAATCGTAACGAACATCACCAACTTCGGGGTGTTTGTAGATATCGGGGTAAAACAAGACGGGCTCGTTCATATTTCCGCATTGAGTAATACTTATGTGGCAAATCCAAATGACGTTGTGAAATTGCAGCAGCAGGTACGGGTAACCGTTATGGAAGTAGATGTCGCGCGAAAAAGAATTTCTTTGTCAATGAAAGATAGCAAATCGGATGCAAAACCAAAACCTTCAATTCAAGTTCCTGGTAGTAAGAAACCTAAAAAGCAGGAAGACACACCGGATTCATTTCAGTCCAAGTTGGCGGAGCTGAAGAATAAATTCAAACACTAAATAATGCCTTGTCTTATGTGTCTAAGTGGTATTTTTTTTACCATGCAGGCACATAGGCAAGCGTTCACTATCTTTTAACATTCTCTGTTCATTCAATATTTAACTTCGCATCCAATTTTTTGAATTCATTAACCATCTGATACCTCAATACAACCCTGGAATGGTTAAATTTTTGCATAACCCTACCTTTGCACTGTTAATTGCAAATTGAATCACTATGGCAGAAAATAACAAGATTCTAACCTATGCACCAATCATTGTTGCACTCATTCCAATACTCGTTGGCCTCTATGAGTACAAGGTCAATAATGAACGCGAGTTTGGTAAAAATTTTCTGACTCAACAAAGTGTTGTCTACGATGAGTTGCTCGGAGATCTCGGCAGCATTTCTACTTCCATAAGTAATCCCGACGATTCGATTTCACAGGCAAACTATACGCAGGCAAAATTTAATTTTAACCAATTATACTACGGTAAGTTAAATCTCTACCAAAGCGCGACAATAGAAAAACTGACGGATTCATTGTACACGCTGATCAACAGATATGATAGTATCAAGACGATCAAGAAAATGACGGAGCAGAAAGTGTTACTAGAGGATTTGGTCGATAAAGTACAGGATAAAGTTTACCGGTTGTCTGTTGAATGTAAAAAATCGCTTAAGCGTACGTATAATATTAGCGACACTGAAGATACGTTACCGCATCACAAATAGATTTTTCAACCATCAATCTTTCTGCTCACATGGCAATCACACGTCGTGTTCTGTTTCTGCTTATCGGAATTATTTTTTGTCTTTCTGTTTCCTCATTTTCACAGGTAGCGGCTCCCGGTAAGCCTTTGCCCGAATGGAAACCCGGCTACCTTGATTTGCATCACATCAACACAGGAAGAGGAAACGCTGCATTTTATATTTTCCCGGATGGCACAACAATGTTATTTGATGCAGGTGAAGAAGATCCTTCCGATCAGCGCACTTTCTCAGCAAGAAATTCGACGATTCATCCCAATAATAAAAGATTGCCTTATGAATGGATCGTGTACTACATTAAAAAAATAGCTCCTTTTAAAAATGACGTTCGAATAGATTATGCTGCCATCTCCCATTTTCATGATGATCATTTTGGAAGCTGGTACCATGATGCGCTACCGTCGACCAAGGGAAAATACGTCCTGACTGGGATTACGGGTGTCGGCGATATGATCCCAATTCATCACCTGATCGATCGTGGATATCCGCAATACAATTATCCCGTCAGAATGGATAGTATGATTTTTAAATTCAACAAAGGCGATGATGCCTATTTGCGATCCATTCATAACTATTTTCTGTTTACTCAGGCGCAAACTGCAAAAGGTTTTCAAGTGGCACAGTGTGTCGCCGGATCAAGGAGCCAGATTACATTGCAGCATAACGATAAGGACTATGCGGATTTCTATGTAAGAAATTTAAAATGCAACGGTACTATTTGGACCGGGAAAGACAGTAGTATTTTTGATTATTTTCCGCCGATCGATCCGTCAGACAGCAAAACATGGCCGGATGAAAACAGTTTGAGTCTCGCATTTGCAATTCACTACGGGCCCTTCACTTATTATAGTGGAGGTGATTGTGCCGGAGTTCCTTCTTATGGTGATCCGGCGTGGAGGGATGTTGAAACGCCGGTTGCAAAAGCACTCGGAGAAGTGGATGTCGCAACAATGGATCATCATGGAAATCGAAATGCTGTTAATGAATTCCAGGTAAAGACGTTGAAACCGCGGGTATGGATTGAGCAGGTGTGGTCGTCCGATCATCCGGGACATGAAGTATTGATTCGGGCTACAACACCTTATTTATATGACGGTCCCCGTGATCTATTCGCCACCAATATGCTCGAAGCAAATAAACTTGTCATCGGTTCATTAATTGACGAATCATATAAAAGCACACAAGGTCATATTCTTGTTCGTGTGCTTCCTGGTGGAAAAGAATATTACGTCATCATCCTCGATGATTCAAAGGAAGACATGCCGGTGAAGAAGGTGTTTGGACCGTATAAATCGAAAAGCCAAATGTGAAAAAAGAAGGATGTGGAAATGTGAAAATGTGCCGGAAGTCGTCATTTCGAACGGAGTCCGCCAGAGGCGGACGAAGTGAGAAATCTAACCGAATCTTTAGCCATTAGCATCATGATAAATCACACGGAGACCAATTTGTTTAGTTCCAATAAATGGCACAGGATTTCTCACTTCGTCCGCCTCTGGCGGACTCCGTTCGAAATGACGACTCCTGGCACATTCATCACATTTCCACATTTCCACATTCTCTTTTCCGCATTTTCCTCACGCAAACACAAACTTCTTCTGCATAAAATAATTATAACTAACTCCCAACAAAATCGAAGTAACCAGCACTGAAATTTTATAATCAATTTTCATGAAGTGCGTAAAAAAATAAACGCCAAGTTCCGAAAGAAAAAGATTCCCGATCCATACCAAAATAAATTTGATAATACGTAAGGGCGTCTTTCCATCTGTCGCCTTAAAAACCCAATTTCTGCATAATATAAATTGAGTAGTACCACCCAAAATATTCCCAATCAAATTTCCTGTGATATACCAGCAATGAAAGATTTCAACCGACACGAATGTGCCTAAGAAGTAGGCGAAAGAACCGATGATCGAAGCTGCCTGGACTTTGAGGAAAGTGATCATGTTCTCAAAAATAATAATTCAATAAGCTTTGCCTAACAGTAATCACTTTAATAATGAAAATATAATAAAGAAGACGGAGTGATATTGTGGAAAAATGATCGACGGAATTTGTTTTTTAATTAAAATGCCGATAACCTTTCGGTAATATTCCGATGATAATTTCACGGCGCACATTACACGATGCAGAATAGGTTCCCAACCAGGGAACCGTTTAGTTCATAGCAGTTTTACCGTTTTCCCCGGGTATTCTTATCCGGGGTCGTCATTTAATCGTGGGTTATTCCGAATTGGGGCAGATTCTCGTGGAGTAGGAAATTGGAGTTCGTTCATTAAAGCATACAATCGAGTAAATTTTAACCAGGCTTACATTAAATGATAAATCTCCTCTTGCGATCGCACAGCTTTTGCTCCTGGTATATTCGTCACCCGGCAATTTTTCATTTCTTCATTTAAGTTTACTGCTTTAGTATTGTCGGCGAGCTGGACTTGTATGAAACGTGCGATCTGTTCTCTGATCTTTCCATCATATATTGGAAAACACACTTCAATGCGGTGATGAATGTTGCGGTTCATCCAATCCGACGAACCTATGAAATATTCCGGCGCCCCGTCATTGTGAAAGATAAAAATTCGTCCATGCTCAAGATAGCGATCGACAATCCGGGTGACAGTAATATTTTCACTCATGCCCGGCACAGCTGGCATCAAACAACAAATTCCACGCACGATCAATTGAATGTTCACTCCTGCAGAAGATGCCTCGTATAGTTTTTCGATGAGAGATTTTTCTTCCAGGTTATTCAGCTTGATGACGATGCTCGCCAGTTTACCTTTTCTGGCAAATCGAATTTCTCTTTGTATTAACTCACTGAATTTATCGTATAGGTTGAACTGTGCAACAAGTAATTGCTTGAACTTCGGCGCAGAACTTTTTGTAGTTTTCTCTCTTTCGACCAGGTAAGAAAATAGTGAATCTAATTCAGCCGTCAATCGTTGATTTGCGCTTAACAAAATATGATCCGTATAAAACTTCGCAGTGTTTTCATTGAAGTTTCCGGTAGAGAATAATCCATAATACATCAGTTTCTTCTTCTCCTTTCTTTTTACCAATGCAATTTTTGCATGCACTTTCAACCCAGGCAGACTGTAAATGATTTTTACTCCGGCATTTTTTAATTTCTTTGCCCATTTTAAATTATTCTCTTCATCAAACCGTGCCTTCAGTTCCATAAATACTGTTACTTTCTTCCCATTTTTTGCCGCGCTGATCAGCGCATTCGTAATTTGCGAATTGCTGGCGATTCGATAAATCGTTACATAAATTTTCCTGACTAAAGGATCATTTGCAGCTTCATTGAAGAAACGGAGTACAGGGGCATACGACTGATATGGAGTGTGGATCATGAGATCACTTCTTTTGATCCAGTCAAATATGGATTGGCTACTGTTAATGGCAGAAAAACTTTTTGGTACTAATTCATCGGTTTTAAAATACGGGTGATCAGGAATAGGTAATGCTGCCAGGTCGCGCAGATGGTGATAATTCCCACCCTCTACAATATTGGCATGCTCCAAGCCAAGAAATTTTACCACTTTCCCAATTACTTTTGGCGAAACGCCTGGTGCATACAGGAAACGTGTCGGTAAACCGAATTCACGAATCTGTAACTGTTTTTCAATTTTACTTGCGATATCACCATGAAATTCATCTTGCAAATCCAGTGATGCGTCCCTCGTAATTTTTATTGCAAAACTTGATTCTACAAAGTAGCCCGGGAAAATTTTATCTAGGTTGTGCTTGATGATGTCTTCTAAAAAGAAAATATACCGCGTACCGGAATTATGATCATCAATAAAATAAAATCGCGGCATAAAATCCGTAGGCACATTAATTATCGCGATATGTTGTTTTTTCCCTGCGTCAAGAAGTGCAGCCACCAGGTATAATTTATTGTTCTGAATAAGAAAGGAAGTTGGACTTCCGGATAAAAAAACCGGCTGTAAGTAGCCGAGGACGCGATTATAAAAATAATCCGATGCCTTGCCCTGTAGAAATTCCGGAATCGGCTGGTTAAAATAAAGATCAGTATTGCCGGCTCTTAGCCCGGGAATAATATCGTCATGAATGATCGAACCAAAATCCTTCATTTGTTCCTCAATGATGCCATTTATTTCTTTGATAGCCGGTGGCGAATCCGTGATGGCATCTTCATTATTCATTTTTTTCAGAGCCATGAGAATAGGGAAACGGACGCTATAAAATTCATCGAGATTCGAAGAGAAAATGGAAAGAAATTTTATTTTTTCTACGAGCGGCACGCGCATATCCGATGCTTCCATCAATATGCGCCTGCTGAAACTGAGCCAACTGATATCTCTTTTGATAAATGTCGATGCCATATGCGGATTTATGAAGCTTTCGTTAAGATCGGATTTTTTTCGCGAAACTGTGGGCAGGCGATATGAAAATAATAGATTTGTAATCTTCCCTTATTTCAAATTACTACAATCATGATTAAACTGGTGTCTTTTATTGTTCTTTCGATGGTTTCCATTGGAGTAGCTGGCCAATCGAGAATGTATACCGTTGCCAATGCGCATTCACATAATGATTATGAAAATACGGAACCATTTCAAATGGCATATATGGAACAGTTTGGTTCTATCGAAGCGGATATTTTTTTGCAGGATAACGATTTGATCGTTGCACATGATAACCGCGAAGTGCTTCAACATCGGACCCTGGAACAGTTGTATTTGCAGCCTTTGGAAATAGCAATTAGAAAAAACAATGGATTCGTTTATCCCGATAATAATCGTTATTTACAAATGTTGGTTGATATTAAAACAGATGCAGTTTCCACGCTCGACAAGTTAGTCAGCGTGCTCTCCGCGCATCCAACGCTGATCAATAACCGATCATTACATTGGGTAATTACAGGTAACAGGCCTGACCCGGCAAAATATAAGTCTTACCCGCAATTTATTCGTTTTGATGGAGAGTTGTCCAACGACTATGACGATAATGCGTTGTCAAAAATTGACCTCCTGAGCGACGATTTCAAAAGGTATTCAACCTGGACCGGTAAAAATGTGCTCCCGTCCGCCGATTCATTAAAATTAAAATCTGTTATTAATAAAGCTCATGAAAGGCATAAGCCTGTCAGGTTATGGAATGCGCCCGATATGGCAAATGCCTGGATCCAGCTCATGAAACTTGACGTTGATTATATTAATACCGATCGGATAAAAGAATTGTCTGCCTATCTTAACAAAGAATGGACGCACACCTTCACAACAAAGTCGACTCACGAATTATATAAACCGACTTATGCTTCCGACAAAACCAACACAACGGTGAAAAATCTGATCTTGTTGATCGGTGATGGCACCGGGCTTGCGCAATTATACAGCGGATATACGGCGAATAAAGGTGCACTGAATATATTCCAGATGCGGAGTGTCGGATTATCCAAAACAAGTTCATTTGATCGTTATGTTACTGATTCGGCACCAGGGGCAACATCAATATCTTCCGGAGTAAAAACAAATAATAGGTATGTCGGGGTCGATCATACCGGTGCGAAATTAAAATTGATTCCGGAATACCTTATTGAAAAAAAAATAAAAAGTGGCTTAGTGACTGCCGGCGACGTTACCGACGCGACACCTGCTGATTTTTATGCGCATAGGGCTGCCCGTGATAGTTCTGCTGCTATATTCGTCGACTTAGCTAACTCGCCAATACAATTGTTGATGGGATCAGGCAACGGAAGTTACAATGCTGACATCAGAAAAAAGTTGGAGGACAACCAATATCATATCGTTTCCTCGATTGACAGTGTGACGGGAAATACAGATCAGAAATGGCTCGTGATGGAAGAGAAGGCAGCTTTATCGATGCTTGATGGAAGAGGTGATTGGCTTCAGCGAGCGTTTACAAAAACTTTGAATATTTTATCGCGCAATAGTCAGGGGTTTTTTATGATGGCTGAGGGTGCACAGATAGATCACGGTGGTCATTCCAATAACTTACCATACCTCGTTACAGAAGTTCTGGACTTTGATGAACTTGCAGGGAAAGCAATGCAGTTTGCGGATTCGAATCCTGGTACATTGGTGATCATCACCGCCGATCATGAAACCGGTGGACTTGCACTGCATGATGGCGACTATAAAAAAGGGATGGTCTCGGCACAATTTACCACTAATGGCCATACTGGAATTCCGGTTCCGGTTTTTGCCTATGGGCCGCAGTCGCAATTGTTTTGTGGCGTGTATGAAAACACGGAGATTTTTTATAAGATACTGCAAGCGATGGGGGTCAAGCGATAACGCGAAAATATGAAGAGTGAAAAATTATTTGGTTGCAACGATAAGTAAACGGATTATGAACTTTTTTTGAAGATACGACCAACGTATTTCCATTGCAGAATCAAACACCCGCCTTTTCCGCGATTAAATTCACATTTCCATGTTTTCACATCTTCACACTCAACCCAAGGCATTTAATTTGCATTCGCATCATCATGAAATACCTACTGATCATATCGTTTTACTTATCTGCTATCCGGCAAACCCCCGATCCGGTGAAATGGTCGTTCAGCTCAAAAAAGATCAATGCTGACACCTGCGAAATTCATATGAAAGCAACTATCGCAAAAGGGTGGTACCTGTATTCTCAATTCAATGAGGGAGGACCGGGTCCTTCGTCTTTTCACTTTGAAAAAAATAAGATGGTGAAAATGCTGGACGATGTAAGGGAAGTTGGTAAGATGCAATACAAGTATGAAAAGATGTTTGACGCAAAGATTAGGGAATATTCAACGACAGTTGAATTTATTCAAAAAGTCGGGAGAAAAGATTCGGGAGACGTGACCATCAATGGTGTCGTAAAATATATTTCTTGTAATGGAAAATTGTGTCTTCCGCCAAAAGAATTACCGTTTTCAGTGCAGGCATTCTGAGTGCCAGGCACGTCTCACACAAAAGGAACCAAGTGCCACAAAGTGATAAAAGATCATGTTAGCAATACCGTTGGTTTTTGGTGGTACTTTGTGCCTTTTTGTGAAACCGATCCTGCACTACATGCGAGCGAATTTTTTAATAATACGTTAAATATCTGCGTCCACGCGGCACATCCCGCTTCTTTGATTTCATCATTTGTAGAAAATACTTCACATCTCAATCTTTGCTGAAGCAGTGGCCCATATTTTGAGTTATTGTCCTAAAATAAGGTCATGAAAAATTCAATCATATCATCATTGACATATCTAAATAATCCGGGCCCGGACCAGCCGAACCCGAAGCCGAAACCAGAGATACCTCCGGTCGACCCACCCAGTCCGCCACCTGAGCCGCGACCAACGGCGGTTAATCTCACGATGGCAGCGGCCAAATTCTTTTATTTCCTGAAAATCGCGAATATCATATAGCGTAAGCACCCAAATAATTAGAAAACCTTCATTCCTTGTATGACCTGCATTTCCTGGCAATACAATGGAATGGAGGTTTTCTTTTTGCGCCAGGCGAAAAAATCAGAACGGATCCAAAAAATTTTGAAAAACCTGTAACCATTCTACCTTTCCGCAGTAATCAATAGTAACAAAACGCAATTCTTGAATTTAGTGGCGGATTTATCGGACGAGAAAATTATGCTAATGGTAAAGGACGGATATCTGTCAGAATTGACGGCACTATTCGAGCGCTACCATGTGAGGTTGTTTAATTTCTTTTTGCGGTTAACAGGTGATAAAGAAACGAGTGAAGATTTGACGCAAAATTTGTTCTATCGAATTATAAAATACCGGCACACGTATAATTCAGCTGAAGGAAGTTTCAAGTCATGGACATACCAGCTTGCGCGTAATGTTCATTATGATCACTATAAACAGGAGAAAAAAAAGAGCGAACAATTCAAAAGTGTAGATCATAACCATAGTAATATGGCTGGGGTTGAAGAGACCTATGGTGAAGGCGATTTTGACAGATTGAATCGCGCCATGATGCAATTGAAACCCGAGCAACGAGAAATTATCGTGCTGAGTCGCTTTGAAGGATTGAAGTATGAAGAGATATCGCAAATGATGGACGTATCTGTTGCGTCGATAAAGGTGCAGATGCATCGTGCGATCAAAAGTCTACGAATTTTATATTTTAACCAGCAATAGGAGGAAAGAAAATGGAATGCACCGAAGTACAATCGCGTTTGATTGATTATCTCGACAATCGTTTGCAACCAGCAATACGCGCGGAGGTCGATCAGCATTTGTTGACGTGTGAAAAATGCAAAATCGACCTGGAAGAAATAAGAGTGCTCTTTGATACGATGGAAGAATCTCCACTCGAAAATCCATCCGCCGCCTTGCGAGAAAATTTCAATGACATGCTTCAGTCTGAGTTAAACAGACTCGCAGCATCAAACAGTCCCAAAGAACTGTCCGCGAAAAAGACAGTTCCATTACAATGGTCAAATTATGTAATGAGAGTAGCAGCAGGTTTTGTGATATTAATTATCGGCGTAGTTGGCGGTATAATGGTTGGCATGAACCTCAAAACCAGGCAGGATACCTCGGCAAAACAAATTTCTCACATCGACAGTACGGTGAAAGAAATGAAAGAGGTAATGATGTTTAGTCTGCTCAAAGATGAATCCGCGAGCCAGCGAATCAAAGCAGTGAATTATGCAGAAGAAATCGCACACCCTGATCAAAAAGTGATCAATGCACTGCTTAACCTGCTCGATCATGATAAAAGTGTCAATGTTAGACTTGCTTCGTTGTACTCCTTGGCAAAATTTGCAGATTATCCAGTGGTGAGAGATTCACTTGTTGCAGCACTGCAAAAACAAACTGAACCGATTATACAAGTGGTGTTGATAAATACGCTTGCCGAGAGGAGGGAGCCGAGAGCCGTCAAACCTATCCAGGATATTATTTCAAATGAAAAAACGCTGAAAGAAGTCAGGGACGTTGCGCAAAAAAGCCTCAAAATAATGTAAATCGTTTATTGAATTCAATAACAACTAGCGGCAAATTCCGGGTTTGCGATGCTATTATTAATTACGTAAAAACAAGCAGATGAAAAAAGTGAATTATATCATTACTATTATTTTTTTATTGATCAGTTCAAACCTTGCGTTCTCGCAGGAATATAAAGTTGCAGTGGAAAATTCCAAAGATGTAAAGTTGGTACTGAATGATTTTCCAAATACTATTCCGGTTGAGGGGTATAGTGGAAAGGAAATTGTTATAACCAGCATGGATGGACGATTTTCCGATGTGCCAGATCGTGCAAAAGGTTTGAAACCTATTTATGCAAAAGGAGTCGACAATACCGGAATCGGACTGTCGGTCGAAAAAAATGGCAAGCAGGTTACTGTGCAATGTTTATTGCCGCAAAACAAATCAGGCGACTATAAAATCAAAGTGCCAGACAATATTGCTTTAAAAATTAAAAGTGGATGTGAACGTGGAAGTAAAGTCAATGTGCAAAACATGAAAAACGAGGTTGAGATTAGCGTTTGCCATGACATCACGTTAAAAAATGTAACAGGTCCTCTCGTTTTGTCCACCATAAGCGGCAGTATCACCATTTCATTCACTGAAATCAGCAAGGACAAACCGATTTCTATAGCTTCCGTCAGTGGCGATATCGACGTTACGGTTCCGTCAAAAACGCCAATGGATCTCGAAATGGGAACCGTTTCGGGAAACATGTATTCGGATTTTGATTTGCAGGCGAACGATAAACAGATGCGCCGGGTGGGTGGATCCAGCATCAACACGCAACTAAACGGCGGTGGTGTAGATGTCAAACTAACAACCGTAAGTGGTAACATATTCCTCCGGAAAGGATAATACATTATTGAACGATAAATTATTGCAACATGAAAAATTTTCTAGTAGTCATATTATGCAGTCTCTTCGTGCCTGCACTTTATGCTCAAAAGGTTATCGAAAAGCATATGAGTTTCACTCAAAAAAAATCTGTGAAGCTGAATATACAAATCGCTGATTCGATCAGGATCTTAACATGGAACAAAGACGAAGTATACGTCAAAGCGTCTGTCAATGTAGACGACAATAAATACAACGACGATTACAAGTTTAGCTTTAACGAATCCGGCAGCGCCGTTGATGTATCTGCGAAATTTGATTTTGATAAAATGAGAAAGCAGTGCAACTGCAATTGTGAAACGCAGATCTACGCTGATGTATATATCCCGGAAAATGCAGATCTGTCTGTCGAAACAATCAATGGTAATATTATAATTAGCGGGAATACCGCAGAAATAAGAGCGCACACAATCAGCGGCTTTGTGGACCTCACACTGTCGCCTAACCGAAAAGTTGATTTCAAGTTAAACACTATATCCGGTACGATCTATTCTAATATCGCGATGAATACAAACAAAAACAGATCGATGTCATCAAACGTCGTTGATCAAATGAATGGCGGAGGAAAATCCATCGATTTAGAAACGATTAGCGGAGATATTTTTTTCAGGAAAGCAGACTGAGACAGCTGAGGAATGTGGAAATCTGGAAATGTGGAAATGTGAAAATTTGACTTAAGATCAACCTTCGGAATTTTCACATTTTCACATTTGTCAATTAAATAACTCCGCCAATTTCTTCTCCAATTCATCTCCGTGGATATTCTTCGCAATGATTTTTCCCTGGGGATCGACAAGAAGGTTCTGAGGAATGGCGAGTATACCGTATCGCTTTGCGACGGCATTGTTCCAGAATTGCAGATCGGATACATGATTCCATGTGAGGCGATCATCGTGAATTGCCTTGATCCATCTTTCTTTTTGTCCGGGCCGGTCCAATGAAACACCAAGTATTGTAAAATTCTTATCGCGGAATTTATTAAAAGTTGAAACGACTTTCGGATTTTCGGCCCTGCAGGGTCCACACCAGCTTGCCCAAAAATCAATCAATACATATTTTCCTTTGAAGGAAGAAAGACTAACCGGTTTTCCAAGTGTATCGGGTTGCGTGAAATCAATCGCGTCTTTTCCTATTGCAGTTTCGCGCGCAAGTTCAATTCTCTCACGAAGCACTTTTCCTGATGGTAAGCCCTGGTATTTTGTATCGAGCTGATCAAGTAATGGCTCTACTTCGTCTGGTTTTAAATCATATCCTGCAAATTGCGTCAATGCATACAATGCGACAGGCGACTTATGTGCATTCGCTAATATAAAAGGCTTATAGATCTTCTCGTTCACTTCATTTTGCAATGAATCGATCGAATCATTTGCTTTCTTTTTGTTGACCGAATCATTCTTTTTATCGTACTCCTCGTATTCCTGGTAAAGGCGGTCGAATACAGGATCGTATGCATCAACAGATTTCCTGATGGTGAAATAATCTTGTTGCATCGAAGCGCCTTTGCTAATTGAATTGCTTAACGAATCTGTCGCAGTCACGTCAATATTTGCTGCTTCGAGATAGAGATCAAAATAGTCCTTCGGAAAAACTGATTTCTGTCGTTTTGTTTTTTCGTCAACGGGACCCGTTGCAATCTTCAGCTGTGCCGATACCGGTTCGTCCAACATTCCTTTGAAAACCGCGACACCATTTTTGATTGCACAACTGTCGCTATATCGTGATTTAGTCATTGCATTGTAATACGTAAAATAAACAATGCCGGAAGAGTTCTTAATATGCTCCGCGTGAACCGTTAAAGAATAAGGTCCACTCAAATTGGACTGTGCAACACTTGCAGCGGCTGTGATATATAATGTAAAAAGCGTCAGACAATACTTCATGATAACAAATTTCTATGGGAGAATAAATGCATTCGCAATTTACTTCATTGAACAAAACCGGCCAATTTGTGTGTCGAAAACGAACATCGACGGCAATTCGGTGGAAGGCGATAAAGTGATTGTCAGCAACATAATGGACTTGAATTTTATTTGAACGGTGATAGTATCGTGTTCCGGGGACTATATCACGCAACGTGCGCACAACATGGATAATCAGCATTGAACATCTATTATTGAGTATTTTTCAATCATCCTCACCTCAATCTCTGCCTACCCGGAATTTCCCGTCAAACATTTCCGTTGTAACTTTTCTTGCCTATCTTGTAGCCCATCAAAAAAATATTTGTGAAACGAACTTTATTTTTACTCAGTGTTATTTTATTTACAGTTGGTATGACAAACGCACACGCACAAAAAAAATCGGGAAGGGTACTGCGACACGTTGTATTGTTTAAATTCAAAGACAATGCAACTCCCGATGATATTAAAAAAGTAGAGGAAGCTTTCCGGGCATTGCCTTCGATCATTTCCGAAGTAAAGACCTTTGAATGGGGAACCAACAACAGCCCCGAGAACCTCAACCAGGGTTTTACACACTGCTTTTTTGTGACTTTTGCCAGCGAAAAGGACCGCGACGCATATCTTCCTCACCCAGCACACAAAGCATTTACTGATTTACTAAAGCCCTATCTCGACAAGGCGCTGGTGTTGGATTATTGGGCGAATAATTGATAAAAGCAAATTTGGAATGTGAAAATGTGAGAATGTGGAAATGTGGAAATGCCGGGAGTCGTCATTCGGACGGAGTTGCTGAGCGCAGCAAAGCAACGTAGTGAGAAATCTAACCGAATTCTTAGCGACCACACCCGTAAATTAATAACACGCGTTGTCAAT
>Ga0163162_10000136_pt1 | contig 67024 bp, 80 predicted proteins | sample S55metaG_FD_115310 | JGI IMG/M metagenome (GOLD analysis project Ga0163162, IMG submission 115310) | Switchgrass rhizosphere microbial communities from Kellogg Biological Station, Michigan, USA - S5-5 metaG | ecosystem: Host-associated > Plants > Roots > Rhizosphere > Soil | place: USA...
GTTCGGCGTCATCAGCCACCGGAGACAGTTCGGCGTCATCAGCCACCGGAGACAGTTCGGCGTCATCAGCCACCGGAGACAGTTCGGCGTCATCAGCCACCGGAAAAGCTTCTGCGGCGGTCGTGACCGGCAGTAACGGCAAGGCTCAGGCGGGTGAGTACGGTTGCATCGCATTGGGCTGGTGGAATGAGAAAGCACAAAGATACGAAATGAGGGTTCGGGAAGTCGGTTCCGGTGACGGAACCGACGGCAAATTGAAGGCCAACGTTTGGTACCGCCTGAACGACGCTGCCGAATTTGAAGAGGTTAACTAAAGCGGCGCGCTACCGCCGACTTTTGGGGAAGGATTCTCTATGAGCACAGCTATCGCTGAGACAGGTGAACTCACAACGCTCTGCAATGAGCGGACACTTTGCCCGGACGACATCGTTCGCCGTTGTTGCCGGCCCGTGGGTCACGGCGGGTTTCATGAACCGCAGTCAGTTGATCAATTCAATTACAACCACTTCCGTTCGAATGGTTACAGCTTCGCTGAAATGAAAGGGAAGTTGGGCGCGCACGCAATTGGCTTTGAGCGGAAATTCCAGGGCGAGGCTGAGCTTGAAACCATCAAGCGTGATTCGCTGGTTACGGCGGACATCATCCGTTCGGCCCTGACGCGATATGTTGACCCGACTGCCGACCAGATGCGCCGCTGGCAGGATGCTGGTCTGTGTGTCTGGTGTGGAAGCGAGCCCAACGAGCAGTTTGATTGTGTCTGTCGGCGCTGTGATTCATGCACTCAAACATGGATTAGCAGCACGGCCAAGGATTCTGACGATGGCCGACCGCCGATGGAAGATTGTCCCGAGTGCGCCCCGTTGACGGAATGGCCGAAAGGCTCACTTGCGATCCGTGATCAGCGAGGCTTCTCGCCCTTAGCCCACGCAATTGGTTCTCAAATCTATGACGCCGGCGACGATGTTTACTACTTCATGGTCGCAGACGCGGCTTTTGCGGTTGAACTCGCGCGCGAACTGGCTACCGAGATTTATGTCGACGACGGAACGGTACCGCCGCTGTGCTTGATGGATCCCGGGCCTGCCGCGCGAAGGCTCGCCACTGATTTGTGTCCCGGCTCACTGCGATATGGCGTCGCGCTACCTGAGACGGCGCGGCAGTTTGAGGAACACTTTCTGAGCGGACTTTATCCGGAGTTGGAGGCTCAAAGCTAATAACGATTGAGAAAGAAATGCGCGACCGCCTGTTTAACTCCGGCCTGTTTGACGCACAAATCGATGCGGTTATGGAGCGCGTAAAAGCTGCGCCGGAAAATGAAGCAATGCAAGGGCGCTGGAATGATGACGCCTCTGGATACCCCCCCCCATTGCTAAACGTCGCATGGTTCTCAGTTAAGCATCACGCGTTGGGATACATAGATGAAACATGTCCGCAGGCTTGGTTTCGTCCGCTGTTCACCAACGAGCCGCTTCCCACGGATTGAACGGATTTGAACGATGAGATTCTTACTCGACTTCCTGAAATTCCTTTTTGCTTTCGTTCTGTTCGCGGGAGGGTTTTTTGCCCTTGCCCTGTTACTGGAGAATTAAATGAGCACACCCAACCCTGAAACCGCAGACACCAGCCTGCGCATAGTTGAACTGACCGCAGAGAACATTAAGCGCCTGACCGCGATCACGATTCGCGCAGATGGAAAATCAGTCAGGCTCGAAGGTGGTAACGGCGCCGGCAAGACGTCGGTGCTCGATTCTATCGCCTACGCGCTCGGCGGCAAGTCGCTCATTCCTGACAAGCCAATTCGCAATGGCCAGAAATCCGGTCGGGTACGCGTTGACCTGGGCGAGCTCATTGTTGAGCGACGCTTCACCGCATCCGGCAGCACATTGGCGGTGATGTCGAAGGACGGTGCCAAGTATCCCTCGCCGCAAGCCATCCTGGACAAGCTGGTCGGTGATCTTTCGTTTGACCCTCTGGCATTCGTGACGATGAAGCCGGATGAGCAGTTGGAAACCCTCAAGAAGGTTGTAGGCGTGTCGTTCGATGATCTCGAGGTTCAGCACTCCGAGGCTTTCGAGGAACGTAAGGTTATCAACAGGGAAGTGAAGCAGTTGGAAGGTGAGCTCGCCGGACTGCCGCCCACCCACGCTGAAACGCCGGAAGAACCGGTGTCAGTCGATGCTCTGCTAACTGAACTGCGCCAGGCTGAAGATCACAACAAACGAGTTGAAGCCGTTGGACGCAATCTGTATGACGCTCGGCGAGGAATGCAAACCATTGAGTTAGAGATTGACCAAGTGAACAGCCAAATCGCCGACCTGCAACGGCAGTTCGAAGCGCTGGCAAAACGTAAAGAAGAACTGAGGGCCGCACTTCAGGCGCGCGAAGAATTGGTTGCGCAAAGGGAGACAGAAGCTGCCGAGCTAAAACTTCAGGACACGGCGCCAATCCTCTCCAGCATTCAGCAAGTCGAAACGGTCAATCAGAAGGTGCGTGAGAATCAGCGCCGCCAGGAACTGGCAAAACTCATTCAGGCAAAGAGCGAAGAGGCTGACAACATCACTGAACGACTTGAGGCAATCGAACTGGAGAAACAAGCGCGCCTGGCCACCGCTAAATTTCCAGTGCCTGCCCTTTCATTCTCTGAATCCGGCGTACTTCTCAACGACCTTCCGTTTAAGCAGGCATCAGCCGCCGAACAATTGCGGGTGAGCGTCGGCATGGGTATGGCCATGAACCCGCGGCTGAAGGTCCTTCTGATTCGTGATGGTTCGCTTCTGGACGATGACAACCTTGCGTTGCTGAGCCACATGGCGGCTGAGCACGGTGCGCAAGTGTGGCTGGAGCGTGTCGCCAGCGGCAAAGAGGTTTCGGTTGTTATCGAGGATGGGGAAGCTGCGTAACGGCTAAGAAAAACGCTGAGGGAGCATTCAATGATTTCAGGGACTATCGCAGATGCTGTTGTCATGACGGCTGACCAAAACAAGTTCCCGCGCGAATCGGCATTACTAATGTTCGCGTGGATTAGATATTGCGGCGGCGACTATGCACAGCCACTAACTGAGGATTTCCCAGACAAGTTCCGGGCGTGCGTTGATGCGGTCGCCGGTGACTTCGCCCAAATAATAAAGCGCACAGGAGCGCTACAGGACGACGAACAGGTATCCATCCCGTTGGCAGTGAAGAAAGACGATGTTGAGAACTTTGTTATTGAAATGATCAACGCGCTCGGGTTGCATCCCGCCGTCGCCATGCAAATGCTCGGTGTAATTGCTTACGCAGACGGCAATCTAAAGAAACCACTCCATCTGCCAACTCTGGCTGCGCACATGGGGAAAGAAGCCGCTCGTTATGGCTATCACGTTGACCTCCAAAAGCAGGAGGACGTGCCAATCAATATTTCGGGTGACATGTAGATGAACTGCATTCTTCAAGTCAACAGAGCTTCCGGCTTTATCAGTTCACATAAGCGGTTCTGTCCGCGGATCAAGAATGGAAGTGGGGCCTGTGAAGAACCAACGACACACCACGTTGCGGTAGGAGTTACGAAGGAACGGCCGCGCGGCTATTACTGCGCCAACCAATGTGAGTCTTGTGCGAAGGCTACTGCCAAGGCGCACCCAGGAACCGAAATCTCTGAGGAAGTCTTTTTGTTAGAAGTGACGGAATGACAAATTTAAGGGCCCGGCAGGTGCGCCAACACCTACCGGGCTAACATCCCATCAACCCGTTTCAAAGGACCTAATGGAATGCCAGAAAAATCTACCACAGGCGAAAGCCATGCGCATCTCTGCGACCGCTGCGGCCAGCGGTTTGAATGTACGGACGTGAATGACGCTGAATTTGAGTTTGCAACGTGCCCTGAATGTAAAACGAGCAAGAAAAAGAAAACACCAAAGAATGCCTAAAAAGAGAATTATTCGCGCAGTCGATTTGTTCGCCGGCGCTGGTGGCGCCTCAACGGGCCTTGTTCGCGCTTGCCGCGAGCTCGGGCTTGAGTTGGACTTGCTGGCCATCAATCATTGGCCGGTCGCTGTCGATACGCATAGTGTGAACCATCCCAACGTAGTTCACTTATGTGAATCGATCGCAGCGGTTGATCCGTTGCAAAAGGAATTTGTCGATAAACGAACGGGGAAGGTGTTTAAGAATACCGGACGCCTGGATATCTTACTTGCGGGCCCGGAGTGTACCCACTTTTCAACTGCGCGCGGTGGGCGTCCGGTTAACCCGCAATCCCGCGCGAGTGCCTGGCATATTCTTAAATGGGCGCAGGAACTCTATATCGATGTACTACTGATTGAGAACGTACCGGAGTGGGAAATGTGGGGCCCATGCGGTGCCAATTTCAAACCGTTGAAGAGCAAGAAGGGTGAAACGTTTCAAGCTTACCTTCAGGCTATTCGCTCTCTCGGATATAGCCGCGTTGAATTCAGAAAGTTGAACTCAGCTAACTATGGTGATGCAACCACGCGAAACCGTCTGTTTCTGTTTGCCATGCGAAACAGTTCGTCAATTCCGTGGCCCAGTCAGAGTCATGCTAAGCGCGCTTTTCTTACTGGCGCAGGTCCCGTTGCCGAATGGACTACCGCTCGCGATAAGGTGATTGACTGGACCGTCAAGGGCAAGAACATTTTCGAGCGGCCAAAACCTCTGCGTCCCGCCACAATGTTGCGCATCATCGCCGGCCTGGAAAAGTTTGGCGGGCCAAGACTCAAACCATTCTTAGCGCAGCTTCGAATCAACTGCACACGCGCCTACGCAGCGGAGGAAATCTGGAATTACTCGGAGTTGATTGCATGGGCACTTCCTAACTCGCCTGGGATGGCAGTCCTGTTGTGTTTCTTCCTAATGTGCCGAGTCGCGCGAATGGCTGACATGTTTCTGCGTGAGCAGGCACTTGAGAGCGCGGTGGGAACTGCGCTTGAGCCCTTCTTAATCGTTCTGCGCAACAACGTCACAGCGATGTCGGTGAACAAGCCTTTATCGACGGTCGTGGGGGCGGGTAAGCATCACGGGCTGGTCGATGCAACGTTGGTGGCGATGGAACATGGAGGTCGCGAACTAGATCCGGAACAGCCTTTGCCGACCGTCACCACGGCCAAAGGCGGAGCATTTGGAGTTGCCGAGGCTTGCTTGGTTCACACGACGCACGACGGCGACCGCAAACCACATGCTGTTGATGGTCCTGTCCCGACTATTACCGGCGCTCACCGCGGCGAGCTTGGAGTTGCGGAGGCCTTTGTACTTCAACAGCAATCGGGCGGTGCTCCGCGTTCTGTTCAAGACCCACTGCCGACCGTGGCCACTGGCGGCGCCATCTCGTTGGTAGCACCCGAACTGCAAAAGGCAAATGGAAATGACGCCGTCATAGTTGATGCTGGCTTTGGGGAGGGTGAGGGCAGCACAACTCGCCGAGGGTTAGGAGCTTATTCGCCAGATCAGCCATTGGGCGTCGTGCCAGGCTCAAATCGCTTTGCGATCGCTGAGCCGGTCCTGATTCCGTTTTACAGTGAAGGCGAGGGCCAGGAACCGCGCAGCCACAGCGTTGATGAGCCCGTTCCCACGATTCCAGCAACCGGCAATGGGAAATTTGCTGTGGCGGAACCATTCATAGTTCCCCAGAGCCGCTTCGATGATGAGGAACCGCGCATTGATTCTGTCGACCAACCCCTGCGCACGATAACCGGAACAGGGGGCCGCTGCTTCGGCCTCGCAGAGCCTTCCCTAATCAAATACTACGGCACCGCCACTGGCGCTCAGTCTGTTGACGAGCCGTTGGATACGCTGACCGCAAAGGAACGTCATGCTTTGGTCGAGCCAATAATTATTGAGGCAGGCGGTCCGACTGGCCAGGGGCGTAATGCGAACAGCGTTGATGAGCCACTGACAACCGTACTGACTGAAAACCACAAAGCGTTAGTCGAACCTCTCATTCTCTCCGCGGGTGGCCCCGAAGTGGGCGCGCGGCCAGTAAGTCAACCTCTTAACACCGTGCTTACCCGCGACCACATGGCCCTGGCTGAGACGTTCATTTCGCCACAGCGAAGCAATTCCGCGCCCCATAGTGTTGACGAGCCTTTGCCGACCCTCACCGGAAGCAATCACATGGCGGTAATAGATCCGTTTGTGATAGCGAACAATACGAACAACATTGCGAAGTCCGTAGATGAGCCGGTGCCGACTGTAACAGGGGCAAACCGTTTGGGATTTGTGGATACTCAGATAGTCAAAGCTTCGAATGGCTCAATGGTCAAATTCAAAGGACCGAGAATTGAAGCTCCAGTTATTGATGGTTTCGTTCTGGTTATTCTCTTCCGCATGTTGCGTTCGCGTGAACTGGCACGAGCGATGTCATTTCCTGATGACTATGAGTTCACAGGCACCCAAGAAAATGTGGTGAAGCAAATCGGCAACGCGTGGGCGGGCGAGCTCGCTAAGGCGCTATGCAAGGCTGCGCTTCAGAGCATTGTTAAGACTCCTAAACCAAGGCGTCAGGAGAAAGCGGCGTGAAACCAATAGATCCCGCTGCTCAAGTCAACCTCCGCGCCTTAGTGCCAAATCTGAAAGTCGCCGAGCGGTGCCGCGGCTGCAATTTCACGATCAACCTCACTCCGGATCATCGGCGCGCGGCTGGCAAATGCCCCGGCTGTCAATCAGATGTGTGTTTCCTTTGCGGCTGCACTGAAGAAGTGCCTTGCGGTAGGCCGGTCATCGGAGGGTATCTGCCCTGTTCCTGGTACGCGCCAGGCTGTTGCACGTTCTGCTTTGAATCGATTCTTGAGCAGGCCTACATTGCAGCGAGCACATCCCGGTAACTTATATAGGCTCAGGCTTCACATTGTGAGCCACAATCCCATTCTCCAAAACGTAGTTGTGATCTTCATGCTCAACGTGCAAATGGTAAACCTTGTGCGCCTGCGGTTGGTCCAGTGAGGCAATGGGATCGGCCACGAGCGCATCACCATCTCCCAGAACCATCAACCGCCTGCCTGGCACTAATCTCTGTGTAGGAACAAAGAGGCGCGCGCCGATATAAAGCGGCTGTTCGTAACTGAGCCGGGCTGTCCGGCCGCCGTCTGTTTGCAGCAGCTGGGTAATCTTCGTGTTATGGACTTCAACACGAGTAACAACCGTTTTCACTAACTGATTCAGCGTCAAATCAAGAACCATGATTGGCGCGCCTTCAATAAAGGTTTCAATCGCTTGCGGGCCCGTGGGCGTTCTTACCAGCGTTCCGGCAACGAAGCAGCCGCGGCGTCCGCCGGCGCCGTCGAAGGGATCGATATCAATCGGGTCCTCTCCGCTGTCTAAAGGGTTCTGCGGACCGCTGGCAGTGCCATAAGCAACCGTGGAGACATCAGACAGATCAGACCAGCCACGGCCGTTGCCGATATCCTCCTGAGAGTGATTGCGCCAACGATAGCGGAAGTAGCAATTGGCCGAAGTCTGCGAAAGCAATGTCCGGCCGGACGTTGATCCCGGAATATTTCCCTTCACCAAAGTCTCCCCGCCTGAGTCGCTATACATGAAAAGCTGGAGGTCGGAAACCGTTACGCCGTAGAGGCCGGGCTTCGGCGTATAGATGACCCAGGATGCCGACGCATCATCTTTGTGAATGGTTGGCGGCCCAGTCAGTGCCGGTACATGGGCCTCGAATTCACTTTCAACAATACTGGCTCCATTCCAAATGACTGCTATCTCAGCGCAATCTTCAAGCCGCTGCCCGACTGTTTGGACTTTCCAAATCCGCTCAATGCCGCGCTCACTTTCCTCCATCTCCACGAACCGAACGGCAGAGTTCAACAATACAATTCGCTCGTGGTCGACGTGCGTGGCGCTGGCAGCATCCGTACCCTTCAGCCGGCGTAATAGATGAGAGCCTGTCCATCGGTTGGCTTCCGCAACATCGCGCGTCCATTCACCAACGCCCACCACTTCATTGCCGATGACCCAGGTGCTTGCGCCCTCGCGGACTTCCTCGTCTGTTACCGATGACGGTTCATCGCCGCCGAAGAAATCAGCACTCACCGTGGAAGTGTCGTCAAAGAATGACGCCGCTGCAGTTTCAATGCGATCGGTAAACTCCAGCGAGGATTCAAAGTCGGCGATGACTGAAACGCGCGTGGCGCCGCCGTCCAAACCATCCACATAGAAATCATAGCCGCCTGAATCCGGAGCGCGATTGAAATAGGCAGAATAGAGGTCTGTAACAAACTCGCCATTGTCTCGCGCGCGCGCCTCATACTCGAGGGAAAGGAAGAGCGCACGGCCCAGCTGCTGGCCTACCTGCATTGGGTTGCTTTCGCGCAGACGTTCAGCCCATGGCGCCAGTTCAAACGTGTCATCCGGCAGTCGATTCAATGCACCGGTACCGCTCGCCCCGCCGCCCACCGTGCCGCCATAGAATTTCTTCACGAAGTTCTCCCGAGCATCCGCCCAGGTGGACGGCACCTCTGCCAGGGCGCCATTTGCGCGGCCCATCATGCACTGAGCCGTGAAGGTGGCCATCTGTTGTGGGCTATCGCCTTTGTAGCGAAACGCGGCCGCTCCAGGCCATACATAGCCTGGCTGGCTTATGTCCTTCGCCCTGGCTGCGATGTAGAGGCCCGGGACGGCCTCCGGATGCAGCAGAGGTATGTCCATGAAGGTGGCAATCGAGTTTGCGGAAACTACGACATTGACGGCCGGTGGCGCTGGTACTAATCCCGCGCCGACAAAAACCGAGAGCTCATCGAAAATCGCGGAGCACTTCAAAACACCTGGGGCTGTACCCTGAATCTCTGCCAGACGCACCGCCCGTAACTCGCCGGTGATAGGTACCAGAATGCGATTAGAGGGATAGAGCCAAATGCGTTTATCCAGCAATGAGAACTCATGGGGTGTGGCAGCGGCCCAGTGCATCTGCATCACGCGCCGAGCAATGTTATAGGCTTCGGTGGGCAGCAGCGTCGCGTTGAACTCCAGCGTTTCTGTTTTTTGGGACTCGGTAAACGGATAGACATCTTGGCGATCGTCGGTTTGATAGTCCTTCTCCGGACTAAAGAATTGGACCTTGACGAACTTCCACATCTGGGTTTCATCAGGGATCTTCGTGATCACGGTATCAACTGGAGGTTGCGCCTGAGTGCCCTTTTCGTATGCCGCCAGTTCATTCGGCTCAATGGTGTCAACAATCGTGCGGTCGGTTAAATCAACAGCCTGAATCTTGCCGTCGGGCGTCTCAACGAAATCGAAGTTGAACATGGCGGCAAAATCTTCCATGTCTTTCTTTGGCGCCTGCATATCGGGAATTGCATAGCCGCGGATTTCCGTCAGTGAGGTGACAGTGAGATCAAAGTCAGTCTCCAGCAGACCCACGCGCACCGCGCGCGAAATGACAATTTCCTGAATGGTGTGAAGTTCCGTGTGTTCGGCCAGGACCACGATGTTAGGGAAGCCGTTGTATTTTGTGATGCTCAAGCCGGACAGCCGGAAATAACAGTCGCCAATGTATGCCGGCGTCGAGTTCGGGCCATAGATAGAATCGACGTCCGTCTGAATCACTGGATCCGGTTCCTGATCTTCGTTGCCCTCATAAATGCGAATGTCAGAGTACGCGCCGCCGACAATGGTCCCACCGACTGAACCGTCACTTGGGTCGGGATCTATTGGCAGGCTGTGACGGAGCTTCGGATTGTCGTCAAGGTCGTAAGGGCTGAACGGCAGAATCTGATGGTCATACGGAAGCTCTGGGTCAAAGTCCAAATTGAGCAGGCCAGTGGCTTCACCGACCGTCGCCGGCACGTTGTAAACAACATCCTCGTTAAACTTGATACGAAGAACTCTGAGCGGGCCCTTGCCCACCAAGCACGCAATATCGACGTCGTAAGTGATGCGCGTCTCAGGCGGCGGCTTAGGCGGACCTTTGCCGCCTCCGCCACCAGATGAGCCCTGGACAACCTGCGTGTGTTTGCGGATGCCTTCTTTGTTCATCCAGATGACGTTGACACCCAGTTCAACCCCGCCAATTCCATCCGCAAAGCGGTGGCCATAGACTTCGCGTTTGGCAACTCCCCAGGCAGAATCGGAAAGCCTGAGCTCGCCCTGCATCTTTCCTTTTTCGGCGCCCTTTTGTTTTGGCGTGAGCAGCCGGGTCAGAAGCATGCTGCCGACCGTAGTAGCCGCGCCGACAGCGAGCGAGATGAGAAAGGCGGTGCCGAAAGAAATGGTAATCGGGTCCGCATGCACGACTAGCGGCCAGCCGATGACCAAAAGGCCGGCCGGTAGCAGTAGTCGCGCCAATGAGCGGATAAATGTTTTCACGTCAATCGATGATGCCCGGAATCTGATATGCGCTTTTGAGGGCCCGGGAATAAACCGGCATCAACGGGCCACGCACGACGCCTAATGACTTCCGGCCTTCATCTCGCGGCCGCAACGCATGCACGACCGTGAACCGGCGCCAATCAAAACGGTGTGCAAGAATCTCAACCACGATCGCGCAGTGTTGAATGCCCTTGCCAAAGTCGAACGCGAGGACATCCCCCAGCTTGGCCTCATAAATCCCTGGAAGCCGCTCAAGGTTTTCATCCAATAGGCGCTCGAAAGTCTCTCCGTCCGGCTCACTCGAGTATCCAAAGAAGTCGAAAGCTGAAAGACCCGTCAGGTGTCCCACGGTGATGAGCGTGCCAGCGCAATCGAAGCCATGCGCCATGTCGCGTCCCTGATGAGCGTATGAAGCGCCTAGCAGCGTGTGTGCGGCTACTACTACTTGAGCTCTCGTAGTCATCGTTTTAATCAGGAAACTTCAAAAGCTTGTTGCGCCCGGGAAGATCCGGATAACCTCTGAAGCGCCGCACATTCGCGAACTTGTCCCGGCAGGTCGCGCGCTTCCGGTCACAGCCAGCAATGAGCGTGATGTTATCTCCCGCCTGAATTACAAAATAAGCCGGAACAAAGAGCGTGATTTGATTCCCCACGTTCTTGAGAATGTGCATTTCGATGTCGTCATTGTTGCCGGACGTCCAGATAGCAGAGCCACGGTCATAGAAACCGTCAGGCCGTGGCGTTCCAATGTTGACGGTGAATTGCTGTTGATTGGCTACGCTCGTAACTGTGGCGGTAGTCGTGATGGGCCAGCCATCCTCAGTGTCAGCGTTCAGGTCGACGCCGCACATCTCGTCACCCAACTCGACGACAATGCAGTCCTCCATAACCATCTCGCCAATAGCCTGGGCGAGCTTCTGACCCAACGATCGAAACTGAGAAGTGGCATCGAACCGGCGCACGGTAAGGTCACCAATGAACCCAACCTTCTTCATCATCGCGCCGAGTGAAAGATCAATTGGATTGACGAGTTGGTAAGTCACTCTCGCGCCTGACCATTTGCGACCGCGCAGCTTTACGTCTGAAAAAGGGTCCGCCAAGACGCTGGACATTTCCGCATTGTCTGGAGTCAGGCCCTGCGTTTGTTGAAACTGAGTCGGCTGCATTGGCCAGGCGAGATAGTTGACCGACTCAAAGGTCAGATTGCGCGTGTGATTGCAGATGGCCAGAGTAGTGCCGTCTTTGGCAACTACTTTGACGAGAGAGCAAATGACGGCCGTGCCCTTCAGATACTCTTTCATGTCTGCGGATACTGGCATGGCAAATTCCTAGATCGTGATCCCGAGAGCGATGGGCAACAGTTCGCGCAGGCCAACGCCGCTCCACTCGCTGTTTGTGGTTTCGTCGGTTTTCATTTCGTTGAAGTCGGTTGTGAAGCGCACCGGCAGATGGAATGTGCCAGTCCAGGTGGGAACGTTGCCGCTCGATGTGGGCACCAGCGAGCCGTTGCTGGCGTCAAGCACAGACGCAGCATTCACGCCGCCATACTTCAGTTGAACCGTGCCCGCTGCTGGCTTGATGATGCGGCGGTAATAGGTGCGAACGTCGGTGTACTTTTTCGCCAGATAGTAGGTTGTTCCACCAACGAGCGCGGCTACCTCCGCGCCGGCGGCATTCAGAATCACGCCTTTGCCATCATCGGTAGAATCGTCAGGGGCCAGAAACCGGAAAGCGTATGCCATTCCAAAGCGCAGAAGGTGAAAAGTGCGGAGGTCCTTGCGTCGTTGATTGTTCAGTGAGGAATAGTCGATGGTGTAGCGTGAGATGTAGTCATAGCGATTGACCCGCGCCTGCTCAAGACCCATTTGGGAATCAATCAGCGCAGTCGAAAACTCCGGACCGCCAATGGCGAAGTTCGTGTAATAGATATCCAAAAGCACATCATCGAAATTGATCCAGGCCATTACACATTCCTCCCACGCTGTTCAAAGTAACGACTCACAGCGCCGACAGATTTCATTGCCGCTTGTTCCGCAGACTCTGGCGCAATCTTTCCTTGTGGCGCCTGAATGAGTTGGTGGATATGGACGTGAGTTTCACCGCCGCCGAGCTTGTTGAGCGGAACGACGTTGCCGGCAGTCTGCGGGACGAAGATTTCAGGATTAGGCCGACCGGTGGGGTGATCTCCGACAATGATAGGCTTCCCAGCCGTGACGTGCCCGCCCTCTGCAAAAAGGCCCAAGCCAGTACCAACCAATGGATAGCCTCCCGGAACAAAGCTTCCCGGGTTCGCGCCAGCCGTCGCACCACCTCCACCTCCTGCGGCGCCGCCAAGCGCACCCAGCGCAATTCCCAGGACGGTTCCGAGAAGGCCCTTGCCGCCAGTTGCGCCGCCGACAGCCGCGCCCGCCGCCATCGTGGCTGTGAGGTTGGTTACCGCGACCGTGTTGGCCAGCGTGGCGCTGGTGTTCGCCGTGGTTGCACTCGCCCCAACTGCATCATTCTTTGAAGTGGAACCAATTCCAAAGACGCTCAGAATGGACCGTATCCAGCCCACGCCGCCTTTAACGCCACCGGTAGGTTCGCCAGTGTTTGGATCCATCTCTGGAGTGCCTACAGCCGCCGTGAAGAGGGAACCTATGCCTTTGGTGATGGAAGTCCGGGCAATATCAGCCAGCATGCCTTTCACCGTACCCAGAAACCCTTCACGCAGGTCGCTGAAGAAGCCTGTGATCGTCCCGTCTGCCTTGTTGACAGCGTCGCCCACAACATCGCCGAACCGAGCGGGAATTGAGATGAAGATGTCCGTCATCATCTCACCTGTTTTTGGCAGCGTGTCATTGAACTCTGCGAGCTTTTGCTGCAGTGAACCAACAGCCATTACGGCATCACGCCACTCACCGGCGCCGCGGTGGGCTTCATCAGCGCCACGTTTGGTTTCGTCTGCCAGATCCTTTGCGTAGAGCGAAGATTCATCAATGAGCGGTTTAATCTCATGAAAGTTGAGCAGTGTCTTGCTCGACATCACGGCCCACTCTTTGGCTGTGGGCAAGTTCGCTGTCAACAATCCGGCCGTCACAGTCACGTTGCCAGCGCCGGCGCCCATGATTCCGATGCCCATCTCTGGACGTCCCATCGGAGCCATCGCCGACGAGGCGCCGCCACTGATGTCGCCACCCCAGGTCACTGGCATCGGATTGCCAAACCCAATCGGGGTTCCATTCACTGTGAAGGTAATACCGGCGCCAAGCTTCACGATTGCGGCCTGGGCCATCTCGCCTTGCCGGATGATGCCGTCCAGGTTGCGATCCCAGGTCGCTTTGTTTCCCTCGTATCCCCGATCGCCGCGCCGCATTAGGACAGAGTCATCACCCGCGCCGACATGGCCAGCGCCAACAGCTGCGTATACGGCACCCTGGGTTGAGAGCTTTCCGGCATACTGTTTTTGATCGAAGTATTTGAAAACATAATCAAGCTGTTGAGTTGCGGACATCTTGCGCAACGCCTCGGTAGTGGTACCGAGCGCTTTGGCCGTGTCGCGCATGAACTGGATCAAACCAGAGGCAGACGAGTTTGGATTTTTGATCGACGGATCGAACGTGCCGGATGTTTCGACAGCCATCACGTTCAAGAGATGATCGGGATTGATCCCGCGCGCCCGGCTGCCTGAAATCAGTTTTTCCATGAAGCCAGGCTCGCGCTTCGCCAATTCCTCAAGGTTCTTCTTGGCATTTTCCTGACTGGCGAGAAAGCGGCGCTGGCGTGAGTTCAGATGACCCTCAAGCTCGTCAAGCATGTTATCGAAGCCGCCGATCAGCGTGCCGCGCGCTTCCATCAATTGAGCAATGGCACCATCGCGATAACCGATGATCGAATCCGAACCCATTTCAAAGAACACACGCGACGGCGACTGAATCCCGAGGGTGTCTTTCACCGATCCGATAATGCTGTCCTTCGCCATATCAATCATGGCGTCGGCGACATAGCTCTTGCCCGCGCTGATAGCTTCTGCAAGGCCGCTCGTAATACCTGGCGCGAGGATGGTTCGCACACCCAACTCAATTAGCTGGCTCGCCGGCGTGAGCGCGGAATTGATCACGCCGGCTAGCTGGCCAACCACGTCCTGACGGCCAAGGACGTCGCCCATCGTCTTTGAGAGATTGTCGGTGAGGCCCTTGGTAGCTGTGCCCTGGGCAATTTGGACCGTGTCCTGGAGGGCGCTAAGACGGCCCTGTGCGGTGGTCTGGAGTTTGTCCATCATCCCCTGGAAGCGGGGATCGATGCGCATCATCTCCGTGATGGCTTCGACGGCGACTTTCCCGTTCAGCTTTCCTTGCTCTGCGAGCTTCCGCGTTTCAGCAACAGTCTTGCCGATGGCCTTTGCCAGCAGTTGCCAACCGGGGAGATTGGCGTTTGTTAGTTGCATCATGTCCTGGGCATTTACCTTGCCAGACATGCGCATCTGTCCGAACGCAGTGATCACGCGATGAATTGATTCTTCAGAGATTTCACCCGAGGCAGCGATCGCGTTGCCCCAGATGGTCAGCTTAGGAATTTGCTCCTCTAAACCAAACCCAAAGGCATTCATCAACTGAGCGCCTTTGAGCAGGCCTTCGAATCGGAAAGGAGACTGCGCCCCAAACTGCTGGAGCTTCATGATGTGGGCGTGCGCTTTGTCAGCGCTGCCTGCAACCTGAGTGAAGGCAATCTCCGTCGTCTCCAGAACCATGTTGAGACGGATACCTTCTTCGGCTCCTTGCAGTAATGGAGTGATTATCGCGTGAGCCAGTTGGCCAACGGCGGGGATGCCCTGAATGATTTGTGAAATGTTGGCGAGACCGGGAATGATGCCGCCGCTACCGCCAAAGACGCCACCACTGCCCATGGTGAAGCCCTGTTTGAGCATGGAGAATAGCCCGGAGCCAGACTTCTTGGCAGCGTCCATCTCCGACGCCATGCCCCTGATTTTTCGAGAGGCCTTGCCGCTGTCATCTTCAACCTTCTTAGTTGAGGTGGAGAGGTCTTTGAGAGTGCGCGCGGTCTTAGTGCCTGAGACTGCGGCCTTGGTGGAATCAGTGGAAAACTTATCCAGGCCTTTGGACTGTTTGAGATTCTTATCGAGCGTCAGGTGGGCGGCGTCCAGCTCGCGCGCGTTGCGCAAAGCCTGAGCCGTGTTGCTCGTAAAGACTGCTTCTAATCTTTCGACTTCCAGGTCATATGGCCTCCGGCCTATCCGCTCCCAGTTATGCGGACCGAGCCTTCAAGACCATAGCACCCAGCCGAAATTTAAGATTTACCATTCAACTGTTTTCACGCCATAGAAGCCGTTCTTGTCTGAGAGTTTAATGCGGGCCTCTCTCAATGCTTCATGGTAAGCGCGGGCCTGATATCGGACGCGAAAAGGAACTTCTGAAATGTCAGAAGCCGCGTAAACAGGTACCCGACAAATGCGGGCATCGTGGTGAGTCCAGAACCATTCCGGCAGCGGCAGGTTTTCCCATTCAACGCCATCGACCAGATAGGTCTTTATGGCGTATCGGCTTTTTTTTCCGGGGCCTGTGCCTCAAACATCACGTACTTGAAGAGTTTGCGCAGTACTTCGCGGCTGCGCGCGCGGAGGAAATCCGAAGCATGCCGGCAATCAGAACCTGCAGCATGGCAGCATTCAAAATCACGCGGCTCAGTGATCGGAACGGTCTTGCCCTGGTGCGTGAGGTTCCATTCCAGAATAACCCGGGCCAGCGATTCAGCCATGAAGGTACATTCAGCGGCTTGGGCCAGTAACCAGCTTTCATCTTCAGCCGGAATCAAATCTTCCAGAGCCTCAATGCCCACCGGCGCCGCGGCTTTGTCCGCGATGTCCTTTAGTTGCCGCTCGCGCTCTTTCTTGGTGAGCTTCTTCTTCTTTCTGCCGCCAGGCAATGCCGCAGCCGGTTCCTCAAGCGAGACCGGGCCCGTCTGATGCTTCAGCGCGAGCCGGATGCTGGCCACCGTGGACTTGAAGATTTGCCGCGCGGAATGGTCGGCATCAATGAGAAACTTCTCCGTAACGATGTTGGGATCAAGCAACATCTTGAGAACGTCATCCGGAGTGTCACCAAAAGAAAGCTCAGCCGGAAATGGCGGGCTTTTGAGTTTTGAGATATCCATGATTTATCTGGCCAATGAAGGCCTTCACCTTACAAAGCTGTCAACAGGTTAATGATTTCCACTTTGAACGCGCTGCCAAGATTGGTTGGATCGTCCACGGCCTCAAAATGGAATTCCTTAGAGAAAGCATCTTGTTCTTCAGTCTCATCGGGTTCCACGAACTTGCCGGCGATGTCCCACTTCAGAGATTCATAGACCGGAGTTCCGGCATCAGAAGCAATCTGATCACCGATGGCCTGGATGCGCATGTAGTGCAAAGCATCCGCATCCATTGATGAAGCAATGTAGGCCCGTGCCTGCGAGTTGTACGGCGTGAGAAAGCTGAAGGTGCACGGAGGCGCCACTTCGACCACATCACGGAAAGAAGGCGACGAGGTATTGTGGGCCCAGAATGGTTTGTACTTATCGCCAAGGGCGATGGACTCTCTGGCACTCTCCGTCACTTTTGTGGTGCCAATGCTGCCATAGACGGTATCCAGAAAAACATCAATCTGGCCGCGCTGAATCGGTCGCGCAACCACTTCGGTGGGCGATGCGGTTTGCGTTTGGCTCGCCACGGGCTTGCGCGTGAACAGGTTGCCGGTTACATCAACATCATCCTGAGTCAAATTCAGGTTCATGCTGGCCAGTTGGCCAAAAGCAAACTGATCCACAGCAACGCTGCTGCCAACTTCGAACGTGTAGGTCTTGCGCGTTGAATCTTCCTGACTGGAGTTCGGCTGAAAGGTCCACTTGCGCGCGGCCGTGGCGCCAATTTGCACCGGGGTCACCGCAGGGCACAGACCCGATAGCAAATAGATGAGCGCGTTATAGCAGCCCTTGCCATCATAGCCGCCCTCTCCCCACTCTTTTCCGGTGGTCACCAAAGTTGAGAACTTCTTGCCGCGCGGACGAAACGGTTTGCGATCGCGCCGCAGCCGCGGCATAAAGCTAAGGGCCCGGATGATTCGATTGGCGGCAACTGAGGTGCCCGGCGTTACCTCGATGCCGAGTTGAGTGGTGATGGTTACATTAGATCGAATCATAGTTACGACTCCTTAGGGTTTGCGCGTCATCCAAAACTGAAAGTTACCGCCGCGATACGTAAAGAATTCCTCTGCCACCAGGCCGGCTGATTCATATGAGAGCGGGTACTGCCAGGCGCCACTGATGAGAAAGTCCCCACTCGTTGCCGGAGGTACCGGCTGTAGCGCGGGAACCATCTGCCTAACCATTTCCTCAGACGCATCAGTGGGAGAGCCTTTCGTGACAACGGTGATGTCATAGTTTGGGCGGACAATGATTGGCTCAGGGCCCTGAACTCGAGTGTTCTGACGAATGCCAGGCACAAGCCGCATAACGACAAAACCAGCCGTGTCATGGTCCGACCGAGGGACAGCACGAAAGCTGTTGTAGATACGCTCATGGCCCACCGCAGCGGCAATAGTCGGGACCGCCCATCTCTCAAAACTGTCCAACTCCCAATTTGGCATCGCATCAGCTTATTCGCGGTGTGCCTTTCACAATTTTCAGGTCATGCCTAAGAGCCCGACGTGCAGAAGCAATCGCCGGCCGGAAGAAGGGAATCGCATCCATAAACACCGTGCCCAATTCGACGTAAATCGCATATCCCTTGTTCACGATGATTCGCCACCGGCCGCGTCGCTGTTCTTTGGCCTCAATCACCTCATACATGTGAACGTAACCTGGCTCGTTCTTGTCTGAGACTGGCGCGAGCTCACTGGCCAGCGTAGCCGCGCCGCGCGCGTGAACTTCAACCAGGTGATCCATCCGCGCTGCCGTAGCCAGCATCGTGCTCATAATTGCGGATTTGCGTCTTGTCTTTACGGGCATTGGCTTATGAGCTTTTCAATAGGGCAACTACATCAATTGAGACGCCTTCGCGATAGGCCATCGTTTCAACTTCCAACATACGGCCAGGCAATGGATCCCGGGGCAAAACATAGATGCGGTCCTTTTGGGCCACCCTCACCGGCGTCTTGCCGTCTGGTTTCAGCGCCATCAATCGCACCGTGTAAATCGTCGTCGACTGCACCAAGCCACCAACCTCACGCTCCTGGCCCGCGCGTCCTTCGACCCGGCAGGGAACTAAATCGGCTGGTGTGTATTCTGGAATCCCTGTCGGTGTGACAGATGAACCGCCGCGCACATCCCTGACCCTGCCGGTGGAAATAATCAGGCATTTGTCAGGCATTGACGCCGGCGAGCGCCTGGAGACTTTAAGGGCGAGCTTGGCAGCTTTGGCAGCGAGTGCGTGTGGCATTGCATCATGATTCCATCAGCCTGCTATCAACCGGCGACGATACGTGATGCGTGTCAACCGTGAACGCCGGCTTCACACGATCGGAACTGCTCTCCTGAGCAGCCTTGCTAGTTTTGGAAATACCGCCTCCGAAGATGCCAGCGCCACCAGATGTAAGCGCCTGTTGCTCAAGTTCATTGGCCAGATCAATGAAGCCATCCGCTTGCTTTTGTGGATCGAGAGATATTGAACCGGCAGCAGGGTTGAGAGTAAGTTCGCGGCGAAGTTTGGCGGCTATGGCACGGCAGCAAGCGGCGGCGGCTCGGTTAACATTGGCATGAACAGTCAGCACATAATTGATCTCACCATCCTGCATGATGGGATCATTGGCATCCGTGTCACCAATAAGAAACCGGACGCGGTCCTTATCGGTCGGTAAATCTGAATCGTATGTCCAGCCCAAACGAGCTACCTCAATTCAAAGATCAAGGAAATTCTTACGCGAGCACCGCGTACCAAATGGTGATCGTCAGGTCGCCGGCGGTCAGAGCTAATAGCGTATGGCCACCATCAGGCGTGAACGTGGCCACCAACTGTTGAGCGCTGAACTTGCCCTGAGGGTGTACGCCGGTCCGGGGTGCGAGTGCGCCAGTCTCTGCGCCAGTAAACACATCCATCTGACTGATAATGGCGTCGGGGTCAGTGGCGCCGACGTCGAGCTTGACCGCAGAAACGCTACCGCCTGAAAACAAGGTGGCAATGTTGACTTCATGGGCCAGGATGACGGCGTTTGCGGGAAGAATCGTGCCGATGTTTACGACCTGCGCATGACCATTTACAGCATCAGTAAGGTCCGAGTGCTGAATGCGGACAGTCTTTTTACCGAGCGCTTTGCCATCAACGTATTCTTCGGTTGCGAGGACCTTGCCGCCTGCCTTGGCGCCGCCCGCGTCAACCTCGATGCCGGACATGATGTACGTCATGCCGCGTTTTCGTACCTTTGACATAAAAGTCGCTCTCCTTAGTCCGCTAATTCCAAATCGAACACGACTAGTCGCCGGCGTTGGGTGCTTTGGGAACCGTGGAATCGCCAGGCTCAGAATCTTCATTGGCGGCATCCACGACTTCATCACCGTGGTCGGCTTCATCCTCGTCATCAGTTCCCGCGGCTTCACTGGCGAACTGCTCGCGAATGCTTTCGGCGGTTTTTGGCCCGATGCCGTCAAGATCCTCAAGCGTATCCAACTGGCGGCGGACTTTCGCGTACGTATCGAGACCAGCCTCACTGAGCGCCTTGTGGCCTGGGAAATCCTCAGGGAGTCTGCCTTTGAGACGTTTTGCCTTCTGAGAGGCGCGATACTCAGTCAATCCAGCGGAAGGTCTCTCAGCGTAGCCGTCCGGCGGATAGTTCTCGGCTTTGTAGCCAGCCGCAACATATTCCTCGAGTGTGGGCCCGTCAGTTCTTCCACCGACAGGACTGTCCTCTGCGACGTCGTCGCTGGGGCCACCTTTGCGGCCAGCTTCCTGTTCCACCATTCGATCCTGAGCAATCTTGGGATCGGGAGTTGGGCCACTGCCGCTGCCCACAGTCGCCGGGTCGTCCGCGCTCAAAGGCGCGAGATACCGCTGGGCTACCAACGCGTCAACGGTTCGCAGGTTACTGGCATCAATCAACTCGCCAGGTGTGCGCATTGCTCCAACCTTAAAATGTCGAAGGACTCGATGAGTGTTGGACATCTCTAACTCTCCTTGTTCAAAAGCATCTCACCGATGCGAAGTACTGTTCGTGGAGGCCTCAGCTAGCTGACAATTTACGAAACGATGTTCTGGAAGAAGTATCCCAGGTCGGTTGCTACGATCTTGTCATCGAACGAAATTTGACCTTCAACGCGGTCGGATTCGATGTGCTCCATACGGAAACGTTTGATTTGGACTCCCAAATCCGTCTTTAGTGGAGCGTGCTTCCATGAAAACGTGTAGCCGGCGGAAGGCGCCATCAGGCCCGGGCGCTCGGCAACGTAGCCAAGCCACGCATGCTTCCCAAAAACGAAGTCCATTTGGGCAGGTGCCTGACCTTCTTTGGCGGCATTTTCAATTGCACCGGCGACAAGCACTCGCTTGATCCGGAAGAAGTTCGCCAGCATCGCTTCATCCACGGACTCGCGAGTGGTGTACTTGATGCGCTCAATGAAGTCCGGGTGATCAATCAGCGCATCCATGGCGTCATAGTGAAGGACCAGAGTGTTGGGCGCGTATCCGGTTGTCGAAAGAATCTTGCGACGCGCTGCTTTCACGTTTGCACGCGGATCGGAGTTCGCGTCATCCCAGCGCAACACTTGAGTGCCAGTGGGCCCGGAAGCAACGCCAACGACATCAGTGCCCCATACGCCAGGCTGAAAGTTCTTTGTCACCCAGACCTTTTCACGCTTGAGCAGCATTTTGGTCGTGACAAAATCAGTCGCGTCCGAATCGAGGTTGATATCGGCATCCGCGTTGTCACGCGTTTGATCATCAACGTCCTTGTGGAAGGCGTACGTGTCGCAGAAATAGTTATCAGTACTGACATCGTAGCCGCCGCCAGCCGACTCACTTCCAGGAGCGCGCTTTTTGGCCTCATCCCTGAACCACGCATCCTTGGGATAGACGCGAAACGAGTCTGACCGCTTTTCAACGGGCACAATTGGATAAACGCGATTGGCGATAAACTGGCTTTGTGCCTGGATGTAAGCAATCGACAGATTCGTCAGAATCCGGTTTACGTGGACCTGGCCTGGGGTTGGTTGCATGGCTGATGCTCCTTGAGAAAGTTAATTCAAACGTTCAGTCGCGCGGCAAACTCTACCGATTGCGACGTTACTGACTCGATTACGCCAGACGACCTTGAGGCCGCAGCAAAACAGGGATGATTGCGCCATCCACGCCGCCGTCGCCTTCAAGAGCTTTGCCCTGAATGTATTCGCCTGAGGCAGCCTCTTTGGCTTTGCCACCATTCGCGCATGCGACGTCGTCGCCAATTTCAACGGTGCCGTTGGAAACGACCTTCACGATGCCGAGATCGACAATCGTTGCGGCTTCGAACTGAAGCGGATCGTTTTGCAAGACGCCGACACAGATCTGACCGTCGGCCGTAGGCAAGAGAGCGCGCCCGTTGTCATCAACGTCCACGAAGAAAAACTGCTTGGTGCGATAATCGGCGGCGGCTTCAAGTGTCCAGCCTGGGCCAGGGATTTCGTATGACATGATTAGCGACTCCTTTTGTCGGCGCGCCGCGATGGACGCATATATTCGGACCTTGCGAAACGAAAATTCTTAGACCGTGATGGTGCCGCTCTGCTCACGTAAGTAATCGCTGTAGAGCTGCGGTTGATCCTTCACTACCTGCGCCATGGCGGCTTCGAACGTTAATGTGCCGCCGCTCGCCTCTGAGAGTTGTTTTGCTTTGGCGTCAATCATTGCAGCAGCGCTGTTAGCCGCTGGGGCTGAACTACCACGCTCAGTGAAAAGGTCAGCCGATTTCAGGCGGGCGGCCGTCGCGTTCTGGCTTTCGACATACGCCTTGAACTCCGGCGACTCCTGCCCCTTCTCAGTCTTGGTGGCCAGGAACTCCAGCATGTCGATGTGGCCCTGCCGCTCGCCAATCCAGTCCTTTGAAATCTCACCGAACTGAGAGGCGCGTTTGTCTTTCTCCAGGCCCGCTACTTTTTCAGTCAGCTGTGTGATTTGCTCCGCGGCCGTAGTCAGGTTTTCGCCTGCCGTGCGCTGCTCTGCGAGCTTCGCTTCCGCTGCATCGGCGCGGGCTTTTTCGGTTGCAGCCAACGTTTCGGCGGCCGTAAGTTTGGTTTGCAGTTCGGTCACGTTCGGCTGACCAGTTGCGGCGGTAGTCATATCTGTTGCTCCTTCAGAAGTAGTCGCCGGCGCTCCGGCATCGTCCGTAGTTTTCGGCGCTAACGAAGTAAAAAAAATCTCTGAGAATCCTTTGCCTGGCTGATCGACGGTCATTGAACTCGCAAGCTGCAGTTCGCCAGATTCATTGGCGACCAGCGGTTGCAATGCCTTCTCTTTGAAAAAGGGCCGGACGGTCAGGGCGCCGCCAATGGCAACGTCCTTGATTTTGGTGTCCGGATTCACCGGATCTGTCCATTGGTCAAACCACGCCGGCGAGAAGTACTTGAAGCGGTCTTTTTTGATTAAGTCGATTCCACGATCGGTCCATTCAGCTGAGGCATCGACTGACCCGTCCTCGTTCACCGTGAGCAAGGTAATCCAGCCGGTTGCGCCGGATTGCGCCAAGTCATGTTCACAATCAATGGGGAGCTTTTCCTGGTACACCTTGTTCCGAAAGTTCTCCACAAAGCGCTCATTGCGCTCACGCGTGATTGTGATTTCGCCATAACGCGGAGAGGTGTAAACGCCAGGCTTCGGCAGGTAGTTGAACGTGGCCGGAGGCTCGGCAAATCGCTCCGGCTGTTCGATAAACAACCGCATCTTTTGACCGTCAGCACAAAGGTCGGCCACCTCGGAATAGTTATTGGTCGGCAACATCTGCAAGTCGACGCGGCGGTCGGCAATCTTCACGGTCAGCCGATCGAACCGCAGCGCGATATCGCTCATGTCGTAATCCGGCGTGGGATCACCTTTGGGCAAATAGGCCAGCGTTATGTGCGGGTCAAAGCCGTGCTCGGCATTTACAGGAGTTCCGCAGCTTGCCAGGCGACGCACCAAGTCAGCGCGAAACTCATTAAGTCCGGGGATGTCAACGGAGGCGTAGAAAACATCTTCCTCGCCATCACCGATGAACCGCCCGATACCGGAGACTTCACCGGCCAGCGGCGTTTGCCAGCCTGCCATATTGCGCATGGCGACCAGCACATCAGCGATTGCCATTTCTCCGAATTGAGAAGCGTCGCCCAGATAGCAGAGGGTTAGGTGCAGGTCCTCAGGTAGCTCGCCGGAAGGAATGGCAAGTTGCGCAGCGGCATCGGCGCTGGGGTAAAAGCAGATGACCAAACCTTTGAATCCGTCATCCTCAGCGAACTGTTTTTCGACGGCCACGAGGCTGGCGACGGCGGGCTTCATCTTTTCAGCTTTGGCCTTGCCGCCGGCGTGAGACCGAGTCTGCTTCACAATCTCGTTGAGATCGGATTCGGTAAGATTGCCGGATTTCAACTTCGCCTTAACGGCAGCTATGAACTGCGTCAGGTAGTGAAGCCCGGGAGTCTTTTTCTTTTTGCCGGTATCTGCCATCGCCGCCGAATGTAGCAGGATGGAAAGATTTAAGTTTTGAGACTCTTTGAGAAGTGAGTTTTTGGGAAACGGGAGAAGGCGTGAGAGTAGTCTTTAGAAGGTCTCTTCCTCGTACTCAATGATGCAGTTGCAGCGAGCGCCGCAAGGTGAATCTCCTATCCGGCGAATCTCGTTGATGTCTTGCCAGCCAAGGTCATCTTCATCAATGCAAACATCACAAGAATCAACCCCACGGGCCATGACGCGGCGGGCAATGCTCAATCCGAATTCAATGTTGCGGTCAAGGACTGAGTTTTCGTAACTGCCAATTCCGGCCGTTCCGTACATCTCCGCGCGCGCAGGAATCGCGGCGGTTCGCTCAACAATGGTTCGGGGAACTGCCAGGGCAAAATCGCGCAAATGCTTGAACTGGAATTTCAGGTCTGCGCCAAGCTTGCCCCAATCCCTGGGCGTCATCGAACCGCGCCCACCGCGTGCAATCACAACAGTCGCCGAGTGAAGGTTCTTTACTTCCTTCGCCATTAGCGCCTGCCACTTCGGAACACTGAGTTTTCCGGTTTGCATCTGACTGGCCCAGGCCTTCATGCGTGCGGCAGATGTTTTCACGAGGCCATCAATGAGACCGCGAACCTCTTTGGCAGTGAGGGCTCGTCCGCGCGCGGTTAGATACCGTTGCTGTTCAGCATCCCAGATGACGTTATCAAGAGTGAGAGGCATGAGAGCTTATTCGGTTTCCGCATCAAACAGCTTTGCCGCATCTTCATGACCGATGCGCCTTAACCAATTGCTGGTATCGTCCAAATCTTCCTGCGATACCTCGCTGAGTGCATCAAGTTCTGTTTCGGACCAATCAAATGCTTGTTCAGGAATATCAGGCTCAACGGCAGTTTTGGGCGGGTCAGTGAATGGCGGGCGAAATCTAAAGCGCATGACGTATCTCTAATAACACAGTTCGATGAATCACGCAGCAGCGGGCTGCTGGGGCGCACTGGCCCGAGGTGGCCGACTGCCCTTGGCGCCAGGTTGCCCCGGCTGAGACTCAGGCTGATTCATTGGAGTGGGATTCGCCGCTGCGGCTTGCTGCGCAAGTTTCTCAGCTTTCCTTTCGGACTCTTCTCGAAGCTTCGCCCGTTTTCCAGGAACCACCGGCATGCCTGCCTGTTCTAGAACCCAATCCTGTTCTTCATCGCTCAGCTCAATCTTGGTACCTGAAACCTTCGACACCAAATCAGCGAGGTCTTTGAGATCGATGGTTTCAACATCGCCATGCTCGAGGGTGGGCTGATTGTCTGTGCGCTTGCCGTTGAGTCTCAGCAACTTTGGAATGGCATGACGGTTGAAAACATCTTTGATGATATCGAGGAAGCCACCGAGCGCGATGGACAGCAGTTCCGTCTTAGCACTGGCCAGAGCGAACGAACCAACTTTGTCATGGCCCAACAGGAGGAAATCAGCCATCAGCGTCATGAGAATTCGAATGTCGTAACGCTGAATGATTTTCCCGGTGTCGAACAGTCGCGTACCGGCAGTGGAAAGCAGCTTCACGTCAAACATTCGTTGGTCAGTATTTGGGTATAAGTCTGAAGGAACCAACAGTGCTGCTTGTTCATCATTGCGGATGTTGGTAATGATCTTTTCGAACTCAACTCGGAGTTTTCGCTTGGGATCATCGGGTGACAACGTTGCGTCCAAATAAGCCGCCGGCATTAAGCCAACTGGCAAGCCAGCTAGATCCCGCTCGATTCCAATGCCTTCGATATTCTCAATGCGCTGCTTGAAATACCAGGAACGATAGACGCGACGGCAGAGCGATCGGCCCTCCGGATTGTTCTTGTGGATTGAAGTTCGGAACAAAAGACTCTTATCGATGGGAATAAAGTTGCGACTAAACCACGTCTGCTGCCACAAGCCCTGAATGCCGCCACGATCGTCGAGCTCCCATCGTTCGAGTGAATCCTGAGAGCGAATCGGCATTTTTCTCCAGCCGACAAGGTTGTCATTGAACTTGCTGATTGGCAGTTCTTCATCTTTGCCGGTTGTTGGATTCACAACTGACCCTGGCTTTTCACCCTTCCGCTGTTTGTAAACAATCTCGTGATAGCTCCAGCCCCAGGGCAGGAAGGAAAGAATCTCATTGATGAGGTCCTTCCAACTTTGAGACATGTCATCCAGATTTGATTGAACGAACTCGGCTGTTGCCTTGCTATCGTTGTCATCACCGCCCGCCTTGATCTTCCAGTCAACGCCGCGCGTCAACTGTTCGACTACAAAGAACATGGCATGAATGACCGGATCGTTTGCCAGCATTTCATTAACGATGCGGCGCCAGCGCGCGCCCGCGAGCTCGTTAAGAAATTCCTCTTGAATCCAGCCGCCATATTGTTGCAGGCCGGTGCGTCCCAACTCATCAAAGTAGTCAGGCGCTCTCCTGGTCGGAAGGCTGATGTTCACATTAGTGATTAACTGGTCGTCTGGCATGTGCGCTCGATGGTAGCAGGAACGTTTGATTTAGGTTTTCAGTCACGATTATTCCAATGTGTCTTGAATAAGAACCGTGACATAGGGATCTTCCGGATTCGTGGGGAACGTATCCACGATGCCGGGGCGTCGGACTTCAAATTCAAGGTTGTAATGTCCGGCTGTATCAACATCGTTCGCAGTCATGGTGTAGCGCCAGGTACCAGTGGATTCATCCAACAGCTCAAAAGCGGCGCCATCAATCTTGTTTGTCGTGCTGCCCTGCTTTCGCATGAACACTTTCCGAGACGTCGAGCCTGACAGGTCAACCGGATCACCGTTAGCGTCGAGGAACTGTCCGCTGATTACCTTGCCAGCGTCACCGCGTTTGATTGTGATGTTTGGGTGCATGTTATTGAATCCTCACTGAGTTAGTACCGTCTGATTCCATTTCCACCTTGGTAGTGCCATCCGAATTCAATGCCACCTGACTTGTTCCGTCTGAATCGAGCGCAACGCTGGAAGGCGTTAGAACTCGCCGCGTGAGGAACTTGATCAAAGTCGCCAGTGCATGAGTAGCGAAGCTGATGGCCATGCGAGCGGATCGGATGACAGAGGCGGTGACCACTGCCGGGGCTGCAATAATGAAGCCGATAGCGCGCTGCACAGTCGGTGTCCCTGCGGCCTGGCTGGCTATGAGCAGCCCGGCATCACGTCGCACGCTCACAATTTCGCTGGCGATGGCGACCAAAATAAGCAGCGGAAAACGCAACACGGCCGGTATCGATGATGATGTTCTCACGATCGCCATTTGCACGTTTCTGAGGGCGACCGGCTCACCACTGGAGATGGCCATCTTCACGAGTGCGACCGCGCGCTCAAGCAATGGCGCTGTCGAGACCGTCACTGATGAGTAAATCTGTGCCTGACGGGTGGAGGCCGGCATTCCAGGCGCAATCACGGACATCGGCACCAGTGCGGACTTGATGAGTTGCACGGCTGTAACGGAAGAAACAAGGAGCGCGGTAGCGGCCTTGCGGATGACTGTTGGCGTACTGGCCGCGATAACTACCAGGACACGACCCAGAAGAATGTCAAAGAGGATGGCCGCGCCCGTGCTCTGTGCTGAGATATGTTTATCAGGCTGAACGTTGACTTGTGGGGTGATCGCCAATGTGGCGCCTGCTTGCGGTGTCCAAGATGCGCCACCTATTGCACCGCTGCCTAAGGTGGAACTTCCGGCCTCAGCGGAGTAATTGTTCTCTCGCGGCGCATCGATTCGAATTGAGAGAGATGGGCTCTTGATGGCAAATGAGAGGGCGGCGCTTGCCGCAGCTAAGATCCGGTGCGCGGACCTGAAGAGGCTAGGGGTGCCGCCTGCGTTAATCGAAACCAGATGCCGAGCCTCAATGGTTTTCGCCGGCGTTTCGTTAGCGGTGACACTGGGACAGACTTGCGGCTGGGCCAACACATGCGGTGCGGTAACTTGAGAGAGGGAGAAGGATGCGAGCCCCGGCTGCTTGCGCACCGCGGGAACGCTGACCAGACTCACCGCCCATGAGCGAAGCAGATGTTTGACGATGACGACCGCAACTGTGTTCTGGACTGAGATAACACTTCGCACCTGGCGCATCAGCGCCGGTACGCCAGTGGCTACAGCGATGATGATCTTGGTTACCTGACTAAGCAGTGAAGGTGTTGAACTGGCTGCTTGGTCAACGAGCTTGGCCGCTTGCTTTGTGACGACAGGTGTCTCTGTTGTCGTTCGAGAGAACGGCTGAAGTTGCGCTTGTTTTGCCATCAGAGCCGCCTCTGCTGCGGTCAACACGATCAGCATACTTGGCACGCGCTTCAGCGAAATGACGCAAGCCGTGGACACTGACAGACCTGACGGCACGGATGATGGACCAAACATCGTTCCACCCATGCCCCATGTGCCAAGCGTCGCGCTGCCGATGGTCAAGCCACCGCGATCGTAGAAAGTAACCAGCAGCGCTGTAGTCATGCTGGGAACATTTGCACTATTGACTGCCAACGCTCTGAGCACGCTCTTGACGATACTTACCGCAGCGGAATTGGTGGCGCTCAGTAGCTTTCCGGGCTGCTTTGTGATGCTCGGTATGGGCCCTGCACTCACGCTGGCCATTACCTTGTTCGCTTGCTTGAGCAGCAATGGAACTTCAGCTGACGAAAGACTCACCACGCGCTGTGGGCTCCTGACAACGCTGGCGAGTTCCGCGCTGGCTACGCTCACAACTTTGCCGGGCTGCTTACTCAACGATGGAGTTTGAGTGGCGGTGGCGAGGATTGTCCTCTTTGGTTGCTTTGTGAGCGTGGCCACTTCGTTGCCTGTAACAGCAAGTGATTTGTTAACCTGGCGAAGCAAAACCGCTACTTCTGCGGATGACAAACTAGTCACTCGCGCTGGAGCCTTCACGACAGAGAGGGTGCAAGCCGTGGCCGCGCTGACAGTCACGCTCTGAGTGGCGCCAGCATTCTCCTTGAACGCAATAAAGAGTGAAGCCCGATCCGCGGTCGTGTCCGTCATGGTCGGATCGGATGTACTGGAGGTTCCTGTCAGGATGCGATATTCAATCGTTCCTGCCATGTGACCTTTTTCGCTGCCACCCGTACCCGAAAGAACTCCGGTCGTAGTGGTATAGCTGGCAGTAGTCGCAGACATCGTGCGTGTGTCTGTCTCGCTGGCTATCGCTCGGAAGAAAAGGTATTCAGCGCTGGACAATCCGGAGATGGTCATGCTGCCGGCATCAGCGTTGTCATTGGCTAAGACCTGGACAGTGCCAGCGATGGAAACTGTGCTGACCGCGCCCATCGAAAAGACTTCACACAAAGCGCCTTTGGCTACGACCGCGCCGGAGTAGGTTGTAGTGATGGTGTCGCTAGTTGTGAGTTGAGTGGTAATGACTGAATACCAAACCGCGACGGTCGCGCCATCTGCCGCCGCGCCGCCCACCGTGTTGGTGTACTCACCTGCCTTTGTCCAGGTGTTCCCCTTGGTGTCTGTGACATTGGTGACGTCTGAGGTTTGACCATCTGCGGTGCTGCGGTTATCGAGGGCTAGGATGAGGATGGCCAGGCGGCCAGCATTGATCGTGGCAGCGACAGGCCAGGCAGTGCTTGACTGCGAGGTTTCGTTTCCGCTGCTGACCGCCTGATTGACGTATGCGATTGCCATAAAAACAAAGCGGGCCGGATCGTGCTATCGACCCGACCCGCGTAATTCGCTCTGCCGTCAACGTGTTATCGATAACGGCGAATGTCAATAGTGCAGGGCGCTACACCATCTGTCAGTTGCTCACCTAAGTCTCGGCACATCAGCCGCAATGTTGGCACGCCCTTGAGATTGATGACGTCGAGCCGAAGAGTGCCAACTTGGTCATTCTGTCCAACCTCCGGCAGCACTGTGCCGGCGAAGTCTCCGAAGCCATAGAAGATGCCAGGTGCGATACGCTTCCATTCGACCGGCCCGACGCTATTCTCCATTTCCAACACAAGCGGATGGCCAGAGCCAGATTGTGCGAGCTGGGCACGATAGATGCCCAGCGAAGTCCAGCGCACGAGCGCGCGGCTGAACATAAGTGAGCCGAGGGGCAAGACGCCTAAGGGCTGATTGGCTAACAAAGAGCTTATTCCTCGTCGCGCAGTAATCCGTGGATATAGACTTCAACCGTTTGGGTGCTGCCGTAGGCAATATCGAACGCGACCTTGAGATGATCGCCAGCAGCCATCTTGATGCTTCTATCGGCTCGCACGATCAAAACATCATCCGGAGAAGTGAGCCCTGCAAGCGACGCGCTGGCAAAAACCGTTTCGCTTTCATCAGCGTAATACACCATCGTGGAATTGCCGCCACCAATCGTACCTGGTCCAGCGTTCAACAAATAGAAATGAGTCGGAATGAAAACCTTACCGGCAGGGACTTCCCAATTGTTAATCCAATCGGTTGTGTTCATATCCGTTGGATACTCCCACACCCATCGCTCACCGCTGCCGACATCTTCCATCAAAGTCTTTGCGGTCAGTGGAGCGATGAAGCCATACACCTTGCCGACTGTGTTGTGATCGACATCTGCAGTCCCCTCCTGACCGCGCACCGCGTTTACAGTATCCGGATCATCCCATTCCATAACGCGGATAATCTCCACGTTCGGATCGTCTGCCGGATCGCCGTAGTCAGTTTTATTCCAGATGACGGCATTGAAGGGAGGAACCGGAAATCTGGCTCCAGTACCAGGCGCAAGGGTGAGAAAATTCAGGCTCTGAGCAACGCCGGCTGCCAAAGTGGTTTTGGCAAAGTTTTTGAAATTGTCTAACACGATGAACCCTTCCCCTGGTGAGGCCCAGGACTATGCGAACTTCAATTTGAAGGTGAGCTGAATTGAATCGCCAGTCAGCAGGTTAATCGTGGAGATGCCGGACAAGATCAAGGCATTGCCGGCGGATGAAGCATCGAACAGCCCCACCTCCGTCAAAGCTCTCCCGGCCGTCATCGTAATCGTGCCGACGACTTGCAGCGTGTCATTCGTCACGGTAGTCGTCACGCGGGTGACCGTGCCGGAGTTGCGCGTTTCCACTTCAGTCGTCAAAGCCGTGGCCGTCGAGTCCGCGGGCCCGGCGCCGGTGCCAATGGCTACATAGCGCGGCACAGTGCCGCCGATGCCGGACACCAGGTTAGAGCAGATAGCCTTGCCAGCATCCTGGAAGAATGGGCCCGCGGCGAGAAGAAGCGGTCCTATGGATCCAAGCTGAATGGCTAACCCAATGACGAGCGCGAGCACAAACCCGAGTCGCATGATGTCTTTGCGAAGTGTCTTGACCATTGGACCGTTCTCCTTACGATGTAGAATGAAACTGTGAACTAGACGGTCGCGCCACCAGCATCAAGGAACGATGCGAATGCTACGCGGTCCTTCAGTGCCTGTGGCGCATTCTCATCAAGTTCGGCTTCGACGCCTGAGAAGCGCAGCACATCATCGGCAGTGAAAATCTTCGGACAATCTGTTTTGCGGAGCTTGTCACGGTTCTCCCGGTTCCAATCATCCTCAAGTTCATCAATGAAACGCTCAAGCAACATCAGGCGAGCGCCTTCAGATTCGGAGGTAATACCGGTGACCTGGCAAAAGGCCGGAAGTTGAACCGTCTTTAGGTTGGCGATGTCGAATTCAGTTCGCATTAGGTCGGACTCCTTTGACTTCAAATCTCAATCGCTGCCACAGGGCGCGGGCTAAATCCCCCAGCAGTTCTGTCAATGTTGGTTCGCGCTCAAATGAATAAGCCGCAATCTGCTCGGTTTCTATCCTGCCGATTACGCCGTTTTCTCCGGCGAGCTCATACCCCCGCGGCTGGAGGCAGGCAGCGTCGGGATGGCTATTTGGATCACCGCAGCCACAGCGGGTGATGACGGCGGATATTTCCGCGCTTTCAAACGTGCCCTGGGGAACATCAACTGTGCGACCTTGAAGATTCATGTGAACTTTTGTGAGGCAGCAGGGACGCGAAAACAAACTCGACGTCCCTGCCCCCAAACTAACCGAGTGGAGCGAGGGCGGTTACTTATTCAACAGCGGTATCCGTCCCGCCAAAGGCGTTTCATGGCAAATGCTTTTGAGATGGCTCGGCGATTCGAGTAAGCAGGCGGGTGAGCCTTCGGTCGTTTCATCACTGTGTTCACATGTTCCCGGCAGTTTGCGGAAATCGGAACAGCGGCCTCAGTTCCATGCTCAAGAATCGCGGGCCCAACGTCGCGCGCGGCCTGGCGGACATCGATGACGACGTCAAACGCAGGCGACGCAACTTGAGCAACGGCGATGACTTTGTTTTCAGAAGCAGACGTGCGGGCGGGACTGACAATGACCGCGCATACCATCAGAACAATGGTGGCGAGAGCCATGGCAATCGAGCGGGAAAGTTTCATCAGGAGTCTCCTTTGCGAAAATGGACGGTCTCAGAAATGACCTGTCTTTCAATCAGGCAGACGGTAACACGCGGGCGAGTTTTAAGTTTTGGGGTTCAACGAAAGGTGTTCACTTCGCATCCTGACGGCAGGCGCAAGCTTCGCAGCACTCGGCTTTGCGCTCACCTTTCAGGCGTTTGGCAAAGGACTCGGCGACTCGCCTTAATCCATCACCGATAGCTGTACAGACCAAAGTGAATGCTCCGAACATCAGCTTTTCAATGACTGAGTCTTTAGTGCACAGGTAGGTAATCAACAGTAGAACAAACAGACCAAGGGCGAGGTACTTATCTGGAATAAGTCTAAGCACTGCTATTCCTTTTGACGAGCAGCTAGGTCCTCAGCAATGTGGGCCGCACCTTCTTCGAGCCGGATGCCGGTTGCGGCGCTCTCTGTCACCCTGGTATTAACTCGATCCAATTTGAGCGTTAATGCTCGGATCATTTCTCGATCCTGAATATCCAGTAACCTCTGGGCCTCGACGCCGATCTTTAGGGCGTCGGCAGCGTTACGGTTTTCCAGAGCAGCCACGCGATTCTCTTCCGCCGCTACCTCCAGCCGGTTGACAGCGTCGCGCAAACTCGATCCACTGTCAGTGCGAAACTGCGCGGCAATTTCATTCAGTACCTTGAAGCCAGAAGGGTTGTTTTTGAAAACCGCATTGAAGCTAACCAGCAGCGGAATCATCTGTTCGGCAGTGCTTATAAACCGAGCAAGGGGCTTGATGCCCTTTCTCCAGATAACACCCAGCGCGGTGAGGGTTGCCGCCGTGGTAAGAATTATTAAGAGAACCGTCCCCATTTATTCTCACAGTTATTCGCTTAGTCTCTTTGCCAGATAAACGGGCCAGGTGAACGTTACTTTGCCCTGAGTAGCCATCGATGACACGCCAATTCCGATGATGTAACCGACGATAAGGACTCCGGCAGAATCAACATTGGCTTACCTCTCTACTTGATGAATGCGGGCCCCAGTAATACAAAAACAGCAAACAGCAATATTCCAATGATGGTTACGATAGGCCCCCACTTATCCACCCACGGTGGAAGCAACCGACGTTTAGGGCCAGAGTAGTTCCTGCGGTTTCCGGATCCATCACGACCGAGCCACATCTTCTTGCCTTTATTTTTGCAGCGACTTCAAGGCCTTGCGTAATTGCTCATCCGCTGACGTCGGACCGTAGTCCAAAGGGTAACCTTGCGAGAACTGAGCGCGCTGGGCAGATGTCTGACTCAGGAAGCTCGACAGTGAGGGCGCTGCGTCTTTTACCTTCCACACAATTACTCCGCCAGTGATAACACCCGCGCCAAAGATCCATTTTTGATTTGAGCGACAAGAGGCAAGGTCCTTCTGGAGGTCTCCAATCATTTCCTTGTCGTCACGATGCTGGTCGCGAAAGATTTGCAGGCTGGACTCCCCGAGCGTGTCGATGTGCTGAGAGTTCTTATCAACCTTTTTCAGGTCATCGATGATGCCGCCCCGGATATCGATCCGGCTCTGCATGTCCGCAACCATGCCGTCCCGCTGTTCGTCAATCTTCACAATTGACTTGAGGCCGGCCACGGCCGCCACCAATTTCCGCTGCAGGATCAGGGCAAGACAGAGAGTGTCATCTGCCGGACAAGTACTCGGCTCTTCAATCTCAGCGATTAGTGCCAGCGCACTCGTCTTTACAGGTGAGGGGCTTGCCGATTTGTCGGTTGGCGACTGCGATCTCACTGAAACGACGGCACCGAGTACAACGATCAGTAGGAGCGTTGATAACAGCCTGATCATTCTTGAGTTCTTCATTTATCTTCTCCAGATTCTTGGCCTCCGCGGCTATCACACCCCCGCGATTTTCAATGATGGCCTTCATCGCCTCATCTTCAGCGCTGAGCTTTGCCACATGCTCACGAAGCGCCTTGTTCTCGCCGCGCAACTGATTTTGTTGTGCGGTATTGGTATCGACTTGGGCCATACGCTGCTGCTCGCGCTTCTCATAACCGGCAATCCATGCCTGATGCCGCCAAGTGGCGATGCCGTAGCCCAGACCGACGCACAGCAACACAGCGAGAATCACAAGGCCAACTTTGACTTTGGTTGTCATACGTTTTTGTGAAGCGTAAGCGCCTGGAAGATGAGGTTCGAGACTGCGTAGATAATGAGTGCCGCAGCGATGAAGCCGAACAGCTTACCGCCCACAATGAAAGTGTCGGCGGCAGCCGCAATGACGCAGGCGATGACGGTTATCAGCAAAGAGCCGTAGCCGGTCGTTGACATTACGTAGCGCCGGAAAAGTGAGACGGCGATCACTACCAAAACGGAGAAGATTAGTAACCAAAGTGATTCAGCCATAGGTTCCTTTCAATGGACAGTAACTGCTTAGCCCGCCTTAACCGGTGGAGTAATGGCCACCGTGTGCAAGTCCTTCGAAGCAGCTGCATCAATCAGTTTGTTTTGTGTCATTGCCTGACGCTTCTTGCTTTCGTTCCATAGCCAGGCACCGATGACGAAGCCGGAGAGAATGAGCCCGGCGATGATGTAAGGATTCTTTAGTATGCCGAGCACACCAAGCAGAACCGCGCCACCAACGCCGCCGCCTGCCGTTCCACCAGCCATGATCTTTGAGCCCAGCGATTGAGCTACCCGCTGGACCTTCTGTGCAGCGCTCTCAGTCGGCGCCGGCGCTTCATCTACTTTTTCCGGTTCCGCTGGTTTAGGCGCATCGTTCGACGGCGGAGCTTCAGCCATGACCGCATCCGGCTCATCCTCGTAACGCTGCTCTTCAATCGCAGCCGCATCCTTGATGTTGATTGCCCCGGCGTAAGGCGTGTCTTTGATTTTCAGCCAACGGTTGTAGGCAGCTGCAAAGCGAACGTGATAATTGTTACGGGCGTATCCCTTCCCGTTATAGACGCGAACAATTGGTATGCAGTCGTTTGCCGTGACCTTCCGACCGGAAGCGGTGATGGTTTCCAAACGTCGCAGGTCGTCATCGATATTGTTGGTGATGAGAAATTCAACCACTGCCTCAAGCTGATTGGCCTCACTCTCGGCAAAGGCACGAACCATGTCCTCAACGTTATCGAATCCTACCTGGTCATAGTTCTTTCCCATGATTTGGCCCATCCCCCAGGAGCAGGCCATCAAAGCCGCGGTGGCATCAATCTCCATCGCCGCGATGAGTCGCGTATAGCTTTCCTTTGGATAAGGCCGCTCACCCCAGTTCTTGTAGGCCAGACCGGCAGTCACCGCTTGGGCGCGTTTCTCGCCCCTGAGCAGCGAATAAAACACGTGTGGCTCAAACAGGATGATGACTCTGCCTTGCTTATCGAAACCGTGGCCCAATGTTTCAGTTTCGATGAAGGCGTGAAGGGGATCTTCGCCGACGCCAATCTTTGAACCAATGCGAGGCAGATCAATATCTTCGATCGGCTTGGCGGCGCCCTTAAAGATGTCACTCATGGATTGCTCCCAGCGCTTGAGAATGATGGAACTGTCTGATGTGAGTTGCGGATATAGCCACAGTGCGGAAAAGCTACCACGCTGCGCTGATTTAAGTTTTGAGGCTCTACGACCGCCTGTGAATGACATGCAAAAGCTCTTGCACGGGTAGGGTTAGCGGACTAAAACTGTAGGCTTGCGCTGACTGTACTGAATGGTCTATATAACGGGAATCCGATGGCTGGTGAATCCTTCCATCAAGTGGTTACTGGGGTGAGGACAGTAACCGCAAAAAGCGGCGGGCTCGTGAGTGGGCTCGCCGCTTCTATTTTATTCGCCAAGCGCTTTCCTGGGTGATTGAGATTGGGCCAATGGTTGGCAACTCATGGCCCGGGGCTGCATAAGCGAGGTTAGTCGCATCGGCATCATCAGGGCTGCGCTTAATGCGTTTCTTTGTCACGTCTTTCGGTTCAACGACTCGCAGAGCCCGGCCGTCGGGCTTCCACTTCGGCGCCATGAACTGTCGACGCAGTTCAGCTAGTGAGTCCACCGACAGAGCAGAGAAGTCAACGCGGTTTTCCTCCGCTCGATCGGCGAGGGCAAACCATAGTTCACTACGACGATTTGGAAATCCCTCTTGGTCCAGGGCTTTCGATGCGGAGTTGATATCGATAAAGTTCCAACCATCATCACGCGCGGGATCAACGACACCGCCCTGGAAGTCATCCACTTTCACCAGCACGCGCTTACCTTCAATGCCGCATTGTTGCCCAACCTGGGTTGCTTTCTCCTTAAGGTACATCAATGTGCGGGTCGTATTCCACCCGTTATACGATTCGTGAGAAAGAGAAACAGGGCCACGCCGCACATGAATCGAAGTTGAGTCATCACCAAAGCGTGCACGGTCACAACCAATCTCCGGAGGATGTTTCTCTGATTCCTTCCATAACGCGGGCTTACGCTCGATCGCGCTTAACCACATTGCCTCGGACCATACTGAATCTGTCGCCTGTGACGGCCAGCGACCAAGGACCCGACTCTCAAACAGCGGGCCCGGACGATACCACTGCGGATGGATACTTTTCTCTTTACAGAAATCCTCGGGTGGCCAACAGAAATCGCCGGCCTTCTTTTCCTTCGCCTCGATCGGAGTGCACCACTTCATGCGCTCCAGGACCCAGGACAAACTGATTGCTTTGGGGAACGGCTTTGGCAGACCTCTCAGTTCAGCGGCCAGGTTCGGATGCTCAAGCGCTGAGATCGTGATGACCTTCCATCCGCCTGAGAGTTCTTCCTGGTATGCTTTCGAGCTCGTATCCGTCGGGTTCATGATGGCCAGCCATCGGTTGCCCGGGCCTGACGACAACATGCCCTCAGCTGCTGTCCAGAACTGTTCCTCGATACCCACAGCCTCTTCAAAGACAATTAACAGGTTTTCTTCGTGGTCACCCTGGAATGAGTTAGCGTCTTTGGCTGTATAGCCGGCAGCGAAGTGTGACGGGTCGAACTCGCCGCCCTGCAGGAATGATTCGATACGTGCGGCCTTCGGCAGCATATTCCGGCCGCGACGCTGTAATCGCACTTCTTTCCAGGTCAGGTCAACAACCTGGTTCTTTGTCGGTGCCGTTGTTTTGGTGATTGATGGACTGAAGCAGTCGTAATGCCAACTGACCAGCCCGCCGGCGAGATGAGTCTTACCTACCGAGTGAGATGCTTTAACAAACGTCTTGGCATTCTCCACTACCGAGCGGGCAACCTCCCGTTGCTTCGCCCACCAGGTAACTCCTAAGACGTTTTCTGCGTAACCTTCTGGATCTCTCGCATACTTTGCGAACTCAGCCACGTTTGACGAGCTGGGTGTCAATGATTCCAGTAAATGCGCTCTGACCCGCTGTGCTGCGGTCAACGTCTCGCTGTATAGCTGTAAGTGTGTCCGGGTTCGTAACATGTCGTTTTACTGCCGAGGCCAATGCCGTTGCCAGAACAAGCATCACATCCACCGCCATCATGTGCTGAGACTCAATTAACCGCTTTCGTTCCGACTCAACCAGGCGCGCGCGATGGCGCCACAAATCCTTGACCTCATCCCATGCAGCGTAATCAGCCAATCCGGTTCGCAGGAAACTGCCCAGTTTGGTCAACGCCACAATCGCGCCCTCGCGGTCTTTGTCCGCCTGGGCTTTCGCAAAGTCATCGAACGCCTGCTTTGCCTGGCGCCACAGTTTTCCGCTTTCGCCCTGCCCGCTGCGCGAGACAACCTCTTCAAGCCGCGCATCAAGCAGGTAAATATCAGGCGACAGAGAAAGAAGATCCGGATTCCGCTGAGCTTCGACAAACCGGTCACGCATCTTCCCACTCAGCGCAGTCAAATATCTCGAGTGTTCGCCCGTGATCAGGTTTGGTGAGGCAATTCCGGCCGGAGACGCGCCGCCATGCTTCCGGCAGCGAATTCGCCCCTTGATATGCCGTTTCTTGCAGGGATGTCCATCACCGTCATGACGAGTTTTTGCCCGACAATGAACAGGACAAATGCCATCCTTGCTCAGTTCAAACCGGCACTTCGATTTACCTTTCTCTACGATTCCACACTTGGGCATGATTTAGCCTTCATGGGCTCTCTGCCCGTTAGAGGGGTATTTCGCGTTGGCTGCAAGGACGTGAGTTCGCAGGTGAAGCGCAATCGCTCTCATGAAAAGCGGCGGGACACTGTTACCCATCTGTGCCCACGCGACGCCATATTTGTCCGGGAATTCAGCTTCATCGGGAAACGAAGCCAGCCGCTTTGCCTCGGCAAGTGTTATCGGCCGCGGCTCGCTCCAATGAACGAAGGTTGCAAAACCGTGCGTCGTCGCCGTGCTCATCATTGTCCGCGCCGGCTTGAATGGGTGAAGCTTTACCAGGTCACTGAAATGTGAGCGTTTGCCGTTCAGCCTCTCTTTCACATCGGCCAAACTGCCGCCCGGGACAATCCGATCCCAATAGTGCGCGTATGTTTTCGAGAGAGCGCCCACCGGCTCAACCCGGCAACCTGCAATCGCATCCCTCACACACCGCGGCTGCGACTGCGGCCGCGGGTGAGATGCACGACGCTTCAGATCCTTCCGCACTCCGATGATGATAGTGCGCTCACGCGACTGTGGCACATCGAAATACATCGCGTTCATCAGTCGCGCCGATACGTCATAACCACAGGCCTTCAGTTCGCGCAGCATCTCGGCGAAGATAAGACACATTTTGCCCTTCACCAGCCCCGAGACGTTCTCCATTACAAACGCTTTTGGCTTGAGGCCTTTTACCAGCCGCACGTATTCGAGAAACAAACCGTTGCGCGCGTCTATCAGATTTCGCTTGCCCGCCATACTGAAGCCCTGACAGGGCGGCGAACCATCCAGAACATCAAGCTCACCCGGTTCAAGGCCACTCAGCATTAGAACTTTCTTGACTGTAAGCTTGCTGATATCGCCGACGTGGAGCGGCACTCGAGGAAATAGCTTGTGAAAAGTATCGGCGGCTTTGGGGTTCCATTCCACTGCCAGCAATTCGCGGAATCCCGCCATGCTGTAACCGAGCGATGATCCACCGGCGCCTGCAAAGGTGCTGATTACCGTCGGCGCATTCCTTTGACGGCGCGCCAAATGAGATTTCCATGCCAGGGCCAACAGGTCCGCATACTCATTGCGCGAACTGGTGATGGCACTTCGGGCACTCAATGAGGTGGACCTTGTCCGCCGCGGTCTCGTCATATTCGGGGAACTCCAACCCCTCCAAATCGACTGAGTTTTCACCAAGGATTTGTTTTAGTTCACCTGGCTCAAAGCCCAGGAACGCCGGATCAAACTTCACCTTCATCTGCTGCGAGATGGCTAGAACATTGTCTCGTAGTAATTCAGGATCGAAATGAGAGAGTCTGGCTAATTGGTTGGCAGCGATGCGGTATCCGGCTCGGTGGGCGCCCTTAAGGTTCGAATACTTGCACTCAATGTCGGTCTTGCCTTCAAGCTTCATCGCCTGCTTGATGCCGTGACCGGCAATGCACATGTTGTTGCGGTCAATCAGGATGGGTTCCTGTTGGCCATAAAGCCGAATGCTGGCCCGCAATAATACTATTTGAGATTCCGGGTGCAGGTTTTCATTGCTCGGATCGTCGAGGACCTCGTCAATCGAGAGCAAGACATAATCATCAAGATAGACTCGTTTCTTCACACCCTCACCGCCGTCTCAGCTTGATGGTTCTTCCTGATGATATGTCCGCTGGGATCTTCGATGGGAACGGTTGGGCCCGCATCAGCGCCCTCAGGCCGGTCAACTTCATCCGGCCTTAGTTCCGGGACATAATCCAGTTCGTCGGCAGTGAAGCCGCGGCGGCGCAATTCATTGAAACAGATTGAGCGTTGGCGTTTCGCCTTCGCCAGCACCGAGGGCGCTACAGCGACGCCACGCTCATACGTCAGTAACACCTTTACCGCCGCTTCATAGTTCTCAATGACAATTTCCTTGGCTTGCCGGCGACACAGCGCCGGCGTCAGTCTTAAGCGGCCCATGCTTAGGCTTTCAACCTTTCAGCTAAAGTAGTTAGCCCGTTGAGGGTCTGACGCGCAGCGCACGGCTTGCATATCGTTTCGTCGCCATGCGCCAGTTCTTCACGCATTCGGTCCGTGCATTCACACTCTCGCTGAGCGGCCAATGCAACTGTTTCGTAATCCTGGATTGTTGGAGTTCGATCGAGCGGTATGTTTGTCATGAATCTATCTCCCTTGTTCGATTAAATCAGTGAGCTTGTGCATTCATGTGGCTGCCACGTCTGGCTAATTCCATGGCAGCCCGACAGCGGGGAATCGGATGCAGCGCAAAGATGGCATCCATTCGGGTGCGCAACTGCTGCGAGTCGAATGGTTTTGTCAACAGGTCATCACCCCGCACGTAACTCAAATGTGCTGCGTTGATTGGTTCATCATGAGCCGTAATCACTATGATTGGCACCACGTCGTTATGGCCCTTGCGAACATATTCAGCCACTTCAAATCCACTTTTCTCCGGCATGGCGGCATCGATGATCATCAAGCAAAAGGGATCGTCTTCTGCGAGCGCGCGGTCGTACGCTTCAATTGCTTCTTTGCCGTCCTTCGCTGTTACCGAACGATATACGCCGCTCAACTCAATGAATTGAGTCACGAGACCTAGAATATCCGGCGCGTCGTCCGCTATCAGCACCCTGGGCTTTAGTGCTGTTGTCGCATCCATGTTTCAATCGCCACTCTAATCAACTGAATCAACGTGATGATTATTACGAGGAGGGAGGCCATTGGCAGCCAGCGCTTGGCTATCGCTGAGGGGGTTCTGTCTGCCAACTTTTGCTTTAACGCATCACTTTGTTCCTTTGCCGCTTGCCGCTCGTGCTCCGCCCTCTCTTTCAACAGTTCATTGTGGGTCTGATACAGTTCCTTTTGCCCTGACGTCACTTGTTCGATTTCACGAACCATCCGGTCGATTGTCAGCGTCAGTTCGCTCAGGCTTTGTTGAACATCGATCGTTCTGGCGTATTGCTTAAGCTCAGACTCTAATCGAATGACTCTGGCAAGAATCCCGCTTTCCTCGCCATCTCGGCCCGAGTGTTGGGTCATAGTAATGTCGCAAACCTTTATCCTTGAGTTGAAGGCTCGTTTCCGGATAAGAATCTAACCCAGTTGAAGGCTTTAAGTTTTCAGACACCCTTTAGCGCTCCCTCACTCCAAGTCATAATCGTCGTCATCATCCGAATCGGGATTTTCATATCGACGTGGGTTGCGAGCATTCGAATAGCTATTACCCGCAGGCTCCGATTTGAGAAAAATACCTTTTGGGCGCCGACCGCGGCCTATTTCAATCTTCTGGCCCATGGGCCGTTCCTCGTATTCACCATCGGCAATCAGGTCGGCATAAATGCGCCTTACTGAGACTTCATCCAGTCCGGTTTCGTCAACCAGGTCGCTCACTGCGTTACAACCTTCGGCAATGGCTGCGACTATCACCAGCCGCATCGTCGCGTCGCTGCACGTCGACTGCCGGTGAATTTTTTGCGCAGCTTCAAGTAACGACCCCTCGAAGTCGCCGAAGTGCTGCGCATACCGGCGCAGTTGAATAACCAGCGGATGCTGGCGGTTCGGTACCGCAGCGGGTGCGCGCTTGCTAGCAGACCCATTCGCCTGACTGCTATCAGCCTTCAATGCTAAAGCCGTTGACAATGACGTGACTCCTTATGCTGTCCTTCGTTTCGTTCCGCTCCTGGTCGGATGAGGCAAGCTAACCGCAGCCAGAATCTCCAGCGACAACCGCCGCCGCGTTTCCGGGTCCGCCAGTCCCGTGATCTCCAGCCTGTGAGTTCGCTGAAACTGTTGGGTGCGCTGGAACTGTTTGACGGCCTTCAAGGTTGGAATACCAAACACGCCATCAACCTCAGTCGGTGGCAGGTGTTTCAGAGTGGCCAACTGTATTTGAATGTTCCGGATCTCCGCTCCACGATCGTTAAGGCCGAACGTGCGGTCATTGAAGGCGAGCCGGAACGGGCGCGCATGCGGCTGACGGCCGTAAAGAAAACTAATCGCCTCATCCCATGTGAGATTGTCAGAGAGCTCGTAGTGCCAGAATTCCCGCAGCTTTGCCTTTGCCCCTTCATGAGACCATCCGCGCCATGCCGGAATGCGAATGAAACCCGCCTTCTTGGCCACGTCCGTAAAGTCGACAAAGCGGTCACGCTGTTGACCGGATTCGGTTTCAAGCTCCATCCAACGGCCATAATCGCGCGACGTCCGGAGAAACACTCGCCAGTACTGCTTGCCGTCCAACAACTCCTGCACCAGCACATAACGATCGCTGGTAATATCGAAGTCAAAACAGTCGCCACAGATATGGCGAGAGCGATGCGCAATTCCCGGTATAGGCGAGATGAAGTTGCGCGGTCTTATCAATTCCACCTTCGCTAGAAAATCAAATCCTGCGAGACTCAGCACTTCCGCTCTTAGTTTTGAAAACTGAATAACTGGCCGACCGCTCCGAAGATAAGGCAACGGGGCATCGACACTCACGCGTTCCAATTTGGCCAGCGTTCTGTTACGGAATGATTGAGCCATAGCATTGGTCTGCCGTGGCCCGAGTCGAACGGGCCACGGTCAAACCTTCCCCTTATTTGGTTACCGCTTTGTCTGCCTTCCCACCGCCCGCGGCTGCTGCGCTGGTTTCTGCGGAGGTCTCAGTTGCCGCCGCCTTGGTTGCTTCCTGTTCAGGCTGCAGACTGCCGGCGCGAGGTACCACCTGCGAGGCATGCTCGTTGCTGATAACAAAGAACTGTTCACCAAACACTGCCACCGCCAGACCATCGCTTACCCTGGACGCCACCGTGGTCACTGCGGCATAGCCTTCCTGCCGGGCTGTGATATCCAGTCGAATACCATCCTCGGTCGCCGACTGCTCAGCGGCGATTGAGTTGCCATTGCTGGAGGCGCTGGCAAAAGCAACCTGGGCTTTATCGAACTTACCTCCCAGCAACGAGGTCATCATTGCTGCTGTGATTAAGTAACTGAGTTTTTGTCCTTCACGAATTATCTGCATAAGAAGTCTCCTGTCGGTTAGAGTTGAATTGGCGATGCGTCTGCATCACGTAGAGCTTCCCTGAGCCTCCCACGGCGCCGCCGCCGTCGCTTGAGGCATTGGAGGCGCAAACAAAGGACCACCGGCCAGACCCTTCCGAATACGCCGGCCACATTCAGCGATCACCAAGGAATCAGCGATTGCGTGTGTGATTCTCATTTGCGGAAACAACTGCTGGGCCTTGCCCTTGGAAATGTTCTTGTTCCCTCGAGTCAGGCAGCCCATCAGCTTTTGCCACTCCTGCGGGCGCAGGTCCTCAACTCGAATGCCGATCGTGATAAGGCAACCGCGGAGAAACCCATAGCCCTGCATGAACTTTCCTGAACTCGACATGCCTGGATTTACCTCAACGCGCTCTTCGCCGCCCGCTGTCTTGACGCGACGAACAGACGGCATCGGTTGCACTTTCTCCAGGAACGCGATGATTTCAATTCCTTCGCTCTGACTCTCCGCGTAAAGTTGCCAGAAGTGGTCAGCGATATCCCTTTCCGTCGCCGGCATGTGAATGGCAGACGGGATCCATCGGTCGCCATCCTGCTTTAGCTTGGCGATGCCGCCGTTCATGCCGGGATCGATGCCGAGAACAATCACAGTCGTCTTACTCCTTAAACAATTCAGTCAACCGATATGGATCATCACCTTCAATGAAGTTCAGTCCCTGAAGGTGCGGATAGCTTTTCCAAATGCAGAGCTGGTTAATGAGCGTCCAGTGCGCTCAGCGATTTCAGCCGAATCTAATTCCCCTGCCTCCGCAATCGCCGTCAACATTCCGCTTTCATATGCGGGCAGCTTCTGAATCCAGTGGGTCAATGCCGCCTGACCTGACGCCGGCGCCGGTGTGTAATCGGCACCCAAACACTCGCTTCCAGCGGTGGTGAGAACTAACCCGCCAGACACATCATTGGCGTAACCCATCTCAACGAGCTTATTTGCTTTCTTGGGGTAGTTACTGCTCTTGATTGAGAATCCGCACAGAGCAAACAACTGCGAGCGTGTAGTGGGAACAGGTGAGCGGTCCGCAAGTTTGCGTAACAGGGTCAATTCAAATTTGTCGAGGTCGCTGTTGTCCGGCTCGGGTGATGGGATGCGCCGCGCTGGAGGCGGTGACTCAATGCGACGTACTGGAGGGGTTGCCGGGCCGGGAGTGAGGGCCACACGGCCAGGCGTATGACCGTTGGTGCTCACCTTTGCCAACGCTTCACGAATCCCAGCCGCAATGCCGTGCAATTTTTCGGCTTGAGTGGCTACCGCTACAAGGACCTTTTCAGCACGCGCAAGCTGGCCATCTTTCAGGGAGAACCTTTCAACTGTCCTAACAACCTCAGTTGGTTTCGCCGGCGCGGGCGCTTTCGTCGCAAGTTGCCTTTCGAGGTCCCTGATCTTCCGTTGGAGTTCTTTCGGATTTTCAGTTCTGGCCTTCTCGATAGTGGCAGCCATGCGCTCAGACAGCCGCTTCAAGTCAACCGATGCCAATACCTTTGGTTCAACCGGACGCTCACCAACCTTCGGCGTTTTTCGCGAGTCGAAGGTTTCAGCCATCCGGAACTGAACAACCTTTGAAATCTCCAGCCAGGCAGGTGAATAGAACACGCCTTCACCGGCTTTGAGCGTCGGCAGCTGCGAGACGATTGTTTCAAGTTCATCCTTCTTGCGCAGAAAGACCTTGAACCAGCGCTCGACGGCATCGAAATCCTGCGCACCGACCACGCGCATGGCCACCAACGTCTCACACATGTTCATCACGCGCTTATCGAGGGTGGCAGGGCTCTGAGTAATGAGGCTGATGCCCAGGCCGCTGGTTCTACCCTGCTTGATCACGCGGCGAACTAACGACAGCATCATCGATTCCGAAATGGTATCGCCCTTCTGAACCTTGAATTGCTTTTCCTGTGGGGCAAACTGATCCGCCTCATCCAGAAACAGGTGCATGGGCTCCCGGCAATGCTTGTAGAGGTAGTCACAGAAGTCGTAAGTGAAGCGGAACCGCTGGCCATCGCTGAGGTGTTTAGTGGATATGATCGCCGAGATGCGTTCATTCAGAATGAGCTCGGCCACCAGTGCGCCGGCTGTGTACTCAAGAGGGGCGTCCTGGTGCGATCCGCCCAGAATGGTAACTGGGAGACCTTCGGACTTACCATCAGCCGACGAACGCAACCCCCACCAATCATCTTTGGGATCGAGCACAACGATTTGTTGCTTGGCCTTGAGCATTTCTTCGGCCATCACCGCGGCGGTCGTGCTCTTACCGGAGCCACGGATTCCGACAATGCAGAAGGTTCCTGTTACCGCATCAATCGGCAAAGTCAGGTCGTCCGAAATCTTTAATCGCTTCGTCATGCTAGTCTCCGGTTGTGGTTAAATGTGTCGGGTGGGTGGGAGGTCGTTTGCGCGACTTCCCGCCCGTTTTGTTTTAGGCCAAGGCCTCTGCGCAAGGAGGCACACATCGGCACACTTTTGCCGCTCCAGTCACACTATGGTCACACCACGGCGCAAATCGAGATTTAGTTATCGCCTGTAAGTTGTTGAGGAAAATGGTGCACCCGGCATGATTCGAACATGCGACCCCCTGATTCGTAGTCATATCCGAACTGGCCCACTGATTCCCGCTGAGTCTGCTTTGAGTCATCTTGTTCCTGTTTGCTATTTCCGAAAGAGACTGCTTGTTCGTCTCAGTCCTCCGATGTCGCGCCTGAGACTTTGAGTTGTCACACTATAGTCACACCGACCCAAACAACAGCCTTCCGATCTTGTCGGCGGCATCCTGGCGCATCGCCGGCAGCACATGTTGATACGTGTCCTGAGTGAACCAAACACTTGAATGACCAGCGGCGCGGCTCACGCTCTTTACGTCGGCACCTGCTAGTAATGACAGCGTAACGAATGAATGCCGCAGTCTATAGAGATTGACCTGACCTTCAATCTTTGCCCGCTTCATTATCGGAGCGAGATGCCGTCGCGTGAGGTTCTTCAAAGTCATTGGTGACCCTTTAAGCGAGGCGAATACCAAGCCGTTATTTTGATACTTCTTGCCTCTCTTTAGCCGGTACGCTGATTGGATGCGTTTATGCCGCGCGAGGGCATCCGCCAGGACCGGACTGAAATTGACGGTGCGTAAGCTGGACTGCGTTTTCACTTCCTCAATTTTCCAGCCGCCACTGTTCGGCCACCACACTGAACGATGAAATGAGGCTTCGCATCTCTGCAGGTCAAGATCAGCCCATTGCAGCGCCGTGTATTCCTCCGGCCGCGGGCCCAAAGCGAGTGCAAACCAAAACACGATCCCCATGCGATCGGATTGTGCCGCTTTGATGAACCGCTCGGCCTCTTCCGGAGTGAATACATCAATCGCTTTCTTGATTCGCGCTGGGCGCCGCGTTGAAAAGGTCGGGTTCGACGGCAGCAGTTCTTCAACCACGGCATGATTTAAGGCGTCCCTGAGCAAGCTATGGGCGAAGGCAACCGTGCGCGGGGAGTATCCAGCTTCGGACAAGTCATTGTAGTGGCCCTGAATCCGGCGCGCAGTCAGTTCGGTCAAGCGGTCCTTGCCGAGTTGCGGCCGCACGTAGTTATCCAGGACAAATGTATAGCCTTCGTAAGTCCGCTCTTTGACTGAACCCTTCTTGAACTCTTTGAGCCAGCCATCCAGAAACTTATTGAGCGTGGGATCTTCAGACGATGGCTTATCGAGCGTGCCGAGGTCACGTTTGGTTTCCGCGCTGCGAGCATACTTCTGCGCGTCGCTCTTGGTGCCGTGAACGACCTTGTTGTGATACTTGGTGCGACCATCAACGCGCTTCAGGAAAACGCGCACCAGCCACTTACCCGGACCTTTGGAAACGATTTCAGCCATTACGCAGCTTTGCTGTACGGTTGGGCGTTGCCGCCATGTTCAATTACTTCACGAACCTTAGCCAAGTCAAATTTTACCGACCGAGGGCTGAGCCTCACTGACGGAATCAGATTCTTGCGCGCGAGATTATATACATGCTTCTTTGCCCGGCGAATGTTTTCCGGCGATGAAACATTTCGACCTAAAAGCTTTGCCACCTCGAGGGCGTCAACCAGCTCTTCGGTTTCCGGTTCGGCCTCTTTCAAGCCGAGCGCGCGAACCATCTCTGGGAGCTTTTCTTCGACCTTGCGATCGACAATGGCATCAATCTCGGCCATCAATGCGCGTAATGCTGTTTCCAGATTGCTCATAGATCCTACCCCCTACGCAGCCACGCCAAGCTGCTCCAGATATTTCTCCGCCAGTGTCTTAACGTGATCCCCTGACACTTGGAGTTTTTCAACCAAATCCAAACGCGGATCACGTATTCCATCTATCTGCTGTTTCTTCAACCCGAGCACCTGCGCCACCACGGGATCTGACCCGCTCTCAGCAATCAGGAAATAAGCAGTGACCATGTCGGCCTGTCCGTCCCGATAGATACGACCGATGTTTTGTTCGTGAACGCCAGGCGACCAATCCAGTTCACCGATGACCACGGTTCGTGATGTCTTTTGCAGGCCGTCTAAACCAGCGCCGGCGCGTAGAGAGATAATGAATACGGGTGTTTCGCCCGCCATGAATCGACGCTTTGACTCATCTTTTTGTGGGACTGACTCACTGCCCGTGTACATCGCGGGCTTCAGGTCTTTGAGCTTGTCCAGCCAGATTGAATAAACTTCGCGGTGCCAACCATAAAGGACCACCTTTTCACCCGACTCAACCAACAATCGAACGAAGTCCGCAACAAACGGCGCCTTAGCGATTCCGGTCGCCTGCCGCAGCTTATTGCTCAGTTCCTCAGCCGCCTGCATCTTTTCACCCCGGGACGTTTGGCTTTGCGTGAGAATCAAACGCGCCAACTCAGCGCATGACGCACTGACCCGATCAAGCGCTGAAGTGTCAGCGTCGATGTAATGAGGGATCTTGATCAGGTCAGGGAGTTCGCGGCCCACATCCTGGCGGGTTCGCCGTAACATGAACCCACTGTCGCGCATGTAGGAACCAAACGCTTTGGGATTTGAAATCGAAGGGCGGTCACCTGAACTGTCATGACACCACTCCCGCACAAACTCGCTGCGTGACCCGAGCGCATGCGGACGGATAGCGTTCATCACGTTCCAGATTTCGCTGCCTTGGTTGTAAATCGGAGTCGCGGATAATCCGGCTCGAAACTGACATCTGTGCGCGATGTGTTCGGCAGCGGCATATTTCTGACTGCTGTGGCCAGTACGCAATTCCTGGCATTCATCGAACACGATGCTCTTGACGATAGGTGCCAATGTCTCGGCCCAGCCTGAAAGCTTGTGATAGTTCGTGATGATGACATCAGGAAAGGGGCTCGTTATTACTCCGGGCAGTTGGTCCTGCTGTGGGTGTCTATTTCGGCGCAGTTTCGTTAGGTCGTAAGGCTTGCCGGTCCGCAAGATGTGATAACGGAGAGCGGGCGCAAAACGGGACAATTCTCCAGCCCATTGTTTCGGTAGATGCGTGAGAGTCACCACGAGGGCCGGGCGGGTCCGTGGATCGGTAAGCATTGCAATTGCGCTGACGGTCTTTCCAAGGCCTACGTCATCAGCCAATAGCAATCCGCCCGAACTCAACGCCAAATGAGCCGCAATGCGCTGATACTCGCGGGCCGGTTCCGCGAGCGTAAATTCCTCCGGAGTAATCAGGCCGGAGAGAAGCCGATCGACCAAAGAACACTGCTCACGATATTCGTCCGCACGACGGTCAAGATGTTGCTTATCCGAGTCACTGATCTTTAGCGGGAACCTTTCCATGAACCATTGGAGGTCACGGCAGAATTCCGGCGTATCGACAAATGTATGTTTGCCGTAACTCGCTTTGCTCAATCGCGCAAACACTCTTTTCAGACGAAGGGCAACGTGCGGCTCGCACACGACAGTCCATTCAGAGCGCCTATATTTCACTTCACCGTAGGTCATAGAACACTGTTAATTAGAGTCGCGACCTCCAATGGCTTGCCGTGCAATTCACCTGGAAGGTTCGTATGAAAAGCCAGGCGCGTTGTAACCAGAAGTAGTGAGGCAATGCGATCCGATTGCGCATAGCGATGGAGTTGCCGAGTAACACCGGAGAGACCGCCGGCTACTTTCACTTCCAGCCCAATGGATCCTTCAATTAGGAAGTCCACCTTATCTCCCTTCGCCAGTGACACCTCGCGCTCAAACTCTATCCCCTCAGCCGTCAGTACTTGCTCAATTCCATCCTGAAGCTCAAGCTCGGCGCGAAACACGAACCGATGACTCCGCATCAAATTTGCGATTTCAGAAAGTTGCATCACAAATACTTCAGAGCAATTCCATTGATGATGACGTGTATGATGTTATCGACGAAGATCAGGAGCCACGTCGCCAGCCACACCGGAGTGTCCGGACTAAAGCCCGTTGCCGCACACTCACGCCAGGACAGATTTGAGACCGTAGGGTTAAGGAAGTTCTTTCCCCAACACACGAACCGAGCCAGACGCCAGCGGTCGATCACAAAATGGGTGGACACAATGACAAACAGCGCGGTCCATGACATTCCGCGAAACAACAGAAGGAAGGGAACAGCGTAAAAGGTTACGTGCACGAGCGCCGCGATCGACCGTTTGGTTTTCTCGGTCGCCATCCAGTGCGATTGCAGCAGATAGTCACCAATTGCGTGTGCCAGTAATTGAGTCGCAGTTATCGTTAGCATCCGTTCACCGCCCTTGCCGCATTCGCATAATCAATTTTCCACCACCATCCGGTATCCACGTCCCTGATCATCACCACGTCATCACTCTTATCGACCACGTTCCCCGCTCGCGTGAAAACGTGATGCGGGACAGCCTGGCGGTTTCCGAGGAACCAAAAGCCAAGGTCAGTCAAACTCCAAACACCTTTGGCTGAGTGGGCCAGGCCGAAATATCTCAACTTCTGAAAGTTCGTGAACTCAGCTGTTAACAATCCGAGTTCACCTAAGCGCATTGGCTGGCGTGCGTGGTAAAGCTTCCAAAGGCCGCTGACCATTCCTTTCGAGAGAACGTGCTTATGATTCCGTGGCAACTTCTGACCGCACTTTTCGCAGCAGGGAACCTTCCGCGATGGAAGTGGCGGGATGCCTGACAGCAAATTTGGTTGAACTGCGCTCACTGTTCCCAATCGGTAGTTTTCGGTTCCTCGACCTCAACATCTTTTAAGAATCCTTGTTTCCGCAGCGACCGAATGTGTTTGCACACCGTTGCCTTGCTCTTGATCTGCAGATGCCGGGCAATCTGTGAATAGCTCGGGCGCGAACCGCGGCGTCGCTCAAAATCAATCACGTAGTTCAACACTTCGGCCTGGCGCGCCGTGTTCGGCACGTTCGCGGCGATTGAGCTACCGCAGTTCGGGCAAGTGGGTTGAGTGGCGCTCATGCGTTTGCCATGATTTCTTTCCACGGCAGTTTGTCGTGTTCTTCCCAAGCGCTTCCGACCGGCGGATGTTCAAAGCCATAGCGGTAATAGGGATGCTTCATTCGTTCTGCCATCCGCTCGTTTATGCCATGGATAATTCGCTGCTTTATCTCGGCATCCATCAGGCGGTTGCCATGCAACGTTTGATAATCCCCAACACCGTAGGAGTACATCGGCCACCAATCGGTCGGAAACTGAAAGCCGCATTCAGTGCATTGAATGATTCGCCCGAACGCCCAAAAGTATTGATGGCAATTTGGGCACGAACAGCAGCCGGGATCGGCGCCCGCCGCCGCTCGCATGTTTGGCTCACCGTCGGGATATGAAAGACCGCCGCAATGCTCAACATAGTCACGGCACCATTTCCACCCGTCCTCCGGTGTCGTATCCGGTGGGTCGATAATGATCGGGTCTTTGATTCCTTTGTCTTTTGATATTGCGACTTCCATTACTCGCCCTCCGGCTTCCGCATCCGATCCGCTACTTCCTGAGCCACAACCGTGAAGCTCGTTTTCTTTTCTTCTCTCAAGTCTCGGGCACGATTGAAAGCTTCACCGTAAGTCAGGTGTTCAGCTTCTACAGTGTCGTGACCGACTACGGCCCAGCGCGGTTGTGTTAGTTCGCTCATAGCTTTTTGAATTCGATCACCCAGACCCAGGGATTTGAATTCCAGTCGCAGCCTTTGCGCTTACCGTTGATCTTGTCCCAGCCCATTGACCACGCCCGACGCAATGCCGCGCACTCGCTGGAACAGAAGCCGCTATCGAAATCGTGTTCAGGGCAACTAATTCCTTCACTACGAATATCGGTAACGCTTATCTCCTGCAATCGCTCAACGCGAACGTCTGTGATTTCTAACGTGATGCGCGAGGCCCAGCGCGGCATGAAGATAGAGGGAGTCCATCGCCAGTCCTCGGGACCGCCTTCTGCGAATACTGGATTGCCTGCGCGATAAAGTGGCGGCTCAGTCTTAACTACGGTCTGCCCATCCTCTTCGACCGATGGCGTCCACGTCTCGCGCACCCAAAGGCGGTCACCAGCTTTGCCATAAGGACACGTCTTGAAAACGTGAGTGGATGGCGGCGTGAGATTCGCGGTCACGTACCAGGGATCGCCGGGATAACCTGAACACGAAGGCTTGCTCCAATAGTCTCCCTTCGGCCCATCCTTGATAACGCGGCGCGTCTGAGTCTTTCGCCCGTCAAGAATCGCTCGCACCATCGGCGCGGAAAACAAAATAGGCCGCTCTGTCACTTCAACTGCTGTTGCGCTCAAACCGTCACCGCCTTTGCTTCCGGCCATTCCTTCATCGCCCACACGTCATCAGGAACACGGCCCTGCATTCCCGGTCGTGGGCCACTGTCTTGTTTGAAATAAACGGAGACTCCAGCCTTGTGCGCGTAGCGAGCAAGTTTCAATGCCGATTCAAGCGGCATCTGTCGATGTCCCGAACCGGACTCGCCGCCTATCACAATTCCGTCGATGTCGTGTTTGTCAGTTGGCCGGAAGTTTTTATAGCCGTAGAAGTAACTCGGTCGGTCAAGATTCGGTGGCGGATCGCCAAATTCCACATCACCAAGCAGTGGCTCCACACTAACCCACCTAACCGCGGCAGGAATTTCAAGCAGGAACGGGAGACGAATATCAACCGTCTTTTGATCTTCAACCGACACACCCAAGTGGACGTTGGCTAGAAACCTCGACTCGTGAGGGCCACATGTGAGGCTTCCAAACGCTCGTCCTTGTGCGACTTGTTGCTCATAATCATTTGAGATTTGTGCGCGATTCTCCATCAGTAATGCCGCAACTCTGCGATGCCAGTCGGCACTAAAGTACTCGCGCATCCGCTGAGCTCGCTTAGTCAAGACCTGGAAGGTCACGTCTGGCCGGAGCGCAAAGATCGCGAAGTGCTGATCGATAATTTCATCAGGAACCCAGTCGCCAAACAGGTCGGTCATGTCGTCAATAAAAACTTTTTGACCCCTGATCTTCCGCGACTTCAAAACCTTGGCCGCTTCCTGTTCATCGAAGAAAGGCGTCAGAGATTTCATGTTCTCCGCAGTGAAGTCTTTGCCTTTTCTCCCCCAGCGCCCCGCCAGGGCGCAGGCGTAACAGAATCGACATCCATCCGAAATGCGAACGCAGGCATGAACCACGTTGCCCTCAGCGTCCCGATACCTCAGCAAGTTCGTGGAGAAATCTGTCCAGCCGATAGGTGTTTCCTGCATTACTTGTCATCCTCGCGAAACTTCGGCAAGCAGTGCGCACACTTCTCGCCTTCGCAGTTGCAGCCTTCGTAACAGTTCGGGCATTCGTGTTCAGTAAGGGATGTCGTCATCAGCCACCTCACTCGCTACCGGCGCCGGATTCAAACCAAGTCGCTGCAAGTCCCAAGCGCTGATTGGCGCTGCTGCCCGTTGCGCATAAGCTCGCGCTATCGCCTCAGTGACCGGGCGCATGGAATAGATTGCGCCGTTCCCGTAATACTCAGTGCGATAGCCTTCGCCCTCAGGAACATCAATCCGAATGAAAGCGCACCCGCCGATAGTCGCTTCCGTGACATGGCCAGCCGTGCGCTGATGGCCGAACAAATCAATCACGCACCACTGGTCAAAGTTCTCAGGCTTGCCGTTCGTGCTCGCCGCCGCTTCAGACATTTGTAAATCTCCTTTGAGTTTGTGGCTGAAGGGCGAGTAGCTAATTCGCCCCTCAGGTTTAAGAACTCCCAGACCCGAAGCGATTACTTCGAGCGTTTGCCGCAACGCGTTAGCGGTAACGGTTGATTTGCTTCATCGTTAAAAATGTCTCTCAATGTCGGTTATGCCGCCCTCAACAAAACTTCCTGCGCAATCTCACTGATCCGCTTCCGCGTGATCATCTCGCCCGCCTCGCGCCTCAGCCTGATTTCATCCATGAACAATTCAAGTTGGCGCTCGTCGAACAAATCGCGTGGGCGCCGCTCCGGTTTTGGCAAATGACGTTGCGCATCGCACTTGTTTCGGTAGATGGCTTTCTGCCGCTTTCGTTCGCACAGTTTGCAGTTTCCATTCGAGTTGAACTCCAAAACCGATAGCCTGACCTTGCAGCGGTGACACTTCGCGCTGAATAGCAAGACGAAGATGATGCGGGGATCGATGTTCATTTACTTCCCGGCCCGCGCCCCGCCTCGTCGACGGGCAACCTCGTTTTTCATTTCAGTAAGACCGCCTGCAACCGCTGTTTCAATCGCTTTCTTGCCGCCGCCGCACTTCATGCACAGTCCGTCATCGGTGGCCCCGTCCTTTTTACACTTCGAGCATTTCTTGTCCGGGTGAATCGTGAGCACGGGTGCATCCTTACCGTTCCCTTTGCCATTGGCCTTTACGACTTTCGGCGCAGCTGCCAGAGGGTCGGTGTCGAGCGGCAATGGAATTTGCTTCGCTGCCTTGAAGAACATCTCAAGGTCGTAAGTCCACGCGCCGTAACGCTTCACAATTTCATGGAACTCAGTGACGTCATGGTCCCTCAACGACGGCCGGCCGCTTTCGGTGTCGAAGTCGCAGTGCATGAGCTCGTGATCCACCAGCGCGGTCTTGTGCTTTTCTTCCATCCGATCCCAGGACATCTTGGTAATCAGAATCACGAAGAACGGCTCAATCTCATCTCCATCGGTTTGCGTATCACCGGAAGCGAGAAAAGCATTCAGGCCAGTGACCAGCTTTGCCTGGCCGTACAGGTCTTTGCCTTTGCGCTTCGGCATCACAGGTTGCCCTGTCTTTTTGTCGCGCTTGTTCTGAAAGAGATAGACGACGCTCATCCCATGCAGATGCGGGTGATGATCTTTGATCAGTAGTTGGCCAATTCTCTTTGGCTCGTCAGCGACGGCGTATTCCATTGAATCTCCTTCGTTTGTGGCTCCGCTCGGTTATGAGACTACTGTTCCGGACGCAATACGATCTTCGCTCAAGCGCTTTTCGAAGTCGTCAAACGTTTCATGCCGAAGGTGCAAGTTGTGCACCATGCTCTGATACAGATAGGTCGCGTTGTTTCTAACCGAAGCATCGGGATGCCGATAGCCGATGACCTCAAGGGAGTGCATCGCATGGGAGTACCAATGCTGCGGTAAGTGACCGAACGCTGAGGGCTTGAACGGATCGGGAGGATTGGACTGGAAGAACGCGCCTTCTTCGCGATCTACTTCGCGAGGATCGGCGGGATTCATAAAACACCAGCGAATGAACGCTGTTAATCGACGGCCCGGGGAATAAGCAACGCCACGGCTAACCCAAGTTTTCGGCTCGTCGTCACAGCCCCGAACCGCTGTTAGTAGCGTACCCTGCTCGCGCAAGGGCAGCTGCATTACCCAGTCCTGAAGGACAGACTGTCTGTTGTTTTGCAGATGACCCGTTGCGGCCATATCTTCCTGAATCGCTTCTTCCGCGTATGCCATAAAGTCTCCTTCGTTAATTGAACGTCAAAATCAAAGATTGTTCGGTCGTGAATTCATTGCCGCAGCCGCACTTGTGGCCGCTGATACCTTTCCCACTCCAAATCGGAGTTAACTGCTTTTCCGAGTTACACCCTGGGCACAAGATCATCCCGACTGCTTTTCCAGTGACGATTCGCGCGCCCATTTCCAAACATCGCTGCACGTAATCAGTCGCGCACGAATCGAAGAGTGAAGGCTGGTCATTAGGCACCCGCCACCTCTTGAACTCTTTCGCCGGTTTCGAGATTGATTAGGACAAGTTGCGAACCGCACGCTACGCACGTCTCGCGTTCAGGTCCTGCCATGCAGCAGCATTCGTCCCACGGGTTCAGATGCCCAACGCAGTTGCAGAACGGAGTACTGACGCAGATACGCTGCGTATGGTCATTGATTCCTGGTGGCATTAAGCTACCGCCTCCTGCGTCAATGGTTTTTCATCCATCAGGTCAAACAAAGTCGGTGCCGTCGCTTCGGTCTCAGCCTCAGAGCAATAGCGCGCGCCGTCTTGGAAGTAACGATCGCCAAGTTCTATTCCGATACCGAACCGGCCAGCCCTAATCGCGCAGTACGGAACCGTGAAGATTCCCGCAAAGCAATCCAGAACAATATCGCCGCGGTTCGAATAGAGGTTGATGGTCCGTTCAACGATATCGAACGGAAGCGGGCAGGTATGGTTGACCTGTTCGCGCCGGCTCTGTGAAGAATTCAAACCGCGCATCATGTTCACGTCATCCCAAACCCAAGTGTTATTTGTTTCGGGCGGCTCATAGAAGAATGACGCCGGCAGCATTCCGCGTTGCTCCAAATCCTCAAGCCGCGCGACGTGGGCTTCGAAGTCGTAATCCTGTTTGGCCCGCAGCAGGTTGAGAAGGAACTGAACCTGCGCCTCTGGCGTTGAGGGAACTGCGACGTTCCCGTTGCTGCGCCAGAAGGCATGCGCATCAATCTGCCAACGAGCGCGGCTGTATTCCGACTTCTCGCGCGTGACGGGTTCATCGGCCCGGGCGGTTGTCATCAATGTTGGTGCTTTGCGAAACAGAAGAAGGTATTCAGGCAGGCCGCAACCCATCTTGCTGGCGTCCTTCGTCATCTCCGTCCAGCCCAGCCGATACGTTGAACTGTTTTCACGAACGACGTCGGTGGTAATCGTGCGCCGGCCCTCGTAGAGGAACCCATGTTTCTTGAAAGCGGCCACAGTGAGGTCGCTGAACTCATCAACTTCCATCAATCCGGATTTGGTCTGATGGCTGTAAAGAATCCGGTCCTTGACGTGGATTGCGGCAACGCGGCCAGGCTTCAAAACACGGAGCAACTCAGGAATGAGGAAATCCATCTGCGCGAAGAATCCGTCATTACCGTCGTTGTGTCCGAAATCTTCATAGTTCGTGGTGTATTCGTAATGGTCAGAAAACGGGATTGAAGTGTGAATCAGGCCAACTGAATCATCAGCGATGTTGGCCATCTCCAAAACACAGTCGTTGTTGATGGCGCGGAACCGTTCGCCGGAGACCTGAACGCGTTCAACGCCAATCTTTCGCTTCAGTTCTTCGTTGACCAGGCTATGGTCCAGGCCGTATTGCCGGATGATTCCGCGCATCCGTTTGACGAGCTGGTCATGCTGCTCCCACTTCTGGCGCAAGACATCCGCGATCGGCTGTTCGCTTTCGGCATAGATGATATGGACATCGACCGGATGCTGTTGTTGGAAACGCTGTGTCCGGTGAATCGCCTGAATGAAATCTTCAAACCGGTAGTCAGTGCCGACGAAGATGTTTGAGTGACAGTGATATTGGAAATTGCAGCCGCTTCCGCTCAGTTCCGGCTTGGTGGCCAACCTCGAGATCTTCCCCCGCGCGAAGTCAATTACCCGCTGCTCGCGAAGCTCAAGGTCCATTGAGCCGTAGACAGACAACGAGTCAGGAATATCTTTTTCAATCGCCCGCCGTTCATCTTCCAGCGTGTGCCACAGCAACCAATTCTTATCCGGCGCCGCCTCAATGATTTCCTTTGCCTTCGCCACTCGCGACGGCAAGGTTGCTCGCTTCTCGCGCGCCGATTGACTGACACCCTTGACCGCGCTGATTAGAAGTTTGCGCTGGCCGAAGTTGTCAACGTGCTTGAATGCTCGAGTGTGATCAACAGGTACCCGATGCCAGTGCACATTCAGTTCCGGCAATTCATAACCGGTGGCGTCATAACCCATGTCGGCCGGGCTGTAGAGGAACAGCGCCCAGGTGCTCACCCATAACCAGAAGTCCGCTTCATGCTGAGGATGAATCTGCAGGTCGCCGGCCTGTGCGGTATTGCGTTTGAACCAACGCGTTAACGCCTGGCCGCTATCCATCACGCCGAGGAAGTCAGCGTAGTAAATGATTTCCTTGTAACTATTCGGGCAAGGCGTGGCCGTGGCGACGAACCGATAAGGAACCTGCGTGAACAGCGAACGGAATACTTGTGTGGTCTTAGAACCGAAACTCCGGAGCACGCTGCCCTCATCCAGGCTCACGCCAATCAAGTTATGTTTCGCCGGCGTAATGCCGCCGTCGCGCAAGCGTTCATAGTTCGTGATGACAAACGGAGTATCAGCAGCGGCGAGCGTTTCATCGCTGTAAACGTACTTCCAACGGACGCCGAGGCGCGGTCCATCTTCATCAATGAACTGATGGCGCACTCCCAGCGGAGCGACGACAAGAAACTTGGAATCAGGATTTGCGGTTGTCAGAATGCGCGCTATCTCGGTTTCGATTTGCGTCTTACCCAGTCCGAACGAAAGTGCTAACAAGGCGCGTTCCTCACGCAGGGCCCAGGCAATCACATCTCGCTGATGAGGCTTGGTCGACGGATGAACTTCAAGGTCGTTCCCGAGCGCAGACGGCCGTTCGCTCGCACCCTTAATCTTCCCCTCAAGGAAGGCCAGGTACGCATGGCGATTGTCCTTTTGTGTTTGCGCTACGCCCATACAAAGTTCGCTTCGAGAGTCATTCGGATTTCACAGCACTGGGGCATGCCGTTCAGCAGATAATCGGCAATCTGTTCAGCTTTCACAGGCTCAGAACGGCCGCATGACACGCATTTCATTTCGGCACCATTAGGGAAACTCTGTTCAGCGATTCTCTTAGCACTCGCATTCCGCAAGTCCTCGTCATCCCCAAACAGAATGTCGCGCATCTGTTTCAACGAAAGCCCTCGGTTATCTGCGCCGCCAACGGGATACCGGCCCTCAACTGTCTTGCCGCCGGCATCAACTTCTGATCTTGAACCGCTCGGTTTAAGAGAGCGTCATAGACCTTCGCGAAATGCGCTCGATCAGCCACTTGGTTTTCAGACATGCAGAGCGACTTCCAACCAATTGCGTCCACCGCTCGCTGAATGATTTCATTTCCAAAATCAGGCACGCCGTAAGAACCAATTGCCCCCATCGCCTGAACCACAATTCCCCACGCCTCAAACGCAGTCGGCATATTCGAAACGGCTGACACGAGCGAAAGCGCCTTATCACGCAGCTTTGCGATCGTCGGCAGGAATTCGGACTCAGCCAGGCACTGCTCAATCGTTGCCTTCAAAACTTCCAGCGGAATATCACTCAGCATCCGGACGTAAATCTTGATCGTCACTTCGGAGACTTCGACCGTAGGGAATGAAGCGAACAGAACTCCGACGAGTTTTGTTATTTCAGTTTTGTTCGGTTCGACTTGCACGTTCCTCCGCTTCGAATTCAGCTGCGACGTTTTGAACACGCTGGACGTTCCGGTCGACTTTGGTCGCGCCCTGAGTACCGTTGCCATTCGGTTCAAACACACCGGTCCATCCGTTCTCAACGGAATTCACGAGCGCGGCAGTAGCCTTCGCCTCGCCCCAATCTTTTAGTTTCTTGTAAAGGCGTTTCTTAGCTGTAGGTGTGAGCGGCGAGCGCTTCTCTTTTCGGTGCCGTTCGTACTCACTTAAAGCCGTTCTGAATTCAGCGCCAACAAATGGAAGGTCGTCATCACTATTATGATCTGATCCATTCTGATCATTACTGTTCTGATCATTATTATTTAAGGCAGATCTACTTCTGACTGACTTCTGATCTACTTCAAAACCGTTTTGATCTGGTTTTGACGAGCGGCGAAACCCTCGTGGAGCGGGAATATCAGTCGAAGTGTTTTTTTCCCAAGTAGTTAGAATCTGATGTTTTTCAAAGTTGACAACCTGAATACAACGCTTGCCACCGACTTCATATCGCTGAATGAACCCAGCATCAGTAAGCTCAGTGAGCATCTTTTCAATATCACAATCGTCATATGGAAGGCATTCAGCTTTGATTTGTTGGGGGCGATCCCAAAGACGACCGTTCTTGTCGGCTAAACACCAGAGACCTTGAAACAAAATCCGGGTCAATGGAGATAGCTGCGCTAGTTCGTAGTTTCGGAAGAAGCCTTCTCTAATCACTCTGTTCCGCACTTTGTTTTAAGTAAGCCCTGGAGTTGAAAGTTAAGGCCCGGTTGTTAACGGCGTCTGCCGCCAGCGCCCAAGTCCATAGGGAACGTCATTACCGGGAACGTTTCACCACTGAGCAGGTGTCGCTATTCCAATCTGTTAAAGCGCGGGCGAATCTGCGTGAGACTCCTTAAAGATTCAGAGACTCCAGATATCGCCCGCGCATCGTGGCTACTGTCCTCACCCCAGCAACCACTTGATGGACACGCGGGAAGCCCTCGTGCACTTCCTTGCTATCAATGGACACGTATCCAAGCTTGAAAGAACTACTTCGCGCCTTTGCTCTTGCGGCCTTTAAGGAATTCGATAAAGGCCTGCGCTGCGTCTTTGTTCAGGTCGTCGAAATCGACCTTCAGATATTTCTTGAGTTCGGCACTGAGCTTCACACCAATGCGCTCACATTCGTCTGTCATCAACGTGTGTTGATCCAGCGAAGCTTTATCAGCCAGGCTTGTGCATCGGAGGTTTGCCGGGAAGGTTACGCCGTCAAGAACAATCGGCTCGCTTGGTTCGAGGGGAAGTGACGGAGTAGCGCCCGCGCCCGCCGGCGCCGATGCTGAGTCATCAGCTGCAGGTGTCGCATTAGCCGAAGTCTCAGAACTAGCGGCGGTGTTACCCTGCTGGTTTTTCAATTGCTCAGCCAGCCGTTCGGTTTTGCTTTGACCGCCGTTCGCTCCGTTAGTGCCACCGTTTGCATCCCCATTGGTCTTTGCCTCTTCAGCGACATATTCAGACCACTTGCTGTTACCGTCGGAGATGGACTTATAGATTCCGCGCAAATCCGCTATCTCAGCCGGACTTGATTGGCCGATCGGATGGCCCAGGTACACGGCCAACATCTCAGGCGTGATATTCAGTTCCGAGAAAGCAAGAATGATTTTCTTCCGCGCTTCATCCGGATCTTTTGCCGCAGTTGACCTCAGGGTTTCGCGGCATTTCTCAACCGCATCTTCAACGAGGTCTTTTGGCAGCAACTGAAGCACGCAGTTGCGAATGAGAATGGCGCCGCGGCGATTGGTGAGCTCTCGCAGGTCCCGCTCATCCGGGGTAATCCAGCCCTTGCCTTTGCGGTAAATAAGCTTCTGAAAGTCATCTTCCGCAGTGACCTTCGTGTTAGTTTCGACGTCCCAAGCCCAACCCTGAATTTGCCGCGATTGCTGGTCATCACGGAGGATAGTCAGGCCGTAACGAATGTTGGTCCATACGCGCGCGCCTTCCCTGGCGAGAAACACGCTCGGGCCTTTGACGGTGGTACCGCCGCGCGGGAATGCGTACTCAGCGTCCTCAGCAAATGACGAACGCCCGCAGGCCTTCATCAGCTTCTGAAAGGCCAAATCCTCATCACGAGGAAACCGTTTGGCGATGATGATTGCGCTCTGAATCTCATATTGTTTTTCAGCGGCGGCCGCCGAGGGCGCGAGTTCCGTGGAAAACTCTCGCGTAGTGGAAAGCGCTGTATCTTCAACTGAATGGGTTGCTGCCGATTGCGGCAGGTTTCTTTCCTCGGTCATTACTTCGCACCGCCTTTCTGGATGCGCGGCACACGGAACGAACATGGCGCCACCGTGTAACCCGCTCGGTTTTGTTCCAAATAAGTGAAGAGACCCTTTGAGAATTGCGCTGAGTCGGCGTCATCCATTTGAGACAGCAACATCTCCAGCGCCCTCTTCTCAGTTTTCTCCGCTGCCAGTCGGGCTTGCCGCGCGTCATCCCAATCAATAACGAGTTCATCCGCAACGGTGACCGTCTTGGTCGGCTGCCGTCGTGCACGCTTGAGCGTTTCCAGCGACGGCTTGAAAACATCAGGTGGGGTATCAGTGAGAACGTGACTCTTCCAGAATTGATCACCGATGCGGATGGCGTTCTCCATCAGTTCGTCGTTGCGACGAATCTGATAAATGCGGACTTCAAGGTGACGGAAACCGGGGAGCAAGACAGGCACCCAGGCAATCCGGCATTCGCGGCCGGTTGCGTGACTCACAACATACATTTGCTCGTGAACCTGAATCAGAACCCGCTCTGGAATCTCGTCGGTTCCGGTCGGTCCCCAATCCTCATCTTTGCCAGTTGTTTTGGCTTCAACGATTTCAGGGGATGTGCCATCGATCAACCCGTCGAGGTTTGAGCAAAAGATATCGTTGGTCAGAAAGATGTCGCGTTTGAGTTGTACGCCGTGCTCGGCTTCGAAGTAGTCAAGCACTGAGGTCTCAAAAATATGGCCGACCTTCTGTACGCCGGATTCCTTGCTGTCTTTGACGAGCCGGCCGGTCTTTTCCATCCAGACATCGCCGGCGGTGCGGAAGCTATCCAAGCCAAGTATTGGAGGGAGATCAGACGAGCCGAGATACTTCTTTCTCGCCTCGCGCTGTGCGTTTGTAAGCATGATGCGTTTCCTTTCGTCGTTTCGTTTCTACGTCAATGCGGAGGTAGCGCCCCGCAAACCAAACTCGATGCTGAAACGTGATGAAGGGTCTTGTGCCGATTGGGTTATTCGTGGTAGAAACCTCGACATCGAGAATCCTTCTCGTCGTTTCAGACCGGCCCAGTATTCCTCGTAGCGGAGGTGGGCCGGTTTTGCTTTACGCTCAACCGAAAATCACTCTTAGAATCGCGTTCAGAATTCGCTTTAATCCTTTGGGCTTCGTGCAGTCCCAACAATCACAGTCAAACAGTCCATTTGTGGGACGGAGAAGGGAGGTTGATATTTGAATGTGGTTCGGTGATTGGATCATCGCTTGAACTCCGCAAGGTTCGAACTGTTTTGCTGGGACTGCAGGCCGTGAATGAATCGGTCCAGCGTTTCCCGCGCCTCAACGGCTTCCTTCATCTGCTGCGCCGCGGGAAGATCCCTCAAGCGGGCGTCCATGAACTCACCAAACTCTCTCGCCACGTCGCCAGCGACCGCGCATAGCTTCCGGCCAGATAGACTCGGTTCGCCCAGCCAGCCGACAAACATTGAGTTGAGGTAAGCCTGCAGGCGCCGCCCAGCGTCGGCGTTCGCTCCGCACAAGGCCCACGCTTCCCTTAACCCTTCGGCTAAGTTCAGCTTTCGCTCACTGTTCGGATCAAGACGGTGGGAAATATCAGCGGGATTGACGCCCAGAATGTTGGCCATCTTTACCTGGTCGCCGTGAGCGAGAAGGTCTCGCAAAAGACACTTAATCGCTGAACTGTCGGGTGCTAACTGCATTAGGGGTTCCGTCATTTCCGCACGAATGAGACTCAGTCAATTTTCAGTGAAAGCGATACTTGAATCCTTGCGTCTACCTCATTAAGGTGTGCCCCTGAGAGTGAATTAAGCAGCCGCCGCAACCCGGCTCGCGCGACCTCGAACTCGCGACTTCGGACTCTCCCAATTCGGCTCACGACCAATGCGGTGAACAGCAACTCCCAGATATCGCGCCAACAAGCGCCGCTCACGCATATACACATAAGGTCCGCGTCGATTGACTATCCGAGAAAGCACTGCCGAGGTCGTATTCCAGCGCGCCGCCAACGTGGCAATGGTCTTGTTTTTATCGAGCAGGAGAATCTTGATCTCAGTGGGCGCTAACGGCGCATCTCCGGCCATGAAGGCATGCTTGTCGCCGTTGTCCGAAAGTGGCATAGTGAATCCTTTGCGTGTTCAGCCGTTGCGAGTCACCTATAAGCATATGGTACGTGACGTACCAATGTCAAGCGAAAAACTTTCTCCCGCCAAACGCGGTCCTAAACCTAAGGATTTGCAGCGCGACACAGTCGGCTGGCGAATCCGGCGCGCCCGAGAGAAGGCCGACCTGAGCATTCGGCAGTTAGGGGAAAAGGTCGGGGTTAGTCACGCCTCAATCACACGCACTGAAACCGGAGTAACCAAACCAGACAAAACGACGCTGATTCGACTCGCCCAGGAACTGCATGATGATTTCGGGCTTGTTTGGCTCCGGTCGTACGCGAAGTCGGCAGGCGAACTCGAGGAAGGTGAGGCTCCGGTTTACTTCGGAGACGAGGAACATCGGATTATTAACCTGCTGGCTAAACAGGAAAGCAGGACATTTTCAGAGCAGGCGCGTGAGCTCGCGCTTGAAGCGCTGATGAATCGCGGTCTGATTACCAGTCGAGTTGATACAAATGTCGTATTTCTGGGGGACAGGGTTCCAAAGATGGTGAGCATGGATTTGTTAGGGGCAATTGCAGCTGGACATCCGATCGAGGCTGTCCCGCGGAATGAAAAAGTTGACGTTCCGGATACTTTTGTTCGGCCGGGTCGCAATCAGTTTGTTCTCCGCGCTCAAGGGGATAGCATGATAGACGAAGGAATTCATGACGGATCCCTGATAGTCTGTGATGCCACGAACACGGCAAAGAACGGTGACATGGTCGTAGCCCTCATCGATGGCGAGCAGGCTACGGTCAAGAAGTTCTACAAAGAGAAAACGCGAATCAGGCTTCAGCCGGCGAATAAACTATTGAAAGCGATTTACGTGCAACCAGAGAGGCTGCAGATTCAAGGGGTGGTTGTTGGAATCATTAGACACCGGCCATAACTATGCGTAATTCGGCGCTCGCATCTTTCGTCTTGCTCTTAATCGCTTCGGTCGTGTTGGGAGTGCCCGCGGCTCAAAGCAGTGAGCGAGTGGCTAACTATTCGACCGGCCGTTATGGAACCTCCGCCTATGAACACTTTTCGTTTTGGGTAAAGACGGATGGGCGCTTAGAAATCTCATATAGTTATGGCAAGTCGGATAAGGAATTGGCGGTTGATTACGGCCAGAAGGAAACGTGTCAGGGTCGGCCATGTTTCACCGTCCGGTTTTCCAATGGCCGCACATTTCATATTAGACCTGCTGGATTGAATCTCAAGATCACTGACGACCAAGGGCACTATTCCAAACTGTTCAGATGGGAATACGAGGGGCCGAGGGACGGGAGGGGTACGTTTTGCCAGGTGTGCGCCGCAGACGAAAAAGAGGCAATGACGATAGTCAAGAACCACTTCTTGAGATAAGCGCTGACACTCCAACGCGGTCTCCCACTCCCCCTCAGATGAAGTTGCTTCACGTTCTGGCGGCCGGTGGGCGTTTGTTCTTCACTTCATGGCCTGCGCCCTGGCCCACTATCATTGATGCGCGCGAATGCGAAATCCATTTTCACCCAACCACCGCCCGAAAGATAGTGGAAGCTGGCTGGGTAAAGATGATTGCACTGACGCATGACCCTCGCTATCAAGGAGGAAAATTTGACAGCGAGTACACGATTTCAGCGACCGGATTAGTCGCTGTAAAAGAACTCTGTAAGCATGATCACTGGCAGTATGATCGCCTCACAGTACTGTTTGAAGGGAAATTGGTGTGTATGAAATGCTGGCGGGCCCTGCGTTGCGCTTCCCGGCAACCGACCGCACACGAGGCCAACGGCTGGCATGATAAGTATGGGCCAATCTGTAACGCCTGTTGGCGTTTCCTCTATAGTCGGCAACAAAAGAAATAGCGGAGATTGACACAATGAGAACTCTGTTGAAGTTGGTTGTTATCATTGCGATTACCTCAGGCTCGTCATTGGCTCAATCCACATCCAACGATGCCGGCGCCACGGTGTTCGTCTATATGCCTCATCACTCCGCAACTACCTGGCGGTTCTCCGGCAAATTCTATGTGGACGGGGCACGAGTCGCTGAAATTAGTAAGAATCGGTATTTCGTCCTTCATCTTAAGCCTGGCACACATGCCTTCTATGTCCGAGATAAGAAACTGGGCGGTATCGAGCTCGCGATGGTGTCTGGCCAAACTTACTATTTGAAAGTGAACGTCGATGAAGGTGGCCTGAGGGTTAAGTTCCGTGGGGTTTCTGTTGTCCCTGAAGCTGAAGGCGCATTCGCCATAAAACAGATCCAACCGATAAAGATAGGCGACGTTTACGATAAAGCACTTGTGGACCTGCAAACCGTGTCCAGATAGCCTCGATACCCAGGCTCCCGTTCTAATTACCCTCCTAAAATCTCAGTATTTTCGCAGCAAAACTTAATTTCATTTTCCCTGTTGACAATGGTACGTGACGTACCATATACTCTGGCTGACTCGCAAAAGCGGAACAGTCAAGAGAATGGTCGAACTTACCAACATCGAAGAACGCGCTCCGAAGGCCTTCAAAAAGGCCCGGACCGAGCGCCCTTGGGTTAGTCGGCTCTCGGTGGACACCTTCCGCGTTATTCCTCGCACCCTGAAGGACGGCAGCCGCGAACACGGCAAATACATTGTCACCTTTGCACTGGTTGACGGAGACCTGTTTGCCGAATGTGTTGAGTTGAGAACAGGTGAACAGTGCCCGGCGCACAGGTTTGGGCGGGTCTGTTATCACATCGGCGCGGCCATCATCCACGGCGACCAACTCGCCCGCCGTGAGCAAATCGCAGCTTAGGAGAATTCATGTCACGACAAGATCAATTGGATATCGCTGACTCCATCGACGAACTGGAGATTGGTCAATGCGTCCTCTTTACAAACGATGTCTGCGTTGAGCGCGAGAGCCCGACACGTTTTGTAGTGGACGGGGAAACACTTTGCTTCATTGAAGCCTGTCAACGTGCAGGCGCATTGCCGCTGCTGAACGCCTAAGAGATTCCGGCTGAAATTATTTCCGCTCACCCTTAAGGAGAAAACAATGTCTGAAACGTCAAGAACTCCAGTTCACCAATGGACCAACGCCGATGGTGAGGTCCTCATTCTTCGTTTTTGTGATCAGCAAGGTCAATCATTTGGCGGCGTTCATGCGGGCGCGGCGCGCAAGCCTTTCCAGTATCCGCTCGTCATAGGCGAGAAGGTTACTGAACCGAACTGGAATCCCAATTCAGTCTGTGGCGGTGGCTTGCATGGTTGGGCGTGGGGCATTGGACTTGGCGAGGGTAAAGAGCCGGACTGGAATGCTGTTTGGCAGGTGTATGGAGCGCAGCCGAAAGACATCGTTGGAAATCTTGAAGAGAAAATCAAATGCAAATTCCGCGAAGCAACACTTCGGCACTCCGGTGATTGGAATTCTGCGTTGATGTTCATTTTGGACGGCCAGAAGAAATGGGCCGAGCATTTTTCAGAAGGCCTGGGCCATGCCACCGGAGACAGGTCGGCGTCATCAGCCACCGGATACAGTTCGGCGTCATCAGCCACCGGATACAGTTCGGCGTCATCAGCCACCGGAGACAGTTCGGCGTCATCAGCCACCGGAGACAGGTCGGCGTCATCAGCCACCGGATA
>Ga0163162_10000137_pt1 | contig 66670 bp, 66 predicted proteins | sample S55metaG_FD_115310 | JGI IMG/M metagenome (GOLD analysis project Ga0163162, IMG submission 115310) | Switchgrass rhizosphere microbial communities from Kellogg Biological Station, Michigan, USA - S5-5 metaG | ecosystem: Host-associated > Plants > Roots > Rhizosphere > Soil | place: USA...
CGGGCGCAGCGCCTACGGTTTGCTTCGCTGCACCTCCTCTCGCTGTGTTTGGCTGCGCCAAACGGTCGCTGCGCTCCCACGCCCGGATCAATCCCTCCACTCAGCCTTCCGACGTCGCCCGTGAATCAAGATCAAGAGCTGCAGCCGAGCTAACGCTCATCCTGTTGAATGGTGAGAAGCACAGCGTGGTCGGCTTTGGGTTTGTGGTGGATTTACCCCTCACCCCAGCCCTCTCCCCAAGGAGAGGGAGCCGAACTGTGGGCTTTTCATTGCCTGAGTTCGACTCGGTATTTCACGTCGGCGTACCTCTCACAATCACCTCGGTCAGTTCCCTCTACCTCTGGGAGAGGGTTAGGGTGAGGGGCTTTTGATCTGGTGCAGTATTGAATTCGACTCGGTACTTCACGACGGCGTACCTCTCACAATCACCACGGTCAGTTCCCTCTACCTCTGGGAGAGGGCTAGGGTGAGGGGCTTTTGATCTGGGCTATCGCGCAGGTTGCTGTAACATGCGGCGACTTCACTTAGGCGAGCAGCGAAAATGGATTCTCACTCGATATTGACCTTCACTCTGGTCGCTGCCATTGCTATCGCCAGCCCCGGGCCGGCGACGCTGATGGCGATCAATAACAGTCTCGCGCATGGGCAGCGCAGCACGATCTGGTCGTCGCTGGGTAATGCCAGCGGTCTGTTCTGTCTGTCGGCAGCGGCGATGTTGGGGCTGGGGGCGTTGTTGGCCAGTTCGGAAATTCTGTTTAACGCAGTGAAGATCATCGGGGCCGGGTATTTGTTCTACCTCGGGGTCAAGCAGCTGTTCAAAAAGGGCCCGATGCTGCCGGAGGGTGTCGAGGGGGCAGCGAGCATGGTGCGGCCGACTCGCGGCAAGTTGTACAAGTCGGCGTTCCTGACGGCGGTGACCAATCCCAAGGCGACGATGTTTTTTACCGCGTTGTTTCCGCAGTTCATTGATCAGGGCGCCGCGCTATTGCCGCAGTTTCTGATCCTGACTTCGATCTTCATGGCGTTGTCGGTGTCGTCACTGAGCGTGTACGCCGCGTTGGCCTCCCGCGCCAAGGGCGTGCTGACCCGGCCGGCCTTGTCCCGTTGGGTCAGTCGTGTGGTCGGTTCAACGTTTATCGGTTTTGGCGCAGCGATTCTGACGATGCGTCGGCAGGCGGCTTAAACCCATTTGAACCGGGCCGGGAATCTCGCCACGAAGCAGGTTCCCGACTCGGCGCTTGAGGTCACGCTCAAGGTGCCGTTGTGCGCCGTCGCTATCTGCGACGCGATATAAAGTCCCAACCCCAAACCCTCGCAACGCTGCCCGGCCTCGGCGCGGGAGAACGGTTCGAACAGCAGTGGCATCAGTTGCGCGGAAATCGGTGTGCCTTGGTTGGTCAGGGAGATCACGATTTCGTCATTTTCTGCATAGGCTTTGAGGACGATGGGCGCGCTGTTCGAACCATGAGTCGCGGCGTTGCCCAGCAGATTGGAGAGCAATTGGCTGATGCGCAGCGCGTCGCAATAGATGCCTGCCGGCACATCCAGTTCACAGATAAAGATCGCTTGCGGATGAGAAGCTTGCACCTCGGCCAAGGTCAATTGCAGGGTGTGCTGCAAGTCGTCCACCAACTTGCGCTGCACCGGAATCCCGCCGCCCAGGCGTCCTCGGGCAAAGTCGAGGATGTTTTCGATCAGCACGCCCATGCGCACCGAGCTGTTGCGGATCGCCGCAATCAGGTTGAGCGAGCGCTTGTCTTCGGTTTTGCTTTGCAGCAGGTCGGCGCTCATGCGCACGGCGCTCAGTGGTGTGCGCAGGTCGTGGCCGAGCACGGCGATGAATTGCTCGCGCAAGCGCCCGAGTTCATTGGCGTTGTTCAGCTCGATTTGGGTCGCTTCCAGATGGCGTTGCGTATCCAGGTTCATGGCGATCAATTGAGCGAACAAGGTCAGTGTTTTGGTAATGGCCGGTTCGTCGATATTGGCCGGGACCGAGTCGATGGCGCACAGTGTGCCAAAGAAGTCGCCATTGGCTTTGACGATGGGAATAGAGATGTAGCTTTCCAGGCCATAGGTTTTCGGCGTGTGGTGAAGCGAAAAGACCGGGTGTGCGCTGGCGTGGCCGAAGATCACCGGTTGTTGATGCTGGCGGATCTCGTGGCAGATGGTCGATTCAAGTACCAGCTCGCCACCGGGTTTGAGCCCGAAATCAATGGAGTCATCGACCGCGCACGCCACCCAGTTGCTTTCAGTGACTCGTGCTACCGCGGCGAAACGCATGCCGGTGAGGTGTTTGACCATACTCAGGATGACCGGCACCGCGTCAATGCTGCGAATGGCTTCAATGTCGGGGGTGAAGGCCGGGTTGGTCATGGGCGATGCTTCGTGAAGAGTTCGCTCAGAGACTAACGGTTATTACTGCTCATGACTAATCAAGCGGCCAGAAAGTACAAGGGCGCCGTGAATGTCCCGGGCGCCCTTGTTGTTTGCTGCTGATCAGAACGTCAGCGACTTAGAACTTGTATTTGGCGGTCAGCATGTAGCTGCGCGGGTTGCCATAGTTGTCGGTGGAACCCCAGGTGACATCGGAGCCGATGGCGGAGTAGTAGACACGGTCGAAGATGTTGTTCGCATTGACCTGCAGATCCAGGTGTTTGCTGACTTCGTAGCCGGCCATCAGGTCGGTGACCGCGTAGCCACCCTGTTCGAGGCGGTAGCTGCCGTTGTTGGCCAGGGCGACATCGTTGTACATGCGGCTCTGCCAATAGACATTGCCACCTACGCGCAGGTGTTGCAGCGGGCCCTGGAAGCGATACACGGTGGAGACCTTGAACAAATGCTCAGGCGTGTCGGTATCGAAACGCTGATTGTTGTTCGTCGGGTTCTCGTCTTTGATGTAGTGCGCGCGGGTATAGGTGTAACCGGCGCCTACCTGCCAGTTTTCGGTCAGCGCGCCTTGCAGTTCCATGTCCACGCCCTGACTGCGCACCTTGCCCGATGACCCGTAGCAGGTCAGGACCGGGCAACCGAGCTGAGTGTCGGCCAGCGTGGCGCGGCCAGTCTGGTCCATCTGGAACACCGCCAGACTGGCGTTGAGGGCACCGTTGAAGTACTCGCCCTTGATGCCCACCTCGTAGTTTTCGCCGACGATCGGCTCGAGCACCTTGCCGCCGAGGTCTTTCTGGGTTTGCGGGGTGAAGATGTCGGTGTAGCTGGCGTACACCGAATGATGGTCGTCGAGTTTGTAGATCAGGCCGGCATAGCGGGTGAGGTTACGGGTGACTTTGTAGTCGCCGTCGGCCGTGCGGTCATCGTAGTCATACCAGTCGAGACGGCCGCCGAGGATCAGCGTCAGCGGATCGGCCAGGCTCAGGCGGGTGGTCAGGTACACCGCGTCCTGGGTGGTGACGTTGCGGGTCTTGCCGTCACGTACGAAATCAGGCTTGGGCGCGCCAATCGGCCAGGCCGTGGTGTACGGATCGTATTCCTTGGTGGTCGCGTCATACACACGGTTGCTGGCGCCGACCACCAGTTCGTGGCTGCGGCCGAACGCTTCGAACGGGCCACTGGCGAATACGTCGAGCGAGCGCTGCTTGTCGGTGTGATGCGATTGATAGGCGGTGGTTTCCAGCGGGCCGGCATAACGCGACAGGTAAGTCCCGGAGAACTCGCCGTCGAGGGTCGAGGACGAGCCGGCGACGTGCAGTTTCCAGTCGTTGTCGAAGCGATGCTCGACCTCACCGAATACGGTGTCGATTTGCAGCTTGCGGTTTTCCCAGTCGGTCCCCGGGTAGGTGGAGCGGGGCAGATCGAGGTGATGGCCGTTGGTGCCAATCGGCAGGCCGCCCCAGAAGTAGTTGGTTTGCTCATTCTGCCGCGAGAAGCCGAGGGTCGCGGTGGTGCTGTCGCTCAGGTCGGCTTCACCGATGGCATAGAACAAACCATGATCGTTCTCTTCCTTGTCGCGGACGCTGTCGGCGCCCTGGTAGGAACTGACCACACGGCCACGCAGGGTGCCACTGTCGTTCAACGGGCTGGAGGCGTCGATCTCGCCACGGTAGTCATCCCAGCTGCCGGCGGCGCCGGTGAGGGTGACGCGTTGATCGGCAGTCGGGCGTTTGCGCACCAGGTTGATCGCCGCCGAAGGGTTGCCGGCGCCGGTGACCAGGCCGGTCGCACCACGGACGATTTCGACGCGGTCGAACATCGCCAGGTTGGGTTGCACCGCCATCGAGAACGGCGAGTACGAACTCGGCAGGCCGTCGTACATGATGGTGTCGATGTCGAAGCCGCGCGCCTTGTAAGTCTGCCGACCCGGACCGCTGGTCTGACTGAGGAACAGTCCCGGCGTGCCTTTCACCACGTCGTTGATGCTGGTCATGTTCTGGTCGTCCATGCGCTGACGGGTGATCACCGTCACTGCCTGAGGCGTTTCACGCATGGTCAGCGACAGCTTGGTCGCCGTGCGCATCGGGCCAGTGGTATAGGACTGGGTGTCTTCGGTGGTGCTGCTCATCTGCGTGGCGCCGATTTCCGTCGCGTCCAGTTCCAGTGTGGCCGGCGCGGTTTTTTCAGGCGTGGCGGGTGTTGCCTCGTCGGCCATTGCCGGTGCGATGCTGGCCATGCAGATGGCGAGCGCCAACAGGTTAGGTGAACGGTTTGAGCGGCGGTGAATGGTGCGAAACGACATCAATCTGCTTCCCCAAATGATACGAAAACGAATCCAGTGCGAGTGCGTGTAGGAATTATTCGCATTAGTGTGTCAGATCATTCCGGGTGAAGAAAGCCGTACGACTCAGTTAGTTAACGAATTTTTCACATTCTGGCGGGCGCTCTGCGGCGCGGGTTGGCGTAGATACGAGCGTTTTCCGAGGGACGTGCGAGGGCGGGATTAAAGCGCAGCGGGCCGATCACACGTTCGTGCGACCGGCGCTGCTTAAGGAGGAGAGGATGATGAACAGGGCTGTCAGTTTAAATCGCTGGCGTCGTGCCGCTCGGGTACTTGAGTCGCTTCGTCGCCCCACGTGCGATTGACGCGTTGCCCGCGAATCACTGCCGGCCGTTTGGCGATGTCTTCGGCCCAGCGCTGCACATGCGTGTATTCGTGCGCCGCGAGAAATTCGGCCGCTGAATAAACGTTGTTGCGCACCAGTTGCCCGTACCACGGCCAGACCGCGATGTCGGCGATGGTGTAGCTGTCGCCGGCCAGATAGGCGCTTTCGGCCAGGCGCCGATCCAGCACATCCAGTTGGCGCTTGGCTTCCATGGTGAAGCGGTTGATCGGGTACTCCATCTTATCCGGCGCATAGGCATAGAAATGCCCGAAACCACCGCCCAGGTACGGCGCGGCGCCCATTTGCCAGAACAGCCAATTCAAGGTTTCGGTTCGGCCAGCCGGGTCTTTCGGCAGGAAGGCGCCGAACTTTTCGGCCAGATACAGCAGGATCGAACCGGATTCGAACACACGAATCGGCGGTTCAACGCTACGGTCCAGCAGCGCCGGGATTTTCGAGTTCGGGTTGATCTCGACAAAACCGCTGGAGAACTGATCGCCCTCGCCAATGCGGATCAGCCAAGCATCATATTCGGCAGCGCTGTGCCCCAGCGCTAACAGCTCTTCCAGCAGAATCGTCACTTTGACGCCGTTGGGCGTGGCCAGCGAGTAGAGCTGCAACGGATGTTTGCCGACTGGCAGCGTCTTGTCATGGGTGGGGCCGGCAATCGGTCGATTGATACTGGCGAACTGGCCACCGGACGGGGCTTCGTTTTTCCAGACCTGGGGCGGAACGTACGGCGCTTTGCTCATCTAAGGGGCCTCTTCGTTGGCAAGTGGAAAAAATACCTCGCTGATATGAGACAGGACACCACAGAACCCGCTGTGTAATCCAGAGGTCGCCAGGCCAAATGTCCCCTGCATTCAAGACTGGCCAATCCCCGGAATCAACAAACATGCGGCAAGACCAATCAGGGCGGTGCCAATGACGCGGTCAATGACTCGCTGTTTTTCCAGCATGCGACGGCGCAGTCCCTCAGTGGAGAAGAACAACGCCACCAGACTGAACCACACCCAGTGGGCCAGCGACATAAACAATCCGTACGCGAAGTTAATGGCGAGCGAGCTACCGGCCTGAACAAACTGGCTGTATGCCGCGACGACAAACAGCATGGTTTTCGGATTCAGTGCATTGGTCAGAAAACCGCTGCGAAACACCGCCCAGGCTGAGGGGGCTGAACCGCCAGCGTCTGCAAACGTCATCACCGAGGTATTGGTAAAAGACTTGATGCCCAGATAAACCAGGTATCCGCCGCCCAGCAGTTTCATCGCCATAAACAACAAGGGCGACTGCGTGATGATCACGGCCACGCCAAACACCGTGTAGAGCACATGAACCTGCACGCCACAGGCGATGCCCAGCGCCGCCAGCAAGCCACTGCGCCGCCCGAACGCGTAACTGTTGCGGGTGACCATGGCAAAGTCCGGGCCGGGGCTGATCACCGCCAACATCGTGATGGCGATCATCAGAAACAACTCATTCATCAACATTCTCCAGTCTTTATTTGCGCTACGTTAACTCACACATGTCGAGCTGTATGACGCGGCCAGGATCGCTATCAGTACAGCGTTTGGCGCGAATGATGAAGAATTGTCGTCTGCAGAAAAAACGATTTATAGTCGTCGAAATCTGTGAGAAATCGTCGTCTATATGAACTTGCCTCCATTGGCTGCCTTTCGTTTTTTCAACACCGCCGCGCAGACCCAGAGTTTCGTCAAAGCCGCGCAACAGTTGCACGTCACTCATGGCGCGGTGAGCCGTCAGGTGCGCTTGCTGGAGGAGGCGATCGGGGTCGAGTTGTTCGAACGACGCAATCGGGCGATCTTTCTCAATCAGGCCGGTCGCCTGTTGTTCGAGGTCACTCGACCGATGTTCGAGCAGTTGGAAGGGGTGGTTTATCGTTTGCAGAAAGAGCGTCATGACGATGTGCTGGTGGTGTCTTGCGAGCCGACCATCACCATGAAATGGCTGATCCCGCGTCTGCCCGACTTTCACCGCAGCCACCCGCACATTCAGGTGCAACTGCTGACTGCCGGAGGGCCGATCGACTTCGCCCGCTCAGGTGCTGACCTGGCGATCCGCCGAGACGATTTTCACTGGGACGAATCGGTTCATGCCGTGACGATTTGCCAAGAGTGGATAGGCCCGGTTTGCCTGCCCTCGAAAAAGCCCGAGTCCGCTGATTTGCGCGGGGCCTGCCTGTTGCGCAGCAAAACGCGTCCGCTGGCGTGGGACAACTGGCTGCGGCTTGCCGGCCGAGGCGTACCGGACGTCAGTCGTGTCGACTACGAGCATTTTTATCTGTGCATCCAGGCGGCATTGGCCGGCCAAGGCATCGGCATGGCGTCTTTTCTGATGGTGCAAAGCGAGCTGGAGTCCGGGCAATTGATCGCACCGTTCGGTTTTACGCAGGACGGATCGACCTACTGCCTGTTATCGCCACGGCCGTTCGAACACTGCGCCAACAGCACGGCCTTCCGGGTGTGGCTGACTGAAGCGATGCGTGTGTGCCGTTCTCATCGCTGACCTCCTGAACAGAACTACTGCAACGAACCTGTTAACGCTTGGCGCACAAGCAGCTCAACTCAACGCTGCGGCCATTGATCCTTGATTTCAAACCACGGCGCCTTCGACGTCACTTCGACGTGTTGCTGTTTTTCGCTGGTGAACGTCGTGTCCAGCGTGCCCAGCGCGACCGAGATCCATTCCCTGTGCTCACCCTCATCACGCGCCCAGAACAGTGACGAGCCGCAGTTCAGGCAAAACTGGCGTTGTACCGATTGCGACGACTGATAGGACTTGAGCTGTTCGGCACCCTCCAACAGTTCCAGGTTCTGGCGCAGCACGCTGCCATAGCTGGCAAATGCCGCACCATGGCTTTTGCGACACTGGCTGCAGTGGCAGTGCGAAAGCGCTTTGGGCCGTGAGCGGATCTGGTATTTCACCGTGCCGCACAGGCAACTGCCCCGAAAGGTTTGAGGGGAGGGCGTGAGCATTATTATTGGGAGTCCTTATAAGTGATGGCGTGTTTCAGGCTGTCGGGTGACTGCGCCAGAAACCCGGTAATCAGGGAAATCACTTGCTGCTGAATCACCGCGCGTGGACGGCCACCCTCGCCATCGGTGCAGATGATGCTGTCGCCCGGTACGTCTTTGTCGAGTATGGCCACGGCGCCAGGTTTGCAGATCGCCATGAAGGTGAAATGGCTGGCGTCGCTGATCTCGACCAAGCGTGATGAGGTTTTTGGCAGGCGTTTGGCGAGGTCGACGGATTCCAGTTGAGCGGGCAGTTCTTTCGACGGCACGCCAGCCGCAATCACCAGGATCGGTACGGGGTAGGTCGCCAGACTGGCGTCGGTCATCCCGCGCGACAGGCCCAGGTCCAGGGAAACCACGGCAGTGATGCGCTTGTCACGCCAGTCGGCTGCGAGCTGAGCTTTCGATTGCGCCGTGCTTTCAGTGTTCATCTGTTGATACGCCGTGCAACTGATCAATTGCGTTTGGACTTTGCAGTCGTCGGCAAAGCGCTTGGGGTCGAAGCGCGCGCCACCGCTTTCCAGCACCGTCCAGCCACCGAGAGAATGACCGATAACGGCAATTCGATCCTTGGCCACCGTACCGAATTTACCCGGTTGCGCCGTTACCGCATCAATGGCACGGCTGAGGTCAACGGGGCGTTGCCACAGTTGCGCTGCTGCTTGCGGGCTGCGATCGCGGCTGGTAGTGCCGGGATGGTTGACCGCGGCGACGATGTAACCCTGATGGGCCAGCGCACTGGCCAGCCACGTCTGGTTGATCCAGCTGCCGCCATTGCCGTGGGAAATCACCACCAATGGATGCTCACCCTTGGCGGCTGGGGCGTCGAGCACGGCAGGGGCGCCGACGAAGACCGGGTTGTCACCGAACAATTGGGGTGTCGCATTCGTGGTCGAGCTCGGGTACCAGACGACCATTTCCAGCGGGCGCTCGTTGCGCGGATCGGCCAGCGTGGCGTACTGGAAACCAACGGGTTGGGTGTCAGCGAATACGTGGCTGCTCAAGCAGATCAGTAGCAGAGCGCCGAGAGACTTTTTCATTGTTGTTATCTTCCGTGATGGGCCGAATGGGCGACGTCGACTTTGCCCGATTTCGTGCGGTTCAGCGAGCCTCTTTGAGCCCTGCGTCTTAAACATTTTCCATTGGCCAGCGCGTGGCCAGATGCGCGCCCAGATAATCCAGGAAGGCTTTGACCTTCGGCGTCATCGCCGCACGTTCCTGTACGCAGGCGTAGATGTCCATTGGCTGGACGACGCTGTCTTCAAACAGCGGCACCAATTGCCCGCTCGCCAGAAAAGGCGCCGCAACAAACTCCGCCAGTCGCGTGACCCCGGCGCCGTGGACGGCCATTTGCGCCAACGCATCAATGTCATCACTGATGGCGGTGGCATTGATTGGGGCATCGAAACGCCGGCCGTCGCGAGTAAAACTCCAGCGCAGAAAACGCCCGTCCAAGGGATAACGAAAGGCCAGGCAAGCGTGGTTTTGCAGGTCGTCTGGTGATTGCGGGCGACCGGCGCGTTGTAGATAGGCCGGCGCGGCGCACATGATGAAGGGCAGCGAAGCGATCTTGCGCGCCACAATGCCGTCCTCCAGTTGCGGTTTGATCCGCAGGCTCAGATCGATGCCGTCCTGGATGTGGTTGATCTTGCCGTTGGTGGTCGAGAGTTCGATGAGCAGACGCGGATGCCGAGCAGCGAAACCGGCGATCAGCGAGGCCAGCACATGGCGGCCGAACGCAGATGTCGACGCGATACTCAAGCGGCCCTGCAACTCGGTTTCATCGCTGCTGATCGAGCTTTGCGCGGCCTCTAGGTCCGCCGCAATACGGCGAACTTTCTCGTAGTAAACCGCACCGTTTTCGGTCAGCGCCATGCTGCGCGTGGTGCGCTGCAACAGGCGCACGCCGAGATGCGCCTCCAGCCGATTGATCGTCTGGCTCACCGCCGCCGCGCTCACGCCCAAGGTCTTGGCGGCGCCGACAATCGAGCCGGCTTCAACCACTTTGATAAAGCTGGCAATCGCTGCTAACAGATTCATCCATGTCCCGCTGAGGGTTTATTCGTAAGTTTTGCTTTATAAAGTACCTGCGGTTGAGCGTCTAGTTGCAGCCGAAGGGCTTTGCTAACGTGCGGTCTCCCTGTCAATGGATGGAAACGCCTTATGAATCAAAGAACCAACGCCGAAGCCTTGATCATCGGTCGTCGCAAGCTGGCGCCGCGTGCCACGCCGTACGTGTTTGCGCTGTACATGGCGACGATCATGGCGTTTCTGATGTCGCTGGTGATCACCGCTGCCAACTCGGGCATTGATAATGATTACCTGGGTAATGCCTTGCACGCCTACAAGCTGGCGATGCCTGCGGCGTTCCTGTGCATCCTCATCGTGCGGCCGATCGTAATCAAATTGGTGGCGTGGACGGTGCATCCGCATTGTTGAAAACCGCCACGTCAGCAGTGACTGTTCTGACGTCTTCGCGAGCAGGCTCGCTCCCACATTGGAACTCAATTCCCTGTGGGAGCGAGCCTGCTCGCGAATGGCCTCACCGCTAACCTGGAGGTCTTGTGGGGGCTCAGAAAAACTCGTCGAGCATTTGATAAAAGGCGATCCGCTGCTGATCCGGCTCGACTCCATATACCTCGAAAAATAGCGGCAGCCACTGCTCGCCGAGGTTGTCCGTGATGCTGTGCGCAGCCAATGCCAAATCCTGATAACGATCGGCAACACCCAGTCGTCCGCAGTCGACAAACCCGCTGAAACGACCATTGGCAGCGAGCAGGTTGGGCAGGCACGCATCGCCATGAGTCACCACCAGGTCTTCGTGCGCCGGGCGTGTGGCGAGCAACTGCTCGAACACTGCTTCGGCGGATTGTCCCAGGCGCGAATCATCGAAGTCTTCTTCATCGATCAGCCCGGCGAGCAGGTGTTCGCCGGCCCGTGTGATCTTCTGCTCCAGGCAATGATCGAACGGGCAACTGTCGATCGCGACCGCATGCAGTGCGCGCAACGCCTGGGCTGCGAGCGTGACGATCTGCTGTGGCGAGAGGTGCTCGCTGCTGGCCAGATCGCGACCGGCCACGGCGGTCATCAACAGCCAGTTGTGTTGCGCTTGCGTGGTTGTTTCGAGCACACGCGGCGCCGGCAAATCCTGAGTCGCCATCCAGCGTAACCGCTGCACTTCGCCTGGCAACTCGCCCCAGGTCATCACCTGTTCGGCTTTGACGAATTGCGGCGCAGCCCCGGCAAGCGTGATCCGCCATACATCAGCGCGCGATTCGCCAATGGTCTGCTGTTCAATGGCCGCACCGGCAAATTGGCTGTGCCATGCTGCTGGGAAATCCATGTCTTTTGTCCTTGTCATTATCGATGTGCGCATTGTGCCGCTCTGGCGGTTTTGTTCGCAAACAAGGATCGGCGCGGAGAAATCCATCGAAACTTCGCCAACGCCCCGAGTGTCCAGACCCTTACACCTCCCGGCGGATGTGCTGCCGGGACAGCTCCATGCAGCGGAGAAAGACGAGGATCGAGATGACGATGACAGTGGGAGATTTTCTGGTCGAGCGGCTCAGCCAATGGGGCGTTACGCGGATTTTTGGTTACCCGGGTGACGGCATCAACGGCGTGTTCGGCGCGCTCAGTCGGGCCAAGGGAAAAATCGAATTCGTCCAGGCGCGCCATGAAGAGATGGCTGCGTTCATGGCCTCGGCACACGCCAAGTTCACCGGTGAGCTGGGGGTGTGCATTGCCACTTCCGGCCCAGGCGCCTCGCACCTGATCACCGGCCTCTACGATGCACGCATGGACCACATGCCAGTGCTGGCGATCGTCGGCCAGCAGGCACGCACGGCACTGGGCAGTCACTACCAGCAAGAGCTGGATCTGGTGTCGATGTTCAAGGACGTCGCCGGGGCATTTGTGCAGCAGGCGTCGGCGCCTTCGCAGGTGCGGCATCTGCTTGATCGGGCCGTGCGCACGGCCGTGGGCGAACGCCGGGTAACCGCGCTGATTCTGCCCAACGATTTGCAGGAGTTGAAGTACGAAGCACCGGCGCGCGCCCATGGCACCGCGCATTCCGGGGTGGGTTACACGAAACCCAAAGTGTTGCCGTATGACGTGGATCTGCAGTGTGCCGCTGACGTTTTGAACGCGGGCGAGAAGGTCGCGATTCTGGTTGGCGCGGGGGCTTTGCAGGCGACCGATCAAGTCATCGCGGTGGCCGAAAAGCTCGGCGCGGGCGTCGCCAAAGCTCTTTTAGGCAAGGCCGTGCTACCCGACGATCTGCCTTGGGTCACCGGCAGCATTGGCCTGCTTGGCACCGAACCGAGCTACAAACTGATGAATGAATGCGACACTTTGCTGATGATCGGTTCGGGTTTTCCCTACGCGGAGTTCCTGCCCAAGGAAGGCCAGGCGCGGGGCGTACAAATCGATTTGCAGCCCGACATGCTCAGCCTGCGCTACCCGATGGAAGTCAATCTGGTTGGCGACTCGGCGGAAACACTCGCGGCGTTGTTGCCGCTGCTTGAGCAGAAAACCTCTGGCAAGTGGCGCAAGAAAGTCGAAGGCTGGCGCGGCAGTTGGGAGAAAACCCTGGAAAAACGCGCGATGGCCAAGGCTGATCCGGTCAACCCGCAAAGGGTGGTGTATGAGGTGTCGCCGCGCCTGCCCGATCAGGCAATCATCACCAGCGACTCCGGCTCGTGCGCCAATTGGTTTGCCCGCGATCTGAAGATTCGCCGTGGCATGCAATGTTCATTATCTGGCGGCCTGGCCTCGATGGGCGCCGCTGTGCCTTACGCCATCGCGGCCAAATTCGCCTTCCCCGAGCGTGCGGTCATTGCACTGGTGGGCGACGGTGCGATGCAGATGAACAACATGGCCGAGCTGATTACCGTCGCCAAATACTGGCGACAGTGGGCGAGCCCGAAATGGATCTGCGCGGTGTTCAACAACGAGGACCTCAATCAGGTGACTTGGGAGCAGCGGGTGATGGAGGGTGATCCGAAGTTCGAAGCTTCGCAAAGCATCCCCGATGTGCCTTACCACTTGTTCGCCATCTCCATTGGCCTGAAAGGCATTTTCGTTGATCGCGAAGAAGACGTCGCCGCTGCCTGGGAGCAGGCACTTGCCTCGGAGGTGCCGGTGTTGATCGAGTTCAAGACTGATCCGAATGTGCCGCCGCTGCCACCGCACATCAAACTTGAACAGGCGAAGAAGTTCGCCACAACGCTGCTCAAGGGCGATCCGGATGAGGCCGGGGTGATCCTGCAAACCGCCAAGCAGGTGCTCGGCGCAGTGTTGCCCGGAAAAAAGTAACCGGTTAATCGACAGGCAACTGTTGATCGTTCCCACGCTCTGCGTGGGAACGCCTCTAGGGACGCTCTGCGTCCAGTGACGCGGAGCGTCACGGGCAACATTCCCACGCGGAGCGTGGGAACGATCACCGATCGAGTGGGCACGACAAGAGGTAAATTGATGATTATCGTCGGCTGCGCAGGTTGGAGTCTGGGGCGCGAGCATTGGCCAGCATTTCCGGTGGAAGGCTCGCACTTGCAGCGCTACGCCACGCGCCTCAATGGTGTGGAAATCAACAGCTCGTTCTACCGCCCGCATCGTCGGCAAACCTATGAGCGCTGGGCTGATGGCGTACCGGAGGACTTTCGCTTTTCGGTGAAAATGCCCAAACACATCACCCATGAATTACGCCTGGCGGGATGTGAGGCAGCGCTGGACAAGTTTCTGGCTGAGTGCGGCGGGTTGGGCGAGCGCCTCGGTTGCTTGCTTGTGCAATTGCCGCCATCCCTGGCGTTCGACGCCACCATCGCCGAAGCCTTTTTTAAGATACTGCGTCAGCGCTTCTGCGGCCCTGTGGTGCTCGAGCCACGGCATGAATCGTGGGTCAGCGCTGAATCAATGTTAATGGCCCATCAGATCGCCCAAACGGCGGTCGATCCTTCGCGCATCAGCAATGATGTATCGCCCCGTGGCTGGACAGAAACGAAGTACTGGCGCCTGCACGGCTCACCGCGCATTTACCACAGCGCCTACGATTCAACTTATCTGCTAGACCTCGCACAAGCTCTGCAATCAGCGGCCGCAGCAGGTGCTGCGACCTGGTGCATATTCGACAACACCGCCAGCGGCGCAGCGTTGGGCAATGCCTTGACGCTGGCCACACTGACGGCCGATTGGGAGCAGGAATGTGCGGCCGTGAAACTCAACCTGGCGAAGAAGCCCTCACCCTAGCCCTCTCCCAGAGGGAGAGGGGACTGACCGAGGTGTTTGTGCAAGTAACGCCGACTTGAAATACCGAGTTGAACGCAAGACTTGAAAAGCGCACAAATCGACTCCCTTTCCCCCTCGCCATTGGGGGAGAGGGGACTGACTGAGGTGTTCATGCAAATGACGCCGACTTGAAATGCCGAGTTGAACGCAAGACTTGAAAAGCGCACAAATCGACTCCCTTTCCCCCTCGCCCTTGGGGGAGAGGGGACTTACCGAGGTGTTCATGCAACTGACGCCGACTTGAAATACCGAGTTGAACGCAAGATCTGAAAAGCACACAAATCGGCTCCCTTTCCCCCTCGCCCCCTTGGGGGAGAGGGCTGGGGTGAGGGGGTAGAGCCAGCAGACGGTTGCGATCGTCTGCAAAAACACTAATTACCATCGGCCACTTTGCGCTCTATCTCATCGATCTTGCGCTGCAGCGTCTCGGCGTCCTGTTCCTTCACTCGGGTGGACGAGGGCGTGATGACCCTATCCACGGCTTCGCTGTCATCGTCCCGGTCATGAAGATCGCGCTCGACAACATTCACCGGTTTGCCGGACGTGTCGGTTGGCGGGGCGTTCGGGGTTTTATCGTCGCTGTTCATTTTGCTGACCTCCAGGGGTGTAAACATTGGAGGCAGGCAGTGCGGCAGGCGTTCGATATTTTTTCCGGGTTATGCCGAATGGCGCCCTCCCGCGATGGAGAGGGCGCGCTGACGGTTTTCAGTCCTTGAGAATGTCGCGATCCTTGGTTTCCGGCCGGAAGAACGTGCCCAGTATCGCCGTCATCACCGCGATCACGATCGGGTACCACCAGCCGTAATAGATATCTCCGGTCGCGGCGACCATGGCAAACGCCACCGTCGGCAGGAAGCCACCGAACCAGCCGTTGCCGATGTGATAGGGCAGCGACATCGAGGTGTAGCGGATGCGGGTCGGGAACAGCTCGACCAGCCACGCCGCGATCGGGCCGTAAACCATGGTCACGTAGATCACCAGCACGGTCAGCAGGAGCAGCACCATCGGGTAATTGGTTTTCGCCGGATCGGCTTTCTCCGGATAACCGGCCTCCTTGAGTGCGGTGCCGAGGGTCGCGGTGAACGCATCGTTGCGAGCCTTGAAGTCGGCGGCCGGCAGGGCGCTGCCTTCGAAGCTCTCGACGACTTTGTCACCGATGCGCACTTGCGCGACGGTGCCGGGTTCGGCGATCACGTTCTCATACGGGATCGCCCGTTTCGCCAGCAGGGTTTTGGCCAGGTCGCAGGAACTGGTGAATTTGGCCTTGCCCACCGGGTCGAACTGGAACGAGCATTGATCCGGGTTGGCGATCACTTTGACCGGGTTCTTCTCCTGAGCGATGAACACGTCGGGGTTACCGTACTGGGTCAGCGCGTGGAAGATCGGGAAGTAGGTCAGCGCCGCCAACATGCAGCCGACCATGATGATCGGCTTGCGCCCGATGCGGTCGGAGAGGCTGCCGAAAATCACGAAGAACGGCGTGCCGATCAGCAGCGAACCGGCGATCAACAGGTTGGCGGTTTGCGGGTCGATCTTCAGTGTCTGCAACAGAAAGAACAACGCGTAAAACTGTCCGGTGTACCAGACCACCGCTTGCCCGGCAGTACCGCCGAGCAGCGACATGATCACCACTTTGAGGTTGTCCCAACGAGCGAAGGATTCGGTCAGCGGCGCTTTCGACGCTTTGCCTTCAGCCTTCATTTTCTGGAACACCGGCGACTCGCTCAGTTGCAGGCGGATGTACACCGAGACGATCAACAGCAGGATCGACAGCAGAAACGGAATCCGCCAGCCCCACGCCTCGAAGGCTTCAGTGCCCAGCGCGGTGCGGCAGGCGAGGATCACCAGCAACGACAGAAACAGCCCAAGCGTTGCAGTGGTTTGAATCCACGAGGTGAAGAAGCCGCGTTTGTTGCGCGGCGCGTGCTCGGCCACGTAGGTCGCGGCGCCGCCATACTCGCCACCCAGCGCCAGACCTTGCAGCAGGCGCAGGGTAATCAGGATGACCGGGGCAGCGACACCGATGGTCGCGTAGCCGGGCAAAATACCGACGATCGCTGTCGAGACACCCATGATGACGATGGTGATGAGGAAGGTGTGTTTGCGCCCGATCATGTCGCCGAGCCGGCCGAACACAATCGCTCCGAACGGCCGCACCGCGAAGCCGGCGGCAAAGGCGAGCAGGGCAAAAATGAACGCGGTGGTTTCGTTGACGCCGGCGAAGAAGTGCTTGGCAATGATCGCCGCCAGTGAGCCGTAGAGGTAAAAGTCGTACCACTCGAAAACCGTACCGAGGGACGAGGCGAAGATGACCTTGCGCTCCTCTTTGGTGATGCCGCCGCTGCGCGGTGGACTGCCGGTGGATGCTGTGTCGATTGTGGCCATGGGTGTTCTCCGTCGTGCTTATTGTCGTAGGCCGGAGTCCCCCGTTACCGCTTATCGCACTCTGGCCTTGTGGCGTATGCCGCAACTGCTCTCGCGTGAAACTTGCACAGTCTGACCGCCTCGCATGGCTGCAAGGTTTCCTGAAGCATAATCAGCTTTTGCCAGATATCCACCCGCAGACCTTTACGTCTGAGGCGGCTGAGAAGTTTGCGGTGAAGATAGACGCAATGATGGCACTGAGCTATCTTTCACCTCACTTCTCCCCGGCCATGTGCCAATGACGAACACAGGAAGTGAAGGATGAGCAAAGGATCGCTACTCAAAAGTCATCATGTTTCCTTGCACTAAGTGCGGTCTGTGCTGCAGAAACCTTGATAAATCACCCCTCTATGCCTCTTTGGACAGGGGAGATGGTGTGTGCGTCAATTTCGAAGAAAGCACCCACCTGTGCCGTATTTACGATACGAGGCCGCTGATCTGCCGGATTGATGATTTCTACGATCAGCATCTGGCGGGGACGATGCGCCTTGAGGACTACCATGCTGCAAACGCTCACGCCTGTAAGGAAATGCAGCAGCAGAATTTGATTGTTGTCGCTAATTAATCGAGAGGGATCTGAAATGCCATTACCGTTTATTTTGTGGGGTGCAGCGGCTGCACTGGCGGCTACAGGCGTCGTGAAGGGGGTTCAGGCATCGGGCAACTTCGATAAAGCCAAGGAGATTGGCGAAGAGGCTGAGGCCCAATACAACAAGGCTTCCAAAAGCCTCGACAAGTCTCGCAAAGAGACTCAAGGCGAGTTGGAAGCGCTGGGTGAGTTGAAGGTTCACACGTTTACCCACCAGATCAAATACCTGGTCGAAGCGATTAAGAAACAAAAGAACGCCAAAAGCACGCTGAAAGGGTTTAACGAAGACCTGACGATCGAAGAACTCAAGGATTACGAAAAGCTCGTACTCAACTCTTTGGAAATTGAAAAGGGTCTTGCTTCCGGTATCGGCGGTGGCGCATTGGCCGCGATCGGTGCCTACGGTTCGGTCGGTGCTCTGGCGAGCGCCTCCACCGGGGCCGCGATTTCCGGACTTTCAGGCGTTGCGGCCACCAATGCCACGTTGGCCTGGCTTGGCGGTGGGGCTCTCAGTGCAGGCGGTTTTGGCATGGCAGGCGGTATGTTGGCGTTGGGTGGGATTGTGCTGGGTCCGGCGCTGGCCATTGGCGGTTTCATGATGGCCAGCAAGGCGGAAGAAGCACTGACCAAGGCACACCAGTATGACGCGGAGGTTGCCACGGCGATTGCCAATATGGAGGTGGTCAAGACCACACTCAAAGGCGTGCGCTCCAATGCCAAGGAAATCACCAACACCATCGATGAGTTAGTCGTACGTTTCGAGCAGGTCAAAGTCGATAACGATAATGACCCCGTCGCATTCGAACAAATGCTGGCCTTGGGAGTAGGGCTCAAGAAGGTCCTGGATGTAGCGATCATTGCCGATGACGGCGGCGCCACTAAAGACATCAAACGCACACTCTCCGGCATTCTGACCTTGGACTAAGACCATGAAAAATGAAATTGCAGGTCTGGTAGGAAAGCTCCCCGTCAATCCGGCTGATACCGCCGGCGAGTCTTTTAAAATGCTTGTGTCGGCCTGGTCCGAGTACAAGAAAATTTCCGAGGTCGAAGAAACCAAACGAACGGAAATCAATGCCTATAAAGAAACGCAGTTGGCCAGGATCGAGGGTCAACGCAAAGTGCTGGAGCAGTATCTCTCGGGGATGTTCAAGGAGAGAGCCACGACCATAAGCGGATTCTTTGAGGCGTTGGATAAAGGTATTGCCAGCGGCAATAGTGAGTTGATCAGTTCGTCGATTGGCGCGATCGTCAGTATTACCAAAGAGTCTCCATTGGCAGGCGCACGGGAAATTATCGGGGCAATGTATAACCCCGAGGTGAAAACCATCGAGATCTGACTGAAGTCTCGTCAGGCCGGCGCCGAATAAGGCGCCGGTTACCATTCATACTCACGCCTTCACCCAGCGCTGACGACTCCACGCACTCAACCAGTCGACCACAAACACCAGCACCAGCATCGCCAGAATCACCGTGCTCGCCTGGGCTTCCTGAAACAGGCTGAGGCTCACATAGAGCATCTGCCCAAGCCCGCCGGCGCCGACAAAACCCAGTACGCTGGCCATGCGGATGTTGTTTTCCCAACGATACAGAATGTACGCAAGCAACTGCGGCGCAAGGTTCGGCAACGTCCCGTAGCAGAAGGCCAGAATCGGATTGCCACCCTGCAAACGAATCGCTTCGGCCGGTTGCGGCGGCGTATTTTCCAGTGCCTCGGCGAACAAGCGGCCGAGCACGCCGGTGGTGTGCAGGGCGAGGGCGAGGGTGCCGGCGTTCGGGCCGAGGCCGGCGGCAAGTGCCATCAGTGCGGCCCAGACCAGTTCCGGAATCGCCCGCAAGGCATTGAGTAGCAGGCGCGAGGCACTTTGCAGCGGCCAGCCGAAACGCCCGGCGGCAGGCAACGCAAGGACGATGCCGAACACCGCTGCGAGTAGCGTGCCGAGGGCCGACATCGCCAACGTTTCCAACGAACCGTGGAAGATTGCCTTGAGGTAATCGGCGCTCAAATCCGGGCTGAGAAAACGCTGCACATACGCGCCCATCTGCTTGAGACTGGTGGCGCTGCCCAGTTCACCGAGATCCAGCCCCAGATAAACGAAGGAGGCGATGACCGCCAACGCAATGGCCGCGATCAGCAGCAGGTTGAGCAGGCGATTCATGTCAGCCTCCAGCGCAACAAGCGGCTGAGTTGATCGGCGGCCAGCACCAGAATCAGGAAGCACAGCAGAATACTGGCGACTTCACCGCCGGCGAACATGCGGATCGACAGGTCAATCTGCTGCCCCAAGCCTCCGGCGCCAACAAACCCCATCACCACGGATGCGCGGATCGCGCACTCCCAGCGATAGACCGTGTAGGAAAGCAGTTCCGACGCGACATTGGGCAACGTGCCGTAAGCAAACGCTGCCAGTCGGCCGCTACCGGCCTGCAACAACGCGTGCGCCGAGCGCTGGTCAGTCGACTCGAAAATCTCCGCGTAGACCTTGCCGAGCATGCCGCTGTAGGTGATGGCGATGGCCAGCACACCGGCTGCCGGCCCCAACCCTACGGCGCGTACAAACAGCAGCGCCCAGACGATTTCCGGCACGCTGCGCAGGAAAATCAACAGTCCGCGCACCGGCCAGCGCAACAGACGCCCCAGTCGGCTTGGCACTCCACCGCGTGAAGCGGCGGACAGCGACAGCGCGCGGCTGGCAAGCAGGCCTGCCGGTATCGCCAACACCAACGCCAATGCCATGCCAGCAGTGGCGATGGCCAGGGTTTGCAGGGTGGCTTTGAGCAGTAACTGCAGAAACGCTTCGTCGTGCGCTGGTGGCCAGAATTGCGCGACAAAACGGCCCATCTCATTCTGGCTGTCGGGCAGCAGCACGCCCAGATTCAATTCACTCAGCTGAATGCCCGGCCACAGCAAGGCAATCGCCAGCAACGTCAGCAGCAATCGCGGCCACGCCGCCGGATCCCGTGAATCAGCTTTCAGCATCGTGGAATCTGCACAGTCAGAGGCGCCACTGCAGCGGTCGGCGATTGCAGTTTTTCGTTGGCGTACAGCGCATCGAGCATTTCATGGCTGACTTGCCCGGAAGGGCGGTCGAACAGAATCTGCCCGTCGCGCAGACCGATGATTCTTGGGAAGTGCGACAACGCCAGATCCACCGCATGCAGGCTCGCCACCAGCGTGACGTTGTGCTCGCGGGCATGCCGCGAGAGGATCGACAGCGTGTGCCCGGCCATCACCGGGTCCATCGCCGACACCGGCTCATCGGCCAGCAGAATTTCCGGCGCCTGATACAACACGCGAGCGATGCCAACACGTTGCAGCTGACCGCCAGACAGTTGCTGGCAATGGGCGAACAATTTGTCGCCCAGATCCAGCCGCGCCAACGCCGCGCGCGCACCGACCACGTCGAGTGGATGCAACAGGTTCAAAAGACTTTTGCCCAGGCTCCACTGGCCGAGCTTGCCGGCCAGTACCGCCGTCACCACACGCTGACGTGGCGGCAACGGCGGTGCCTGATGCACCAGACCAATCCGCGCGCGCAGGCGCTGACGCTGGCGGGCCGACAAGTGCCAGGCGCGCTCGCCGAGCACTTCGATCTCCCCACTGCTGGGCCGTATGGCGGTGGCCAGCAGGTTGAGCAAACTCGATTTTCCGGCCCCGGACGGGCCAATGATGGCGACCTGTTCGCCAACGCCAATCTGCAAGTCGACACCGCGCAGGGCGTCGACTCCATTGGCGTGGCGCAGGCTGCCCTGGTTGAGGCTCAGGGTCATTTCAGCAGTTCGGCGGCGCGGGCGGCTTCCTCGATGCCCTTGTAGTTCTCGGGCTTGGTGTCGATGAAGCGGCTGGCGGCTTGCAGATCGAGAATCTTCTTCTGCTCAGGGTTGGCCGGGTCCAGATCGAGGAAGGCTTTCTTGATTTTCGCCGCCAGAGCCGGGTCGAGGGTGCCGCGCACGGTCCAGTTGTAATCGAAGTAGGTCGGCGTGGTGGCGAAGACCTTGACCTTGTTGGTGTCGACCTTGCCGGCATCGACCAGTTTCTGCCAGACGCTGGCGTTCAGTACACCGGCGTCAACCTTGCCAGCCTGCACCCAGGCCACGGTGGCATCGTGCGCGCCGGAGTAGGCAACGCGACTGAAATAGGCCTCAGGCTTGATGTTGTCGTTCTTCAGCATGAAATAACGCGGCATCAGGCTGCCGGAAGTCGACGACACCGAGCCGAAAGCGAAGGTCTTGCCCTTCAGGTCGGCGAGGCTGTGAACATTCGGGTCAGCGGTGATGAATTTGCTGGTGAACTGCGCATCCTGTTCACGCTGCACCAACGGAATCACCGGCGTCGTTGCGTCGGTTTTCAAGCGTGCCTGCACAAACGTGAAGCCGCCGAGCCAGGCCATGTCGAGGCGGTCGGTCGCCAGTGCTTCAACCACTGCCGGGTAGTCGGCCACCGGCACGAATTGCACCTTCATGCCCAGTTGCTGTTCCAGATAAGCACCCAGCGGTTCGAACTTGCGCAGCAACTCGGTCGGGGCTTCATCGGGAATCGCGCTGACGCGCAAAACGTCAGCGGCTTGCACCATCAAGGTAGAAAAGGACAGGGCCAGGCCGGCGGTCAGTGCCAGGGTGCGTTTGAGCATGGAATTCTCCGTTTCGTAAGCGTCAAAAAGCGATAGGCCGCCGCTGCAGGATCAACGCGGGGCGCAAAGTCAGGGTAGACGAAACGGCGAGGTTATACGCCTTCGAGGCGGCAAAGGCCAGCATTGGAGCTTTACGATGTTTTACGCCCTGTCCCTTGTAGGCGCTGCGGCACGCTGCGATATTTTTGATTTTTAAGGTCAACATCAAAAGATCGCAGCGTGTCGCAGCTCCTGCAGGTTTGATGCATGTCAGGATCCAGGCAGCTTCGCAATCACCTTGATCTCGAAATCAAACCCGTACAGCCACGTCACGCCAACCGCCGTCACCGTCGGATGCGGCGCCTCGCCCCAGAACTCTGTCAGCACAACATTCCAGATCGTCTCGAATTTCGAAGGCGGGTCGACGATGAACACGGTGACATCGACCACATCGTCAAAGCTGCATCCAGCCTCGGTGAGAATCGCATTCAGGTTGTTGAAGGCTTGGCGCACCTGATTCTCCAAGTCCGGTTCGGGCGTGCCGTCCTCGGTGCTGCCGACCTGTCCCGAGACAAACAGAAAACCGTTGGAGCGAATGGCTGGCGAGTAACGGTGGCGTTCGTAAAGCGTGCGGCGTGCGGGTGGGAAAACAACATCGCGCTGAGTCATGGGAGTGTCTCCTTCATTTGAGTTGATGGAGCCACTGTAGGTATTTGCAGTCGACCGATAAACGCGCAAGCTTGGCGTTCACTGTTTGTAAAATCCAAACAATCGAGGGCGCACCTTGGACCGTTTTGACGCAATGCAGGCTTTTGCCCGGGTGGTCGAGGCGGGGAGTTTTACCAAAGCGGCGGAATCCTTGCACATGAGCAAGACCACCGTGACTCAACTGGTTCAGCAGTTGGAGGCACGGTTGCGGGTGAAATTGCTCAATCGCACCACACGCAAAGTCAACGTCACCGCCGATGGCGCGGCGTATTACCAGCGGGTGATCAAGTTGCTCGCCGATCTGGAGGATGCCGAAAGCAGCTTGCCGGGTGCGGCGGCATTGCCTTCGGGTCGGCTGCGCGTGGACGTTCCGAGTCCGTTCGCACGGTTGATTCTGGTGCCGGCCCTGCCTGAGTTTCACGCGCGTTATCCGGACATTCAGATCGACATGGGCGTCAGCGACCGCATCGTCGACATCATTGATGAGAACGTCGACTGCGTGGTGCGCGGGGGCGAACTCATGGATCTGTCGCTGATGGCGCGCAAGGTCGCCGATCTGCAGTTGGGCGTGTTTGCCGCGCCGCAATACCTGGCCCGTGCCGGTACGCCTGCGCACCCACGGGACCTGGAAGACAGCCATCATCGGGTCGTCGCTTTTCTCTGGGCACGCACCGGCAGACCGGTACCGTACGCCTTGCACAACGCCAGCGAAAACCTGCAAATCAAGGGGCGTCACGTGTTGGCAGTCGATGACGGCAACGCTTATCTCGCGGCAGGTCTGGCGGGCATGGGCGTGCTGTGGCTGCCCAAATACATGTCTGCCGCCCACGAGGCGCGCGGTGAACTGGTGCCACTGTTCGAAGACTGGAAACTCGAGCCGATGCCGCTCTACATCGCTTACCCGCCGAACCGGCATGTCAGTCTGAAATTGCGCGTGTTCATCGATTGGGTCGTCGAGTTGATGGCGTAGCAGCATTGTGGTGCAGTTATTGCTAGCTGCTGTGCCAGTGCCGTCAAAATACCAACACAATCAGGCGACTTGAAAGCCCGTAGTGATGAGATGCATGGCTTTCAATTCTAGGAGCTTCACCCGCATGAATATGTACATCGATATCGTCGGTGCGTGCAATCTGAGCTGCTCGTCCTGCCCAATGGGCAACTCGGAAAATCTCAATTTCAAAAAAGCCATGCAGCTCGAGATGTTCAAGCAGATTGTCGATAAGGCCAAGACAGAGGGCGTCAACACGATTTACCTCTATAACTGGACCGAGCCGCTGATACATCCAAAAATTGGCGAGTTTATCGAGGTCATCAATGCTGCCGGCATGGGCAGCGGCATCAGCACCAACCTGAACCTCGCCAAGAATATGGAAAAGGCCTTGATGGCCGAGCCGAGTTACTTCCGTATTTCGCTCTCGGGTTTTTACCAGGAGACCTACGAAAAGGGCCATGTCGGCGGCGATATCGAAGTTGTAAAACAAAACATGATCGCCCTGCAGGAGATCAAGCAGCGCCTGGGTTTGAGGACCCGCGTTGATGTTTACTATCACCGCTACCTGGATAACATCGAAGAAGAATCACTGATGCGCGAGTTCAGTGAGCGTCTTGGCTTCATGTTCACCACCGGCTATTCGGTGATGATGCCGCTGGAGAAGACGCTGGCCATTGTCGAGCGTGACCCGTCTGTCACGGCTACGGACATCGACACCCTGAAACGCCTCGCACTGCCGCCGTACGATGATCTCGTCAACGTCATCCAGAACTTTCCCAAGATGGCGTGCACGCTCAAGGATGACTGGCTGGTCATCGACTGCAATGGCAACACGGTGCTGTGCTGCACGATCTTCAATCAGACCGAGTATCAGGTCGGCAAGTACCTCGACATGCCGCTTGCAGAACTGACGCGGCGCAAATCGACGCAGAAAAACTGTGTCGACATGTGCGACCGCTGCGCCAATAAAGGCCTGCATATCTACTCGATGCATCCCAATCAGGGAGTGCTGGAGCGGCACGCGGTGAATCGCATCCTCGATTTCGAGCAGCGTGCCAGCCAGGGTCTGCCGGTGGAAAGCGAGCAACTGGGGCGTGCCGGCGAAGTCAGCGCAGAAAACTTTGATGAAGCCCAATACCTTCGATTGAATGACGATGTCAGGATCGCGGTCGCCCAGGGAGGCTTCTCCAGCGCCTATCAGCACTACGTGCTCTGTGGTCGGCTCGAGGGACGTTTAGGCGCCGGGGTTTTCTCGGCCGTTTGAGTCAGAGATGGATTGGCGGACAACCACCCAGTGAAACTGTTCGCCATTCACCAGCGTGATTGACTCTTTCACCGATCAAGCCAACTATCGGCGCACAACAACATGACCGATGGACCCGAACTTGATCGAACGACGCCAATTCAGCGGAGGCATGAAGGGGAAAAACCTCCGCTATCTGAATGAGCAAGGCGCGGATGACCCGCGCATGACCCGCACCGGTTTTTTGCTGCTCGAACATTTTTCGCTACCGGCGTTTACCCAAGCGCTGGATACGGTTGTCACCACCAATCTGCTGCGCCCGGGGCTGTTTTCGTCTCGCACGTTTGGCCTCGGCGACGGCGAAGTCATCAGTGATCTGGGCCTGGTGATCCGTCCCGATGCACGTCTGGATTCGGCCGCGCTTCAGCAGCTGGATCTGCTGGTGGTGTGCGGTGGTTATCGCACCGAACTGCGCGCGAGTGATGAATTTATCGGCTTGCTCAGATCAGCAGCGGAGCGAGGCATCTCGCTTGCCGGGTTATGGAATGGCTCGTGGTTTCTCGGCCGCGCCGGGCTGCTCGATGGCTACCGTTGCGCGATCCACCCGGAGCACCGCCCGGCGCTGACCGAAATCGCCAAGTCCACCCACGTCAGCAGTGAGCCCTACGTCATTGATCGCGACCGCCTGACGGCGTCGAGTCCGTCCGGTGCTTTTCACATGGCGCTGGACTGGATCAAAAGCCTGCACGACAAGGCGTTGGTCGAAGGTATCGAAGACATCCTCGCCTTCGAGGAATCGCGCTACCGGCGGATCAAACCGGATGAAAATCTCTGCGTCAGTGCGCCGTTGCGAGAGGTGGTGAAACTGATGGATGCCAATCTGGAAGAGCCGCTGGAACTGGAGCAACTGGCGGTGTACGCCGGCCGATCCCGTCGCCAGTTGGAGCGCTTGTTCAAGGAGCAACTGGGCACCACGCCGCAGCGTTATTACCTCGAACTGCGCATCACCGAAGCACGGCGCTTGCTGCAACACACGGAGCTGTCACAAGTGGAAGTGCTGGTCGCGTGCGGCTTCGTTTCCCCAAGCCATTTCAGCAAATGCTACAGCTCATATTTCGGCTACAGACCTTCCAAAGAAAAACGGCTGGTCAAATAACCCAAGCCGCCATCCACCTGAATTCACCTCGAAATCCCACGTCGGCGTACCTCCCCCAAACACCCCGGTCAGTCCCCTCTCCCTCTGGGAGAGGGCTAGGGTGAGGGAATTGGTTGCAGTGGTCCCCAATTGTTTCCTCACCTGAGTTCACCTCGATATCCCACGTCGGCGTACCTCTCCCAAACACCACGGTCAGTCCCCTCTACCTCTGGGAGAGGGCTAGGGTGAGGGGCTTTTAAACACCATCACCCACACACGTTTAACTTACACGCACTGTTACGCCATAACGGCTACAACACCTTGCGCCGTTGCCTACGCGTACGCCAGAATCCGCCGGCTTACGCGCCTTGAGGCGGGCTGTATCGTTTCCCAGTCACTGCAAAACAGTGATCGGGTTTGGTAGCCCGTTTTCTAAGCGTTATGCGCCGCTATATGCAGTCTCTTTTCGGGGCTCGGTTTTTTATGGTGGCCATGCGTGGGGCTCCTTCGGGAGCGCCGGGGTTTACTCGCTTAGACCGGTCTACCAACCTGCGCAATGGTCACCACCTCGTTTGGTAGCGTGAGTGATGGCTCCTTATTTTTTTGCTAAGCGAGTGTCATCCATGTTCAAAATTACGCCGAACCCGCCAGAAACCGATCCAATCCCCTACGACGCCGCACTCGAACCTCAAAACATCAAAGAGGCCACCGACCGCGCGATCAACTTCTACCTCAATCCCTCCGCGCTGAAGACCTCAGTACCCACCCGCAAGACCGGCAAGATCTACCTCATCGACCCCACAGTGGATAACGAAACCCTGCTCGTCGAAGCCACTGAAACCTTGTCCTGCGCCAGTGACATGGCCCGAGATCTCGCCGATGTGATCGACTCTTCACAACGCAAAAAAATGCTGATCCTGCAACAGGTGATCATGCTCAGCGAACTGGTGGTCGGTCGAGTCCTGGATAACCAGCGCTTGCCGCACTAGTCGCGATGCAGATGGGTGAGGGCGCTCGCGCCCTCATTTGCACGGAAGCGTCCGCGATCGCGGCGCTTCACGCCTTCTATCAAAGAACCTGAAGCGGTTCTTGTCTGGAGTTTCAGCTGATGTCTCAGCCACCCGAACCACCGGTCACAGACCTGGTGTCCCCGTACGCATCGCCCAATTCAAGAAAGCTCCACGAAGCGGCAGCGCGAGCGCTTGACCATTACCTGTTGCCTGCCGCGATCATGGCCACACCCTATACGCCCAACGCTCTGTTCATGGCCAACCCGCAAGCCGACACCGAGGCGTTGCTGACCAATGCTTGCGGGTCGTTGGCGTCCGCGTCAGTCATGCTCGGTAATTTTGCCGGAATGCTGGAGGGCGCAAATCGTCATACGCTGCTGGGCATTGCGCAAGTGGTCATGTTGGGAGAATTGGCGGTGAACAAAGCGTTGGATCTGGTTGTGCCAACCGAGTAGTCGTTCACGTTACTGATCAAGCAGTCAGCCATTGCGGCTGACTGCTTTTTTGTTTCTACAGGTGATCCGCATCAATCACAGCCTTGGCAAACGCCTGCGGATCTTCCTGCGGCAAGTTGTGGCCAATCCCGCCATTGATCAAGCGGAACTGATACTTGCCGGTAAAACGCTTGGCGTAATCCTCTGGCGCCGGGTGCGGTGCACCGTTGGCGTCGCCTTCAAGGGTAATGGTCGGCACGCTGATCGATGGCGCGGTAGCGAGTTTCTGTTCCAGCGCTGCGTACTTCGCTTCGCCCTGTACCAGGCCCAGACGCCAGCGATAGTTGAACACGGTGATGTCGACGTGATCGGGGTTCTCCAGTGCCTTGGCGCTGCGATCGAACGTGGCGTCGTCGAATTTCCATTGCGGTGAAGCGGTCTGCCAGATCAATTTGGCGAAGTCGTGGGTGTTCTTCTCATAGCCGGCGCGACCACGGTCAGTCGCAAAGTAGAACTGATACCACCACTGCAACTCAGCCTTGGGCGGCAGCGGGTTTTGCCCGGCGGCCTGATTGCCGATCAGATAACCGCTGACTGAAACCAAAGCCTTCACACGTTCCGGCCACAACGCCGAAACGATGTCCGCCGAACGCGCGCCCCAGTCATAACCGCCAAGCACCGCTTGCTTGATCTTCAGCGCGTCCATGAAGTCGATGACGTCACTGGCCAACGCTGCCGGTTGACCGTTGCGCAGGGTGTCTTTGGAGAGGAACTGCGTGTCGCCATAACCGCGCGCATACGGCATCAACACCCGATAACCCTTGGCCGCCAGTAACGGCGCGACTTCGTCGTAGCTGTGAATGTCGTAGGGCCAGCCGTGCAGCAGGATCACCACCGGACCATTGGCAGGGCCGGTTTCGGCGTAGGCGACGTCGAGCACGCCGGCCTTCACATGTTTCAACGGGCCGAAAGGCGAGGGCGCGGAATAGCTGGCGGCCGCAGGCTCAGAGGTTTGCGCATGAGCGCTGCCAAAAGCGCCGAACAACGACAAAGCCAGAATCGACAAACCGAACGCGGTTTTGCGGGTGTGCAGTGCCATCTTCATGGTGACGTCTCCTTTGCGAGCCTTTGGCCAAGGGTTCTGAATGAACACCTGAAACCTTGAGTGCATTTGAGCGCGGAGACGTATCTGGCCTGTGTCGAAGAACGGCTTTGTTGCAAGTCGATGTGTCGCGGTGGGGTTCGTACACAGTGTGATACACGGCGCCTAAACCGACTCAGCATGGGCCTGATTCAGGCCAAAATAATAAGTCGCTGTTTTAAAACAAAAAATATTTCACTTCGCGCTTCCCAAAGCCAAAAAACCTTGGTAAATTGCGCCCCGTTCTCACAGCGAACCTAACGAAGTAGCTGGACAGAGCAGTAGGGGCGTCGCCAAGCGGTAAGGCAGCAGGTTTTGATCCTGCCATGCGTTGGTTCGAATCCAGCCGCCCCTGCCATATTCGAAAAAACGCCAACTTCGCAAGAAGTTGGCGTTTTTTTATGCCTGCGATTTGGCCAGGTGGAGCAGGGCAGGCGTGCGCGGCGCCGAAGCACCGCGCACGCCGTCCACTCAGTGTGGTGCGCGCGGGATGGTTTTCATCAGGTCTTCGGGGCTGATGTGGCCGACCACGCTGCCCGGTTGCGGCAGGTTGAGGATGTGGCCTTTCATCTTGCCGATGATGTGCATCTCGCACGGCTTGCAATCGAACTTCAGCGTCAGCACTTCATCGCCATGGATCAACTGCATCGGCGCGACTTTGGTGCGCACGCCGGTCACGCCTTTCGCCTGTTTAGGGCACAGGTTGAAGGAGAAACGCAGGCAGTGCTTGGTGATCATCACCGGCACTTCGCCTGGCTCTTCGTGCGCTTCATACGCCGCGTCGATCAGCTTCACACCGTGACGGTGGTAGAAGTCGCGCGCCTTCTGGTTGTAGACGTTGGCGAGGAAGGTCAGGTGCGAATCCGGGTACACCGGCGGCGGGCTGGTTTCGGCTTTACGGCCGCCACGCGGGTGCGCGGCGACACGGGCGGCGGTCAGGGCTTCGATCACTTCACGGCGCAGGGACTTGAGCTGCGAGTTCGGGATGAAGAACGCCTGTGGCGCATCCAGTTTGATGTCGGTGGCATGGTACTGAGTGGTGCCGAGCTGGCCGAGCAGATCGCGCAGCTGTTCCAGCGCTTGCTCAGGCTTGTTGGCCACACCGAACGGGCCGGCGAGGGTCACGCTGGCGCTGATGCCTTCTTCACTGGTGGCGGTCACTTCCAGCTGTTCTTCGCGCAGACGAGCGACCCAGCTCAAAGCCACGCGACGCTCGGAAGAGGTCTTTTGCAGCGCCTGCTGCCAGTTGTGATCGAGGTTACGATTCAACGGGTGGTTCGGGCGCAGCTTGTACAGGCCTTCGGGCATTTCGTTCGGCTCGACGCGATAGCGGTAGCGCTTCTCGCCGTCTTCTTCGAACTCGCCTTTGGCTTCGGCGATGTTGGCGCGGAAACCGACCACTTCGCGTTTGACCAGCACGTTCAAACCGTCGCCGTTGGACAGCGGCTCGTACGTGACGACCTGCATGTCACGCTTGGCGACTTTTTCGACGATACCCACCGGCAGACCGGTGAAGGTCGGCGAGTCGAAGGCGCCAATGTCGATCTTGCGATCAGTGACGAAGTAATCAGTGCTGCCACGGTGGAAAGTCTTTTCCGGATCAGGCAGGAAGAAGTGCGCAGTGCGGCCGCCGGAGGCGCGGGCCAGATCCGGGCGGTCTTCGAGTACGTCGTCGAGACGCTGACGGTAATAGGCGGTGATGTTCTTCACATAGCCCATGTCCTTGTAGCGACCTTCGATCTTGAACGAACGCACACCCGCTTCAACCAGCGCGCGGATGTTGGCGCTCTGGTTGTTGTCTTTCATCGACAGCAGGTGTTTTTCGTAGGCGATCACGCCACCCTTTTCATCTTTGAGGGTGTACGGCAAGCGGCAAGCCTGCGAGCAGTCGCCACGGTTGGCGCTGCGGCCGGTCTGCGCGTGGGAAATGTTGCACTGGCCGGAGAAAGCCACGCACAACGCGCCATGGATAAAGAATTCGATGGCGGCGTCGGTTTCGTCGGCGATCGCGCGGATTTCTTGCAGGTTCAGCTCGCGGGCCAGAACAAGCTGCGAGAAGCCGGCCTGATCGAGGAACTTCGCTCGCTCAAGGGTGCGGATGTCGGTCTGGGTCGAGGCGTGCAGCTCGATCGGCGGAATGTCCAGCTCCATCACGCCCAGATCCTGAACGATCAGCGCGTCGACACCGGCGTCGTACAACTGATGGATCAGCTTGCGCGCCGGCTCCAGTTCGTTGTCGTGGAGGATGGTGTTGATAGTGGTGAAGATGCGCGCGTGATACTTGCGGGCGAACTCCACCAGTTCGGCGATTTCGCCGACTTCGTTGCAGGCGTTGTGGCGCGCGCCGAAGCTCGGGCCGCCGATGTACACGGCATCAGCGCCGTGCAGGATCGCCTCACGGGCGATAGCGACATCGCGGGCAGGGCTGAGCAATTCCAGATGATGCTTGGGCAAGGACATAGTTTTTTTAGTCAGGCTGTCACGGTTAGGCGCGCATTCTACCCGTGAAACGATGTGTCGGCACCTATGTGCCGATGGTCTGCAAATCGCGCGCTGCACGTTTCGCGGGTTCGCGCAACTGTCAGACCTGTCAGTTGTTGTGCAGAAGGAAGTTCGAAATAGTAATGAAATCGCTCGCCGAACATTCATTACGAAAAGGACATGTTGCTATGAACGATAAAGACTATTTTCGTTATTTAGGCATCAACAAAAATAATTTGAACAGAAGCGCCAGCGCACCGGAAATTTACTACAAAGCAGTGATTGACCCCGTCCATCCGCACCTTGGCGGGCCGGTATTCCAGGCAACCGAAGAAGGCAGAGCTTTGTACTTCGGTTCCGCCGAGACCTTTAGCCTGATCGCACACCATCGAGATGATGCAAACAACATTTTCGAAATAATGTCGTTCGTTATCAATAACGAGCTACCCGATGGAGAACACGACATAGGGGGGCAGGGTAGTAGTGTGCAAGGGCTCATCACGATGACCCCGAATATCATCTATGCCAAGGCGGGAAAAATTAAGTTTCAGAGAAATGACGCGGACAGTTCGATAACCGCCAGTTTCCACTTCGACTTTGAGTTTGAGGACCACGGCCAAGTAAAAAAATACAGTGTGAAGGAAGGAAAGTTATCGCTTGTCGCAACAGGGCCACTTGAAGTCCGGAAGCAATCCTGAAAAAGACCCGAGCCAGCCTTTAGAGGCTTGGCTCGGGTCTATGAATCGACGGCTGATGACTTGAAAGGCGTGGAACTCAGGCCTTGGCCGCCATCGCAGTAACTTCCACACGCATGCCTTCAACCGCCAGCGACGCCACACCCACCGCTGCGCGCACCGGCCAAGGCTTGGCGAAGTAGCGCTTGTAAACCTCGTTGAATGCCGCGCGATCGGCCATGTCGGTCAGGTAGATGGTCAGGTGCATCACCCGGTCCATCGAGCTGCCGGCGCGTTCCAGCGCAACCTTCAGCGCTTGCAGTGTGCATTCGCTTTGCAGGGTGATGTCGCCCAGTTCCAGACTGCCGTCGGTACGGGTCGGGATCTGCGTGGACATCATGATCCCGTTGAACGTGGTGACGTCCGACGAAATCGAGTCTGCGTCCGGATCGGGGGTAAAGGTGATGTCTTGGTTAGCCATGCGGATCCCTTGTTTGAGCGAGTAAATCGCGCCAGTTTACAGATTCAGGGCTAACGGACAAATGATCAGCCGCCACCGCAGTGAAAGCGTAGAGGGCGATCAAACCGGCTGTGTCGCCGCTTCTGCCGCTATGGCTGCAGCGACGCTGGGTCGGGCGGCGACGCGACGCGAGTGGGCGGCCAGCGCCGGCCAGTCCTGCAGGTCGATATTGAAGCTTGGCAGCCACGTCAGCACGGTAAACAGGTAGGCATCGGCGACTCCGAATGTGCTCAGTAAATAGTCCTGATCCACCAGCCTGCGGTTCAGGTAGTCGAGGCGTTTGAACAGTTTTTGCGTAAAAATCGTTTTGGTCGCTTGTGGCATTTGCGCATCGAACAGCGGTGCACAGCCACCGTGAATTTCCGTGCTGATGAAGTTCAGGTCCTCTTGCAAGCGCGTCCGCTGCCAACTGCCGAGTGTCGGCGCCAGTGCGCTTTCGGCGACCTGATCGGCGAGGAACTGCAGGATCGCCGGGCCTTCTGTCAGCACTTCGCCGTTATCCAGGAGCAACGCAGCGACGTAGCCCTTGGGGTTGATGTCGCGAAAGTCTTGTCCGTCGGCCGTGCGCTTGCTCTGATTGTTGACGCGAATCAGCTCGAAGGGCAGGCCCGATTCGCGCAACACAATGTGCGGCGCCAGCGAGCAGGTCATCGGGGCGAAATACAGTTTCATGGCACTTCCAGTGGGTGGGGAAGTGTCAGCATCCCTTGCAGGGACAGGTCTTCGCAAAGGTCATTTGCGGTGTTAGCGTATGACAAAATCTCATGAGTACCGAGCTCGCCATGGTCGCCAGACTCCCCTCGCTCAATGGCCTGAAAGCGTTTGAGTGCGCCGCTCGGCATATGAGCTTCACCAAAGCTGCAGAAGAACTGAACGTCACGCAAACCGCCATCAGCCATCAGATCCGCCGTCTCGAAGAGGAGTTGGGCGTGAATTTGTTTCTGCGGCTCAAGGATGGGCTGGCCCTGACTGAAGACGGCCAGGCGTACTTGCCTGGCATTCGTACAGCGTTCCAGGAGTTGCGCTATTCGACGCAGACGTTATTGGAGTCGCGCCACAACAGCGTGTTGACCATCAATACCTTGGTGTCGGTCGCTTCCAAATGGTTGTTGCCGCGATTGCCGTCATTTCAGCAGGCGTTTCCCGCCATCGATGTGCGCATCAGCGCATCCACCGAGCTGATCGATTTTCGTCGGGGCGGCATCGATGCCGCGATTCGTTACGGGCGTGGCGACTGGAAAGGCTTGCGCGCCGACTTCCTGATGTCCGATGAGATTTTTCCGGTGTGCAGTCCGGCGTTGCTCGACGCGTCGAAAAGCCTGAGCGCACCGGCCGATTTGCTCGAGCACACGTTGTTGCAAGTCAGTGGCATGACCGCCGGCGACTGGAACAACTGGCTGAGCGCCGCCGGTGAGTGTGCGCAACTCGCCGAGCGCCCGCGCCTGACCTTCGATCTGGCAATGATGGCCGTGCAAGCGGCGGTGGACGGGCAGGGTGTGTGCATCGGGCGTTCGACGTATGTCGACGACGACCTGCGCGCGGGCCGGCTGGTCGCCCCGTTTAATCTACGGTTGAAGGATGACTTGGGTTTCTATTTGGTAACACCCCATGAAACCGCCGATACCCGCAAGATTGCGGCGTTCAGGACTTGGCTGTTGGCGCAACGCCCCGGCGACGAGGCCTTTGTATAAGCGTGTATCAATCCCGTGCAAGGACACACGTAAACAACAAATTGAGGATTTGCGACACATCCTTTCTACATGCCGCGCCCACAGTAGAGGTCACCCAACACGACCTTTGAGAGGCACGCCATGCACCGTCCACTGTTTCTGACCACCGCAGTAATCTTCGCTTCGATGATCGGCTTCGCACACGCAGCCGACGCGCAACCCAAGAGCTGGCAGCAAGGGCTGAGCCGCACCGATCTGGTTCGCCAAGATCTCGGCGCGGCCGAGCGCGAAGTGATTCAGGCACGGGTTGATTTCGAACCGGGCGTGACCTCGCCCCGGCATGCCCATCCGGGCGTGGAAGTCGCTTATGTGATCAGCGGCACGTTCGAGTATGAACTGGAGGGCAGGGCGCCGGTCACGTTGAAGGCCGGTGATTCGCTGTTCATTCCGGAAGGCGTGGCGCATATCGCGCGCAATGTCGGTCAGGACAAAGGTTCCGAACTGGCGACTTACATCGTCAAGAAAGGTGAGCCGGTGCTGATTCTCAAACCATAAGGCACAGGTCGGGCCCTGCCGCGCTGGCAGGGCTGACGACTGATGCGGAATTTAATGCAGGGTGACCACCCGGCGGCTCTCGCCAATGCGGATTCTGTCGAGTGCGCGGTTCAAGGCATCAAGCGCATCGAGCAGCGCCTTGGCCTCGGCTTCACGTCCATCCCCCCACAGACGTTCGGCCATTTTGTTCAAGGCCTGAATAGAGCGCTCGATATCAGCTGCGGTGGCGGCCTCTTTATTGACCGGCAGTTTTTTCGGCATTCAGGGCTCCTCTGGTGACGGTTAACGGTTCAGGCCAGTTAACCCGTCCGGTGACTTTTTCGACGCCTATTGCAGCACATCTGCAAACGCTTTACTGCGACGGATGCGCGCCTCCATGACGCACGAATGATCAGTGACCGCTCGCACCTGGTCTAGAGTGGATCGATACAACGACTGAACGAGATCAGGACGATGTTTGGCAAGTATCCCGAGCAGAAGCAGAGCCGACAGGTGATGGGCGCGCTGGGGGCCGCATTCGCGACCTTGGGTGTATTTCTGCTCTTCATCGATGGTACCGGCGGCGTGCTTTTCACGGTGCTGGGCGGCGGTCTGGTGCTGTTGACTCTCTTCGCCAAGCAAAAAACCTATACCAAGGTCATGCGCGTACTGGGCTGGTTCGATGGACTGTCGTGAGTGACGGATCACTGGTTGAGTCAAGGATCGACTCGAGTCGGCGGGTTCGCTCAATCAATCGCCACAGAATCGATGGAGTGTTTGGCCTGGGCGATGCTGAGTTCACTCGGCAAGTTCGCGCCATTCTTGGCCGCAAGAATCTCGGCCATCACACTGACGGCGATTTCCGCAGGCGTCTTGCTGCCGATGTAGATGCCGATCGGTCCGTGCAGACGCTGAAGTGACGCCTCGGTTTCACCGAAATGCTCGATCAGGCGTTCACGGCGCAGTTGGCTGTTGCGCCGCGAGCCGATGGCGCCGATGTAAAACGCCGGGCTGTGGAGGGCTTCGAGCAGGGCCAGGTCGTCGAGTTTGGGGTCATGGCTCAAGGCGACGATGCAGGTGCGCAGATCGACCGCGAAGTCGCGCACCACGTCATCCGGCATGCCAACGATGCGCTCCACGCCATCAACCGCCCAGGTTTCGATGTACTCGGGACGCGGATCGCACACCGCCACTTTGAAACCGTTGAACAAGGCCATGGTGGCCAGATATTCGGCCAGCGCGCCGGCACCGATCATCAGCATCCGATAGCCCGGCCCCAAGGTGTTGAGCATCTGCGCGCCGTCGAAGCTGAATTGTTCCGGCGTCGCAGTCGGTTCGAGCGTGACCTGACCGGACTTCAGCGCCAGGCGACGGCGAACCAGTTGCCCGGCGTCCAGTTGCATCAGCAACGCGTCGAGCGACTGCCACGCCGGGTTGAACTCAAGGATCAGTTCCAGCGTGCCACCGCACGGCAAGCCAAAGCGATGCGCTTCATCGGCGCTGACGCCATAGCGCACCCCTTGCGGCGCGCTGTCGCTAAAAGCGCTGCCGCCATGGGCCGTGGTATAGCGATGGATCAGATCGTCCTCGATGCAGCCGCCGGACACACTGCCCACCACGCGACCATCGTCACGCAAAGCCATCATCGAACCGGTCGGACGTGGTGAAGAACCCCAAGTGCGCGCCACCGTGGCGAGCAATACACGCTCGCCAACGGCAAGCCAGTCCCGCGCCGTGCGCAGGACCAGCAAGTCGATGCTCTCCATCAGATTCTCCTTTAACGCATCTGCAGGATGATCGGGCTGCTGCTGGCCGGATCGGTGTGTTCACGCAACTTGCCCACCGTCTGCGCATCGACAGCGCTGGCCTGATTGCCCCAGGTGCTGCGCATGAACGTCAGCACTTCAGCGATCTGCTGATCTGACAACTGCTCGCGGAAGGCCGGCATGCGATAAGCGTCCGGTACGCCAGCCGCGACGACACGCTGCGAACCATTCAGGGTGATGTTGATCGCCGAAGCGCTCTCCTTGGCCAGTGCCGAGGTGGCGCCCGCCAGCGGCGGCATCCATTCAGGTTGCCCCTTGCCATCCAGGCCATGGCACGAAGCGCAGCGCGCCACGTAGGTATGCGCACCGGGCGAGTCCAGGCGTTGCGCTGCCGAAACCGCTTGATACTGCCACGGCGCGCCGTCCCGTTCGCGATCCCCGGGAAGCGACTTCAGGTAGTGGGCAATCGCGCTCAGATCATCATCGCTCATGAACTGCGTGGAGTTGTTGAACGCCTCGGTCATCGAGCCGTAGACCACTGCGTGTTTGTTGCGACCGGTCTTGAGGAACTGCGCGATCTCCACTTCGCTCCAGCGACCCAGTCCGGTGTTGTGATCATCGCGCAGGCTCGGCGCGTACCAGCCATCAAGCAAGGCACCAGCGAGGTACGGTTTACCGGCCTCATCCAATGCCTTCTCGTTGAACGCCAGGCCGCGCGGCGTGTGGCAACTGCCGCAATGCCCGGCGCCCTGAACGAGGTAAGCGCCACGGTTCCACTGTTCATCCTGCGAAGGTTTGGCCACGTACGGTTCGGCGTCGACAAACACACCGTTCCACAGTGCAATCGGCCAGCGCAGGTTCAGCGGAAACGGAATCGCACTCGGGATATTCGCCTGTTTGACCGGCGCCACGCCTTTCATGAAAAACGCATACAGCGCACGCACATCATCGTCATTGAGTTTGGCGTAGGACGGGTAGGGCATCGCCGGATACAGACGGCGACTGTCGGGCGCCACGCCGTGGCGCACCGCTCGGTCAAAATCCGCCAGGCTGTAGTGGCCGATGCCGGTTTCCGTGTCCGGGGTGATATTGGTCGCGTGGATTGAGCCCAGCGGTGTGGCCATTTCCAGGCCGCCGGCGAAGGGCGCGCCGCCCGGCACGCTGTGACAGGCCACGCAATCGCTGAGCCGGGCGACGTATTCGCCACGGGCGACCAGTGCCGGGTCGATGTCGGCCACGGCGATCTGATGGGTTTCCAGGCGCGAGACGGGCTCGCGGGTGACATACCAGGCCAGCAGGCCTGCCGCGACCAGGCACGGCACTGCCAGCCAGCCAGCGGTTCTTGCGAATCGGCGGTTATTCATGGACGCTCCGGCGCGGATCAAGTGAAGGTGTGTCGGCTCATGGGCAGGCTGCGCACCCGCTGACCGGTTAGGGTCGCCACCGCGTTAGCGACGGCGGGCGCGACCGCAGGCAACGGCGGTTCACCGATGACGCCCATTTTTTCTCCACTCTCGACCACACGCACGTGGACCCGGGCCATCCGCGCAGGCGGCAGGATCGGGTACAAGTCGTAATTGCGCGCCCGGGGTTTGCCATCAATCCACACGGCTTCTTCCACCAGGGTTTGCGACAGTCCCAACGCCACAGCGCCATTGACCTGAGCCTCGACAATCGCCGGGTTGACGATGCTGCCCGGGTCAATCGCCTGCCAGATGTCGTGCACCTTGACCTGGCCATTCTCGATGGACACCTCGGCGATCACCGCCGTCTCTGTACCGAACGGCGAAGCCATGGCCACGCCGCGCGCACGTTTGCTGCCATCCTGGGCGGTAAACGGCCCGCGCTTCCAGCCGCCCGACAGTTCACCCACCGCTTGCAGCAGCGTGGTCAAACGCTTGTTGTCACGCAGCAAATGCAGGCGCAAGTCGAATGGGTCTTTGCCGCCCTTGTCGGCCAGTTCATCGAGGAACGATTCATAGAAGAAGTCGTTCAGCGAATTGCCCACCGAACGCCAGTAACCGAGCATCGCCGGGCCTTTGACGTAGATCTGCGCGATGCGCTTGTTGGGGATCGCGTAGGACTTGCCCGACAAGCCTTCAAGCGCTGTGGGGTCGAGTTTTTCACCCTGCTTGCCGGCGAGGGCTTCGGTCGGGCCTTCGGTGGCACTGATCGCTTCGATTGCCAGCGGCCAGCCGTCGCTGTCCAGCGCCGCACGGAAATTCACTGCGGCAACCGGGCGCAGCACGTCACGCAGGAACTCTTCTTCGCGGCTCCAGATCAGTTTGACCGGACGGCCAACGGCCTTGGACAGCGCAATCGCCTGCGGATAGGGACTGGCCGAGTCGTAGAGGAAATGCCGACCGAAGAACCCGCCCAGCAGTGGCGAATGCAACGTAATGCGCGACGGATCCAGCCCGGTGCGTTTGGCGATGTCGGCGCGGAACATGTCCGGCGCCTGATTCGGCAGCCAGACTTCCAGCGAACCGTCCGGGTTGAATCGGGCCAGTGCCGAAGGCGGTTCCAACTGGCCGTGGTTCAGGTATTGGTTGTGGTAAGTGGCGTCGATCCGGGTCTTGGTTTCCTTGATAATCGCAGCCACGTCGCCTTGGTTTTCATCATCTTTGGCCGGGCCTTTATCTTCCGCGAGGCGCTTGAACCAGGCATCGCTGGAAAAGTCGGCGGGCATCGGCCGCACTTTGCTCTCGGCCGTTGGTTCTTGCCAGTCGACCTGGATCGCCTCGACCGCACGTTTGGCGTGCCACCAGCGCTCGGCAACGACCGCCACGGCGCCCGGCAGACGATGCACGGAATGCACGCCTTTCATTGCCTTGACCTGCTCTTCGTTGCGCAGGTTGCCGACCGTCATGCCCAGGCGCGGGGCATGTTGAACGGCAGCATGGAGCATGTCGTCGACTTTCAGATCGATACTGTACAGCGCCTTGCCCGTGGATTTGTCATAGGCATCGAGGCGCTTCACCGGTTTGCCGATCCAGCGGAACTGGCTCGGATCACGCAGCTTCACGGAATCCGGATCGGGAACCGGCAGATCCATCGCGCGTTCGGCCAGTTCACCGTAAGCCAGCGAGCGGCCCGACTTGGCGTGCACGACTTTGCCAGGCTCGGTGGTCAATTCACTCACTGGCACGCCAAGTTGCTGCGCGCCTGCCTGCAATAACATGGCACGGGCGAGGGCGCCGAGGCGGCGCATGACCGGGTAACTCATGCGCACCGACATGCTGCCGCCGGTGATGCGCATGCCGTTTTCCAACACCACATAGGCTTCGCCGGGCGGTGCGGCTTCGACCAGGAAGGTCGCCGGATCGGCATCCAGTTCTTCACCGACAATCTGCGCCATCGCCGTGAACGTACCTTGTCCGCCCTCCATGAACGGGCAGAGCAGACGCACGCGATTGTCTGGACGGATTTCGAGAAACGCCGGCACCTGCGTGCCGCGCTCGGCCGTTGCCGCTGCAACGGCAGCTTGCACGCGTGTCGCACCCAGCGGCAGGCCGAAGCCGAGAACCAGAGCGCCGACGGCGGTGCCGGTCAGAAAACGTCGGCGCGAAACATTGATCGGTTCGTGCAGATCCAGTGCTGCGGCTTGCAGTGACGGGTCGATTCGAACGTTCATCACGCCTCTCCCTTGCCGGCCAGTTCATGCACGGCGGCATGAATCGCGTTGTAAGTGCCGCAGCGGCAGAGATTGACCATCGCCGCTTCGATCTGCGCATCACTTGGTTTGGGGTTTTGTTTGAGCAGCGCGGTGGCGGCCATCACTTGCCCGGACTGGCAGTAGCCGCACTGGGCGACCTGCAGATCGACCCAGGTCGAGACCACCCGTTTGCCCACGTCATCGCTTTCGATGGCCTCAATGGTGGTGACCTCCCGGCCGACCACACCCGCCACCGGCGTGACGCACGAGCGCACGACGTTGCCGTCCACCAGCACCGAACAGGCGCCGCATTGCGCCAATCCGCAGCCGTATTTGGTGCCGGTCATGCCCAGATCATCGCGGATCACCCACAGCAAGGGCGTATCGGCGTCGGCATCGACCTGATAGGTCTTCTGGTTGATTCGTAGTTCCATGATTCACCCGCTGATCATCGGTTGACGTGCATTGTTATGAGCGGTGACATGCAGCGAGGCACATCACCTTTTTTCGTTCAATTCGCTACTGTGCCGAGTGCTTCTGCTTCAAATGGCTGCCCGCGCAAAAGGGCAATGTCACGACTCGGCGCGGTGCCGAACAGGCGGCCATATTCGCGGCTGAACTGCGAAGGACTTTCATAGCCGACCGCAAACGCCGCCCGCGAAACGTCGAGACGCTCGACCAGCATCAGCCGCCGCGCTTCGTTGAGCCGCAGCCATTTCTGGTACTGCAGCGGACTCATGCCGGTGAGTTGGCGGAAATGATGGTGAAAGGTCGGCGCGCTCATCTGCACCCGTGCGGCCAGATCGTCGATGCGCAGGGCATCTGCGTAGTTGAGCTTGAGCCAGTCAATCGCTTTGGCGATGCGATAACCCTGACCATCGACGGCTGTGATCTGCCGCAGCCGTGCGCCTTGGTCGGTGTGCAGCAGCCGATAGTGGATTTCGCGCAGAATCAGCGGCGCCAGCACCGGGATCGCCTCGGGCTCATCGAGCAATGCCAGCAGGCGGTCAATTGCGCCCTCCAGCGCGGACGACAGGCTGCCAATCGCGGCGCCCGTGCCCGTTGCTGGCTGCCGCTTGGCCGGCAAGCCGCTCTTGGTGATGACCTCGGCGAGCATGCTGACATCCAGTTTCAGCACCAGGCCGACACAGGGCTGTGCGGGACTGGCGAGCATCACTTCGGAGTTGGCGGGCAGGTCAAGCGAGGTCACCAGAAACCGTGACGGGTCATAGCTGTAGCCTTCACCGCCGACCCACAAACGCTTTTCGCCACGACCGACGAGAATCAGGCTGGGTTCGATCATGCACACAACGGGGGCCGCCGGTTGGTCGCGACGAAACAGCGACAGCCCGGGTATGGCCGTGGCGAAGTCACCCGGCGCGCTCACGCGCGGGTCGATGTGCAATGCCAAAGGCGATTCCTGGGGCAGAGGGGTAGGGGTCATGTCGGGTCACTCCTGTTGACCGAACTCTAATCCGCGCGCGAGACGTTTCCTATCCATCACCCTGCATCGCCAGAGGATCAGGCAAGCATTCAAGAGGAATGCGCTAGGGAAGGGCCGGATTGACCGGGAGAATGTGTCTATCTGTTACAGGGGCAGTGCCTGGATGGGCAACAAACTGCTTGCCCCTGCGCATCACACCCACACGTTTTTTCGCATCACAGGTAATTCCGATGACCTTTCCTTCTACAGATCCTTCTAAAAGAACAGGCGGCTGGAGCGCTGTGCTGGCCATGTCGTTGGCCGCATTCGCCTTGGTCGCTTCAGAATTCATGCCGGTCAGCCTACTGACGCCGATTGCGGCAGACCTGCACATCACCGAAGGCCAGGCCGGGCAGGGCATTTCCGTGTCCGGTGCCTTTGCCTTGATCACCAGCCTGTTGATCGCCTCGGTCGCCGCGCGCGTCGAACGCAAGAAATTGCTGCTGGGCCTGACCTTGCTGATGATCGTCTCCGGTACGATCGTCGCGGTCGCGCCGGGTTACCCTTCATTCATGTTTGGACGTGCGTTGATCGGGATCGCGATTGGTGGTTTCTGGTCGCTGTCGGCGGCGACTGCAATGCGTCTGGTCAAGCCTGAACAGGTTTCGCGAGCGCTGGCGATCGTCAATGGCGGTAACGCTTTGGCCACGGTCATCGCCGCTCCGGCAGGAAGCTTTCTTGGCTCGCTGATCGGCTGGCGCGGCGCGTTCTTCTGTGTGGTTCCGGTCGCAGTGCTGGCCGCCGTGTGGCTGCTGATCAGCCTGCCGTCGTTCAAGGCCGAGCGCCAGTCAGGCAGCGGCAACGTTCTGCGGCTGATGAAGCAATTGCCAGTGGCCTTGGGCATGATCGCCGTCAGCGTATTTTTCATGGGCCAGTTCATGCTGTTCACCTACCTGCGGCCCTTTCTTGAAGGCGTGACCGGCGTCAGCGTCTCAACCTTGTCCTTGATGCTGCTGGGGTTGGGACTGGCAGGGTTTATTGGCACCTTTCTGATCGAACGGTTTATGGGCCGTGGCCTCTACCGCACCTTGACCGTCATCCCGCTGATCATGGCGGCCATCGCGCTGGCGTTGGTCAGCTTCGGCAAATCACCGGTGCTCACCGCCGTGTTGCTCGGCCTCTGGGGACTGGTTGCCACAGCCGCGCCGGTCGGCTGGTGGACATGGCTGGCGCAGACGCTTCCGGATGACGCAGAAGCCGGAGGCGGCTTGCTGGTGGCCATTGTGCAACTGGCGATCGCAGGCGGGGCAATCATTGGCGGCCTGGCTTTTGACCTGAGTGGTTACAAGGCCACATTCGAGCTCAGTGCGGCGGTGTTGGTCGCCGCGTCTGTGCTGGCCTGGCTGGCGGGGCGCAATGCCACTGAAGTTCATCTTGTCGAACCGGCAGCTCATTCGAGCGCTGTTTCCGGCGAAGCTGGGTCCCGATTTGTCTGATCAAGCAGGAAGCTGCTCAGTGCGCCAATGACGGTTGGGTCGCGACCGAGACCGTGAAGACCACGACAAACAGCACGACCAATCCCCAGAACATCACCATGACCGTCAGCAGAAAGACCTTAAGGCCTTGATAAAGCCTGCGCAGCCAATGGCCTTCGGGTTTTGCGTCTGCGCGGGTTCTGAGTACGCCTTTCAAATAAAAACCGAGCAGCGCAAGCAGTGCGCCATCTATCGCCAGCGCAGGCAGGCCGGCTAGGGGGAAAATGCTTTCCCAGCGATAGAAAGAAGACCGGCTCAGAAAGACCACATAACAAGTCAGGCTGCCGTAGGGCAGGGCTCTCCACCACTTACCCGCCAGCGCCCCGACCATCAGACACATGATCACCGTGAAAGGGTTGAGGGGAATATGGAGCATCCACTCCAGTACGTTGGGCAAGTAGTCCGGGGAATGGATGTTGCGCCAGAGGTGTTCCAACATTGTTTGGGTTCCTGCCTTCTAGGGAGTCAGTGCTGCTGCGGTGCTTCCGTGCTGCTGGACGGTATCGGCGTGTTTTTGGGTTACATAAGGGGTGTTGGGTGAATTGGGGTTGTATGAAGCGGCGTCGAGGGGTGATCAGGCACAGAACCTGATGCCCAGGGCGTCCTGTATTGGGGCATGCACAGGCGGTGCGAGTGGTAAGGGATCAGCTACAGTTGTAGAGGCATTCACGGAGGTCTGGAAATGACGTGCTTGATTTGCAAAGGGGCCGACATCACTCATCCATCGAGCGCAAACTTCCACGAGAGGGAATGTTCAGCTTGTGGCAGATATCTGATCAACAAAACGCTTTTGGCCGAGCTGGCAGAAAAAAATCAAAGGCTAGACATTGCAAAGACCAGAGACTGCATCGCTCGCTTTTTGAGGGCCGGACTTCCAGCCGTAATCTCAAGAGCTGAGGTTGCAGCCCATCAACTGATTGCAGTTAAGCTATAGGTCAGCCTCGCAGGCTGGCAGCAAGGCAAGGCGAGCATCACATGGTACTTCAGTACATCTGCCCAGTTCGCCTAGTGCAGATCCTGACAGGCGTAGATGGTGTCCGGACAATTTGCACTGTACTACTCAACAGTCTACTGCCAGTGGTTGGCAGCCCAAAGCACATTCAGGCCTGCTGCTTTTCCGCCAGTGATCCATCCGCCAATCCGAGTAAACAAATCGAATGCTGATTGCATAGCGGATCCTTCGTCGCCTATCAAGGCCGGTAGAAAGAGGTTCTAGAATGATGTAGCGTCAGCCCTCGTGCCAAAAATGTGAGGTTGGATATGGAAAGAAATGACTTTGAAGACTTTGTACAGGAGGTCTTGGATGGCGGCCACTTGGACGGAGTTGTTGAGGGCATCGCGCAGCAAGTAGTTGCGCGAGGGCTCAATTCCCTATCTAAGAAACAGGAGTACGTTTTTCAGCAGGACTTCATGGGCGAATTTCACATCGAAGGTTGTGGTGGTTGCAGTAATTCGATTCCGTGGTCCGAGATGTATGAGGCGTATCACAACGGTGGTAACTGTTCATATTGTAATCACGGACTCGCGAAGCTAGAAAACGAATAGGCCTTCGATAAGGGGGGCGGTTTTAATTTCTCAACTCAAAATGTCCGCTCTTGCCGATAGCGGACGTCCACCTAAGTCTGCTTTCGGCCAGAAGCGATCAGTGCCGGTGACCCTGATTCGAAAAAGCGAAAAAGGAGGCTGCTTTATTTCCAGAAAATAAATCTGTCAGGGTCCTTTTCTGATTGGCAATTGTAGATCTGATTAATTAGCGTCCCGTGGTTCATTTGCGCTAATAACAATGACCTAAGGGGTTGAGCATGCTTCATATGTATTTCTTCATTACTTTGGCTATGTTTTCGTTTAGCTGATCACCCACGAATTCACATTTAACTCTCGTATAAGCGGTGGTATCTAACGACTCATTTCGCTCAAGTTTTTTGCTTGGGTCTCGATACGACATAAGGGCGTGAGTGATCGGTATACCTGCATCTCTGGCCTCCAGGAGCATATGGTTCGCCGCATAATTGATGAAAACCTCTGAGCACCGGGAAAGCGCTGTTACGGATTGTGTAATTTCATCGACATACAACTCATTAATTGTCTTGATTTCAGTCAGTTTGGCTCTATAGGCGTTGAGCGCTTTATTGTAAATACCACCCTTAAATCCAACGTTGGCAGGAGTGGTGAGTTCAGTTGCAGACATGTTTACCGCTAACGCCAAGTCAGATATCTCCAAATTCATATTATAGGCCATGGCGAGTTTCTCCCTGATAACTTTGTTGCTTTCACCCACAGCAATCATTCTCTGCCCCATGTATACGCCCCCTAAACTTGCAGCAATAGTGAGCAAGGGAATGCCAAGCCCGGCAAAGCTTAAGGTTGGTTTTTTTCTCTTAAAAGTCATCCCGGTTCTCTATCAAAGAAAGTTTATAAATCAGATTTATGCATCGGTTCATAGCTTGAAAAAGGGTAACTGCACTCTGTTCATGTCACTAGCACCGTAGCAGGAACGGCACGCCCCTCCAGTATTGCCAAGAGATTTCGAAGAACTACTCGTTCAGGCTCTTCTTCTATGGGGGCGCCGATGAAGAGTGTGATTGTGCTTAAAAACATTCGCGCATCCCCACATTATGCGTTGCATTCGGACCATAATTTCCGGCACACCTGCTGCAGCAAAAATTAATACGTCAACCGTGCTGCGGCGATTATTTCTCCTTCATGAATTTTTAGCTGATAATTGCCGCCGTGGCCCACAGCTGATATTGGAACAGGTAGTTTTTCCTTCAATTAAATCGCTATAGTCGGTTGCCTTTAACCCTTGGAGCGGCATGGGAGATCTAAGGAGTTCTTCGAGGACGTACTCGGCATCGGCTTGTTCGTCAACTGAATAGCCGACAAGAAGTGTACGGACTCGGCCTTCGTACATCCTCCGAGCAAGGTTGGGGGCAATGTCCCAAACCAGTGGGCCTTTGCTATCCAGAAGGATAAACGACTCAAAGGTAACGAGCAGTCCTGAGCCAGACGGATTTAGCTGTTTTTTCGGATGTCGACCTACCCACGTAACGCGCCCTGCAATTCCTCGGCTCTGAGGTTCGTCACCGATTCCTCCAATACCAATTACCGCATCAAAGTCCCAGTTCCGCACCTTCCCCATACAGTCGTGAATGCCAAATCGACCATTTCTGTCGGGGTCGCCTGTGTGAGTTCTTTTGTACGTGAGGATGCGCATGATTGTCCGCCTTGGGCTGCGACCGTGTTGCCCACCCTTGCAGTGAGTATGGCGGTATCACTCTTACCAAGAATGGAAACCGGGTACAAGGCTTCCATATTCGTTTTCAGATGTCACATCTAGACACCCCACCGAGAACAATCGGAATCTTCTCAGTAGCTCAATCCCTAGACCATCGCCCCAAGTATCCAAAGCAAACTGAATTCTATACTCCATGTATTTTTGTGGTGTTTCAACGTCCGGTCTTGGCCGATAGTGGCCCCTCACGGACGTCCGCTTCCGGCCAAAAAATCTCAGCTACCGTCCTCACTCAAATCACCCATCCTGCAAAAGCTTCAAAGCCCGATCAAAATCGAACCTTTCCACCTGTACCGCGACCAGAGCCAGGCGCTCTTCTAACGCCCGATCAAGTCGCATGTTGCGCAATCCCGCAAGCGCATCCAAAGCCGCTGTGTCACCTTCGTCCAAAAGACCCATGAGCCTGTTCAGTTGCTCGTTGATAGCGGAGTCGTTCTGCAGCTCATCACCTGTGCCGGCCGGTGTGTCTGCCTTGAGGTCGGCCAGAGCCTCCAGAATCGGGTACAGACAATATTCGACCTGCATCGCCAGCCCTTGCAGCACCGTAGCCGGCTCGCCGTCATGGCAGGCCTGTTCCAGCAAACTGCACGCTTGTGCCAAGGCCTTGGCGCCGATGTTGCCGGCGGTGCCGCGCAAGCTGTGCGCCAGTCGTTCAGCGGCGCCAGCATCCGGATCGATCTGTGCGGTGTGGAACTGCTCGATAAAGCCTGTCTGAGTGTCGCGAAATTTGCAGAGCAGGCGTAGGTAGAGATCCCGTCGTCCCATGCAGGTGGCGAGACCCGCCGCGAGGTCGATGCCCTCAAGCTGCTCGGGCAAGCCATCGGCGAATCCTGCGTTCAGCGATGCTTGAGCGGCACGTGGCTTGATCCATTTTGCCAGGGTGGCGAACATGGTTTCGACGTTGAGTGGCTTGGAGATATGGTCGTTCATGCCGCATTCGAGGGCGCGCTCGCGGTCACCGTCCATCGCGTTGGCGGTCATGGCGATCACCGGCAAGGTACTGAAGCGCGGTTGCTGGCGGATTTGTCGGGTGGCCGTGTAGCCATCCATCACCGGCATCTGGCAATCCATCAACACGCCATCGAAGTCGCCATCTTCGGCGAGGATGTCCAGGGCCTCCTGGCCGTGCGTGGCGAGGCGCAAGCGTATCCCGACACTCTCCAGCAGCTCGCTGGCCAGTTCCTGATTGAGATCGTTGTCTTCGACCAGAAGCAGTCGCGCGCCATTGAGGCTGGCGACGGTGTTGGCATTGTGCAGGGAGCGTTCGCCCGTCCGCGTTTCACCCTGTGGTTCTCTGCCCAACACCACGCCGATGGCTTCGAGCAGCGAGGACGGCGTGACGGGTTTGGTCAGTACCACCGGCAACTGGATGCCTTGGCGCTCGGCTTCTTCGCGGGCTTCTTCGCGTCCAAATGCTGTGATCATGATCACCGATGGCGTGCGCATCAGGCTGGCGGAATGCATTTTGCTCACGGCTTCCATGCCATCCATGCCGGGCATCCGCCAGTCCATCAAGACCAGATTGTAAGGCAGTGCCTTGTGCTCGGCGTCGGCCAACATGCGCAGCGCCAGATCACCGCTCTGCGCGACATCCACTTCCAGGCCAAAGCTGCGCGCCATGCCCGAGAGAATTTCACGCGCACTGGCATTGTCATCCACGACCAGTACCCGCATGCCCAATAGCTCGCCGGCCTTGAACATGCGGCGCGGCTGCACGCCTTGCTGCACAGTGAGTTGCACTTGGAAATGGAATGTCGAACCGACCCCCGGTTGGCTTTCCACCCAGATTCGGCCGGCCATCAGCTCCACCAGCTTCTTCGAAATGGACAAGCCGAGCCCGGTGCCGCCGTACTTGCGAGTGATCGAACTGTCTGCCTGACTGAACGACTGGAACAGGCGTGAACACTGCTCGACGGTCATGCCGATGCCCGTGTCGCGCACCCAGAAGTGCAGTTGCACGTGTTCGTTGTGTGTACCCACTTCTTCCACGCCGACCACGATGTCACCGTGCTCGGTGAACTTGGCCGCGTTGTTGCCCAGATTGATCAGCACTTGCCCCAGGCGCAGGGGATCGCCGATCAGGGCCGTGGGCAGATCGGGCGGGATCTGGAACAACAACTCCAGACCCTTGTCCTCGGTCTTCAGACCAATCATGGCGGCGAAGCTGTCGAGCACGTCCTCGAGGCGGAAAGGCGCCTGTTCGAGGCTCATCCTGCCGGCCTCGATCTTGGAAAAATCGAGGATGTCGTTGATGATTCCCAGCAGGTTCTCCGCCGAGCGATGCACCTTTTCAATGTAGTTGCGCTGGCGATTATCCAGATGGGTACGCAGCGCCAGGTGGCTCATGCCGATGATGGCGTTCATCGGCGTGCGGATCTCATGGCTCATGTTGGCAAGAAACTCGCTCTTTGCCTGAGTGGCTTCTTCGGCTGCTGCTCTTGCTTCTGCCAGCGCCGTCACGTCGATGTTGATGCCGGTTGCGCGCAATGGCTGGCCGTCCGGCGTGCGTGAGAAACGGTTGAGCGAGCGGAACGTGCGTATCTGCCCGTCATTTTTGCGCACGATGCGAAAGTCGAATTCGACGCGGTCATCGCCACTCTGCACGGCGCTGTCGAAGGTGCTGCTGACCCGCGCCAGATCCTCGGGATGCACCAGCGCCTGCCAGTGCTGCAGCGTGCCACCGAAGGCACCCGGTTCAAGACCAAACAGGGTTTCAAGCTGCGGCGTCCAATAATTTGTGCCGCTGACCAGATCAACGTCGAACAGACCGATGTCGCCGGCCTCTTGTGCCAGGTTCAGGCGATCGCTGGCAGTGCGCAGCCTGGCTTCCATCGCTCTGCGCTCACTCACGTCGCGCACCGAGGCACAGACGCAGACGCCACGACCTTCCAGGCGGGGCAGGTGGGAAAGGCCAATTTCCACGGAGAACAGGCTGCCGTCTTTGCGCACGCCGCTCAGGTCCTCCAGATCGCCACCCATCTGCCGGGTGCCGCCGCTGGCAATGAACCCGTCGCGCAATTTGACATGACGCTCGCGGGCAGCCTGCGGAACAAGGCGCTCGATGCTGGCGCCAATCAACTCGCCGGGGGCATAGCCAAACAGGCTGTCCATTTGCGGGTTGGTCATCAGAATGCGACCGTCGGCGCCCAGCACCAGCATACCGTCCGGTGCGGCCTCGATGATGCCGCGATACCAGGCCTCGGTGGCGCGCAATGCTGCCTGCTGGGCCTCCAGTTCGCTGGCCTGTTGTTCCAGTTGCAAGGTCTGCGCGCCCATTTCGTCCGCCTGACGACGAGTCTCCAGCAGCAGCGCCTGGGCTGCTTCACTGCGTTCCATGATGGCCATGGCGCCGGCCAGCCTGGGCAGCACTTCTTGCAAAAGCAGCGCTTCGTTCTCTTCCAGTTGGCGAAAACCGGCCATTTCCACCACCCCGAGCAGGCGTGCGCCACGCAGCACGGGTTGAACCATCAGCACGCTGGCGGGGGCGGCGCCCAACTGCGTGCGTACATGCCAAAACGCTTCGGGCAGATTCTGCAGGTGGCGAGGTTGACGATCCAGTGCGCACTGGCCAAGCAACCCGTCACCGAGCTCAAGTTCAACGGGCAGAGGATGCTCACTGTCCACCGCGTAACCGCCAACCAATCGAAGGCGCGAGGCGCCTTCATAGAGAACGTAAAGTGCTCCTTGGCACATGCCTAACTGCGGCGCGATGTGGCTAAAAAAAGCCTGGGCCAACTGCTGCGGGGTTTCCGCTTGTTGCAGATCCACTTGCAGCAGCGACGTGTGGTTTTTAACCCAGCGCTGGCGCTCAAGCTGACAAGCCTCCACCTGCAACGTGGCGATGGCTCGGGCGAGGTCACCGGTTTCGTTGCGAAGGTCGGTGTGGGGGATCTGCCCGTCCAGTTTGCCGGACGCCAATTCGTCCACCGCCACACGGACACGATTGAGCGGCACGCGAATGGAATAACTGACCAGCCAGGTCAACAGCAACGCCAGCGCCGATCCGCCCAGCAGCAACACATACGTGATCGTCGTACTGCGTTGCGCATATTCGGCCAGATTCTTCGCCGTATCGTGGATGTCGGCTTGTTTGTTGTTCTCGATCTGCGTGAGCAGCCCGTCGCTGCCCTGTTCCAGCGCGAGAAAATCCTTACTGTTGAGCAACATCCAGGCTTGACCCAAGGAGCCTTTGCCGGCGAATTCCAAGGCGTCATCGCCGTCTTTTTGCAGACGCCGCAAGAGCATTTCGAATTCCAGCAGACTGCTGAGACTGCTCTGTCGCCGCAGCGTCGGGCGCACCTGTTCCAGGGCTTCGTGGAGTCGTTCCTGGGCGACATTCATCTGCGCTCTGGCGCTGATGCGGATCTCCGCGTTGTTGGTCGCGATCGCACGTTGCATGGCCAGCAACAGATGCGGCAATTGCACCCGGACTTCCTGCACATGCTGGATACCCACCAAGTCCTGCTGGTACAACTGCTGCATTTCGTTCCTGAGCGAATACTGGGTACGCAGGCTTTGCACGCCCAGTATCAGAACCAACATCAGCAGCGCCGCGAAGCCGATGATCAACTTACTGCGCAGGGACAGGCGCTCGAGCATCTCGAACAGTCTGTTCATAAAGGGCCTCGTTCAACAGGGGGGCAGAGTGCTACACAGGGTTCAGGGTTGTTCAGCGATCTGTTCAAGCAAGGCCAGTTGTCTGGCCATGTCCTGGTCACTGTCGGCGAACTGCACGGCAATGTTCTGGAACTGCTCGGCATTGGCGAGAAAAGCGTCACAGATGTCCGGATCAAAATGCGAGCCCCGGCCTTCGCGGATGATTTCGACCGCCTGCTCATGGGGCATGCCGGGCTTGTATACGCGGCGGCTGATCAGCGCATCGTAGACATCCGCCACAGCCATCAAACGCGCGCTGATCGGAATATCGTCGGTGGCCAGCCCTTGCGGATAGCCGCTACCATCCCATTTTTCTTGATGGCCGTAGGCGATTTCCTTGGCCAGGCGAAGGAAGTCGACGTCGATCCCCAACTGGTCCTCGGCGTGCTGGATGGCGTCGCGTCCCAAGGTCGTGTGGGTCTTCATGATTTCGAATTCTTCCGGAGTGAGACGTCCGGGCTTGAGCAGGATGCGATCAGGAATGCCGATCTTGCCGATATCGTGCAGCGGTGCCGATTTGAATAACAGCTTGATGGTTTCCTCGTCGAGAAAGTGACGAAAGCGCGGGTGCTCGCGCATCAGTTCGGCCAACAATTTTATGTAGTGCTGGGTGCGGCGAATGTGGTTGCCGGTTTCGTTGTCGCGGGTTTCGGCCAGCGAGGCCATGGCGTGGATCGTGACATCCTGGATGGCAATCACTTCGCGGGTACGGCGTCGCACTTCCTGTTCCAGAAAATCGTTTTGATTGCGCAGAAAGTCGGCGACGGCCTTGAGCTTGACCTGAGTCTCGACCCTGGCCATGAGCACCGGGGGAATGATCGGCTTGGTGATGTAGTCAGCAGCGCCGAGGCTCAAGCCGCGAATCTCGTCCTCTGTGGCCGTCATGGAGGTCAGGAAAATGATCGGAATATGACAGAGGCGGGCGTCATGCTGGAGCCGCTCGGCAACGTCATAACCGGACATGCCCGGCATCATGATGTCCAGCAGAATCAGGTCGGGGAGCGGGTCGGCCTGCAGAAGGCGCAAGGCTTTTTCACCGCTGTTGGCGGCCTTGACCCGGTATTTGTCCTTGAGTAACTCGGCGATCAGCATCAGGTTGTCTGGGGTATCGTCGACCACGAGAACGGTTGCTGATGGATAAACGCCCTGCATGCTATCCATGGATGTTGGCTCCCTTGACTGATAAGCAGTAGGCGTACTTACGCCAGACTCTTGTCGGCAAGCGTAGCTAGAAAAGCTGCAATCGGTAGGTCGAAGCAGGGAGGTTTGTTCGATGAGGTACTCGATTATTGGCCGCTCGCGCCACGGTCATCAATCCCACGCTCTTCCACGCCCCGTTTATCTCTTTTGATCCCCCGATAAGAAAAACCGATACCTGCTTAAGGATTTCCCAGAGGCGGGGGGTATACCTGCGGCTTTACAGTCACCTTCATCGTTCAGCGTGGACGGTCTACTTACAGGCCTTGTCCGTCGGGACTTCTACAAAAATAAGAAGGTGAGAGCATGACGAGTGAAACGGTCGATATCAAAGCGTGGATCGACAACCGCAAAGTGGTGCCGTACCAGTGGCTGATTATGGGTTTATGTTTTTTCATTGTGCTTTTCGATGGCTTCGACGTCGCGGTGATGGGGTTTATTGCCCCCTCGCTGATTCAAGAGTGGGGATTGTCAAAAGCAGCGTTTGGCCCAGTGATGAGCGCGGGCATGGTTGGGCTGGCGATCGGCGCGCTGACCGCTGGCCCTTACGCCGACCGAATCGGCCGCAAAAAGGTACTCCTAACGGCGGTGACTGGCTTCAGCGTGCTGAGCCTGGCCTGCGCCTTTGCGCGTAATCCCTACGAACTGGCGGCCTTGCGTCTGCTGACCGGTGTGGCGCTGGGCGCAGCGTTGCCCAACACCACCACACTGCTTTCCGAGTATTTGCCGGAACGCAATCGGTCACTGTTCATCCCGATCATGTTCACCGGGTTCAACATGGGGTCGGGGTTGGGCGGATTTCTCGCCGCGTGGTTGATTCCCCATCACGGTTGGCAGTCGGTGCTGCTCGCTGGCGGGATTCTGCCGATGTTGTTACTGCCCTTGATGTGGCTGTTGCTGCCTGAGTCGGCGCGTTTTCTTGCCGCGCGCAACGCGCCCGCCAGCCAGATTGCCAAGGTGCTGAGCAAGCTGGGGGGCACGTTCAGCGCAGCGACGAAATTCGTCATCGCCGAACCGCAGGCTCAGCAAAAAGCACCGCTGCGCTTGTTGTTCACCGAAAGCTATCGCTTCGGCACGCTCGCTTTGTGGGCGACTTACTTCATGGGGTTGCTGGTGATCTACCTGACCATGGGCTGGATGCCGACCCTGCTGCGTGAAGGTGGGCTGTCCATCGAACGCGCCGCGACCATCACCGGCCTGTTCCAGATTGGCGGTACCGTCGGCGCCATCGTAGTCGGCTGGGCGATGGACCGGCGTAATCCAAACGCGGTAATTGCCACGTCCTACGCACTGGGTGGCGCTTTCATTCTGCTGCTGGGCGCCTTCAGCCTTGAATCCAGTCTGCTGGCGTTCGGCGTGGTGGCGGCAGGTTTCTGCATGAGTGGGGCGCAAACCGGCCTCAATGCTTTCGCGCCGGGCTACTACCCGACAGATTGCCGCGCCACGGGCGTCAGCTGGATGCTGGGTATCGGCCGCTTCGGGGCTATCTTTGGTTCACTCATCGGTGGTGCGGTGCTCAGCCTTGGGCTGGGGTTGCCGCTGCTGTTTGCCCTGTTGAGCGTGCCTGCCTTTATCGCTGCACTGGCGATCATGGCCAACGGTCATGCGCGGCGCCGAGTCAATCGGGCCTTGCTGACGCATTAATCTTTTTCGACAAAGGAACTCGTTATGGCACGCATCATTGGTGGCCTTGCTGTATCTCACACCCCGACCATCGGCTTTGCGGTCGATCACGACAAGCAGCATGAGGCCGCTTGGGCGCCGATTTTCCGTGGTTTTGAGCCGATCAAGGTGTGGCTGAAGGAGCAGCAACCGGATGTGCTGTTCTATATATTCAACGACCACGTGACTTCGTTTTTCTTTGATCACTATGGTGCATTTTCCCTCGGTGTCGATGAGCGTTACGAAGTCGCTGATGAGGGCGGTAATCCACGCGAGTTACCGGGGATCGCTGGCCATGCGGCGCTGTCGCGGCACATCGGCGAGAGCCTGGTGGCGGATGAGTTCGACATGAGTTTCTTCCGTGACAAGCCGCTCGATCATGGCTTCTTCTCGCCGATGTCGGCGCTGCTGCCGTGCGAGCCGGACTGGCCGGTGGAGATCGTGCCGCTGCAGGTTGGCGTGTTGCAGTTCCCGGTGCCGAGTGCGCGGCGCTGCTACAAGTTGGGCCAGGCGCTGCGCCGGGCGATCGAAAGCTACCCCGAGGACTTGAAAGTAGCCATCGTCGCGACCGGCGGCGTTTCCCACCAGGTGCACGGCGAACGCTGTGGTTTCAACAACCCGGAGTGGGACCAGCAGTTCATTGATCTGTTGGTCAATGATCCCGAGCGCCTGACCGAAATGACCCACGCCGAGTACGCCGCGCTGGGGGGCATGGAAGGTTCGGAAGTGATCACCTGGCTGATCATGCGCGGCGCGCTGTCGGCCACGGTGAAAAACCTGCACCAGGATTACTACCTGCCGTCGATGACCGGCATTGCCACACTGTTGCTGGAAAATCAGGATCGGCCCGTTCCCGTCGACGTCATTGCGCGGCATTTGCAGCACATGCAGCATCAGTTGGCAGGCATCGAGAAGCTCGAAGGCACCTATCCCTTCACCCTGGAGCGCAGCGCCAAGGGCTATCGGTTGAACAAGTTTTTGCATCGCATGATCGAGCCGCATTGGCGTCAGCGTTTCCTCGACCAACCCGAAGCGCTGTTCGATGAAGCAGGGCTGAGCGATGAAGAGCGGGATCTGCTGCGCCGCCGCGACTGGCGCGGATTGATTCACTACGGGGCGATTTTTTTCGTGCTGGAAAAACTCGCTGCCGTGGTTGGGGTGCCGAATCTGCAGATCTACGCAGCGATGCGCGGACAAAGCCTGGAGGCGTTCATGAAAACCCGTAATCAGCAGGTGCTCTATTCGGTAGCGGGCAAGGCCCCGCGCTAACGTCACGGCGTCATCGACGGCTCGCTCCGTGCCGCTTCGCAACACCCTTGAATGATTTCACTGCGCCCGGCTCATGCGGGCGTAGCGGACTGCTTCATCCCAAAAAAAATGGATAACAATAACAATGAAAATCACCGCCAATACCCGCGTAGTCTTCACGCTGTCCGCCGTTTGTGCTCTGTCTGTCGAGGCGAACGCCGCAGGCTTTGTGGAAGACGCCAGCGCCAATCTCAACCTGCGCAACTTCTACATCAATCGTAATTTCACCAACCCGGCCAATGCGCAAGGCAAAGCCGAGGAATGGACGCAGAATTTCATTCTCGATTTCCGCTCTGGATTCACCCAAGGTGCAGTCGGATTTGGTGTGGATGTGCTGGGCCTGTATTCGCTGAAGCTTGACGGCGGTCAAGGCACGGGAGGCACGCAATTGCTGCCGCTGGACAGTGATGGCCGACCTGCCGATCAATTTGGTCGCCTGGCTGTCGCCGGGAAAATGAAAATCGGCAAGACCGAAATCAAGCTCGGCGAGTGGATGCCAGTGTTGCCGATATTGCGTTCCGACGACGGTCGCTCGTTGCCACAAACCTTTCGTGGCGGTCAGGTCACTTCACAGGATATCGCCGGGTTGACCTTGTATGGCGGTCAGTTCCGGCAGAACAGTCCGCGCAACGATTCAAGCATGGAAGACATGTTCATGCAGGGCAAAACCGCGTTTACCTCTGACCGTTTCAACTTCGTCGGCGGCGAATACGCGTTCAACGAAAAGCGCACAATGATCGGCGTGTGGAATGCTCAGCTAAAGGACATCTATCAGCAACAGTATCTGCAACTGGTTCATAGCCAACCACTGGGTGACTGGACGCTGGGCGCCAATCTTGGCTACTTCTGGGGTCGCGAGGATGGCAGTGCCCGCGCAGGCGATCTGGACAACCGTACGTTCTCGGCATTGCTGTCGGCACGCTACGGCGGCAACACGTTTTACCTCGGTTTGCAAAAGCTCAGCGGCGACGATGCCTGGATGCGCGTCAACGGCACCAGCGGCGGAACCTTGGCCAACGACAGCTACAACAACAGCTACGACAATGCGCGGGAGAAATCCTGGCAGCTGCGCCATGACTACAACTTCGCCGTCCTCGGCGTGCCCGGTCTGACCCTAATGAACCGTTACATCAGCGGCGACAATGTGCACAGCGGAGCCGTCACCGACGGTAAAGAATGGGGCCGCGAATCCGAGTTGGGTTACACGCTGCAAAACGGCGCGTTCAAGAACCTCAACCTGCGCTGGCGCAACTCGAGCATTCGCCGCGATTACAGCAGCAATGAGTTCGACGAGAATCGCTTGATCATCAGCTATCCGTTGAACCTGCTTTAAGCGCCTCATTGGCCTGTGCCTGGATCACCCGGCGGATCATTTCCATCAACGCCTGCGCCACCGGTGAGTGCAGGCAGCCGCTGTGGTAGGTCAGGCCAATGGCTCTGGCGGTCTGTTTCAATTCCAGCGGCAAAATGCACAACTCGCCGCTAGCAATTTCCTGTTCCAGTTGATGCGCTGAAACGGCCGCGAGCATATCGGAGCGTAACAACAGTCCGCGAATGATCGCCATGTCGGCGCTTTCCACTACCGGGGAAGGCGCCGGAATGCCGAAACCGGCGAAGCAGTCGTCGAGCATTTTGCGGGCCGGCGAACCGGCGCGCGGCAATACCCACTTCGCGTTAGCGAGATGATCTTGCAGGCCGGTTTTGCCGTAGAGCGGATGATCACGCCGCGCAAGCACGACCATTTCCTCTGTCAGCAGTGACTCACCGACCAGGTCGCTGGCATAGGTCGACGAACGCAGCGCTCCGAAAATGAAATCCACATCACCGGCGCGCAATTCAGTCGCCAGCAGGTCGAAGGGACTCTCATTGGTGATCACTTGAATACCCGGGTGCTCGGCCATCAGACGCACGATGGCTTCGGGCAGGATGCGCGTGCGGCCGAGGGGCAGGGCACCGACGTGGACGACGCCGTGCAAGGCACCGCGAAGGGCGGTGATGTCGCTGTCGATATGGCGCAGTTCGTTCAGCGCACGGCGGATTGCAAACAGGATGTCATGACTCGCGCGGGTCGGTTGCAAGCCGCGCGGCGTGCGCTCGAACAGCGATTGGCCGCAGCCGTTTTCGAGGACTTTCAGCGTCGAACTGACCGCAGGCTGACTCAGCCCCAACAGGTTGGCCACTGTCTGCATGTGCTGGGTTTCACAGAGTTTGACGAACACTTGCAGGCGTCGCGCCTGGAACAGATAAAGCGGTTCAATCGCAGCTTTTTCACCTTGGCCGAGCAATGTCGGCACGCTCCCAAGCTCTGCCAGCACCCGTCGCGCTCGGGGCAGCAAACGCTCTCCGAAATTGGTCAGGCGCATACCGTTGGCGTGGCGCTCGAACAGCCTTACGCCTAGCCGTTCTTCGAATTCGGAAATCGAGCGGGTGACCACCGATTGCGCCCGGTACAGCGCGACTGACGCCTTGGAGACGCTGCCGTGATCAGCCACGCGGACGAAGGCGCGCACGTGCATCAGGCTCGGCAGTTCAAAGATTTCCATGGGCAAGGACTCTGCGGGTCGGCGAATCCGACGACTATGCCGCCGCTATTTTCGAGTGGCAATAAAAAAAACGCATACCTCGAACACTCGAACGCATTACTCCGTCGGCGGGGTGCGATGCGATGCTCTTTCGCAACGCAAAGGAGTATCCGCAATGATCGAATCAACCAAAAACGCGCTGGTTGTCAGCGCCCACTCAGCCGATTTTGTCTGGCGTGCCGGTGGTGCCATTGCCCTGCATGCGCAGCAGGGTTACAACGTCCATATCGTCTGCCTGTCGTTCGGTGAGCGCGGCGAATCCGCCAAGTTGTGGCGCAAGGGCGAGATGAGCGAAGACAAGGTCAAAGCCGCACGTCGCGAAGAGGCTCAGGCCGCCGCCGACATTCTCGGGGCCAGTGTCGAGTTCTTCGATATCGGCGATTACCCGATGCGCGCCGACAAGGAAACCTTGTTCCGTCTAGCCGATGTTTTTCGCCGGGTGCAACCGGAGTTCGTCCTCAGTCACTCGCTCAAAGACCCGTACAACTACGATCACCCGCTGGCCATGAACCTGACCCAGGAGGCGCGCATCATCGCCCAGGCCGAAGGCTATAAACCGGGTGAGAAAATCGTCGGTGCACCGCCGGTCTACAGTTTCGAGCCACACCAGCCCGAGCAATGCGAATGGCGCCCCGATGTATTGCTCGACATCACTGATGTCTGGGACAAGAAGTACGCGGCCATCCAGTGCATGGCCGGACAGGAGCATTTGTGGGAGTACTACACGCGCGTCGCCCTGCAACGCGGTGTGCAAGCCAAACGTAATGTCGGGATCACCTCAACCCGCAACATCGTTTATGGCGAGGGTTACCAGAGTATTTTCCCGCGTGTCACGGAGAATCTGGGATGAGCGAACATATCGGCAAGACAGGCGTTGTTGTGCGCAATATTCAGCGGGCCGAAGCGGCGCTAGTCGATGAGTTGAAACGCTTCGGGGTCGCGACCATACATGAAGCACAGGGCCGCAAAGGACTGTTCGCGAGTTCGATCAGGCCGATTCAACAAGGCACGGTGATCAGTGGTTCAGCCGTCACGGTGCTGGTTGCGCCGGGTGACAACTGGATGTTCCATGTGGCCGTCGAACAATGCCGGCCCGGCGATATTCTGGTGGTCGCGCCGAGTTCACCGTGTACCGACGGCTACTTCGGTGACCTCTTGGCCACCTCGCTCAAGGCTCACGGCGTCCGGGCGCTGGTGATTGAGGCCGGCGTGCGCGACACCCATACCCTGCGCGAAATGGGCTTCCCGGTCTGGTCCCGCGCCATCAGCGCGCAAGGCACAATTAAGGAAACCCTGGGTTCGGTCAACCTGCCACTGGTGTGCGGCGGGCAACTGGTGCACCCGGGTGATGTGGTGGTTGCTGATGACGATGGGGTGGTGGTCGTACGACGCACCGAGCTGCAGCAAGTCGTCGAAGCCAGTCGTGCCCGCGCCGACCTGGAGGAACAGAAGGCTTTGCGACTGGCCAAGGGTGAACTGGGGCTGGACATTTACAACATGCGCGTGCGCCTGGCGGAAAAGGGTTTGCGTTACGTCGACAGCCTCGAAGAACTGGGAGACTGAGCATGGCGCAGACCCGCATTCCCTGTCTATTGATGCGCGGCGGTACGTCGAAAGGCACTTACTTTCTGGCCGACGATTTACCGCAAGAGCCTGCGCTGCGAGATCGCGTGTTGCTGGCGGTGATGGGCTCGCCGGATGCGCGGCAGATCGACGGCATTGGCGGCGGTGATTCACTGACCAGCAAAGTGGCGATCATCAGACCGTCGAGCCGCGCGGGTGCTGATGTCGATTACCTTTTCGCCCAGGTGCTGGTGGATGAGCCGCGTGTCGATTACGGTCAGAACTGCGGGAACATCCTCGCCGGTGTCGGTCCGTTCGCCATCGAGCGCGGGTTGGTGGCGGCGACAGCCGATGTCACCCCTGTGCGGATCTATATGGAAAACACCGGACAGATCGCCATCGCCCATGTCCCAACGTCTGATGGTGAAGTGCGCTATGACGGCGACGCCCGTATTGACGGCGTGCCGGGGCAGGCCGCGCCGTTGATTGTCGAATTCGAGGATGTCGCGGGCTCCAGTTGCGGCGCCTTACTGCCGACCGGCAACGCCCGGGACGTGATCGACGGCGTTGAAGTGACCTGCATCGATAACGGCATGCCCGTGGTGCTGATCAACGCGCAAGAGCTGGATTGCAGTGGCTATGAGAGTCCCGCGCAACTCGACGTCAATGCTTCACTGAAACAGCGTCTGGAGTCCATCCGCCTGCAAGCGGGGCGGCGCATGAATCTGGATGATGTGCGCCAGCGCAACGTGCCGAAAATGTGCCTGATTGCACCGCCGCAGGTCGGTGGGGCCATCACCACACGCAGCTTCATTCCCCATCGCTGCCACACCAGCATTGGCGTGTTCGGCGCAGTCAGCGTGGCCGCCGCCTGCCTGATCAAAGGCAGTGTGGCAGCGGTCATGGCGTTGGTGGAGGAGGGCGAGGTGAAACGCCTGTCGATCGAACATCCGACGGGCGAGTTCACGGTGGAGGTGCGCTTGCAGGACGAGCGATTGGTTGGGTGCGGACTGATGCGCACGGCTCGGTTACTGTTTGATGGCTTCGTCTGCATTCCATCAGCGACCTAGCGTGGTAAAGCCGTTGGTCAATCAGGAGAGTGCCTCTCGCAAGTACGCGTAAAGAGCTGAAAACTCCATTTTTCACTTTGCTCCTGCCTATTCCGGTGGCAAGCCTTGGCTGACCTTTTTAGTGGGTGGCCGCCAACCAGCGAAGAAATCTGGAAATCTCAAACCCCAGAAACGACAAAGCCCTGAATAATCAGGGCTTTGTCGGTACAGAATATGGCGGAGGCGATGGGATTCGAACTCATGGACCTGTTACGGTCGACGGTTTTCAAGACCGATATGCAAAGCCAATGAAATCGGGGCCTGTAGCCGCTTTTCGTTACGATACGTTTATTTTTTGACACCTCTACAGCCCGCATTCTACAAGGGGCGGATTTTGAGTTTTGTAACGGTTTTTGGGGCTATTTCGATGGCTTGGCAATGGCGCCAATTCGTCGATATACGCGCTCGGTAATGTCTCCTTTGGTGTGTCCCAAGAGTAGGCTCGCATCGCCGACGTCGAGGATTTCCGACGCCGCTTTCGGCCTGATGTCTCTGAACTGGAAGCCTCCGATTTTCTCAGCCAGCTGAACATCGCCTTTTTCTTCAGCTTCTTTCTTGGCCCTTTCTCTGGCGTCGTCCCATCGATCGCGAAGCATCTTCGCGGTCATCCGCTTGCCGCGTGCGCTCACGATCAAATAGCTGCAAATGTGCTGAGCATTGCGCTCGGCCATTTTCCCGATCAACAGGCCCAGACTGTTTGGCTCATCACCGTCAGTCATCTGGATACGCAGCTTTTTGTGTGTCTTGTTCTGCTGCACACCCAAGTAATTTCCCTCGACATCGTCCTTCCTCATGACTAGGACATCTGCCGGTCTTTGCCCGGTCAAATAGGCCAAGTCCATCGCGTCCTTCAGCTCTTGAGCTGCCTTCATGTAAACAGCATCCCAAACCAAATCATTTGCGTAATAGTCCCTCGGCGTTTCCTTGTTTTTTCGCACGCCCTGGCAGGGATTTTCTTTGGTCGTCAGTCCCCATTCTCGAGCAATGTTGAAAACGTGGGAGAGGGTTGCAATCTCGCGATTCGCGCGAACCTTGGCGGTCCGCGCGTCGCGGTACCCTGCGATAGTTGCTGGGGTGATTGAGTCGATGGGAGCGCTGTCGAACATGGGCCGAAGCTGCTTGATCTCCGCCAAGTTGTCCTTCTGCGTCCGTGCCGCTTTCTTCGATACGATGTCGCGGATATATCGGTCGAAGATGCCTTTCATAGTGCGCAGATCAAGCGGCTTTTCCTTCGCCTCCAGCTCCGCCCATTTGACCCGGGCCAAGTCCAGATCCTTGCCCAGCGGGATCGCCTTGCCTGTCATATCCAAATAGTAATAGGCGATCCAAATCTTTCCGCTTTTTCGTGTTCGTGTCCACTGGTACATCCGAGGCGGCAAGCTGCGTGTGTCGGCCTTGCGGGGGCGCATATCAATTCACTCGCGAGTAGTCTGGTGTCCATACCGGTGCAGCCGGCGGCGGGTTCGTATCGGCAATCGTAGGGCTGATCATGCCCAGCTTCATGCGGGCATACATGCGGCCCACTAGAGGGCGCTTGCCGCGGCTTTCGACGAACACCCACTGGCGATCAATCAGCCAGCGGCGCTGGTAGGCCCGGGCCTTGTAGCCGGTGAGGGCGGCCAGTTCCTCCTCGGAGAGGATTTCTGTTTCCATTGTGATGCTCCATGCCGCGCGTGGCGTCAGAAGGTGGTTGATATCGGGTGGTTACGCTTGGGCTACAGTTGATCGATGAGCAACTGATGCGGAGTATTCGGATGTTCAATAAGCATCCCGAGCAAAAGCACAGCCGGACGGTATTGGGGGCGCTCGGTGCCGCACTCCTGACGCTGGGAATATTTCTGGTCGTCACCGATGCCGTTGGTGGGTTTATTTTCGTCGTCGCGGGAAGCGGCCTTGTCATGATGGCGTGGGTGGCGAGTGAGCGAACATTCGAGAAAGTGCTGCGAGCGCTGAACTGGTTATGAGTGAGTGGATCCCCGCAGCACGGCCGCACACGGGCAGGTTGTTGAGTTCGGTGATGTGTTATGGGTACTGGCGTTTAATGCGATCGGCGATGCCTTCGAGCTTTTCCGCCATGTACCGCATGTCGTTGTTATCGCGGCGGGAGACGACGCCCGATCGCCCAACGTTGCGACCGTCGATGATCCAGGCTGCTTAAAGGGTGATTGCGGATTCGAGCCGACGCCGAAGCCAGCCTGAGTGTGGGACAACCTTCATCGCCACGGCCCCCTGCAGATCAGGGAGGCCATGTAGAGCTGGCAAAGATCATGGCGTCACCTCGCGGCGCGCCCACTGCACGTACGGGCCATCGTCCGTGTCGAAGATGCCAAGCAGGAACCAGCCATCGGCTGACGGCGTCTCTGGCTCCCACCCCAGGCAATGAGCCGCATCGTCTTCCCAGTAGGGATGGGATTCCAAGGCGGAGTCCATTTGCGAGCCAGTTACCTTCAGCCCTTGGGCTTCGAGCCATGATCGCCACGCATCTGCGTCTTCGTCGAAGTCTGGAATGTTTGGGTGATACCAGTACCCGTCTTCATCGCGCACGACATCGACGGGGCCAATCAGTTTTTCTTCAGGCATGACTTCGTCCTTGCCGCTATAGCGGCTGACTTTGAAGGGGGAGTAGTGAATGTGGGATAATTCAAATGATGGGAGCGAAGCTTTTGCTGATTGATACGTCGCCACAGCCACTACAGGAGACTGTGACTTTCACGCTGCTACACTTAATCCATTAGGTAGCGCCAGCATGTTGGGTTACCGCACGCTTGAATGACCGCTCTTTCATCGGCAGGGTTGTACAAAAACTTTGTCCCTTTAGGGACACTAAAGTTATGCATCGTGAAACCACCTGGTATATCTGGCGCGCTAAATCCAACAGGGGCTTCGTCGACATCTTTGGTGGTCTCTCCTTCAACCCACCCCTGTTTTTTTAAGTGGTCTATGTCATGTTGGGACAGACCTCCTGCACGAATTGGATTCCAGTTGAAATCTATTACTCCCATATTTTTCATGATCAGCTCCAATTACCTAGACATTGGCGGTCTAGTTTCGCCACTACGCAATTGGAGGTATAGCTGAAAAAATTGTTGGGGTCCTTATCCTGCAATCTCCAAAGATACCGGATTATGGGCATTCACAACCGTCATGCCGAGGCGTTCAGCGATCAGCACTTCGAGGCGGGCGCCCTTTGAATGCTCCCAGCCCGGGAGCGTGGCCACGGTGTCGCAGTCCATCAGGGCGGCGATGTCTCGGCGCATGCAGTCATTCTAGGAACCGCCGTCAGGGTTGAGCTCGGCAGAGTTGGTGACGGCGTGGCCGGCGTCGCGGAGGTTGGCGGTCATTGCGGCGAAGGCGGGGAAGTTGAGGCCGGGCAGGCCGGTCATTGGCCCGCTGAGGTAGATGCGCTTCATGCTGCCAGCTGCTGTTGTTCCTGGCTCAGCGCAGCCTGGACGGCCTCGACAACTCGACGCAGGTACGTGAATTTATGATTTTCCTCGACAGCCTTTCCGTCGAGTGGGTAGTGCCATTCCTCGCCGAATAGCTCTGTCAGTAACCTGCTTTGATGCCAGCACTCGTTAGCGCTCTCTATGCCGCGCAGCTCGTCGATGTCGCGCCAAAGCTCTCGGGCTTCGTCTTTACTCAGCTCGCCCAGCTCCCACTCATGGCGCCCTGTCTGTTGCCGGCGGCGCTGAACGATGCACTTCTTGGCCAGAGCGTGAAGCGCGTTACCGCTGAACACGGTGGGGCTGATCCCGCGATCCAGGCAGTTGAGGATGTAATTCCAGTCGCAGTCGGCGACAAACTCCGCGACGGTGCGCGGGCCCATGCCACCCCAGTAGGCATTCCAGCTGTTGTACCAGCAGTTGATCGTGATCTTGCCTTGGGCGGTCTGGTAGTTCGGATCAGACTCGGTCGGGCAGTTACGGCGCCCGAAGTCTTCGAGGAAAACCGTGATCGGATCAAGCCGTGGAGCGCCGGTGATCACCAGTTTCGTAACAGTCGAGCAATCAACCTTCAGCGGCTCGGCCGGTTTGTTTTCTGTGCGCATGGGGATACCTCGACAGGATGGCGTTTTGCCTTCACTAAGGTTAGGGTTGGGCAACGTTTGCTTCGTGCAGACGATGAAAAATTACGATTTTTTTGGAGTTATCTAATGTTCGAAGCTGTAGATGTGACGCGAGAAGTAGTGAACCTGCCTGGTCAACGACTCCTGACTTTCAGAAACAGCATCATTAATCTTGATGATGTCTCTGAGATTTTGAGAGACCCAAAAGCGCCAAATTACAAGATCGTATTCATATTCAAGAACGGAAGGGAACGAGAGTACAGCTACGAGACAAGGGCTGAGCACTCTCTGGCTCTGAATTGGTTGGATCATTCTATTGAAAAGAATTTGCTGCGTCTGGAGCTCACTTCAGACTGTTTTGCAAAGTGGGATCGATATCGAATCGATGAAATTAACCTCCTGTCTAAGCAGCGGACTTAAGCCGCTCCGACTATCAAGGGTCATTGGCTTGGGCCAGCACGCCCATCGGCTGTGGGCTGACGCTGTTGGAACCTGCTGGTTCTTGTTGAAGGCTTGCGGTCGGCGCCGTGGCTGATGAGGTGCCTAACGCTGACTAAAGCTTACGCTGGGCTCAACTCACAAAAAAAGTGGGTAGCGAGAGGACGGTCAATATTTGGATTCGAAAGATCCGATATTCTCTTGATGTGATGGAAACAATACATAAAAATTAATACTTCGGGATTCTAGAGTACTGATGATGGAAAAGGCGGAAGTGGAATTTGAGCTCCGGTCAAGGGTGCTTTTTATTGATACAAATATCTATTTTGCTAATAATTTTCAGTTTTTAACGAAGGACTTCGAAAGCCTCACTCGACTGTTGAACTCCGAGGAAATTACGCTTTTATTTACGACGGTGACAATTGCTGAAATTGAGCGGCATTTAAAGGCGGAGTCGACTAAGGCGGTCAGTGCTGCGCAGTCATTTCAAACGAAAGGAAAAGTTCTTCGTAATTTGCCGTTGTTTTCAAGTTCCATTATGTTTGGTGATATTGACTCGAGAGTAGTTGAGGCCACGCTGCGTGATCAATTTACGAGCTTTATGTCGGCGTCAAATATTGAAATTGTATCGTTGGAACTGGCGTCCGTTGAGGAGGTGTTTAAGAGGTATGTTTCGGTGCTCCCACCATTTTCTGAAAAAAAACCTAATGAGTTTCGAGATGCTTTTGTTTTAGGTGCATTAAAAGCATATGCCGTTCAGAATGATGTGCGGATACATGTGCTGAGCGATGATAAAGATATGCAGGATTTTTGCGTCGACGATCCTGATCTCTTTTGGTCAGATAAGCTTGGTGAATTTTTAAATGCGGCTATTCATGTGGAGCGGGGGACGCCCGCGATCTTTGCTGATGCAGCATTTGCTGTTGTTAAGAAGCATGTGTTTTCTCTCGTTGATACATATTTACATGATCAGGACTTCGGGGTGCTTCAGGAAAGCGAGTATAACTATAGATATATCTCGTGTGAAATTCAGGATATAGTTGCTGTCAATGTTCGTATTTTATATGCTGACCGAAAGTCTGCTAAATTCGCTATTGATTATGAGTTTGAAATTCAATCGGTTTATCTTCGCAGTGAACCTGTGTCAGAAACTTCTAGAGGTCAGCATGTTGAAATTCACAAATGGGAAGAATGTTATAAAAAAATTGCCGAGGTAACTGCTGATCTAAAGTTCTTCGAAGGCGATGTAAGCAGTGTTGTGCTTGAGGATTGGGATTGCAGGCTACCAAGTGGCGATATTCTGTGGGAGGACGAACGCATTAGCCAAGTCACTACGAAGTCGTAAACCTTTGATGCCCTCATGCATTGAAAGCTGAAATCAGGCGCCTGCCTAGCCAGGAGACGACCTTTACAGCTTTGCTATTTCCGAGGGATTTGTAGCGAGGAGCGTCAGGACATTTGTCTGCTGGCTTTCCGCACCATGGGATCTGTGTGTAGTTATCGGGAAAGCCTTGGCAGCGTTCCCATTCGATTACGCTGGTTCTGCGGACGCCGTCGGGCTCCAGCACATATGCCTCTCGGTCATCGAGAGAGCCTCCCCCTTGTGCCGTGAGAGTAGGATGAACTGCGAGCTTCTCTGGCCATCCCGGCGGCCGATCCCTGCGAGGGCCTTCGCGCTCAAAAAGTACCTCGGTGGGATCGAATCCGTCTCGAGCACTTGCGACAACGAACACACGGCGGCGTCGTTGGGCCAGGCTGAAATATTGGGCGTCCAGGATCCGCCACGCGATTGTTCTTTTGGGTCCATACACACAACCAGCGTCCGGCCATTTCTTCCCTGAAGGCTGCAGTTCGCAGTCTTCCCCAGCAAGCGCGCCAAG
>Ga0163162_10000139_pt1 | contig 66071 bp, 57 predicted proteins | sample S55metaG_FD_115310 | JGI IMG/M metagenome (GOLD analysis project Ga0163162, IMG submission 115310) | Switchgrass rhizosphere microbial communities from Kellogg Biological Station, Michigan, USA - S5-5 metaG | ecosystem: Host-associated > Plants > Roots > Rhizosphere > Soil | place: USA...
GCGATATTGCTTGCCGCCCGTGCGCACGATTGCGAACATGGCCCTCATCACTTTCCAAATGCATATGCCCGCCCGGGCAGGCCCGGCGGGAGAAGGGGCGTCGCTAAGGGCGGCGGCCGATTCTGTCAACCGCAAAGGCGTGACGGGGTGCATTGTGGCACGGCAGCAACAGGCGGGCGTTCAGCCTCACCGCCGATTATTGCCGCATCAAGATTACCGTCTGATCGGCGCGGACAATATCTTCGACGTCCATCCGACGCCCTGAACGCCGCGCATCGCGACCATCGGGAGAAGGGGCCTCGCGCCCCTTTTTTCTTTGCGCCCGAACGCGCTCGACCGTTGCGTTTTCGTCACGCTTTGCGCCCGCGCGGCCGCTTCGTGAAGTTTATGTTGCAATGCGGCGGCGAATGTGGCGGAATTCGAATCGCACGATCACGGGCGAATTGCTCAAGACAAACGTGTCACTCCCGCGGCGTATTTCGTCGGATGTTAAGCGAAGTGGCTGGCGGCGCCGACCAGCAGAATAATGGCGCAAATCAGGAGAGACGTTTTTTTGGAACGTTCGTCGACATCATGCGGCGAGCGACGGGTGTCACGCGCCAAAACCATTGAGATTTGGAATTTGGAGAATTTATTACTTCAGTTTGAAAATCTAATCAAAATATCGGGGAGCGAATCCTGAGAGTCACCTTCCAGATGGGGACTCAGCATGCATCGACACTCAATCTCCGTACTCGCGTTGGCCATGGCGAGCCTCGCCGCGGCGCCTGCCTTTGCCAGCGATCCGCCCGAAACGCCGCCAGCGCCGACCGCGACGGATGAGACCGAGCCCGCGCCAATCGACGTCGTTGTTGTCGGCACCCGTCGTACCGACCGTACTGTAACCAATTCGGCGTCGCCGATCGACATCATCGGCTCCGCCGAACTCAACGGCCAACCCGCCGGCAATATGCTGGACGTGATCAAGAACATCATCCCATCCTTTTACGTGCCGCAGAACACCATCACCGACGCATCAACCTTCGTGCGCGCGCCGTCGTTGCGCGGCTTGCCGGCCAGCAATGTGCTCGTGATGATCAACGGCAAACGCTACAACCGATCGGCGCTGGTGCAGGTCGCCGGTGGCAGCGATACCGCTTTGTCGGCCGCGTCGCAGGGCGCGGACATCTCGTTGATACCGACGATCGCGGTCGGCAACCTTCAGGTGCTGCGCGACGGCGCGACCGCGCAATATGGCTCCGATGCGATCGCCGGCGTGCTGAACTACGGCCTCAAGGAAAAGACGGGCCTGGAACTGCAGGCCCGCTACGGGCAATATTACCAAAATGGTGACGGCAAGAGCTACCAGGTCGCAGGCGATGTCGGTCTTGGCATCGGCGACATCGGTTTCATCAACATCGCCGGCGAATATAACCATGACGGCCAGACTAGCCGCGGCGTAACACGGCCATCCGCGGCTTATTTCGCGCAGCAATTTCCCGCGCTCGCTTCACAAATCCCCAACTATCCGCAGCCGGCGCAGATTTGGGGTTCATCGCCGGCGGAAAGCTACAAATTCTTCGTCAATGCCGCGATCGATGTCACGGAGAGTAGCAAATTCTATTTCTTCGCCAACTATGCGCATGTGAAGGCGACGGAGAGCTTCAACTATCGTCCTGTGCTCGACTGGACCTTTCCGACCGTCGCTGGTGGCACAAGCGGCGGGGGCGCAAACGCCTATTTCAAGAACATTTTCTATCTGACGCCGTGCCCGACCGGCAACGTGACCTGCCCGGCGGGCGGCTTCGTCAAGGACGCCAACACCTTCAAATTTTCGTCGCTATATCCTGCCGGCTTTACACCGCAGTTCGTCGGCGTGACCGAGCAGATGTACGGCACGGCCGGCTATAAGGGCGACGCCGGTGGCCTGAAATACGACCTGTCGGGGTCGCTTGCCCGCAATACGCTCGATCTTTCGATGTACGGTTCGCTGAACGGTTCCTACGGACCGCTGACCCAGACCAGCTTCAAGTTCGGCAAACTCAAGCAGGAGGAACTGACCGCCAACCTCGATCTCAGCTATCCGCTGGAGATAGGTCTCGCGAGTCCCCTCACGATTTCGGGCGGCGCTGAATTCCGCAAGGAAACCTACACGCTCACCGCCGGTGACGTGCAATCCTATGGCGCAGGCCCTTATGCGGCGCCGCAGATGCTTTATTCGCTGGTATCGCCTGGGGTTTACACCCCGGCGGGCACTACCAGCGCGCAGTCGCCTGGCGCCAGCGGCTATGGCGGCACCAGCCCGGACGCGGCTGGCAAATGGAGCCAGACCAACTACGCCTTGTATCTCGATCTCGAAACTGATCTCGTCGAAGGTCTGAGCGTCGGCGCGGCGGGTCGGTACGAACATTACAACACGTTCGGTGGCTCGTGGGTTGGCAAGTTCAACGCGATCTACAAGGTCGCCGACGCGATCTCGATCCGCGGTACCATCGGCAACGGTTTCCACGCGCCGTCGCCGGGCCAATCGCACACCTCGATCCTGACGACCGCCTTCCAGAACGGTGTTCAAACGCAGACCGGCACTTATCCCGTCGACAGTCCGATCTCCCAATATTTCGGGTCAAAGACCCTTACGCCGGAGAAGTCGACCAACTACGGCTTCGGCGTCATCCTCTCGCCCGCCAAGGCGCTGACGCTGACGGTCGACGCCTACCGTATCGACGTCAGCAACCGGATTGGCGTATCGCAAACGTACAATGTGCTGGCCAGCGACGTTGCGAAGCAGCCGGCGCTCGCGGCGGTAGGGGTCGGGGGCGCGGTGCAATATTTCACCAATGCGTTCAGCACGCGCACCGAGGGCATCGACGTCGTTGCTACGTACCGCACCACGCTCAGCGAAGCGTTGCTCAACTTTACGCTCGCCTATAACTACAACAAGAGCAAGGCGACGAAATACGATCCTGCGGTGATCAGCGCCGAGCAGGTCACCGATATCGCGCATGCCGCGCCGAACCATCGCGCCGTCTTTACCACCAACTGGACGCTCGGCAATTTGAGCATCAACGCTCGTGAGAATTTCTATAGCTGGTGGACGGCCGAGGTGAGCTATGGCGGCGGGCAGCATTTCGGATCGAAATTCGTGACCGATCTCGATGTAAGCTACACCTTCGCGGACCATTATACGGTGACGGTGGGCGCCCAGAATCTGCTCGACGAACGCCCCGACCGGCTCAACGCGGCGTCCGGCGCGATATACGCCCTAGGGGGCGGGGCCGACAACGCCGGCGAGCTCTATCCGAGCAGCGGTGGCCCGTTCGGTCTCAATGGCGGTCTCTGGTACGTCCGCCTGCGCGTAAAATATTGAGGATAGCACGTGCGGGGGGCGTCCTCACACCCTCGGACTTTGGCGCCAATTTTGACATCAAAGGGGCGTCCGACCTGCCGGTCGGACGCCCCTTACGTCATATCATTACCACAACTCAGTGCCGGTGCTCGCGCCGCAACTGGTACCGCCCGTCGGTGAAATCGTTGAACAGGCCCGAGATCGCCGGATGGTCGATCGGCTCGTCGCTGTCATCGGCCACCAGGTTCTGCTGGCTGACATAGGCGACGTAGCTCGACTCCATATTCTCGGCCAGCAGGTGGTAGAAAGGCTGGTCCTTGGCCGGGCGGATCCCTTCCGGGATCGCCTCATACCATTCGTCGCTGTTCGCGAAGATCGGGTCGACGTCGAAGATCACCCCGCGAAAGTCGAACATGCGGTGACGCACGACGTCTCCGATCGCGAAGCGCGCATGCGATACCGGCGGCATCGGCACCGTCGAATCGGTGGGTATCGAGGGAATGTGGCTGCGGGACATGGCGCTAATCTAATGAGTGTTTTGCGCCGCACAACCCGCATGGTGCGCACGGCGCTTGTCTGTGTCTCGCCTTTGCGTTAGAGGCCCGCGCTCATTCGATCCGCAACCCCGTCATCCTGACGCGGGCTGCCGCAAAACCCCCTCGCGGAGAGGTGCCAGAGTGGTCGATTGGGACGGTCTCGAAAACCGTTGTGCCTTTACGGGTACCGTGGGTTCGAATCCCACCCTCTCCGCCATTGGGCCCTCCACAAGGGTCCATATCGAGCCACTGGTTTCGACTTTTTTGCCCTGAATACCGAAGCTTAGATGTTCGGCTCGGCCTCGTCCGTTCGTTCCCGTCCACGCTCTTCCAACGAATTTGGGGGCCAAAAACGAGGTATCGCCGGTCGAAAAACGAGGTATCTCAGGAGACCGAGCCATGCTCACCGACGCCAAGGTTCGCACAGCCAAGCCGCGACCCAAACCCTATAAGATTTTCGACGCCAATCGCCTCTACCTGCTCATCACTCCGGCCGGCGGCAAGCTCTGGCGGTGGAACTACGCTTATGACGGCAAGAACAAGACAATGGTGCTCGGCGCCTATCCGAACGTCTCTCTCGCCGATGCGCGCCCAAGCGCGACGACGCCCACACCATTCTGTGCGAAGGGCGCGATCCGACCATCGCAAAGAAGCTCAGGATCGAAGCCAATCTCGAGGCATCGCGCCAGACCTTCGAACGCGTGGCGCGCGAATGGCACGAGAACGTAAAATCGCAATGGGCCAAGAGACATGCCAATGACGTCATGCGCAGCCTGGAACGGGATGTCTTCCCTGCGATCGGCGATCTGCCGATCGCCGAACTCACGCCGCCCCTTATCCTGGCGGCCTTGCGCGAGATCGAGGCACGGGGCTCGGTCGAGACGGCCAAGCGGGTTCTGCAGCGGATATCCGGCGTTTTTGGGTTCGCGATCGCTGAAGGTAAGGTGAATACCGACCCATCCGAGCGGCTCGGCGAAGCGCTCAAGCCTTTGCGGCGTGGGCGGCAACCGGCCATTACTGACCTGGCGCCGCTTAGGGTGATGATCCGCACCGCCGAAGAAGAGGATGCGCGACCCGTCACGCGGCTCGCCCTTCGCTTCCTCGCCCTGACCGCAGTCCGGCCGAACGAGTTGCGCGGCGCGGAGTGGCACGAGTTCGAAAACCTCAATGATCCCTTGCCGCTTTGGCGGATTCCCGCGGCCCGCATGAAGGGCGATCTCGATCGCAAGGAAGAGGTTGGCGGTGATCATCTCGTGCCGCTCACACCGCAAGCGATTGCGGTCCTCAGGGCACTGTGGCCGCTCTCGGGCGAGGGTACGCTGGTTTTTCCAAGCGCACGGCACCTGCATCAGCCGATGAGCGAGAACGCGCTCGGTTACCTGCTTAACCGTGCTGGCTATCACGGACATCATGTGCCGCACGGGTTCCGCGCGGCTTTCTCGACAATCATGAACGAGTGGGCCGAGCGCCACGGCAAGGAAGGCGACCGGGCGATCATCGACCTGATGCTCGCCCATGCGCCGAAGGGAAAGGTCGAAGGTGCCTATAATCGTGCCGCCTATATGCCGCGACGCCGCGAACTCGCCGGGATCTGGGCGGACATGCTGTGTGAAGGGCTTCCCGATCCGTTTGTGCTGGTGCAGCGTCCGACCCAGCCGATCGCCGCGATCCGCTCTCGGCGGTTCAAGCCGCTTCCCGTCGGGACCGCATTCCGGTTCCCGGTCCGATGCCGGGCTGGCTCGTAGGAGGCACCGGCCAGCTCATGGTTCTGACGAGCGAGCCGCCCTTTCGGACAAGTCCTGCCGAGGATCGTAAAATTTGCCGCTCTGGCGCACGATCGTCATGTGGCAAACCGAGGCCTTGCCATCGATAATTGGCATCGGTGGCGGGCCGGTGCCGCTCTCTCCAACTCCCGGTTCGGTCCGTCACCAACACGTCTAACCGGAGTGACGACACCATGCCGCACCTCGCAGTCGATGCACCACGACTGCAATCGAGATCAGCACTGCCGATCGAGCCGATCAGCATGCGCATTCCCGACGCCTGCCGCTACACAGGCATCAGCCGAAGCACTCTCTACGTCCTTATCGCCAAGGGTCAGGTCGAGATCATCAAGCTGGGCTCGCCGACGCTGGTCATCACCGAGAGCCTGCGGAAGCTGATTGCTGAGCGACGGCGGCGCCCTCGCAACCAAGTGGCGTCGAAGGCATGAGCATGCACCCCGAACTGGTCCGTGCGATTGTCACAGCTTGCCTGGACCTCTCCGCCAGCGGCTGATCCTCCCAGATCCCGACTCTGAACGAGTCTCGGCCATGGAATCCGGTTGCGATCGAGGAGCGGCGACACTCACTCGACCTCATCGAGAACCGAAATGAGCGCTGGCCATCAAGGTCCGAAGCCGCAATACAACATGCTCTATAAGCGAATCGGAGGTGGGCATGCGATATCAGGCATTGGGAAAATCCGGTCTCCAGGTGTCATCTCTGTGCCTAGGCTGCATGTCGTTCGGAAAGATTGATCGCGGAGCGCATACCTGGACCCTGGACCTCCGCGGTACTCGGGAAATGGTCACGCGGGCGGTTGAGCTCGGTATCAATTTCTTCGACACGGCCAATGTCTATTCGGCCGGTTCCTCGGAAGAAATCCTCGGCCAGGTGCTTGGCGAGATCGGCCGACGTGACGAGTTCGTTGTCGCAACCAAATGTCACGGCCCCTGGGGGGCGGGGCCCAACCAGGGCGGCCTCTCTCGCAAGGCGATCTTTCAGGCGATCGACGACAGCCTCGCTCGTTTACGCATGGACTATGTCGATCTCTATCAGATTCATCGTCTCGACAAGGGCACGCCCGTGGAGGAGACGCTCGAGGCGCTCGACGAACTCGTGAAGGCCGGCAAGGTCCGCTATATCGGCGCGTCGTCCATGCCAGCCTGGCGGTTCATGCAGGCTATCTCGATCCAGGACGCCAATGGCTGGGCGCGTTTCATCTCCATGCAAAACCACCTGAACCTGCTTTATCGCGAGGAGGAGCGTGAGATGATGCCGCTCTGCCGCGATCAAGGCGTCGGCATGATCCCCTGGAGTCCGATGGCGCGCGGGCGTCTCGCACGGCCCTGGGGCGCTGTTACGGAGCGGCTCGAGACCGACAAGTTTGGCGCGGGCCTTTATGCCAAGGAAGAAGCGTCCAATCACGCGATCATCGATGCGGTCGGCGTGGTCGCCGACCAGCGAGGCGTCAACCGCGCCAGAGTTGCGCTGGCCTGGGTCGCCCAGCAGGACGGTGTTGTCGCGCCGATTGTTGGTGCCACGAGAGTCGAGCAGCTCGACGATGCCGCTGCGGCGGTCGATCTCGTGCTCAGTCCGGATGAATGCGCGCTGCTGGAAGCGCCTTATTCGCCGCGCGACGTGTCTGGACACTGAGGACCGCCTCGACCCAGCGCGCAATCTTCAGGAGAGATGCGTCTGCGTGGCGCCGTCCGATCAGCTGGATTCCGACCGGAAGGCCTCGCGATCCGCTGAGGCCGGGGATAGTGATGGCCGGTGCATGCAGCATGGTCCAGGGCATGGCGAAGGTCGCGTCGCCCGTACTGGCGAACCCCTGCGGCGCTTCGCCCGGCGCGCTAAGCGTCATTATCACGTCGGCGCCACCAAGTAAGCCATCGAGATCGAGACGCGCTCCTTCGAGTATCGCAACGGCCTGTCCATAGCGGCCGGATCGGCCGGCCTCACCGCGTGCCAGGAATGCGTGCATTTGCCCACTGAGGTGCTCGGGTGCGGTACGCAACTCCTGGCGAAAGGCCCGGCGTGCCTCTGTAGCAATGACGACGGCTCCCGCCGCGATCACCTCGGCGCATGCGAAGGGCAAGGGGCTTTCCAAAAGCGTGCCGCCCGCCTGCGATATCAATGCTGCAGCGTTCTCCAGCGCCTGACGTCCGTCGTGTTCCGCGACCCGCCACATGTCGGTTCGGCACAGGAGGATTCGAGCCGGTGCCGACGCGAAGTTCTCGTCAAGATCGGGATGCTCGCCGATGGCCGCGGCAGCGAGTGCCACATCGTCTACGCATCGCCCGAACAGTCCGATCGTGTCGACGGATTCGGAGAAAGGTTTGAGTCCGGCGCGGTTGATGCGACCGAAGGTGGGTTTATAGCCGACAACCCCGCAAAAGGACGCAGGCCGGATGATCGACCCCGCCGTCTGCGTGCCCAGCGCCACCGGGATCATGCCGGCGGCCACGGCCGCGGCGGATCCGCTCGACGACCCGCCGGGTGTATGACCCAAGGCGCGCGGATTGCGTGTTCGGCTGGGCAGTCCGCCGGCAAACTCGCAGGTGACCGTCTTCCCGAGGATGATCCCGCCGGCATCGCGAATCGCGGCTACCGCTGCGGCATCCGCGCATGGCCGATGGCCTTCATAGATTGGCGAGCCATAGGTGGTCGGCATGTCCCCCGTATCGAGTACGTCCTTGATGCCGAACGGGATGCCGTGAAGCGGTCCCTTTTCGGCCCGCCCGTCCGCCATGCGCGCGGCGGCAAGCGCGGCGTCGGGATCGAGCCAGGCCCAAGCCTGCACATCAGCCTCCAGTTTGGCGATCCGATCAAGGCAGTCCCGGACTGCTGCCTCTGCGGACAGGCTGTCACCTTGAAGCGCGTCGAGCAGGGCTCGCATAGTACCGGGAACGGCCATCAGGCCGGACCGTCGGCCGGCGGCGGGAAGTGGTTTGTCCAATGCTCTGCAATTTCGGCCCCGGTGGCGATCCACACCCGGTCGTGCCGCCGTACATGCTCCAGGAAGCGCACCAATCCAGCTGCGCGGGCAGGACGCCCGATGATCCTGTCGTGCAGGGACACGGTCATCATCTTCGGTTGCGTCGCGCCCTCCGCGTAGAGGAGGTCGAATGCGTCGCGCATGTAGATGAAGAAGTCCTCGCCGTTCACCCAGTCGCCCCCGATGCCGAAGCGCAGATCGTTCGTCTCGAACGAATAGGGTACGCACAGATGCTGTCGGCCGTCGACCTGAGTCCAGTAAGGCAGCTCGTCATTCAGGCAATCGCGGTCATAGCGAAACCCCCCATGCTCAACCAGCAAGCGCCGTGTATTGACGCCCCCGGCGCGGCCCGAAAGCCAGCCGATGGGGCGCTGCCCGGTGACGCGCTCCAGCGTTTCGACGGACTTGGCGATATAGGCGCGCTCTTCGGCCTCGCTCATCCGTGAATGGTCGATCCAGCGATAGCCATGGCCGACGATCTCGTGGCCGTCCGCCACCGCGGCGCGAGCCAGGTCGGGGTTGCGCTCGACCGCCATGCCGCTCGCCAACAAGCAGCCGCGGATGTCGAAGTCACGCAGGATGCGCAGCACACGCCAGGCGCCGACGCGGCTGCCGTATTCGAAGATGGCATCGACAGTGGGGACGCGCATTCCCGGGACCGGCGGCATACCGCAATCGTTGAGGGCGCCTTCCGAGGTAGCATCGCCATGCAGCACATTGGTCTCGGCGCCGCATTCATAGTTGAGCGCGATCTGCAGCGCGATCCGCGCGTCGCCGGGCCAACGCGGATGTGGTGGCGTCCGGCCAAAACCGATCATGTCGCGTGGATAATCGTCTATCTCCGTGCCGATCAGCGTCATCCCCTGTTCTCCAAGCGAGCAAATCCCGCCGTGTGCGTTCAATCAAGCAGGGCGACAAGGACTTCGCGCGGACCGGTGAAGGTCTCGCGGCCATGCAAAACCTGGAGATTGTCGAGGATCATGATGTCGCCATCGTGCCACTGCCAGCGCATCTCGATCTCGTCGAGGATCGCGCGGATTGTCTCGGCCTCTGTCGGCTCGAGCGGTTCGCCATTGTCAAGGAACTGGCCCGAAGGCCGTTTGGCGCCAGCGGGCGTGACGCTGGTGTTCGATCCCCATTTGCCGTCGGCACCGCGATTGGCATGCAGGTTGTTGCGGTAGAAGCGCTCACCCGTCTTGGGATGGATCGTGAACGGCTCACTGACGTCCAGCAGCGTCAAGCTACCGTCGTCATTCCAGAAGAATTCCATGCCAAACTCACGGCACTTCCTTTCGACTTCGGACGGATCGTCGGTGAAGAAGGCTGCATCCCAACCGACCTTCTCGTGCGTGTCGAACTTGGCCGCATCGCTGTTGCTGCCTTTGGGCGCATAATTGCGGATGATGTGCACCTTGTGCCGCTCCAGCTTCTCGCGCAGCGGCGCCGGAATGCGGCGCAGGAATTCGCGCGCACTGCCGATCGTTGTCGCGCCGCCAGTCTTGGATGTCTGCCGGCTGAAGAAGGCGATGCGCGGCGGATAGCTCTTCATATAGGCCATCTCGCTATGAAGGATGATCTTGAAATCCTCGGCCATGCGTGTCGATTCGAGCACCTTGCCGGTTACCTTCTGACGTGGAGACATCCCGGCGGCGTAACCGCTGTCGTAGGCAGGGAAAAGGCCGATTAACCGATCGAAATCCGCCACGGTCACGACAGGAAATCCGCGCATCACAATGCCGCCATGCTCTAGGATGAGCCGATCGAAGACCGCACGCCTCGCGCCTATCCAGGCGATGAGGGCGTCGATCGACAGGGCTTGGGATTCGTCGTGCTGGATGAACAGAGGCGGGCCGCCATTGGCCGGAGCGAAGCAGCGCGCGATCGGCTCAAGGGCAGTCACCGGCACCGGCACTAGCGCCTCGGTGGGGTCGACGATGTGAGGCTTGTCTTCGACTTCCAACATTGGCGGACCTTTCGCTCTTCATCCTCCGGATAGCGGGCTGCGCCAAGCTTGCGATTCTGAGTGCGCGCCTTTAGAGCTAACTCTTTTCATGCGGTCCCGCAAGTGGCCGGGTTTGGCAGATTGAGTGACGCGTCAATATCTGACTCGCGTAATTAATGGTTGCATGTGATTTTGACATCCTTAGGTTGCGCCTACTGCGGCGTCGCCGCCCCCGCACCATCATCGGCGAGGAATGCAGTGACGGACGATCCGGGCAATGTGATCGATGGACGCGAAGTGCCTTCACTGTCGCCTGACCGTCACGACGTCTACGCGCCGGCGACAGGCCGCAAATGCGGGACGGTCGCCCGGTCGAACGCCGATGACATCGATCTTGCGGTACGCTCGGCGGCGGCCGCCCAGCCGGCCTGGGCGGGCTTGCGCCCGATGGAGCGCGGCCGGGTCCTGCTCAGGATTGCCGCTTTCATCCGCGACCAGGCCGAGGCACTGGCGGCGCGTGAGCAGCGCGAGACGGGCAAGCTGGCTCACAACGTGCCCAACGAAATCCGTTCCGCTGCCGGCTATTTCGAGTTCTATGCAGGCCTTTGCAACGTCCCCCAAGGTGAGCAGATCGACCTTGGCGAAGGGTTTCACTGCTACACCCGCCACGAGCCTTTTGGCGTCGTCGGCATCATCACGCCGTGGAACGGCCCGCTCGGCCAGCTTGCCCGGGGACTCGCGCCTGCACTGGCCGTCGGCAATGCCGTTGTCGCCAAGCCGTCGGAATATACGTCCGGTACGACATTGATGCTGGCGAAGGCGGCGGTCGAGGTCTGCGGCCTGCCGCCGGGGGTTTTCAATGCGGTGACAGGCCTCGGTGCCGAGGCGGGAGCCGCCCTTGTCTCGCACCCGCTCGTGCGCAAGGTTGCCTTTACCGGAGGCGTGCGCGCAGGCCGCGAGATCGGACGGATCGCAGCACAACGGATCATTCCGCTGACGCTTGAACTGGGCGGCCAGTCGCCGAACATCGTCTTCGAGGATGCGGACTTCAGCGCCGCGGTCCCTGGATCGCTTCGCGCGATCGCGATGAACGCGGGCCAGGTCTGTTCGGCGGGTTCGAGACTGCTTGTTCAGCGTTCGATCTACGATCGCTTTGTGGCGGCTCTGGCCGATGCCGCCGCAGCGTATAAGTCCGGCCCTGGCCCGGATTGCATGTTGGGTGCGATTGCGACCCGTGCCCAATATGAACGCATACGCAGCTTCTTCGCGGTTGCCGAAGCCGATGGGGCGCGTCTGGCCGCCGGCGGGCCGGAGGTCCGGCGCAGGGAATGGGGGGAGGGCTGGTACGTCCCGCTCACCATCTACGCCGATGTCTCAAATGATATGCGGATTGCGCGCGAGGAGATATTCGGCCCGATCCTTTCGGTGATCGCTTTCGAAACCGAAGACGAGGCAATCTCTATCGCCAACGACACCGACTACGGACTCTCATCGGGTATCTGGACGAGGGATTTGTCGCGTGCCCACCGCGTTGCGGCGCGGCTGCAGGCAGGTTCGGTGGGAATCAACGACTATTCGTCGGGCGACATCGAAATGCCTTTCGGGGGTTTCAAGGCAAGTGGCTTCGGACGCGAAAAGGGCCTCGAGGCGCTGAAGCACTATACGCAAACCAAGGCGGTGCGCATCAAGCTGAGTCCCGCGTGAGGGCGGCGTCGCGGCCCGGCGTCCGAGGGAGAAGCCATGCGAACCGAATATGACTTCATAATCGTCGGGGCAGGGTCGGCCGGCGCCGTCATCGCCAATCGCCTGACCGCATCTGGCAAGTATCAGGTCCTGCTGATCGAGGCCGGCAAGCACGACGACAATTTCTGGATGAAGGTCCCTCTCGGAATCGTGCGCGTGCTCGGTCATGGTGGCTACGCCTGGTATGATCCGACACTGGAATCACAAAGTTTCGCCGGCCGCTCGATTCCTATGATCCAGGGCAAGACACTGGGCGGCGGGAGCTCGATCAATGGCATGCTCTATGTGCGTGGCCAGAAACAGGATTATGATGGCTGGCGCGATGCTGGCTGCACCGGCTGGGGCTGGGAGGAGGTCCTGCCCTATTTCAAGAAATCGGAGTGTTTGGCGCGGGACGGCGACGATGCCTTTCATGGCCGCGACGGCGAGCTGAAGCTGAGCTGGATGGATGACCTGCCTTTGTCCTCGCGCCAGGCGATGGCGGCGGTGCAGGAGTATGGTATCCCCTTCAATGAGGATGTGAACAGCGGCCACCAGGACGGTGTGGGCTATCTCCTGGCCACCATTTACCGCGGGCGCCGGCAGTCGACGGCGCGCGCCTTCCTTCACCCCGTGCGCCGCCAACGGAACAATCTCACCATCCTCACCGAGAGCCACGTTCAGCGCATCAGGTTCGAGAATAACCGTGCGGTCGCGGTGAGGGCCTCGCTGCCGGAGGGGATGCGCGAACTGCGCGCGACGCGAGAAATCATCATTTCGGCAGGTGCGATCGGATCGCCTCACATCTTGCAGCATTCCGGGATCGGGGACGCGGCCCATCTGCGCTCGATCGGGATCGAGCCGCTGGTTGACCTGCCGCAAGTAGGTAAAAACTTGCAGGATCATCTATCGGCAAACCTGAAATTCGCCGTCTCGCGCAAGGGCTACAGCCTCAATGCGATGCTGGGCTCGCTTCCCCGCATGGCGCTTGAAATGGTGCGGTGGCTGATGACGGGCCGCGGCATCCTGGCAAGCGGCACCTCGCACTTCCACGCCTTCATGGCCTCGTCCGAGGGACTGGAACGCCCGGACCTCCAGCTGGCGATGCGGCCCTACACAATGGGTCATGATAATCGGGGCCGGCCTGTGCCCGATCGTTTCCCTGCGATCACCTTGGCAGCGCTGCAGACCCGGCCGTTCAGCCGGGGCAATGTGCGGATTCAGTCCAACGATCCGACACACCGCGCGCGGGTCGATATGAACTACTTCTCCGATCCGCGCGATATCGAGATCATGGCCGGCGGCGTGCGCCAGATCCGGCAGATCGCCACCATGCCGGCACTGAGGGAGATCGTGACGGGCGAACTTGCTCCCAGTCTCGGCGTGACCAGCGATGCAGACCTGGAAGCCTATCTGCGCGCCAATGCGAACACGATCGCCCATCCGGTCGGCACCGTGAGAATGGGTTCCGATGATGCGGCACCGCTGACGCCGCGGCTGCAGGTCCGCGGCGTTGACGGTCTGCGGGTCGCGGATGCCTCCGTCATGCCGCAGATCACGTCCGGCAACACCAATGCTCCCACGATCATGATCGGGGAGAAGGCCGCCGATCTGATTCATGCTGACGCTGTTCGCTGATCGCCCTCAAGCGGGCGCGATTCGGGTGTCGACGATGTCGAGAGCCTGCGCCACTTCCCCTGCACGCACTTCGGCGAACCTGCGGATCGACGGGTCGGCAATGATGAGGAATTCGCCGCGCTCAATGCCTTCGAGGCAGAGCGAGGCGGTGAGGCCCGGGTCCTGGCCCTGTGCCATGAACGCCTTCGCCTTTTCGAACTGCTCGGGCGGGAGCGCGGATGCGCCCCCGTAATCGTCCTGCCGGTGCGCCCTCGAGTTGTAGAGATTGGTATCGACCATGCCGGGGCACAGAATCGAGACCCCCACGCCGGCATCCCGCCAGTCCCTTCGGGCCGCGTCGGCCAAGGCCATGATCGCATGCTTAGTCGCCGTATAGGCCCCGGCGGCACCCACAGTCGGCAACCCGAGCGAATGTTCGGATCCGGTCAATGTAAGGTGGGCGGGCCCGCCGGCAGCGGCAGTTGCCTCGAGGAAAGGCGCGAAGACCTGGATGGTTGCGAAGGTGCCGCGCACATTGACGTCGAGCAGCCAGTCGAACTCGCTTGGATCGGTGGCCGCCAGGCTTCCCGAAATGCACACGCCGGCATTGGCGAACACATAGCTTATCGGACCGAGTTGGCGTGAGACGGCCTCGGCGAGTCCTGCCAGTTCGTCGCGCTTCGTAATGTCGCAGCGATAACCACGCGCATTGTCGCCCAGCGCGCGTGCGGTAGCTTCGGCCTGTGTCCCCGAGATGTCCGCCACTGCAACCTTGGCGCTGCGTCTGACAAGCGCTTCCCCGATCGCCCTCCCAATGCCACTCGCTCCGCCGGTGACCACTGCGACCTTGTCCTTGAACATCCTGACCTCTCGTGCTGATTCCTTTAGCTCAATAGCAGGACTCGCGATGTCGCGTCACCTCTGCACGCTTCGCATCGCGCCACAAAATGAACCGGCGAGCGCCTTGCGCATAAATTGGTAGTGTGACATTTACTGACTCGTCAGGTAAAGTGTGTATGCTTGGAACGCTCTGGATGCTGGACTGGAAAGGATGCTGGCTTGCGAGAGGTCGCGATCGTTGGCGTGGGTCAGGTGGACTTCGGGGCACTGGCGGCAAGCCGGCAGCCGGTCCATGCGATCACCCTGGGCGCGCAGGCTCTGAGCCAGGCGCTCGAAGACGCCGGTCTCGATCGCGCTTCAGTCGACGGCCTCGTCACCTGCCGCCTTCCCTATGACGCTTCGGCCAATGCACTTGGCATAAGATCACCGAACCTTATCAATGGACTCGAGGGCTCCGGCCGGATGAGCGGCGTCGCGGTGCAATATGCCGCCGCGATGATCGCAACGGGCCAGGCGGAGACGGTCGCCTGCGTCTACGGTAATGATGGCCGGTCCATGGGAATGACCTATGGGGGTGAGGCCGCGGTCTCCTATGGCGCGCGGTTGGCGCAGCTGCAGGGCATGGCCTCGGTGGGAGCCTCGGCGGCAATGATGTTCCGGCGCTACCAGAACCTCTACAGCGCCCCGGACGACGCGCTCGCGCCCTTCGCCATCAACAACCGGCGAAATGCTGCACTCAATCCGGTCGCGGTGATGCGCAAGCCCATTACGCGCGAAGATTATTTGAACAGTCGCCTCGTCGCCGCACCGCTCCGGCTGTTCGACTATTGCCTCATCAATGACGGCGGCGTTGCCCTCATCCTGACGACGCTCGAGCGCGCGCGCGACCTTCGCAAGCGCCCCATCCGTATCGCGGCCAGCGCGGCGAAGGCGGAAGTGCAGGATCATTACTGGAGCCCCGACTTTTTCTATGCGACGGCGCAGGACGTGGCAGGTCGCCTTCGTGAGAAGTGCGGCGTGACGCCGACCGATGTCGACGTGCTCCAGGCCTATGACAATTTCACGCCCATCATTCTGTTCAGCGTCGAGGGCTTCGGTTTCGCGCCGCGTGGCGAGGGCTGGGCATGGGCGAGCGAGGACCGAATCGGTCTTGCCGGAGAGACCCCGATCAACACCGCTGGCGGGCATACCGGCGAGGCGTACATGCAGGGCTGGGCTCACCATGTGGAAGCCGTGCGCCAGTTGCGCGGCGAAGCTGGCGAACGACAGGTGAAGGACGCCAATATCGCGCAATACGTCTGCGTATCGCCGATCGTGACCTCGCACGTCCTGGTAGGGGATTGAGATGGCGGACCTGACGCAACTGCGAGCGATGATGCCTCCTCTCGAGGATTGGAACCGGCCTTTCTGGGAGGGAACGCGCCAGTATGAATTCCGCCTGCAATATGGCCAGGACGGGATCGCGCGCTTTCCGGGCCGTCCGTCGGACACGCTCGATCCCGGCTCACCGCTGGAGTGGCGGGCGGCGAGCGGAAGGGGGCGTCTCTGGTCGTGGACAGTGATGCACCAGAACTATCTGCCGGCCTACGCCGACGAGATTCCCTATCCGGTTGGCCTGATCCAACTGGACGAAGGCCCGCTCGTCGTCTCGCTACTGAGGGGCGATGTCGCCGCGTTGGAATGCGACACTCCGATGAAGGTCGTCTTCGAAAAGGTCGATGATGAATGGGTCCTGCCAAGGTTCGAACGGGCATGAGTACGGGGGCCGACATCGCACGGGAGGCTGGTCACGACTCGTGGCAGGCACCCGCGTCGGGGCCGCTCAGCGGCCAGCGCGTCCTTGATCTCACCCGCTCGCTTTCCGGGCCGTTTGCGACGCAGATCCTGGCCGATCTCGGTGCGACGGTGATAAAGGTCGAGGAGGTTGCAGCTGGCGATTCCACCCGAAATGGCGGCCCCTTCCACGCCTCGGACGTCGAACACGCCCACTCCGGCTATTTTCACAGTGTCAATCGCAACAAGCGCGGAATCGCCATCGACCTCAAGACGGCCGAGGGGAAGGCGCTCATTCTCCGGCTGGTCGACGAGTGCGACATCGTCGTGGAGAATTTCCGCGTCGGCGTCATGGAGAAGCTCGGCCTTGGCTATGAGGTTCTGTGCGAACGCAATCCGCGCCTGATTTATGCCGCGATCCGCGGCTTCGGCGATCCGCGCTCGGGTCGCAGCGACTACGTGAACTGGCCGGCCTTTGATGTTGTTGCGCAGGCTATGGGCGGAATTTGCGGTGTGACCGGTGCGGAAGGTGGCGAACCGACCAAGGTCGGGCCGGGCATAGGTGACATTGTTCCCGGCATGTACCTGTCCATCGGTATCCTCGCTGCAGTGATAGAGCGGCAGCGCACGAACCAGGGCCAGTTCGTTGACGTCGCCATGACCGACGCCATCCTCGCGATAACGGAGCGTATCGTCTACCAGAGGTCGTTCGGCGACAAGCTGGCCGGCCTGGTCGGCAACCACCAGCCTTACGCCGTTCCTTTCGGCCTGTTCCCGGCAAAGGACGGATCGATCGCGATCTGCGCGCCGCAGGATCATTTTTTCCGCGATCTCGCAATCGGGCTCGATGCGCCAGAGCTACTCCAGGAGCCGCGCTATGCCACGCTGCAGCTGCGGAGCGCCGCGCGCGAAGAATTGATCGAGAAGATTTCTGGATTGACCCGCAATTTCACGAAAGCCGAACTGCGCGAGCGGCTCGGCGGCAAGATCCCCTTGGGTCCGGTCTATACGATGGCCGACATTGAGGCCGACGAACATTTCAGGGTGCGCAATATGCTGCCCGAGCTCGACCTGCCGGGCGTGGAGAAGCCTCTTGCCGTGGCTGGGTCGCCGATCCGCATGTCCGGCACGCCTGAGCAGACCTATCGGCGCGGGCCGTCGATCGGGGAGGATACCGACGCCATCCTGGAGGCCGTGGGCTATTCGGCCAACGAACGCGCACGCCTGCGCGCCGAAGGGGTCGTGCGGTGACAACCTCCGCCCAAGGTTCCATGTACTCTGAAAGGATCACCATGTCTGTTGCCACATTGCCCGCCGAGATCGACGATCGTAACAAGTGGCGCGCGAAAAGCCCCGGCCATAACGGCTGGGTCCGGTCGCCGCGACCGGGCGCCGATTCCAAATATCTGATCATCTCAGTCGATTCCCACATTACCCCGCCACCGACCCTGATCAGCAGCCGGATCGAGGAGAAGTATAAGGAAAAGCTGCCGCGCGCCGAAAAGCGCGATGACGGCCTTTATATGATCGTGGATGGTATGAGGCCGTTCCGCGTCGTCCAGTCGTCGCTTGAGGGCGAGGACGCGTATCGTGCGAAGGCGGGTGTGGTGGGTGAGGATCCCACGGAAGCCATCGAGACCCGGATGGCCGACATGGACTTCGACGGTATCGATGCCGAGGTCGTCTTTCCCAACGGCCCGGCCTTGATGGCCTATTTCACCAAGGATTCCGGGTTCGCCCAGGCGCAATTTCGTATCTACAATGACTGGGCGGCGGAGCTTAACGCGCGCTGGGGACAGCGTATGAAGATCGCCGCTTGTGTGTCCACCAGCGACGTCGATTCCGCGGTCGCCGAGGTTGAGCGCGCCGCGAAGCTCGGTATGACGATTCTGTCGCTGCCGACTCAACCGGTCCCCGGCCTCGAGGAGTCCACCCAGATCTACAATCATGCCCGGTTCGATCCGCTGTGGGCTGCGATCCAGGACACCGGCATGGCGATCGCGATGCACGTCGCGACCGGCGGTGATCCCCGCAAGGCGCGGGGGCCCGGCGGCGCGATCATGAACCGGGCCAAGTCGCACGAGGCATTGTGCGATCCGATCACCGCATTCTGCGCCTCCGGCATCCTTGACCGGTTCGAGAAGCTGCGCTTCGCTGCCGTCGAAGGCGGGATCGGCTGGCTGCCAGCCCTGCTCGATCTCATGGACGAGACCTATGTGAAGCATCACATGTGGGTGTTCCCCAAGCTGAAGCAGGGACTGCCCAGTGACTATTTCCGCGAGCATGCGATCGCCTCTTTCCAGGAGGATCGCGCTGGTTTGCTGCTGGTCGAGCCCTACGATCTGCAGAACAATATCTGCTGGTCGAACGACTATCCGCATCACGAAGGCACGTTCCCCCATTCGGCGGCCGCAATCGAGCGCGGTTTCGGCCATCTGCAGGAGGAGACCCGCACCAAGATCCTCGGTCTCAACGCGGCGCGCTTCTTTGGCTTCGACGTGCCCGATGGCTATCCCGGCTGATCGCTCGGGCGCGAAAGAATGAGCACAGCAGGAACGGATCTGAAGAGACGATGACGAACGGAAAGTTGGAGGGCCGGGTCGCCCTGATCACGGGGTCGGGCAAGAATATCGGTCGGGCCGTCGCCAGAAAGCTTGCGAGCGAGGGGGCGACCGTCATCGTCAACGGCCATTCGAACGCGGCCAATGTCGATGCCGTGGTCGAGGAGATTCGCGATGCGGGCGGTACGGCGATCGGTATCATGGCCGATGTCGGCAATCCCGAGCAGGTGGCCCGTATGATCGATACGGCCAAGGATACCTGCGGCAAGGTCGAAATCGTGATCAACAATGTCGGCATCCGCAACCGCGAGAATCTGGACGAGATCTCGATCGAGACCTGGCTGGCGACATGGCAATCGAACTTCCATTCATGCTATTATATCGCCCGCCTTGTCGCTCCGATGATGCGCGAGCAAGGTTGGGGGCGGATCATCAACATGTCGGGCACCGACGGCTTCTCCGGAGCTCCGAACCGGCCCGCCAACGTCTCGGCCAAGGCGGCGATGCACGGATTCAGCAAGGCACTGGCGAAGGAGCTCGGACGGTCCGGCATCACCTGCAACACGATCGGCGTAGGGATGATCAATACCGAACGCGACTGGTCGCAGTATTCGAAAGCGGACATGGATTATTTCATCGAACACCAGGTTGCGCTGGGGCACATGGGTGAGCCCGAGGACATTGCCGAGGCATGCCTCTTCCTGGCAGGCGAGTCAGGTCGATATATCACCGGCCAGGTAATCCATGTGAACGGCGGACTCTACATGGCCTGACCCCCGCGCTCGCGGTCGATAGTCTCTCACGAAAGAAGGATTGACGAGATCATGATCAAGGCCATTCTCACCGTGAAACGGCGCGCCGAACTGACGCACGCCGAGTTTCGTGATCGCTATGAAGCGGTGCACGCACCCTTGGCCGTTAGCCTGCTCCCGACGCTGCGGGGATATACGCGCAACTTCGTTTCGACCGCCAATGGGGCCGAGCCGCCCTTCGATGTCATCACCGAATTTTGGTACGACGATGAGGCCGGGCAAAATGCCGTACGCGAATTCTACCTGTCGGAAGCAGGGAAGGTGCTGCGCGATGACGAAATCGAGTTCATGGATCGCGCCTCGATGACGTTTTACGTTGTCGACGAACGTGTGTCGGACATCAAGCGCGCCTGACCTGGCGGCTGGGTGGCAAACGAGTCAGTTCCCCATGAATGGTCCGCGGTCCCTCCTGTCGGTGAGCGAGGCTGTCTTGCAGCGTCGCTCCGTTCGCGCCTTCCTGCCGACGCCGATCGACCGTGCGCTTGTTGAAGCCGTCCTGGAGACATCGCGGTTCGCACCATCCGGCGGCAATGTTCAGCCGTGGCATGCCGTGGTGGTCGCTGGCGAACCCCTGGCGCAGCTGCTCCTTGCCGCTCAGTCCGCTCTGGACGCTGGTGGTCTCGTCGGCGATTATCAAAACTATCCCGAACCGCTGCCGGATCCCTGGCTGGCGCGGCGCCGGAATTGTGCGGCTGATCTCTACGACGCGATCGATATCGGCTGGAACGACCGGTTGGCCCGCGCTGCCCAGACGGCCCGCAACTTCGTCGGTTTCGATGCTCCGTGCATTCTGTTCTGCCATATGCCGAGGCTCATGGGTGCGCCGCAATGGGCGGACCTTGGTCTGTGGCTGCAGACCGTGATGCTGCTACTCGAGGAGGCGGGCCTTGGCAGTTGCCCGCAGGGCGCGTGGTCGCACGTCGCCACACCCATCCGCGAGGCGCTCCGGATAGATGCCAACCACATCCTTTATTGCGGCCTTGCGATCGGGTACCGGGATCCCGACGCTCCGGTAAACGGCCTGCGCACCAGCCGGGCGCCACTTTGCGACACCATTCGGTTCGTAGGGTTCTAGCGGCAGCCCGGTATCGCCCGGCCTGCTAGCCGCGGTGAATGAGCAGGAAGCTCTGCGTGGCCGCTGGTTGGCTTGGCTGACCCTATAGGGCGATAGAATTGCGGAGGCCGGCAAACCGGATATTTCGAGATGTGCCAGAATTGCTTCGAATACGCGGAATAGAGATAGATCTAATGCTTGACACACAGTTGCCCGCCTTGTTGGGGTGCGCAAAGGATTGGCTCGCGGAACTCCACCGTGGCCGGTCCGGAGGAGAGGCATTATCATGACCATCGAACTGCTGGCCTTCACATGCGGTACGTTTCAGACACCTCTGACTTTCTTCCTCGGCGGCACCGATACGAGGATGATCACCGCGCCGATTCCGGCCTTTCTGATCCGGCACGCGGACAAGGGGCTCGCCCTTTTCGACACCGGCCTTGGCCATCGATACAAGAAGGACATGGAATTCCATCTCGCCCCCGATCAGGTTGGTTTCACCTTTCGCGAGCATGACGAATTCGCCGCGCGGCTGAAGGTGGCGGACGTCGATCCGGCGGATGTACGCTGGGTTATCAACTCCCATTTTCATTCAGATCATTGTGGTGGCAACGCCTCCTTCCCGAACGCGACGGTCGTCGTCCAGCGGCGCGAGAAGGAGTTCGCCTTCGCCGCTGAGGGCAGCCCGATCTATGACCGCGCCGATTTCGACACGGGTCAGCCCTTCCTGCTCATCGACGGCGAGCATGACCTGTTCGGTGATGGATCCCTGATCCTGATGCCGACCTACGGCCATACGCCGGGGCACCAGTCCGCCCGCGTGCGCCTGCCGACGGGCGACGTCGTCCTGACGTCGGACTGCTGCTACCTGTCGCGGAACGTCGAGACGCTGTCCGTCCCTGCCTTCAACCATGATGCCGAGGCGAGCCTTGGCGTACTGAAGCGCCTCAAGACCATGCGCGACAACGGGACGCGCCTGATCTATGGCCACGATCCCGAACAGTGGCAGCAGGTGCCCCAGGCTGTGCCGCTCAAGTAGACGACCGACCGGCGACCCGGATGAGGCGCTCTCGATTTGCACGAACTCTCCCGCCCGCCGGACCAGGCTGGTTTGCGCGCCTATCGCCCCGCTCGGATCTTTTTGTGTTACCGTATGTTGAGTAGCCGACGCGGCTCACGCATCAGGCGTGCACAGCGCCAGCATCTCGCGGACGGCGGCTTCTCCCGTCAGCACCATTGGAACGATGCGAGCGACGCGCCGCCGCCCTAGTCGCGGCGTGGCGAGGGCAGCGAACTTCGTCTCGAGGCGTTCCTGTTGCTGGCCCAGGTCCGTCTCGGGCACGCCGGCATTGGCGCATTCGGCTATTATGCGGCCGTCAGCGAGATGGATCTCAATCTGCGAGGGCTGGGCCGCCGTCCCCGCCTGCTGCTCGTAGTGAAGCATCACGCGCTCGGCGAGCGACCGCAGGTCCGACCGCGCGGGCAAGGCGTCGGTGAACACGGCAGGATCGCTCGTGTCTACACCGTGCAGGGCCATCGCGACAAGGAAGGGTAGCGAGAATTTGACCTCCAGCCCGCAGGTAGGATTGGCGATCGAGCAGGCCTGCTCCGCGCCGGCGGGCACGCGAAGATGGATTGCGGCGATCCTTCCGGGGGTGGCCCCACGGGCGCGCGCTGCGAGCGCAGCGTTGATCGCCGAATGCGTACCGAAGCAGGACGCGTGCATCTTGAACAGTGTATCCGGAAGGTGGTGGCCACTTGCGGGCAGTTCCAGCGCAGAGGCGCACGCGCGCTCAGCGCCAAGTGCGTCGACGAAGCCGCCCGGACCCTCGAATGCGCAGGGCGAGGCGGTGAACCCGCGCGCGGCCAGTCGTGCCGCGTGGAGACCGTTCATCGCCGCCCTGCCGACGTTGAGCGCCTTGCTCATCGATCCGAAATTGGCGACCAGGCCAGCGCTCATCGAAGCCGCGATGCCGATGGCATGGTGCACCTCTTCGCCGTCAAGCCCCATCAGCCGCGAGCAGGCGATGACCGCGCCAAAGGTACCTGCCGTGCCGGTCGTATGGAACCCGCGAAGATAATGGGCGGGACCCAGGAAGATGCTCACGCGGGCACAGGCCTCGACACCCTGCGCAAATTCGTCCAAGCTTTGTTGCAGCGACAGATCGTGTCTTTCCGCCAGCGCGAGCGTTGCGGGCAGGATCGGTGCGGTTCCATGGCCGCGGATCGCCTGATGGGCATCGTCATAGTCGAGCACATGGCCGGCGACACCGTTGGCCAGCGCGGCGTCGAGCAGCCCCAATCGCTCTGTCCGTCCGATCACGGGCGAGCGTCCTGCTGCGTCCCGGTCGAGCGCTTCCTCAACCACGGCGGTGACGGCGCCGTCGCTGGTGCCGGCGATGGCGACTCCCAGCCAGTCTAGCAGGCAATGCCGGGCGACGATCCGGGCGCTCGCGGGCAATGCGGCCGGTCCGGTCGCCAGATCGACCAGCGAGCCGGTGACGGTCCCGCTCATGGGCGGAGGACGATCCGGCTCGACAGACCCTGTGGCGCCGGTCGCGCACTATGTTCGGCTGCGATCTGTTGCAGTCGTGCAGCAATGGCGGGCGGGAAGGGTGTGCCGCGCCGCGTGGCTTGGTCGACATGGAGCGTCAGCAGCTCGATGCCGGCGCAGCGACGCGGATCGTCAGGCCGGAATATTTCGTGGAAGCTGTGGATTACCTTGTCCGCACCGCCGGCGACGTGGCTCAGTATGCAGATCGTTTCCTTGCCGAAAATCTCGCGCTCGTAGAGCGCGTGCATCTCGAGATTGAACAATGTAAACCCGCTCGCGAAGTGGCCTCGGTCGAGGCCGAGGTAATCGAACAGTTGGCGGCGCGCGCGATCGACCAGCGACTTGTAGTGGATCGTATCGAGATGCCCATTCCGGTCGATCCACTCGGTCGGCACGACGTCGACGAAATGATCGGGCCTGTTGGTCGGATCTGCCACGCTGGTGCCCACTGCAGGAAGGGCCGCGCGAGGTGTTCTAGAATGCGCCCCCTTGCGTGCCGAGGTGGCGAAGCTACTCGCGAGATAGATGACGAGTCAATCACATTGCAGTCAGCTATTGATGTGGTAGGAGTTTGCCGGATGCCGCGGCAGGTTCAGTTGCCTTGCATCGGTCCGATCGTTGGTTGCAGGTGGCCGCGCGGAGCGAAGGGTCGTCTGAAGAGCAGACGCGCATGGAGAAGGAAATGTGATGGACCCAGTTACGGTTCGAAAGGCGTGGGCTGAGGATGCGGGGCCCGAAGTGCAGGCCTTCATTGCGGGAGGCTGGAGTGGTGCCAGCGATGGCGGGGTTTTTGTCTGCACCGATCCCTTTACCGGGCGAGACTGGGGGCGGGTGCCGTTCTGCACGGCGCAGGATGTCGATCGCGCGGTGCAGGCAGCGCATGACGCCTTCGAGCGCGGCGACTGGCGGCGCATGCCGGCCAGCCAGCGCGGCGCGGTGCTGCACCGGCTCGGCGACCTCATCGAGGCGCATGCGGAGGAAATCGGCCTTACAGCTGTGCGCGAAAACGGCAAACTCTTCGCCGAGATGTTCCACGGGACCCGGGTGACCGCGAGCGATGCCCGCTTCTTCGGCGCGATGGCCGAGGCAGTTCATGGCTATACGATTGATGCGCCGATGCCGGGATTCAGCGCCTGGACACGGCGCGAACCGATCGGCGTTGTGGCCGCGATCACCCCGTGGAACTCACCGATCAGCCTGCTTGGCTGGAAACTGCTTCCTGCACTTGCTGCAGGCAATTCGGTAGTGGTCAAGCCGTCGGAAGTAACGCCGATCTCGACGCTCAAGATCGGCAGGCTAGCGGAGGAGGCGGGCATCCCGCCGGGTGTGCTCAGCATCGTCACCGGCGCGGGACCGACCGGCGAGGCGCTGGTATCACATCCGCTGGTGGACAAGATCGCCTTCACCGGCTGCGGTGCCACCGGCACGAGGATCGCGCGGATCGCGGCCGAGCGCCACGCCAATGTGACCCTGGAGCTTGGCGGCAAGTCGCCGAACATCGTGTTCGAGGATGCGGACATCGACGCAGTCTTCGCGGGCATCGAGTCCGCGCTATTCTCCACCGCCGGCCAGGCCTGCAATGCCGGCTCCCGCCTGCTTGTCCAGCGCTCGATCCTCGACAGCTTTCTTGAGCGCGCCGCGGATTGCGCCCGGGCCATCCGCTGGGGCGATCCGCTCGACCCGGCCACGCAGATGGGCCCGCTAGCCTCGCGGCCGCAGCTCGACAAGGTCCAGTCCTATTTCGACTGCGCGAGGTCGGAGGGCCTGCGCGTAGTCGCAGGCGGTGGCCGTCCCAATCATGAAGGTTTCTTCGTGCAGCCGACCTTCTATGCCGACGCGCCGGCATCTTCGCGGCTGCTGAGCGAGGAGATCTTCGGGCCCGTGGCGGTGATCGTCCCGTTCGAGGACGAGGCTGCGGCGGTCCGCATTGCCAATGACACACGCTTCGGGCTCGCATCGGGCGTCTGGACCCGCGACCTCGGCCGCGCCCATCGGATGATCGAGGCGGTCCGGGCGGGAACGGTCTGGGTCAACACCTATCGTGTCGGCCATCACACGATCCCGTTCGGCGGCTACAAGGCGAGTGGCAACGGGCGCGAACTGGGTCTTGAGGCGATCAACAGCCACACCGAGGTCAAGAGCGTCTGGCTCAACACCAAGTGAGGGGGCCTTATCTGCTGCACTTTAGGCGCGGATCAGGGCGCGCTGAGCGTCTCGTCGATCTCCTTTAGCATGGCGTGAAGCTGAGCCCATTGGTTGGCGTCGAACCGGCGGATGAGATCGTTCACCTTGGCGCTGTTGCTACCGCTGCGGGATTTTTCGACCAGGCGCAGTCCCTTGGGCTTGAGCTGGACCATCCAGGCCCGCCGGTCATTGGCATAAGGCACGCGCTTGACGAGCCCGGCCTCTTCGAGCCGGTCGATGCGCCTTGTCATGCCGCCTGACGTGAAGCCGAGGGCCTTTTGGATCTCGCTCGACAACGCCCGATAATCGGGCGGCCGGCGATGCAGGAGCAGTAATGCGTAAAGATCTGAAACGTGGATCCCGGCCTTTTCCGCGATCGAGGTCGATGAGCGCCGGAGCAATGCCGTAATGCGATGAATGAGATTGATGCTGGCGATCGCGTCGTGCTCGTCGGCGCCGCTCTTGGAATCCGACGTCAGCAGGAATGCCATGAAGGCCTCGCTGATGCTGCTCTCGCCCGCATCGGCCGGCATGGCTTGCGCCTCACTCTTGTCTTCCACCTCGGGGATGGCGCGCGTGCGGATCGCCTGGCCGGTGCTGCGCCGGTTCGGTGCGGCCGGCGCGGACACTTTCTGTCGCGGAGTCTTCATCTCGACCTTTTCACCCAAGCTGCGGGCCACCTTGGAAAAAGCACTGTGTCGGGTCGTTCGTCTCGACGCAAGAGCGGCAGCGCAATTGGAGGAAATTGCGATCCACGCTTGGCAAAACAGTTAGCTCTAGTTACTGAGATTCGCATCATGCTACGGCCACAGACAATGACGCGGCAGGCTTTTTTGAGGGAGAGTCGGTGAATGGGAACGTTTGACCATGCGCAGCTGCGCACGGCGTTTACCGGCGACGCCGAGCTTGGTTATAAGCTGCGTGGCCTGACGGCGCGGGTCCGCATCGCTCTTCCGGACGCGCCGTTCGATGTGCTGGTGGAGGATGGTCGGGTCGAAGATCTGACCATGGCGTCCGGCGAGGCCGACGTGACCATTTCGGCACCCCACGAATTCTGGCCGCAGGCCTTCTCGGCTCCGCTGCCGCCGCCTGGTTATGAGTCGATGACTGCCGGTCTGGCGCGCGGCGTCAAGGTGACCGGTGACTTCCACGCGCACGTCGCGGCTTATCAGGGTGCCTGGCAGCGCATGTTTATCCTGCTGCGCGAGGCTGTATGTGGGCCCACGCCACGCCGGCCGGCGCCGCATGTGCCGCGCGAGACCGACACGGCGGTCGGCCGCTACCGCTATATCGAGGCTAACGGGGAGGAAGCGCGGATCTATTACGAGGAGGCCGGTACCGGACCCGTGCCCCTGCTCCTCGGGCCGACGGCAGGCGCCGACGGTCGCCAGTATCGCTATCTGCTCGCCAATCCCGAGATGCAGCGCCGCTTCCGCATGATCGCCTATGATCTGCCATACCATGGCAAGTCGCTGCCGCCGATCGGTGCGCGCTGGTGGGAGGGGCCTTACAAGCCCACCAGGGACTGGATTATGAACTGGGTGGTAGCGATTGCCGACGCGCTGGATCTCGACCAGCCGTTTTTCATGGGCTGCTCGGTGGGTGGCCAACTGGCGCTCGACCTCGCGGCCTTCCACGCCGACCGATTCGGCGCCTTCATCTCACTCAATGGCTGGTACGACCAGCCGCCGCGCTCGAAGGTTATCAACAATGACATGTTCAGGACGCCCTCCGTGTCCGAGGACTTCCCGATGTCGATCATCCTGGGTGGCACTTCGCCCAACGCGCCGGAGGTGAGTGCGCAGGAGGTTTACTGGATCTACCGGTCGAATTTCCCGGGCGTCTATGCCGGTGACAACGACTATTTCATGCACGAGCATGATCTCAAAATCGACGGACATCTTATCGATGCGCGGGCCAAACCGGTCTACGTCATCGCCGGGGAATATGATTCCTCCGCTCACGACCAAGAGCATGGCGGGCCGGCGGTGCAGGCGAGGATCCCCGGCAGCGTCTTCATAGAAGCCGAGGGCCTCGGCCATTTCGCGCCTTCCGAGGATCCGGTCGGCTTCGCCGCGACAATCCTGCCCATCCTCGACCAGATTCTCGCGCGGACCAGTCGCACCACAACGGAGTAAAAGACGTGGCAACGCTCGCCAAGCCCATCATCAAGTTCGACCATCACAGCCCAGACCATGTGCTGACGTGGGAGGAGAAGGTCCGCGAACTGCACGCGTTGGACTTCCCGTTGGCCTGGTCCGAGAGTCACGGGGGCTATTGGGTGCTGGGCTCCTGGGCGGAGGCCAAGAAGGCTGCCGAGGACTGGGAGACCTTCTCATCCGACAATGACATCAATTGCGAGCGGCGCGGTGGCAAGGGTGCCTCGATCCCGCAGCGGGCCTATCCCTTGATGCTGAGCGAATCCGATCCGCCTTTGTCCAATGCGCGCCGCAAGGTCGAGCTACCCTACTTCATGCCCAAAGTGCTCAAGAGCTATGAGCCCATGGTCGAGAAATATGTCGATGACGCCTTCGCCGCAATTGCTGGTCGCGAGCAGATCGACCTTTTGTGGGACATCGTCGTACCGATCACGGCCCGCACGACGCTGAGCCTTGTCGGCTATGATCCGGACGACTGGCGCGACGCAGCCTTGTCCGCGCACCGCGTTTCCTTCACGCGCGAGACCGACCCCACATACCCCTTGGCCGAGGTTCAGCGCCTGCAGGCGGGCTTCCGGGCGATGCTGGCAGAAAGGCGCAAGTGCCCGCGCGACGATCTCGCCAGTGCGATTGCCAATGGCATCGTCGCCGGCAAGCCGCTGACCGATGAGGAAGGAGAGAGCATGATGTCGGCGCTCGTCTTCGGTGGCTTCGACACGACCACCACCGCGGTGATCAACGCAATCCTCTGGCTTGAGGGCAAGGCCGAGCTGCGCCAGCGCTTGCTCGCCGAGCCGAAGCTGCTCGACATTGCGCTCGAGGAGTGGCTGCGGATATGGCCCCCTTCGCACGGGATTGCGCGCACCGTCATGCGCGATGTCGAGATCGGCCCGCGGACGCTGCGCGCCGGCGAGCGCATCTATCTCTGGTACGCGGCCGCCAATCGTGACCCCGCCAAATTCGCCGACCCGGAAGAGGTGATCCTCGACCGGCCCAAGGTCTATGATCATCTCGCCTTCAGCGGCGGCGGCCATCGCTGTCTCGGAGCGCCGCTCGCCAAGATCGAAATTCGCGGCATGATCCGGGCGGTGCTCGAACGTATTCCCGACTATGTGATCCTGCGCGACGCCGTCGAGCGCTACCCGTCATTCGGCTCCGTGTCGGGCTATCTGGCCGTGCCGATGCGGATTGGCGGCATGGCGGGCGCGTCGTGATGACGCGCGTCGCAACCGCCGGCGCAAGCGCACTGGACGGCCCGCTGGAACGCGCACGCGCGGCGCGCGAACGCAGTCTCGCTTGGCTGCTCGACCATATCGGCAGCGACGGCGGGCCGGTCGGCTGGCAGGATGGCAATGGCTGGTCGCGCGTCCCCTGGACTCTCTCCCTGTGCGGCCGGACAGAGGAGGGCGCTGCCGTTCTCGACTGGGCAGCGCGCAACGCACTCGCGCCCGACGGTGGCTTCAGGCAGGGGCCGGCGCGCGGCACTGGCCGGTTCGGCGCCTATCAGCTTGGCCATCTCGCGATCGGCGCCTGGCGGCTCGAGCGTTATGACATAGCCAACGACTTGCTCGGGCGCCTGGCGGCGTTACAGGATCCGAAGACGGGCGGGATCCTCGTCTGTCCTGACGGGAGTTCGCGGCTGACCGATCTGCTGTGCACCGCCCAGGTCGGCATCGCAGCTCTCGGCGCGGGCCGCGATGACATCGCCCGTGGCGTTCGTGCCTGGATCGCTTGTCTTTCCGCGCAGCAGCCCGATTTCCCGAACCGGCTCTTCAACATGCGCGATGGTGACGCGCTCGTGCTGGAGCCGCCCGAAGGCATGGCTTGGATCGCCGTGACCGACTTCACGGCACCGCGTCAGACGTACTTTTATCCCGGGATTGCCGCGGTGTTCCTCGCACAGTACGCGATGGCGGATGGCGATGCCGAGGCGCTTGCACTCGGTCACAGGCTGCTCAGCGCCAACATCCAGGGCTGCTCGGAGCAGTTCGATGACCCCGACTCGGTCCAGATCTGCAAATTCGGCTGGGGCGCGGCCGCTATGCAGATCGCCGATCCTTCCGCAGCCTATGAACCGTGGCTCGTGCGGATGGCTGCCTGGTTCGAGGCGCACCAGCAGCCGAACGGCTCATGGATTCCTTCGGCCTTCGTGTCGGCCTCACCTTCGTTGGTCGAGCGGATGACCAAGACTGCGGAGCATGCAATGGAACTTGACGCGGTGATCGGCGCGCTCGGCGCACTGCGCGCGCGTGCGGCGCAGGCGGCTTCAGACACCCGGCGACCGCAAATTGAAGTTGCAAATACTGTCGCTGAGTGACAGAAACTGCGGGGCTGCGTGGAGTCGCGCGAACGGGTGGACGAGGCCGGCCAGGCGGGTTTCCCCCTAAAACCTGGAGAGGAATAATGGCTAGCACCGCCATCGATATCGATTTGCTGAACCCGATCTCGTTCGAAAAAGGTCCGCCACACGATTTTTTCGACTATTTGCGGCGCGAAGATCCGGTCCACTGGCAGGCCAATCCCGTCTATCCCGGCAATGTGTGGTCGCTAACCCGCTACAAGGACATTCGCGAGGTCGGCAATAACTTCGCCACCTTCACCAATGCCCAAGGGACGCTGTTCCCGGCCATCGGCCCAAATGCGGTGATTGCGCCCGGCATTCCGCTGATGGAAGACCCACCCGAGCATACGCGGCTGCGCGGTCGCCTCGGCAAGGCCTTCTCGCCGCGGGTGGTCGCGCGGTTCGATGGTTGGATCCGCGACATCTGCGTGCGAATCATCGACGACGTGTTCGCAGCCGGTTCAGTCGATGCGATTCCCGCCATCGCATCGGAACTGCCGGCACAGGTTATCGCCAGTATCCTCGGGGTGCCCGAGAAGGATCGCAAGTTCATCATCGACGTGACCCCGGATCTGTTCGGCGTGCTCGATCCTGAAATCGGTTTAGAGCGCTCCAAGGTGGCCCGGGAGAAGATCATGCAGTTCGGCGTGGAGCTTGCGGAACTGAAGCGCCGGGAACCCGGTACCGATATGGTGACCGAGTTGATCGCGGGCGTCGACGAGGATGGCGACATCACCATGGACGAGTTCCGTGGCACGTTCCTCACACTCTACACCGCAGGCTATGAGACGACCCACACACTGATCGCGCAGACTCTGAGGATGATGGCGGAAGATCCGGCGGTCGCGGCCGCAGTCCGCGGCGCCGACCTCGAGGGGATGAAGCCGATTGTCGAAGAGTTGCTGCGACTCGCCTGTCCGGTCAACTACTGGGGCCGAATCGCCACCGAGGACACTGTCATCGCCGGTCAGGAGGTCGCCAAGAGCGACTATGTAATGATGTGGTTTACGGCCGCCAATCGCGATCCGGACTTCTTCGAGGATCCACACAGCTTCCGTCCGGGGCGTGCGCGGGGCAAGGTGCATGCCTCCTTCGGCGGCGGCGGGCCGCACATGTGCATCGGTGCTCACCTGGCGCGGCTCGAGGTCCAGATCCTGCTCGACGAGATGAACAAGCGCGGCCTGCGGCTGGAACTGGATGGGACGCCACAGCGGGCGGTCGGCATCCACATCAATGCCCTTCGCAGTATGAAGATGCGGGTTGCCTGATCAGGCCGACCGGCCGATCCCGGCAAGTCGGTCGAAATTCTGGTCGATCGCGTCGGCGAGAGTAAGTGCGCCGCTCAGGCGGCTGTCGCGGCTGGCGAGCCGGAAAGCTGCGAAACCGAGGGTGGCCAGCAGCGACGCCAACCGATCATCGGCGGGCAAACCCATGCGTTGGGCCAGCCTCCGCGCAATCTCTTCTTCCCAGGCCTGTTGCCGAAGCAGCATAAGGGCGCGAAGGCTGGTCGTCTTGTCGATCAGCTCGCCGAGCAGGAGGCGCCGGCACCGTTCCCCCAGCGCCTGTTCGTCGAGCGCCTTGAAGCAATTGCGCATCGCGAGAAGTGGCGACTCGGCGGCTGGCCGCTTGCTCAAGGCCTCATAAACGATTGCGCCGGTATCTTCGAGTTGCGAGAGGACGATATCCTCCTTGCTTTCGAAATGGCGAAAGAAGGTACGCCTGGACACGCCGGCATCGCGCGTGATGTCCTCGATTGTCGTCGCGTCGAAACCGTCACGGGCGAACCGAACATTCGCGCTTTCGCAAAGCCTCTGTCGCAGCATCTTACGCTGCTGCGATCTGAGACCGTGTTCGCGCCCCGGACGCCGCGGTACGTCCCCCGTTCCGGTGCCGACGAGTTCTTTCGGGGCTGTGGCGGATTGCGATGAAATAGCGGCCTCCCGATGGATGTTCGTTCGCAGTCGCTAGCCTGGGCCTCCGGTTGCGGGCGGCACGGCTCAGTTCCCGCCTTCAGGACTCCGCCCGTCGCCATAAGCCAGTAGGTGCCCCGCTACTTTGAGCTGTGGGACCGGATCGTCGGCCAATAGCGGGGCTTCAACCCTCCACGTGGGCGATCCGGACGGTCATCTCGTCTTGCGCCTTCGACTTGTCCGCTGCGAGCCACTTGCGGACCTTGTCGCTGCAGCGCTTCGCCTCGATAAGCGCGACTTCATGATCGCCATCGAGCACCGCCTGCAGCATACGGTTGCGCTGGGAACGCCATTCGAGGAAGCGCTCGGCCTTGCCGAACAGGACATCCTCTTCCTTCGATAGCGACGAGACGAGCTCCAGGGAAATTTTCATGAACAGTGTCAGGACCGAATTGCCCGAGGCCCGGCCGATGATATCATTGTGTTTGCGCTCGGCACGCAGGAACGTCACGAAGTCATAGGCCTCGGACGGGATGGCGGCTTCCCGATCCAGGAATTCACGCAGCTCCTCACGCGCTTCGGTGCTCATGTTGCTGGCGGCGAGTGGGATGATCGCCGTCCGGATCGCCTCGGTCGACTGAAGGATCTCGCGCATATGCGCGCCTTCCAGTTGCAGAAGGATCGCGGCCATGTGCGTGACGCCCGACACGTCGGGCCGGTGAGAGAAATAGCCGCCGCCGACACCTCGCTGTACGCGCAGTAGCTGCTCCTGTCCTACAAGTGCAGCTGCCTGTCTCAAAGTCGGCCGGCTGACCTTGTATCGCCCGAGCAGATCATCCTCCTGGCCAAGCAAAGTACCGGGCGGCGACTGAAGACATTCGTTGCGTAATGAAGCGACCGCATGCCGAACGGCTGGTTGAACGCTGGTCCGTTTACCAGTGACGCCTTGCTGCATTCGGATCTCCAATAGCTATATTTCAATGACCAATCGCACGTTGCGGGCCTTGATGCAACGCCACCCGCCTTGTGCCGTGCGAGCTGAGGTGCGGTCCAAATGACACGGTCGGACGCGCGAAATAGCACGAACGGACAATCCTCTCTTTACAGCGGCGATTCGAGGCATTAGAACTAACCCAATAGCGGCATTTAGCCGCAGCTACCGCTTAAGCGGCTCTGGAGGGGAGTTAATCAGAATGCTCAATAGGACTTTGCTGGTTACGGGAGCGCGGGCCATCCTTCTGGCTGGCTGCATGATTCCGGCGGCAGCGCACGCAGGCGCGCCCGATGCGACGATGGACACGGCCCAGCCGTCTGCTGAAAGCGCACCACAGAATGCTCAAGGCGGCAATCAGGTCGGCGATATCATCGTGACCGCGGAGCGCCGCGAGGAGCGGATTCAGGACGTTCCGATCGCGATCACCGCGCTTGGCAGCCAGGAACTCCAAAACCGCGGTGTGCAGGATATCGGCGATCTCGCCTCGGCCACCCCGAACGTGACCTTCCAGACTACGTCGCAGGGCGTTCTCGCGACCACCGTCGGTATCCGCGGTCTCCGCAACAACAATATCGAGCTCGTCACCGAGCAGCCGGCCGCGATCTATATCGACGGCGTCTATCAGTCGACCGCGATCGGGTCGCAGTCTTTGCTCGGCCCGGACGTTGAGCGTATCGAGGTCCTGCGCGGTCCGCAGGGCACGCTGTTCGGCCGCAACACGGTCGGTGGCGCCGTCCTGATCACGACGCGGCGGCCGCAGCCGGAATGGGAAGGCCGCGCCATGTTCGGCCTTGCCAGCAACAGCGGCATGGAAGGCCAGGCGATGATCAACATCCCCTTGGCCGAGGGGATAGCGACCCGCTTCAACGTGGGTTATCGCGCCGACAACGGCTTCGCCAATGAAACGACCTATGGCGTGCGCCTTGGCGCGACCCGGCAATTCACGGCTCGCGGCCAGATGCTCTTCACGCCCAACGACCGCGTGAACATCCTCATCTCGGCCGATTATCTGCGCGGCGAGACGGACGGCAACCTGACCCAGCCGGTCTTCCTCACGGATCCGACTTTTCACGATCGCCTCACGGGCGCAACCCATTCGCTGACCTTTACGGACCTGGCGATTTATTATGGGCTCGCGCCCATTCCGGCCAATTACCAGACGGTCCGCGACCGGTATTTTGCGTGCGCCGGCGGTCAGCCCAACCTCAATTCGCGCTGCTGGTCGCGTTCGCCTGGCCTCGGGCCGACGACGACCGGCTTCTTCTCTGCCAATGCCGACCTCAGCCCTGGCGCTTTCTATCGGGATTATGGCGGGGCCATCAACATGGCCTTCGACCTGACGGACAATGTTCAGTTCCGGTCGATCACCGCCTATCGCGAGTTCCAGTCGCATAGCTCGAAGGACTATGACAACTCGCCGGCGATCATCCTGCAGTCGACCGCCGACCCGAGCGCCAGTACCTTGACACAGGAAGGGCAGCTCAACGGACGTCTGTTCCAAAATCGGCTGAAGTTCGCGCTCGGTGTGTTCTACTATCGCTTCGACGGTGAAGAGAATGCGACCAACCTCGTGCTGGCCGATCTTACGGGGCCTAACGCGGCGAACTTCCTGCTCAACAAGTTGCTGAACGAAAGTCTCGGCTTCTACGGCCAGACGACGTTCGCGGTGACCGATAACTTCAACCTTACCGCCGGCCTGCGCTACTCGATCGAGGACAAGTCGGTCCACATCACCCAATATCAAAGCCGCGCGGCCCCAGTGAATCAGGTCTGTACCCTGCCTCTGCCGAACGCCGAGTGCGTCAACTCTGCAAACCTTCACTATACATCGCTCGACTACACGTTCGGCGCCGACTACAAGTTCAACCCGGATTTCATGATCTATGTCCGTGTGGCGCGCGGCTTCCAGGCGGGCGGCATCAACCAGCGCTCGACAACGGGCGTGCCGTTCGCGGCCTACCAGCCGCAGACGGCCATCAATTACGAGGCTGGCTTCAAGCTCGACGCCTTCGATCGCGCCGTCCGCCTCGACGTGGCTGCGTTCCAAACCGACATAACTGGCCTGCAACGCCCGGTGCCGCAAACCTTCATCGACAGCGCCGGCAACCCGGTGACCGTGGTTGCGACCCTGAACGCTGCGGACGCCCGCATGCGCGGCATCGAGGCCGAGCTCACATGGGTTCCTTTCCGCAATGCGCGAATCTCGGCTCAGGTCGGCTATCTTGACCCTCAATATGGCACGTTCCTGGCCACGGGGCCGCTCGGTCCGAACACGCTGGACCTCAGTAATACCGACTTCCAGCAGATCTCTAACTGGACCTTCGGCATCTCGCCGTCCTACACGCTGCCGACCAGCTTCGGTTCGATCCACTTCCAGGCGGATTATTTCTACCAGAGCCGGCAGAGCATGCAGCCCGCTCTGTCCTATCCCGCCGACGACGAGCTGCCGGTTCCCGGCGTCATCCAGCCGGGCTATGGTCTGCTCAATGCCCGCATCGCGGCTCGGATTGGCGATGATACCGAGATCGCTATCTACGGCCGCAACATTCTGGACAAGCGGTACATCACGGGCTCGCTCAACGTGGCCAACTCCCTAGGCTTCGCCTTCGCTAATGTCGGCAATCCTCGGGTGGTCGGCATCCAGTTAAGCCACAACTTCTGAGCGAACTCCTCCTCCCTTCGAAGGCGGCCTTCGGGCCGCTTTTTTTTTGAAGAATCACGGCTGGTCAGTCGCTAACCCTTGCTCTGCTGAAAGAGTTAGTTCTATATGGGCATATTGAGAGTCTTGGGAGTGCGCATTGGATCTGACATTCGGCCCCGATGAGGAGCAGATTGCTGACGCCGCCGCGCAGTTCCTGCGGCAGCGTCTGCCCGTTTCCCGTGCGCACCTTGAGCATGAACGGCAGTTGCCAGCACCTCTTCAAGAGATTGCCGAGCTCGGCTGGTTCGCGATCACGCTTCCCGAAGAGCTTGGCGGTCTCGGGATGTCAGTCGTTGAGGATGCGATCGTCTACCGGGAAATCGGCCGCTTCCTCGCGCCAACCGATATTCTGGGCACCTCGCTGGCGGCCGAGATTGCGGCGCGGGGTGGCGAACGCGAGCTAGCCGGCGCCTTGATGGCGGGCACGGCCGGCGCCGGCATCGCCATCCCACTGCCCGGTGGCGCGGAGGGTGAGCATCTCCTCTTCAATGCGGGCGCTGAGTTTGCGGCGACGGCCGGACCGGAGCGCGCGGCGCTCTGGCAGGTGCCGACTGACGGAAAACCATTCTCCTGTCTGGACAAGACTATCGCATGCCAGATCGTCAATCTGGATCCGGCATCGGCTGTTGCGGTGAGCGACGGCCCTACCATTTTCCGGCGCGCGCTATTGGCTACGGCGGCGATGCAGACCGGTCTCGCTGAGGCGGTGCTGGCCATGATCGTCGAATATGCCCGCATCCGCGAAACATTTGGTCGGCCAATAGGGGCCTACCAGGCGGTTCGGCACCCGTGCGCGGACATGGCAGTGCGGGCCGAGGCGGCGCGGGCCCAGCTTTTTTACGCTGCGATCGCACTGCGGGACGGCATGGATGAGGCCGGCGCGCTGATTGACGGGGCTAGCCTGGTCGCCCGCCGGGCTGCAATTGCCAATGTCGACCGCAACATCCAGCTTCATGGTGGCATCGGCATTTCCGAGGAACATGATGCGCACCTGTTCATGAAGCGTGCGCAGGTCCTCGGTCAGTTCCTCTCATCCGAACGCGCGACGCTCGACCGCCTCGCCGCGGCCGGCCGCGCGTAGGGGGGAATGATGAACCTCGACCTTTCCGATGCCGAGCGCGCCTTTCGTCAGCGCGCCCGCGCATGGCTCGCCGACAATGTGCCGCGTGAACCCCGACCGACTGAGCCGATGGCGGCTGGTGCCTATGACCGGGCCTGGCAGCGCAAGTTGCATGATGGCGGATATGCCGGTCTCAACTGGCCGGCGGCCTACGGCGGGGCGGGACTCACTCTCATCGAACAGGTAATCTGGTACGAGGAACTCGCCCGTGTCGGAGCGCCGGGCCTCAACGCCCTGTCGATCACGATCAATCATGCCGGTCCGACCCTGATTGCCAGCGGCACCGAGGCGCAAAAGGCCTTTCATCTGCCCAAGATGCTGTCGGGAGAGGCTATCTGGTGCCAGGGCTTTTCCGAACCGGGGGCGGGCTCGGACCTGGCGGCGATCAAGACTCGCGGCGAGATCGTCGGCGACGAGATCATCGTCAACGGCCAGAAAACCTGGACGTCCTACGGCCATCTGGCGGACTATCAGGAATTGCTGATCCGCACTGAGCCCAGGTCATCGCGTCACAAGGGGCTGACCTGGGTGATCTGCGACATGAAGTCGCCCGGGATCGAGGTGGTGCCGGTCATCAACATGATGGGCGAACAGCATGTAAACATGGTCTTCTACGACAATGTGCGCGTCCCGCTGTCCAATGTCGTCGGCGGTGTCGGCAATGGTTGGTCCGTGGCGATGGCGACGCTTTCGATCGAACGGTCTCTGTCCTACCTCATCGACCAGATCGAGCTGCTGGAGCGGGTCGAGCAGGCGTTCGAGCTTGCCCAGAATGTGAGGCTCGATACCGGTGTACTGGCCTCCGAGGATTGCGAACTGATGCGCCGCCTGGCCGACGTGAAGGCCGATGCTTTCGCGATCCGGGCGATGACGCTGACCAATCTGTCCAAGATCAATGAAGGGGGCAAGCCCGGGCCCGAAGGCTCATTGCTGAAGCTATACTGCACTGAGACCGTGCAGCGGCTTGCACGGATCGTTCGCGAGATGCTTGGCCTCGAATTCCTGCGCTACGGCAACGACCGCACTTCCAACCGCTGGACCTATGAATTCATGTGGGCCTGGGTCCTCACAATTTCCGGCGGGAGCTCGGAAATCCAGCGCGAGATTATTGCCGACCGCCTCCTGGAACTGCCGAGAGCCCGCTGATGTCCGCTGAGCTGATCCCCACTCTGTCCGACCGCCTGACGGCAGTCTTCGCCATCGATCCAGCAGCGCCGGCCGTGCAGCGCGACGAACGCTGGTTCAGCTGGGGCGAACTGTCCGCCATCGGCGGGGCCCTCGACTCTGCGCTGGCGAGCGCCGGCCTTGGCGAAGGTGCGCCGATCGGCGTGATGCTGCGCAACCGGCCGGCTCATCTGGCGGTAACGCTGGCCCTGCTGCGTACGCGGCGCTGTGTAGTGACGATCAATCCGTCACTGCCTGACGAACCGCTGGCAGAGGATATTGCGGCGATTGAAATGGCCTGCCTGGTCGCCGATGCCGACGACTGGGCGCGGCCAGGGGTCTTCGATGCGGCGAGCGCACAGAATGTGCTGCAGATCAGCATCGCCAGTGAGCCGACAGGCCTTCGCCTCACCGTCGCCGCTCGGGATGGCGTCAGGGTTATGGCGCCGCGTCCCGGCGTCGCGGTGCAGATGCTGACCAGCGGAACGACGGGCAAGCCCAAGCGGATCGACATCCGCTATGAGTCGCTCGAGCGCTCGCTTCACGCCGGCTCCAAGTATGAGAAGGGTGCCCAGGGCGAACTGACGCTCAAACGCGGGGTCGGCATCCAGTGGATGCCGCTTGTCCATATCGGAGGCTTCTTCGGCGCCCTCTATGCGATCTACAATGCTCGCAGCTTTGTCCTGATGGAACGCTTCGACGTCGACACTTGGCACAGGCTCATCGTTCAGCATCGCCCCAAATTCGTGAATCTGCCGCCGAGCGCGCTATACATGGTGCTGGAGCGCAACTATCCGGCAGAGGACTTTGCAAGCCTCCTGGCCCTGCGTTCCGGTGCGGCGCCGCTCGACCACAACCTCGCGCTGGAATTCGAACGTCGCTATAATGTCCCGGTCCTGGAAGGCTATGGCGCAACCGAGTTCGCCGGCGGCGTCGCCGGCTGGACGATCGGCGACCATCGCAAGTTCGCCGCCACCAAGCGCGCCAGCGTCGGGCGGGCCAACGCCGGAGTCCAGCTGCGCATTGTCGATCGCGAGAGTGGGGATGCGCTTCCCGCCGAGACGCCGGGCCTGCTGGAGGTTCGGTCGGAGCAGATCGACGGCGGTAAGGAATGGATCCGAACCTCGGACATGGCGCGGCTCGATGCCGACGGTTTCCTCTATATCCTGGGCCGCGCTGACAGCGCGATTATCCGCGGCGGTTTCAAGATTATGCCGGACAAGGTTGAGGAGGCTCTGCTGGCCGCCCCCGGCGTGCGTGAAGCGTGCGTGGTCGGTCTACCCGACGAGCGGCTCGGCCAGGTTCCAAAGGCAGCGGTCGCCGGCGACGGGATCGACGGCGAGTCGCTCAAGACCTACCTCAAGGGGCGGCTCAAACCCTATGAGGTTCCGGTCGAGATCCTCGTCCTCGAGACGATGCCACGCACGCCGTCGCTGAAGATCAGTCAGCAGGCCGTGCGCCAGCTTTTCGCTGCCCCCGAACCGGCGGCAGCCCAAGGAGATCGTTGAATGGAAATGCGCAATGTCGGCTCGTCGGGGCTGCGTGTGTCGCTCGTAGGCCTCGGCTGCAACAATTTCGGCTGGACCATAGAGGAAGAGGCGTCGCGCGCCGTCGTCACGAAGGCGCTCGATTCCGGCATCACACTGTTCGACACGGCGGACTATTATGGCGCGAAGCCGGGCGATTCCGAGGAAGTCCTTGGCCGCCTGATAAAGGGTGAGCGCGACAAGATCATCCTGACGACCAAGTTCGGCATCCCTTTCATTGGCGAGCGTCGGCCAAACACCTCGCGTTCGTTCGTGCTGAATGCCATCGAGGGCAGCCTTCGGCGCCTTCAGACGGACTGGATCGATCTCTACATGATCCACTGGCCGGACGCCACGACGCCGATGGAAGAGACGCTGCGCGTGCTCGACGACCTAGTTACCTCCGGCAAGGTCCGTTATATCGCCTGCTCCAACCTCGCGCCCTGGCGGATCGTGGAATCGAAGTGGCTTGCCCGCGAGGGGCGGACGCAAGGCTTCATCGCCGCACAGAACGAATATAGCATGCTTGCACGGGACCCGGAGGCGGACCTCATTCCTGCGCTACGCAAGTATGACATGTCGCTGATCCCTTATTATCCGCTCGCTTCGGGCCTGCTGACGGGCAAATATATCGGCGGCGAGGCGCAGGGGCGGCTGAAGGACAATTTCCTCAATCTCGGCAACAAGTATCTGACCGAGGCCAACCTCGAGAAGGTCCGCAAACTCAGCGAGTTCGCCCGGGCGGCGGGCAGGACGATGGTCGAGCTTGCCATGAGCTGGCTGGCGGATAAGCCCTATATCCCCTCGATCATCGCCGGCGCCACTAAGCCCGATCAGGTCGAGCAGAATGTGACAGCGGCGGACTGGAAGTTCACCGCGGAAGAGCGGGCGCAGATCGACGCGATCCTCAAAGCCTGATCGCGCGAACAAGGAGAGGACCATGATCAACGGCGTTCACCATATCTCGCTGTCGACGACCGATCTTGACAGGTTGCTCGGCTTCTACCGCGACCTTCTCGGTCTGTCGGCGCGCCACGTCTCGCAACTCGAAGAGGGCAACAAACCGTTCGAGACAATCGTCGGGATGACCGGTGCGCAGGGACGGGCAGCCAGCCTGCGGGCCGGCAACGTCCAGATAGAGTTCTTCCATTATACCAATCCGGTGCCGAAACCGGTGGAGGTCCTGCCGGCCTGCGACGGGGGCATCCGCCACATCTGCTTCGACGTCACCGACATCTGGTCGGAATACGAGCGTCTGAGGGCGGCTGGGATCGAGTTCGTCTCCGAACCGCAGTTCCTGGAAAGGGCCAAGGCAACATCGGTCTATGCCCGCGATCCGGACGGCAATATTGTCGAGTTTCAGGAACTGCACGAAGGATCGCCGATCGAGCGGGTACCCATGCCCCCGCGCCATTAAGGGGCGGGGCGATGAGTGCGCCTGATGACCGAGCCGCGGTGAAGGAGGTGATCGATCGCTATTTCGCCGCGATCGACCGCTCGGACCCTGTCATGCTGCGCAGCTGCTTTGCCGACGATGCCATCTATCGCAGCGATGCCGGACGCCTCGACATGGACGGAGGCGACATGATCGGCAGCCGCCTCGCCCAGGGCGGTCGCTATGCGTTCACTAGCCACCTGCGCGGTAGCCAGGTGCTTCACTTTGTTAACGCGGCCTGCGAGGCCGATACATTCGCCGTCGCCTATCTGGTGGACCGACCCGGTCCCGACGGAATGGTGATTGTGCGCGGCATCCGCTATCGCGACCGGCTCGAGCGCCGCGGCGATCGCTGGAAGATCGTCAGTCGCCTTCACAGCTCCCAGTGGCAATATGAAGTCGCCGGCGCCCCGGTCATGCCCATATGAGCTGGTGCGCCCTGCGACTTGACTGTTCCGGTCCCGACCAATAGAGTTATATCAAATCGGCTCGTGGAAAGCGTGTCGCGACGAGAGGATGTACGCATGCACGAAGAGACGGCCGCGCTTCTGCGTCTCGTTCGCGAGCGTCAGGCTCCCGATCTGAGTGCTATTCCGCTCGAACAGGCTCGCTTCGTCAGCAAACAATCAGTGGCAGCCGCGTCCATCGAGAGCGATGTCGATATGGTCTGGACCGCTACCGAGATCGCGGCCCCGCATGGCTCGGTGCCGGCGCGCATTTATCGGCCCGCCATCCTGCGCACGAGCGATGTCGTGCTCTTCTTCCACGGCGGCGGCTGGACTCTTTGCGATGTCGAGACCCACCACGGGCTGGCATCGGCGATTTCGGCCGGGCTCGGAGCACGCCTGATTTCGGTCGATTATCGCCTCGCGCCAGAACACGTCTTTCCAGCCGCGTTTATGGATGCATCGGTTGCGGCCGACTGGCTGGCCGCTTCGCCGGCGGCACTGGGCGAGCCTGTGTCAGGCGCCGTTCTGGCCGGCGACAGCGCGGGTGGCAATCTCGCCGCCGCGCTCAGCGCGCAATGGCGCGGGCCTATCGCCCTGCGCGCACAACTGCTGTTCTATCCCGTCCTCGACGTAAGCCGCGAAACCGGCTCCTATGAGGATTTCGGTTCCGGGTTTGGTCTCGATGCCCGCGTGATGCGCTGGTTCGCGTCCAATTATGTGCCGGAACCGGACGCGCGCAGCGACATTCGCGTTTCTCCCTTGCTTGGCGATGTTGCCGATCTTCCGCCGAGCATCATCGTGGCGGCCGGGCTCGACATTCTGCGTGATGAGGCCCGCGCCTATGCAGCCAGGCTCGCCGGGGCCGGCATCGAAACCTTCTATTTGGAAGCCGTGGGGTTCCCACATGGATGGGCCGGAATGCCGCGTTTCCTGCCATCGGCACAGGATTACCTGCAGCGGGCGCTTGGGGCACTGACACCCCTGCTCGCCGCGCTGCCTGAGGGTCGTGACGCGCCGGACGTTAGAGTCGCGCAGGCCGTCCAATGAGCCGCGCAGACTGGACCGTCGCATTCGGGCCAATTATGCTCTCGCTGATGTTCGCAGAATTCGTGAGCGCGTTCGAGACCAGCATGGTCTTCGCGGCGTTGCCTACGATCTCCCGCGAGTCCGGTGATCCCGTCCTGGTCGGCTGGCTGGTGACCGGGTACCTGCTGGTCCAAGCGGTTTCGGCGGCATTGCTGGGACGTCTGGGCGACCTGTTCGGGCGACGCGATGTCCTCCTCCTGACGCTCGTTCTTTGTGCGGTGGGTTCGCTGATCAGCGCGATCGCGAGCGACCTCACGACCGTGGTGATGGGGCGTGCCATCCAGGGCATGTCGGGGGGGATCCTGCCGCTGGCCTGCGGCCTGGCGCGCGAGCATATCGCTCCGAAACAGGTTCCGTTTTGCTTGGGCCTGCTCGCCATGATGGTCGCATTCGGAGCTATGATCGGCCTGCTCTCCGGCGGCATCATCACAGACCATTTGCACTGGTTGGTGCTGTTCCAGATTACCGCTGTCCTCGCGGTCGTCGCCGCGGTCTGCGTCTTTTTGTCCATGCCTGCGGGGCAGAAGTACAACGATGGCAAGCCGCTCGATATCCTGGGCGGCCTGCTGTTCGGTGTTGCCGTCGCGATCATCCTCTTCGGTATTGGCCGGGGGGGGCATTGGGGCTGGGGGAACTGGCCGACGCTGGCCGCGATCGGCAGTGGCTCCACGCTCCTTCTCCTGTGGGGCGGCTACGAGTACCGACACCCCAATCCTCTAATCAACGTGCGTCTCCTGGCGGAGCGTCAGATCGCGCTGGCCAGTATCAGCATGGCGGCAATGGCCCTGGCCGGGCTGCAAGTCTCGTTGCTCTTCGTGATGGTGTTGCAGCAGCCAACCTGGACGGGCATCGGCCTTGGGCTGAGCGCCACCGCAGCGGGCTTGTTGAAGCTTCCGTCCAATTTCTCGGCGGTGCTTGGCGGTCCGATCAGCGGCGCCATCGCGAGCCGGCGCGGCACCGCGCGCGGCGGTGCTGTATTTGGTTCGGCCGTGATCCTGTTGGGCTTTGTGTGGCTTTCCTCCTTCAATCAGGATGTTGTTTCGGTGGTCATCGCCTCCGTCACCATCACCTTCGGTGTCGGGGTCGCTTATGCATCTGTTCCGATCCTTGTGAGCCAGGTTGCGCCGCAGGAGCGCGTCAGCGAGCTGATCGGCATGACTGCCGTCATTCGGTCGGTTTTCATGGCGATCGGGGCGCAGATTATTGTAGTGCTGCTCGCCACTTCGACGGTGCGGCAGGGCAATCTCATACTTCCATCGGCTCAGGCGTTCCGGGCCGTCTTCGTCTACAGCATCATTGCTTCCCTCGTTTGCCTGATCTTCATGTGGTTCCTTCCCAGGGCCACGGCACGCGGCAAGGCCGAAAGCAAGAGTAATCTGCCGGGGTCGGCTCCATCTGCCTGACCAGGCGTTTTTTCAGTTCGTTCTTGATCCAGGAGCCATTCATGCCCGTTCTCGCCGACCTCAAGCATCTTGCCGACCGCGAAGCAATCCGAGAGCTCACAGCCCGATATGCCCGCTTCGTCGCGCACGGCGACGGACGGGGCGTGGGTAGCCTCTATTCGGAGGACGGGCGGTTCGCGGCGGGGATCCATGACTACCGGGGGAGGGCGGCTATCCAGGAATTCCTGGCAGGTGTGACCAAACCTTTGAAGAACATCCCCCTCGTGACAGATCATGTCATCGAAATCGATGGCGACGAGGCTACCTGCGCATGCATCATGTATACGCCTTGGTATCGGGACGTTCAGCCGGGCTTTTGCGGCGAGTATAACGACAAGCTGCGGAAAGTGGACGGCGAGTGGTACTTCGTCGAGCGCAGCTTTGAATTCTTCAAGGGCAAGCCCGACGATTCGTGAGGTGGCTGCCCTAGTGAGTGCAGTGCCTGCCGCTAGGACAACCTCCGATGAAGCATGGCAGGGGCTGAGGCTAGCGGCGCGGCGTTTCTCCTTTCCGCGCTTAGCTGGAGGTGCCGGCAGTTTCCTCGGCCCGCCTACGTAGAAATTCTTCGAAAGCAGGCCGGACGATTTCGAGGGTCAGCTGAGTGTTCATATATTCAGCGATGAACGCAATCTTCCCCTCCGCCGTGAAGCGGAAAAAATAATGAAGGCTGTTTTCATAGTCGGCGCCGATAATTGTTCGACCATTCGCAACAGCCCTCACGGAAACCTGTTTCCCCTCCGCGATCGTCGTGAGAATAGTGAACTTCAGCCCGCCGACGAAGATCTTGCCCAGCATCCCGGCCCCGACCAGAAAATCGGGCCCCGCAATGTCGCCGGAAAGGCCGGACCAGCCAGAGAACTCGTCCGCCACGAGATGGGTGGCAAGCGCGCCCGATCCCATCCCGTGGATGAACTCGAGCGCGGCCGCACGATTGCGTTGCTCTTCGGTCGGCGCAGCCATTGTCAGACGATCTCACCGATCTTGTCGCCAACATTGTAGGTCTCGCCTGCGGAGCCGATCTGGCGCAGAGTGCCGGACGCTGGAGATTCGACCTCCTGCGTCGATTTCTCGGACTCGATAGAATAGATCGCCTGACCCTCGGTCACGAGGGCGCCGTCTGGCACAAGCCATTCGGCCAGTTCGCCCTCGGTCATCGACATGCTAAGCTGCGGAAGCGTGAGATCGGTCGCCATGGATACTCCTGTCGATCAGTGTTTCATAAGAGCGCGAACACGCGCGATAATTCGGTCCTGACTGGGAATCTGCGCTGTCTCGATTTCGCGCGAATAGGCGATCGGGACATAGTCGGCTCCGAGTCGTGAGGCCGGAGCCTTGAGCGAGCGGAAAAGCTCCTCGTTGATGGTCGTCGCGATCTCTGCGCCGAAGCCACAAAATTCGGTTGCAAGATGTACGACGAGCGCGCGGCCGGTCTTCGAGACTGAGGCGAGAATCCGTTCATAATCGATCGGCACAAGCGTGCGCAGGTCGATGACCTCGGCGCTGATACCTTCCGCGGCAAGCGTCTCCGCCACGGCGAGGCACTGGTGGACGAACATGCCGTAGGTTATAAGGGTGATGTCGCTGCCTTCGCGTTTGACCTTCGCAACCCCGAGCGGAATGCGATAGTCGCCCAACGGCACTTCCTCCTTGATGGCATGCATGATGGCCATCGATTCAATATGCAGGCACGGGTCGTCATCGAAGATGGCGCTGAGCAGCAGTCCCTTGGCTTCGATTGGCGTCGAGGGATAGATCACCTTGATTCCCGGCGCGTGAAGAAGCCAGGCCTCCAAAGACTGGGAATGCTGGGCGCCGAGGCCCCCGACACCGCCCGCGGCGATCGTGCGAATCGTGAGCGGAACGCTCGTGGCGCCCCCGGACATGAATCGCTGCTTGGCGGCATGGTTGGTGAGCTGGTCGAGACACACGCCGACGAAATCGTTGAACATGATCTCGGCGACCGGCCTCATCCCTGCCAGAGCCGCACCCATGCCTGCCCCGATGATCGCCTGTTCAGCTATTGGCGTGTCGCGGACCCGCTCTGCACCCCATTTTGTTGAGAGGCCGAGGGTCGTCTTGAACACGCCCCCGGCCGGATCGCCAATATCTTCGCCTAGTGCCAGAACGGCTGGATCAAGCCCGAGCGCCACGTCCTGGGCATCGCGGATCGCTTCGGCGAGGTTCATCTTCCGGGTTTCGCCGCCCGGCAGACTGCAGTCGGCACGAGCCGGATAATGGCCCCGCCGCGGCACGAAATCCAACTGTGCGAACACGTCGACATACATGTCGGTCGCTGGCGTCACCGGGCTTTCGAGCGCGAAGTTGACGGCATCCGCGACCTCCTCGCTGGCCTTCTCCTCGATCGCCACGAGTTCGTCTTCGCTCGCCGCGCCCTGTTCGAGAACCAGCACACGCACCCGTTTCACCGGCCAATTTTCGAGACCAGCGGCGCGCTGTTCCGCCGACAGATGATTGCTCTCTGCAATCCCGGCATGGCTCCCGAGCCGCAATGTCACAGCCTCGACGAACACTGGCCCGTTTCCGGCGCGGACGTCGGCAACAATATCGCGCATCGCGCTATGGAATGCGATCGCATCATTGCCGTCGAGACGGACGCCGCGGAAGCCGAGCGCCTCCGCTCGGCCGGCGAAATCCTTGCTCGCGGTATAATCGGGGATCAGCGTATATTCGCCAATCTGATTGTTCTGGCACATGAAGATGATCGGAAGGCGCCAGAGGCCGGCGAGATTCATGGCCTCGTGGACCGCGCCGATGCTCGTCGCCCCGTCACCGAAGTTGACGATTGTCACGCGCCCCTCACCGCGCATTTTGGCGGCAAGCGCAAGGCCATTGGCGATGGGTACGCCAGCGCCGACGATCCCCGTGGTCAACATCGCCCCGACCGCGGGATGGGAGACATGTGGCGAGCCACCCTTGCCCTTGTTCACGCCGTCGACACGGCCCAGCATCTCGGCGAACAGGCCGCGCAGCGGCACGCCCTTGGCCACGAGGTCATGAAGACCGCGATAGGTCGTCACCATATAATCGTCGTTCGTGAGCAACGGCGCGAGTGCTGCCGGGATCGCTTCCTGTCCGGTCAGGGGCCAATAGGTGAAGCGGAATTTTCCGCTCGCGAGGCCTTTGCGCACGGCATTGTCGACTTCATGGATACGCGCGATCTGCCGATAGATTTCGACGAGCAGGGGGCCGGCCAGCGTGTTCGCGCCAGTTGACGGCCGCGCCGCATCGATGGTGTCGGTCATCTCATTTCTCCCCTAGCCGCCGTCGACAGTAGCATATAGATATACCTGTATAGGCCAAACCGACGGGGTTGCGTCAAGTCGCTTGCAGGGAGCGGAGGCATGCCATCGACGGAACGGGGCGAGATCCGGACCGCGAGTCGGTGCCGGTTCACCGGGTAAGACATTATTGGGAAAGGATTTGGAATGGCGCGGATCATGGTGACGGGGTGTTCGTCGGGTATCGGACGGGCCACATGCATTCTTCTGACCGAGCGCGGCCATGAGGTCGTCGCAACCGCGCGCAGCCTTGCACCGCTCGCGGATTTGCCTGTCGCCGACAGGATTGCACTTGACGTTACGAGCGACGAATCCGTGGCGGCAGCGGTCGAGGCAGCAGGTGCTATCGACGGCCTTGTGAACAACGCAGGCCTGGCCATGTGGGGCGCTGTCGAGCTCACCCAAACGAACGATATGAAGCGATTGTTCGATACGAATGTGTTCGGAGTCATCCGCCTGTGCCGGGCGGTATTGCCCGGTATGCGGACCAGGGGGCACGGCCGAATCGTGCAAATATCGTCGGGTGCTGCCCGCCGTCCGCAACCCCTCGTCGGGCTATATTGTGCCAGCAAGGCGGCGCTTGAATCCCTGTCCATGGCGCTCCGCATCGAGGCGCGCGATTTCGGAGTTGATGTCGCCATCGTTGGCATGGGCGCGGTCGATTCGAACATCAGCCAAAACCGAATCGTTTCCGACGCGACCGGTACGCCCTATGCGCCCCCCATGCGGGCCATGCTCGACCGCATGCAATCGGTGAGGGGCAAGGCGGTCTCTGCAGACGAGGCCGCCAGCGTGGTGGTCTCCGTTATCGAGAGCGAAAATCCCCCGTTCCGGACCTACGTTGGCGAGGGCTTTGCGGAAGAGCTCGAGGCTGTGAACGCGTTATCGACCGACGAGTATGAGGAGCGTTTTCACGCCATCTATGCATCCTCGCCCGCGAGATGAACTGAGCCGCGCGCTTGCAAAAGAGTTATATCTAAACTAGCGTTGGGTTCAACATGGCAGGCCGCTAGCGTTAGCGTTCAGGCGATAGTGTACCGGATGGCAGTGATCAGGTGGAGATATAGAGCGATATGAATGACGAAGCGGGCGACAGCCAGCTGATCGAGGTGCAGCGCGATGGCGCGATTGTCATCATCACCCTCAACCGGCCCGACACGCTCAATGCCCTGAACCGGCCGATGCAGGCGCGTCTGCAGGCGCTCTTTGAAGAGGCGGGTGCCGATTCGAGCATACGCGCCGTCGTCATCACCGGCACGGGAAGGGGTTTCTGTTCCGGCGCCGATGTCAGTCATCTGGGCGTGCAGGCTGCGCTCCCGATGGAGCAGCAACTCGTCAAGCCACCGTTGTTCACCGCCCGCCAGAACAAGCTGTACAAGCCCGTTATCTGTGCGGTGAACGGCGTTTGCGCGGGAGCCGGACTGCACTTCGTCGCGGATAGCGACATCGTGATCGCGAGCGAAAATGCGACATTCACAGATACGCATGTCAATCTGGGCCAGGTCAGCGCGCTCGAGCCGATCGGGCTGATGCAGCGGATGCCGATGGCGCGGGTGCTGCGCATGGTGATTCTCGGGAAGGCCGAGCGCCTTACCGCCGCGCAGGCGCTGGAAGCTGAACTCGTGTCGGAAGTCGTCGCGCCCGAGGCTCTGATGGACCGTGCGCTCGAGCTGGCGCGCATTGCCTGTGCCGGGTCGCCGGCAGCAATGCAGGTGTCGCTCAAGCTCATCTGGGAGTCCCTCAACCTGCCCCTCGACGAGGCGATGGAGCGCTCCTTCGAACAGCTAATTCGTTACCGCGAGCATCCCGATGCACGGGAGGGGCCTGCTGCCTTCAAGGAAAAGCGGGATCCGAAATGGACGGAGTGAAGCCGTCCAGCGGGTCCGAGGGGGTCGAGGAGGCGATCAGCCAACACATGCGAGATGAAGATATGGGCGATGAATCGCTGCTGAGGGGGAAGATCACCGGCCGTGATCTGGAGTTGCTGGCCAAGCGGATTGGAACCCCCAATCCGACCCTGCGGACCGGCATGGACGTCGAGCCGTGGAACCCGAGTGTCACGCATCGCAGCGTGCGCAAGTGGGCGATTTCGATCGGCGATGACAATCCGCTTTATGTCGATGCGGAGCACGCCCGCCGGTCCCGCTGGGGTGCCATCATCGCGCCTCCGGGCTTCGAATGGTCGATGGGCTGGAACCGGTCACCGGCGGTCTCGAAGGAGCTGTATGACGAAACGCGCTTCGCTCTTCGTGGCGTTCAGCTGTTCCATTCGGGCGCCGAATATTTCTATTACCGCCCCCTTCTTGAGAATATCGAGCTGTTCAAGTCCGAATGGCTGGCAAATGCAGAGGAAAAGCAGAGCCGCTTCGCCAACCGCACTGTGATCACGACCAACCAGAACGCCTATTGGGACCTAGACGAGCAGGTCTGCATCACCAGCTCTCGCTGGTTCGTCCACGCCGAGCGCAGGTCAGTGGACAAGGACGATGGGACGAAGAAGAACAAGAAGGCTGTCGAGCCTACCTCATATTCGGAGGAGAATCTCCGTAAGATCGAGGAGGCCTATGAGGCCGAATACCTGCGCGGCACAGACACCCTCTATCTCGAGGAAGTCGTCGTCGGCCAGCATCTGCCGGTCATGGTCAAGGGGCCGCTGACAGTTACCGATATCATCAACATGCATATGGGCGCGGGCTGGATCACCTATACCAGCCTGCCGTTCCGCCTCGGCTACGAGAACCGCAAGCGACTTAAGGGTTTCTATTCTCGCAACGAGTTCGGAGCGTGGGACACGATCCAGCGCGTGCATTGGGATTCGGAGCTTGCGCGCAGCGTCGGCGTGCCCGGCATCTATGATATCGGCCCGATGCGCTACGTAATGCTGTGCAACTACCTGACGAACTTCGCGGGAGATGACGGCTTCGTGCACCGCATCCGCTACGAGTTGCGTTCCTTCAATTATGTCGGCGACACGAGCTGGCTTACCGGCCGGATCGTCGACGCGCGGGTAGATGAGGAACTTGGTCCCCTCATCGAAGTCGAAGTGATCTCGACGAACCAGCGCGGCGAGCAGAATATGTGCGGCAGCGCGACTATTCTGGTGGCGTCTCGGCAGCATGGCCCGGTCCGGCTGCCGAAGGCGCCGGGCATGCCGCAATATCGGGCGGACAAACCGACCCTTCCGGGTCTCTACGTCTGACGCAGGTTGCGGGCGTAGAAAAAAAGGTAGGACAGATGACCCAGCAGACTCTCGATCTCTACAAACAGATCCGCGCCGACTTCCTGCCGCGCCACGCGTATTTCGATACTGCCTTCGTCCAGAAAGAAAAGGAGATGCTGTGGCCGCACACGTGGCTCATGGCATGCCGGGAGGAGCTAGTTGCCGAGCCCGGTCGCTATTATGTCCTCGATATCGCCGATGAATCGATCCTCGTCGTCCGCTCCGCCGACGGCGTGCTTCGCGCCTTCCACAATGTTTGCCCGCACCGCGGCCGCCGGCTGAAGGAGGGCTGCGGCAATACAGGCGACAGCATTGTCTGCCGGTTCCATGGCTGGAAATGGAACGCGAAGGGCCGGAACACCTTCGTTCTGGACCGTGAGAACTGGGATCAGACCGGAGGTCTCGACCCTGCGGAGATCGACCTGCCCGAGGTGCGGCTCGCGCGCTGGGCCGGTTTCGTGTTCGTTACGCTGGACCCCGAGATCGAGCCGCTCGAATCCTATCTCGACCCGCTGCCCGAGGTCTTCGCCAAGTTCGATTATGAGAACACACGGCTGGCCTGGCACAAGACGCTCGTGGTCGAGTGCAACTGGAAGGTCGTTCTCGAGGCTTTCATCGAAAGCTATCATACGACGATGACGCACCCTCAGGCGCTCAAGTTCGGAGTTCGCACACCGGGCTCGAAGGCCTTTGGCCGCCATTCGATGTTCTTCTATCCGTTCGCAAAGCCCGTCGAGCGCGCAGCCGATGCGCCGCCGGTTGATTATCGTAAGGCCCGCTACGACTATGTGGAGGAGATGAACCGCACCCTCGGCGCTCTCCAGGGACGGCACGCGCTGGCCGCCGCCGAGCGATTGCTGACGGACCTGCCGCCCGAGGCCAGCTTCGACGAGGTCAATGCAGCCTATGTCCGGTTCCACACCGAAGCGATGGCCGCCGATGGGGCAACCTATCCGTCGCAGGTCACGCCCGAGGATCTCGCGCGAGCCGGTACGGCGTGGCAAATCTTTCCCAACATGATCGTTCTCCCAACGATCGACGGCTGGCAAGGCTATCGTGCCCGTCCGAACGGCAACGATCCCGACTCCGCTATCTTCGATGTTTGGTGGCTGGAGCGCAGCGCCGCCGATGCGCCATCAACTGTGGACCTTGAATTCTTTCCCACCATGGAAAGCTTCAAGGGTCAGTCCTTCTTCCTCGAGCAGGACTTCGACAACGTCAAGGCTGTGCAGCAGGGCGTTAAATCAAGCGCCTTCAACGGCGTACGACCCAATCCCCATCAGGAGGTCGCAATCCAGAATTTCGAGAAGACCTACTACAAGTATCTGGTGTTCCTGCGCGGTGAGGACGCCGACGAAGATTCAATAAGCTAGCCGTCTTACGAGTCCTTGTCCCGCTTGCCGCGCGGGTCCTTGGCAGCGATGGCGTTCCTGAACTCCTGCGACCGCAGCGAAAGTGCCTGCGCCTTCAGGCCGGTCTCCCACGCTTCGCTGATCGTCGACTGAAGGCCGCTGTGCAGCAGCTCCTTGGCACGCCCGAACGCACCGGCCGGACGTGAGGCCATGCGTTCGGCACGCGCCTGCGCTGTCTCCCGCAAGCTCGCGACATCGTCCGCCAGTTCGCAGATCAATCCCTTTTCAAGGGCTTCCTCGGCGCCGACCCGTCTGCAGTCGAGGATCATTTCCTTGGCGAGCCCGAGGCCGACGATGCGCGGCAACAGCAGCGCACCGCCGAGCGGGGGAATCAGGCTGACATCGAGCCAGCTTTCCTGGAAGAAAGCGCTGCGTGCGGCGATGCGGATGTCGCAGGACAAGGACAATTCGCATCCGACCGTGATCGCGCCGCCCGCGATGGCGGCGATGGTCGGCTTGGCGCACTGGAACAGGCGTTTGGCGGCACCCTGGAACCAACGATAGATTTCGCGCTCGGCGTCAACCTCGCCCCGTGCGATCTCCTGCAGAAAGCCGAAATCGCCGCCGGCCAGGAAATGCCGGCCCTCACCGGTGAGCACGATGGCACGCACCGTCTCGTCCTGGATCATGACATCGAGATGGGCGCACAGCGATTCCATCATGGCTGGAGTCCCGGCATTGCCGGCCTGGGGCCGGTTCATGGATACCCAGCCGACGCCATTGTTCGTCCAGCTCAGGACCTCGTCGGTCTTGCGAGGAGGCTCGCGCTCCATCCCGGTCATGAGCCGAGCATCATTGCCCCGCCATCGACCGAGAACATCTGTCCCGTGATGTAGCGGCTGCCCTCGGAGGCGAGGAAGGTCAACAGCGGTGCGAGACTATCGGGTGTGCGAAGTCCCCCGGGCAGCAACTGGTTTTCGCCGATGCTCTTGTCGAATGCGATTTGCTTTTCCGGCGTGAGCTGATTGCGGACCTTGTCGACGATGGAGGTGTAAATCATCGGCGCAACGGAATTCGCCCGGATATTATACTTGGCCCAGTCGATCGCGATGGCGCGCGTCCAGGCGGCAACGGCGCCCTTCGTCGCACAATAATGGGCGCGCATCGGGCGGCCACGCGTGCCGGCGATCGAGGCGAAATTGATGATCGATCCGCAGCTCTCGCGCATATAACGGAACGCGGCCTGATTGGCGAACATCGTGCCCATGACGTTGATCTGGAAAATGCGGCTCATCCGCTCTTCGGTGATGTCTTCGGGCTCCAGGCGTTCCGTCACGCCGGCCGGCACGCAGATCGCATCGAGGCCGCCCAAGAAGGCGACTGCATCGGCAAAGCTGTCGTCCACCTGCTGTTGCACTGCCACATCGCAGATCGCCGCGCGAAAGCGATCTGTGGTCCTTGCGGCGTCTTTCTCCCCGGGATTGATGTCCAGAGACACAACCGCGGCGCCGGCGGCCATGAAGGCGTCGACGGCGGCCTCGCCTGCGCCCGCAGCGCCACCGACAACGATGACGCGTTTGCCGCCAAGCGGCACAAGGCCCGCCGCAGCCAGTTGCTCAAGTCCGAATGGCATCGTCACTGAATTGCTCCTTCCACTTCGCAGCCGGCCCCGCGAAGGGGATCAAAGGCTTGCATGATCTCGGCGAACTTGCTCGCAACACGGCTTTTCTCGTCCGGATGTGTCGTTATGAAGCGGCGACCCGCCAGAATGTCGAGGATGATCCGCTCGCCGGCCTCATCGCCCGAGATCATGCCAAGACTTGCACTCACGGGAACGGACAGTTGAACGCTTTCCGGCCTTGCCACAATCGACTTGGCCCCCAGGCTGGTTTTGACCGGGCCGGGGAAGATGATCGAGAGCGCGACGTTGGTGTCCGCAAGCTCCGCCTCCAGCGCGGTACACATACCGAACTGCGCGGCCTTGCTGGCGACATAGAGGCTCTGCCCGATCATGTCGGGCGAACGCAGGATGCTGATCGATGAGGTGATCGCGACCCGGGATCGGCGCGTCTGATTCAGCAGATCCGGCAAGAAGGCGCGAACGGTGTTGGCGGTGCCGACGACGTTGGTGTCGAGCAGCCAGCGCCAGTCTTCTTCCGTCGCCTCGACGAAGGGCTTGAGGGCAAGCGCGCCGGCATTGGCGAACAAGAGTCCGATCTCCGCGCGCCGACCACGTACATCCCGGGCAAAGCTGTCGAGCGTCTCGCTCTTCGTGATGTCCACGAACGAGGCCGTGACCTCCGCACCAGCTGCGTTCAGCGTGTCCGCAAGAGCCTGGGAACCATCGATATCGCGATCGGCGATGTCGACAGAGGCCCCGCGAGCGACAAGCGCCCTGACAATCCCTGCACCGATCCCGGATGCGCCGCCGACAACGACCGCACTCTGGCCGGCAAGTTCCGACGACACTGGCATGGCCTCCCCTGATTCGCTTATTGATATTGCTCTATTCGAAGACCGAACGACGTCTGTCAAATGCCGGTAGCGGGCCGATATCAAATTTTGAGAGAAATCGCGGCTTTCCGTTTGCAAGTTTGGTGCAATTGAGAGATCTCAATCGAGGGCGACGGGTGAATCGCCAGCAAGGAGACGGACCGGGCATGGTGGCTATAGATTATATAATCGTTGGCGCAGGATCGGCGGGATGCGTCCTGGCCAACCGCCTTTCGGCCGATGGCTCGCGCGTCTTGCTGCTTGAAGCTGGCGGACCGGATTCCAACCGCTTCTTCCATGTTCCCGCCGGTTTCGTGAAGATGCTCGGACGGCCCGACAACGATTGGTGCCACATGTCTGAGCCGGAGCCCGGTCTTGGCGGCCGTGCCATCATGCACTTCAAGGGAAAGGTCCTGGGCGGCTCGTCGTCAATCAACGGCCTTCTCTATGTGCGCGGTCACCGCGCCGATTATGACGGCTGGGCTCAGCGGGGGTGCGTCGGATGGGATTACGAGTCCGTGTTGCACTATTTCCGCAGGTCGGAGAATTTCGTTGACGCCCCCAGCGATCTTCACGGGCGTGGCGGCGAACTCGACGTGCAGCTACCGCGCTACAAAGCTCCGATCATGGACCGGCTGGTCGAGGCTTCGGTGGAGGCGGGCCTCGGGCCGACAGACGATTATAACGATCCCGATCCCGACGGCCTGTCGCATGCCCAAGCGACAATGCGGGGCAGCAATCGCTGCAGCACATCGCGCGCGTTCCTCGAGCCGGCGAGGGGCCGCAACAATCTCCGCATCGAGACCAGGGCTATCGTGGAACGGATTGTGATCGAGGACGGGCGCGCCGTCGGTGTCGCATACCGGAAGGGCGACAGCTTGGTCGAAGCGCGAGCGGGAGAGGTCATCCTGAGCGCTGGCGCATTCAAGTCGCCACAGCTGCTCGAACTTTCGGGCATCGGGCAAGCCGAGCGTCTCTCGGCGCTCGGCATACCGGTGCTTCGCAATCTCGACGGCGTTGGCGAGAATCTGCACGATCACCCGGCGGTACCGCTCGCCTTTCGACTGACGGGTGCGCCTTCGGCAAATGCGGACACGCGCGGATGGCGACTCGTCCGCGAGATCGCGAAGTATTATCTTTTCGGCAACGGCGTTCTCACCTCGACTCCGGGCATGGTATCGGGGTTCGCGAAGATCAGGCCAGACGCGGCCTCCGCTGACATACAGTTCATGTCGCGGCCGTTCACCAGCGACCCCAACAGCAAGACGTTCGAGCCCGAACGCCTGCCTGGTCTGTCGATCGCGGTGTGCCCATGCAGACCGCGCAGCCGAGGCGCGACCCATGCCATTAGCAAGGATCCAACCGCCAACCCACAGTTCGCGATGAACTTTCTCACCGATCCGGAAGACGTGTACCTGCTCGCCGAAGGCATCAAGCTGGCCCGCAAGATCGTCGAACAGCCGGCGATCAGCCCGTTTATCTCGGCTGAGATTGCTCCCGGGGCGGGCGTCGCGGATGACGAGGCCCTGCGCGCGTACGCGCATGCTACGGCGTTCAGCGCGTATCACGCCGTCGGAACCTGCCGGATGGGCACCGATCCTGGTGCCGTCGTCGATGCACGGCTGCGCGTTCACGGGGTTCCCGGCCTGCGTGTGGTGGACGCCTCGATCATGCCCAGCATAGTCTCGGCGAACACCAACGCGGCCACGATCATGATCGCCGAAAAGGCCTCCGACATGATCATTGCCGATCGCCGTCAAGCCACCTGATCCGAGGAAGACAGAAATGCACTTCACCGTTCCCTCCTTGTCCGAGGCTCGTCACCAGCCGCTCCACCCCGATGCCTTGTTCATCGGCGGCGACTGGCGGGCGCCCAGGACCTCAGCCCGGCTTCAGATCGTTTCCCCGGTCAGCGAACAGGTCATTGGCTCCGTAGCGGAAGCGTCGATCGAGGATGTCGACGAGGCAGTCGCGGCCGCGCGCATGGCCTTCGACCATGGGCCGTGGCCTCGCATGCCGCTAGTGGAACGCTCGGCAATGCTGCGGACACTCGGCACACTGCTCAGCGAGCGCGCCGAAGCGCTCAGCTATTTGTGGATCCTCGAGGCTGGCGCACCGCTCTCCTTTACCTCGCGGGTCGCCGCCGGCTGCGGGATGATCGCGTCCTATTATGCCGACCTTGCCGAGAAGACGGTGGTCGAGGATGTGCGCCCAACCATGAGCGGCGGGAAGGGGATTGTTGTGCGAGAGCCCGTCGGTGTCGTCGCCGCTGTCGTGCCGTGGAACGCGCCGGTATTCCTCGCCATGGTCAAGCTGGCGCCCGCCCTGGCGATGGGCTGCACGGTCGTGATCAAGCCGGCGCCGGAGACACCGCTCGACGCCTATATCCTGGCCGAGTGCGTGGAGGCAGCGGGCCTGCCGCCGGGCACGGTCAACATCGTTGCGGCTGACCGGGCGGCTAGCGACCATCTGATCCGTCATCCGGGCGTCGACAAGGTCGCCTTCACAGGCAGCAGCGCGACAGGTCGGCATATCATGAATGCCTGTTCCGACCGGCTGGCCCGCGTGACCCTTGAACTCGGCGGCAAGTCAGCCGCGATCGTCCTCGACGACCTGCCTGTGGAGGATGCGGTGCCTGGCATCGTCGCGCAGGTCTCCGGCAATTGCGGGCAGGCCTGCGTCACCTTGTCACGGTTGCTGGTGCCGCGCGCCAGCCAGGCGGCCTATGCCGAGGCGTTGGGCGCAGCGTTCCAGCAGGTACGGATCGGTGATCCATTCGACCCGGCAACCCAGATCGGCACCCTCGCAATGAAGCGTCAGTTCGATCGCGTCCGGGACTATGTTGCGATCGGCAAGGGGGAGGGGGCCACACTCGTGACGGGCGGCGACCGGCCTGCCGCGATCGAGCGCGGCTATTTCTTCGAGCCCACCTTGTTTGCCGACGCGACCAACGACATGCGGATTGCCCGCGAGGAGATTTTCGGGCCGGTCATCACGATGATCCCCTATGACAGCGTCGACGAGGCTGTAGACATGGCCAATGATTCCGAGTTCGGTCTGCATGGCGCAGTGTTCACGCATGACCTCGATCGGGCCTATGCGCTCGGCCGGCGCCTTCGGACCGGCAGTGTCGGCCTGTGCATGAACACGATGGACCTCACCTTCCCGTTCGGCGGTTGGAAACAGTCCGGCATCGGGCGCGAGGGCGGGCCCGAAGGGCTCGCCGCCTATACGGAGTTGAAGGCCATCTTCCTGCCCGATCTGCCGCCGAGCCTCGCCCCGACCGTGGGCGCCTGACGAAAGGAACGCCGACGATGCTCGACCCGGACAGCAACGGTGAGGCAGCGTTGCGCTTCATTCACGGCATTGGTGCCGGCGCCATTCCGCCCGAGATCGTCGCTGACGGTTTTTCCGGCTGGTCGGGCTTGTCGGGCCACATTGCGGGGAGTGAATTCTGCCGGCGCGTTGTGATGCTGGCGAAGCTGTTCCGCACGCCGTTGGTCTTTGAGATCCTCGATACGGTGGCAGAGGCGAACACGGTGTCGGTGCGTGCGCGCTCGTCGGCAGTCATGACCGACGGGGAAGACTATGCGAACGACTATCACTATTTCTTCCAGTTCAATTCCGACGGTCTGATCGAACAAGTCTGTGAATATATGGACGTTCGCATCGCCGCGAACGTGATCCGGCCCCGCATGGTACGCCTGATGGAGGCCTCGGCCGGTCCCGGTTGAGGGGGCGACAGGCGGCGGGCGTTGACCGCTATAGCTCATAGATATAGCTCTTTGATAAGTAGCGCGCCGCACGCCTGCATATGCGTCGAAAGGAAGCAGCGATGATATCCAAGCCCGTCAATCTCGCACAACTCGGTTCGCTCACGTGACAAGCGGCGAGCGCGCGATGCGAAGGCCATCGGTAAGTACCGCCAGCGATACGGCCGAGGGGACCGACAGCTACATCGATGCGCCCGCCGGACTTTACCGGCACTATGTGCTGTTCCTATGCTGCTCTGCTGGGTTCCTCGCTTATGCCGACCGCACCGTGTTTGGAGCGCTCCTGCTGCCGATCAAGGCAGAGTTCGGACTGTCGGATACGATGCTGGGCCTCCTGTCAGGCCTGGCCTTCGCGATCACCTATTGCGTGTTCGGGCTTCCGCTCGGTTCTCTCTCCGACTGCCTCAGTCGGAAAACGATTCTCGTATCGTGCGTAACGGTCTGGAGCCTCATGACCGCGGCATGCGGCGCGGCCACATCGGCCTTTTGGCTGGCGCTGACCCGGCTTGGGGTCGGCGCCGGAGAGGCCGGCGTCACTCCAGCATCCATTTCGACAATCTCCGATCTGTATCCCGTGCATCAGCGCACACGCGCAATCGCCCTCTTCCCGATCGCCACGAGCCTTGGCGGCGCGGCGGCCTTTCCGATCGGCGCCAACATGGCGGCCGCTTATGGCTGGCGGTCCGTTTTCATCGTTTTGGCCGTTCCGGGTCTTCTGCTGGCGGTGCTAATGCTGTTCACGTTCCGCGACCCTCGCGGCACGTCGCCGACCCGGTCTGCCACGCATGACGTCCCGGGCTTCTGGCTGACGTTTCGCACGATCGTAACGAAGCCCCAACTCATGCTGGCGTTCAGCGCCGCGGGTTTCAGCTCGATGCTGGCTGCGATGATCCTGTGGCTGCCAGCATTCTACGAACGGTCGCACGGTCTTGGCAGGGTCGAGACCGGGAACATGATCGGGCTGATACTCCTGATCTCCGGCCCAATCGGGATGATCACCGGCGGCTGGCTTGGCGACCGGGCCGGTTCGGCTGGCCCGCGCAAAGTCGCCTATCTGCTCGCCTTGTTCGCCCTGATGCAGGTGGTCAGTGCTGCGCTCATGCTGCTGGTTGCCGACAGCACACTCTCCTTCGTCTTCGCCTGCATATGGTCGGCGTTCCTCGTCGCGTTTGTGCCGCCCTGTTATGCGCTGAGCCAGAACCTCGTACAGCCGCGCATGCGCGGCACGTCGATGGGAGTGCTGAATATTTTCAATAACCTGATCGGCTATGGGCTCGGCCCAGTCGTTATAGGCGGGCTGAGCGAAGCTCTCGCGCAAAGCAGTGGCACCGAAGCCCTGCGTTTCGCGCTCGTCACGATCGCCGTGGTTCTGGGCGGGCTGGCCGCCATCTTCTTCGTACTCAGCGGGCGGGCGACCGGCGTGGAGATGGCGCAGGCCAGCTGACGCCGACCGGTTCCGCTATCTGTTCTTCCACACCGGCGGCCGCTTGGCCGCGAAAGCGGCAAGTCCTTCCGCCATGTCCTCGCTGAAGAAGAGTTCGTCCATAATGTCGGACTCGATCAGCGCCTGCGCCGCATCGTCGGCGTGCGGATACCGATCCCCGAGTGCGAGCGCCTTCATGGTCAGTCGCACGGAGTTCGGCGAGACGCCGGCAATCTCGTCGGCCAGCCTACGCGCCTCTGCCATCACAGAGCCGCGGGCCGAGATCCGGTTGACGAAGCCCAGCCGTGCCGCCGCCTCCGCATCCATTATGCGCCCGGTCAGAAGCATTTCCATCGCAAGCTTACGCGGGACCTGCCTGGGCATCCGCACTACGCCGCCTTCTGCGGCAACCAGGCCAACCTTCACTTCGGTCAGGCCGAATTTGGCTTCGGGGTCGGCAACCACGAGGTCGGCAGCAAGGCAGGCTTCGAACCCGCCGCCGAAGGCGACGCCGTTGACTGCCGCGATCACCGGCTTGGTCCGGCCTTTGCGACGCGTGAGTCCGGCAAAGCCGCCCTTGGCCTGCCAGGTCGGCTTACCCGATGCCGCGCGGCGCAGGTCGGCACCTGCACAAAAGGCCTTGTCGCCGCTGGCCGTCAGTATCGCGACCCAAAGCTCGGGATCGGCCTCGAAAGCGTCGAACACGCCATCCAGTTCATCCTGCGCTTCCGGTGACAGGCAGTTGCGTACCTCCGGCCTGTTGATGGTGACCTCGAGTACATGGCCTCGCCGCGCGACGAGGATATATTCATAGGTCTCACGCAGCGCGGGTGTAGGCGTGGGGAAGGCGGCGGTAATCCGGGCGGGGTCGAAGGCGAAACGGTTGCCGAGCTTGGTCGCATGGACATGGATGGTTGCACCGAGCGGGTCCATGTCGAGCATGGCCGCAAGCGTATCATCGTCGAGCTGGTTCGCGAGAAATCGCCCGCCGTCGGCAAGCTCTCCCACGACAATTGCTCTGGCCGGCACGCCTTTTTCATAAGCGATCGTATAGGTGAGGATACGCGCCACGCCCTTCGGGTCGCGCACAAGACGCGGGGCTGGCGCATCTTCGATGTCCTGCAGCCCGATGGCGCAGCCGCGCCACGGCGTGGGCACGGTCGACAGGATTGCGACACCATATTTTGACAGAAAGCCGCCATTGGCGCCGACCAGGCCGAAGCTGCCGGGGGCAGCGCGCAGGCGTTCCGTCATCGCAACGAGAGCGTGCGTCGAGTAATTGTTCCCAGCACCCCCGAAATAGGGAAGACCGCCCGTGACGGTGAGACCGCGCGGATCGTCCGGCGACAGGCCCAGGCTGTCGATGGCAGCGGCAAACACCGCGATCGGAAAACAGGAATAAAAGTCGAATGCGGCGATGTCGTCGGCTGTTTTGCCGGCCATGGCGAGGGCAGCATGCAGCGATGCGTCCGCGGCCCGATAGGCACCAAGGTCCGCCCGCACGGGAATGTCCCGCTCGGTGGCAAACGCACAAGCATGAAGAAAGACGAACCGGCGCTCATCGATCCCCAGTCGGCGGGCCTCGTCGAGCGACATCACGATCACCGCCGCGCCCTGATTGACCTGGTCGCGTGAGACCAGTTTGACCATATAGGGATCCGCGATGATGCGGTTGCGTTCGCTGGGCGTGACAATCTCGTCCGGCGATAGCGGCTGCATGGCTGCTGCCGAATAGGGGTTTGCGGCAGCGACCGTTGTGAATGGCGCGAATAGCTGCCCCATCTTCGCTACATAGTCGTGCTTGGACAGACCGAGCCTCGCCCGCCTGGCATTCTCGAACAAGGCATAAGCCGGCGCAGCGCCGACCAGACCGTGGACGAGATTGTGGCGGCGCATGAAGCTGGCATTGCCGGTACCATGGTCCTCGATCGCGCCGTCGTGCGTTTCGGACCAATCGCGACTTTCGCCCGCGCGCCTCAGGTGCCGCACGGTTGAAATGGCCTCGGCGCCGACCGCGACCGCTGCGCGGATCTCACCGTCGGCAATCCTTTGCGCGAGACTTGCGATCAGGGTCAATGGCGATTGCCCGCCCGATTGCTCAAGGACAGCCACCGGCGGGTCGATGCCGAGGCGCGCCGCGACGGCGCGCGGGAATTTGTCGGGCTTGCCGAACGGCGCGGGCCGCGGGGACGAATCCTCGAATGTACGGACGGCGCCGATAGCATCTATGCTGGCCAACGCGGTGTCGCAGCCTGTGTCGGCCAAGGCAGCGCGCAGGGCGGCGGCGGCAAGGTCGGTCGGTGAGAGGCCGCGATAGCCCGGCTGGTCCAGGCGTTCGACATACTGACCGACCCCGACGATCACCGGAATATGCTTAGGGTCGACGGTTCCCGGCCCGCTGTTGCTGTGCTGCCCCACCGATTCGTTTATTTGCGACCCCGCCATCCCTTATCGTTCCCTCTTTCGCGCTTGCCATACCGTAGGGTGCTTCGCTACCGGGAGTAAAAAGAATAATCTCTATTAATGCAAGGTGGGGAGTGGCAGGTGGATCTTCACTTCGACGAGAGCTACAAGAGATTCAGGGCGCAGGTCCGCTCTTTTCTCGACGCGCACCGCGCAGATTTCCCCAAACCCCATGGCGGCCGGCGGCCTCCGCCGGAGACGCTAGCCTGGCAGCGTCTGCTGGTGGAACAGGGCTTTGTGGGACGCACGGTGCCGACGGTTTATGGCGGCTATGGTGCCCAACCCGATTTGCTCCAGTCGCTGATCATCGCTGAAGAATTCACCCGCGCCGGGATCACCCAAGGTCTGACCAACCAAGGGGTGGGCATGCTGGTGCCTACTTTGCTTGAGGCCGGCAGCGAGGAACAGAAGCGGCGCTGGATCGGCCCGACCCTGCGCGGCGAGATCCTGTGGTGCCAGGGTTATTCGGAGCCCGACGCCGGTTCCGATCTTGCCTCCCTGCGCACCAGCGCAATCGAGGACCGCGCGGATTTTGTGATCAATGGCCAGAAGATATGGACGTCCGGTGCCCAGTTCGCCGACATGATGTTCTGCCTCGTGCGGACCGAACCCGATGCACCGAAGCACCTGGGGATCAGCTATCTCTATTTCGACATGGCCACACCCGGCATTGAGGTTCGGCCGCTCACGACGATGACGGGCGAGGCGGAATTCAACGAAGTGTTCTTCACCGACGTTCGTGTGCCGCGCAGCCAAATTGTCGGAGAACGTGGCCAGGGTTGGCGCGTCGCTAACGCCACGCTGAAGCACGAACGCGGGATGCTTGGGGACCCCAATGCCGCGCTTGCTCGCCTCGGGCGGCTCACGTCCCTGCTGGGGTCCGAAACCCGCGACGGCCTGCCTCTGTCGGACGATCCGCTACTAGTCGACCGGCTGATGCAACTGCAGGGTCAAGCGCTCGCCCTCAAATACCATGGCGAGCGACTGCTGACCGAGCAGGTGCGCGGCGACCCACCCGGCCTGGCCGCCATGATCGTCAAGTTGAGGGCGACCGAGCTCAACCACGAGATTCAGGCCCTTGGCATCGACTCCCTCGGCGAGATCGGTTCCCTCTATGAGGATGGTGCGCATCTGCGCGACGCAAGTCATTGGCAGGAGCGCTACATGATCGACCTCGGTCTGATCATCGGGGGCGGTACCGCGCAAATCCAGAAGAACATCATCGCCGAACGCGGCCTCGGCATGCCGCGCGAGCCCAAACTCGACCGATAGGAGCGGAGACCATGGAATTCGGACTCTCGACCGAACAGGCCCAGCTGCAGGATGCGGTCGACGCGATGCTCGGACGGGTGTGCGCGGTCGACCGGTTGCGCAGTGGCCGCGGATCGTCGAACTTTTCCGCGTGGGCCAGTCTGGTAGAGGCCGGCGTGCCCGGCCTTCTAATCGGAGAGGAGAATGGCGGGCTCGGGCTCGGCCTCTTCGAGGCGGCGCTGATCGCGGAGAAGCTCGGCAAGCATGTGGCGCCAAGTCCGTTCCTGTCTAACTGCGTCCTTGCTCCGATCGCCCTGCGCATCGCAGGAGCAGCGGAACAGCGACGCCGCTGGTTGACCGCTTTGGCCTCGGGCGAGGCGCGGGCCGGCGTGGCAATCACAGAATGGGTATCGGGCGCACGGGACGGGGCAAGCCTCGCTGCGGCCGACGGGCGGCTTACAGGCAGCAGGCTGTTCGCTCTCGACGCGGAAGGCGCCGATATCCTGATCACGGTCGACAATGAGGGTCAGCTGTATCTGGTCGAGCCAGATCCGGCTTTCGTTACCGTCACTCCCATGCCGACGATCGACATCACCCGCAATGTGTCCGAACTGCGCTTCGACCGCGCGCCCGCGCAGGCGCTCGACGCATCGGCGAACGGGGCGGCTCTGGCTGCGATGCGCGACGCGGCCTGGGTGATGCTCGCGGCCGACGATCTCGGCGCCGGCTGGTCGATGATCGACCAGGCGGTGGCCTACAGTCATCAGCGCAGACAGTTCGGCCGCGCAATCGGCACCTTTCAGGCGGTGAAGCATATGTGCGCCACCATGGCGGCGGAACTTGAACCGGCGCGCGCGCTTATCTGGTATGCTGCCTATGCTCAGGATGAAAAGCTCGCGGACGCCCCCCTTGTCGCCGCCCATGCCAAGGCGCTCCTTGGCGAGGTCGGCCGGTTCGTCGCGCGCACCGCAACCGAAGTTCATGGCGGTATCGGTATCACCGACCTGCTTGGGCTGCATTATTGGTTCAAGCGCATCGGACTCGATCGGCAACTGTTCGGCGGACCGGAGTTGGCCCGTCGCCACGCAGCCCGGCTGCAAGGCCTCCTCGCGGCCTGAGCGTTTAAGTCGGGTGCGAACTTCAGGAAGGTGGGGTCGGACACTGCCTCCTCCACCAATGCCGTCGCAGCCGGCTTTCTCCCATCGGCTGCGCAGGCGGCTATGCTCGACGCGATTGATTTCGCATAGCCGCCGCCCAGTCCGTCATGGGCTTAGGTTACCGCCTGGGGGCGATGATGCGAGGGAAGTTCGTCCAGGAGTATGGTCTTCGTCTCGAGGAAGGGATGGAGCCCTTCAACACCGCCCTCGCGGCCGATGCCCGACTGCTTGAAACCGCCAAAGGCAATGTTGAAGTCGGTGCGGAAGGAATTGTGGCCCACTGTGCCGGAGCGGAGCTGGCGCGCGACGGCGTAGGCCTTGTCGGCATCGGTGGTGAACACCGATGCGTTGAGGCCATAGATCGTGTCATTGGCGATCCGGAGCGCATCATCCTCGTTCTCGGCGGGGATCACGCTGAGCACGGGGCCGAAAATCTCCTCGCGGCCGATCGTGGAGTCATTGCCGACATTCCCGAACACGGTTGGTTCGACGAAGAAGCCGCGATTGAGATGGCTGGGCCGACCGCCCCCCGTCGCCAGGCGCGCGCCTTCCGCCTTGCCTTTTTCGATGTAGGAGATGACGCGCTCCTGCTGGATGCGGGATGCCAGCGGGCCCATTTGCGAACTGGATTCGAACGGATCGCCGACCTGGACCTTCGACAGGGCGCCGGCGAGGGCATCCACCAGATCGTCATGGCGCGGCTTCGACACGATGATGCGGGTCAGCGAGGAACAGACCTGGCCAGTGAGGAACACCGCCCGCTGGGCAATCGTGGTTGCTGCGGTCTCCAGGTCGTAGTCGTCGAGGATCACGGCGGGCGACTTGCCGCCCAGTTCGAGCGTGCAGCGGGCGATGCGCTCGCCGCAGATCGCGGCGACCTTGCGACCAGCGGCGGTCGAACCTGTCAGCGTCACCTTGTCGACGCCGGGATTGCGCACCAGCGCTTCGGATGCGCCCCGGTCGGCGGCGAGCATGTTGAACACGCCTTTTGGGAGACCGATCTTCTCGCAGATCTCTGCATAGATATAGGGGGTCACCGGAGCCTCCGGCGACGCCTTCATGATCAAGGTGCAACCGGCAAGAAGGGCCGGTGCGCCCTTGTACGCTACCAGCGAGGCTGGACCGTTCCAGGGAATGATCGCGGCCACCACGCCCACCGGTTCGCGCACGATCAGTCCGAAAGCCCCGCTGCCCGTTCTCGGGGTCGCAGGTTCCTCGAAGGGGAATGTTTCGGCGAGGCGCGCATAATAACGCCATGCTTCGGCCAATCCCTTTGCCGCTCCAAGCGAGATCGAATAGAGGTTGCCGGATTCCGACGCCCACGCCTCGGCAAAGTCCTTGGCTCGGGCATCGACTTCATCTGCAATCGCGAAGAGGTATTTGGCGCGCTCGGCGTGCGACATGCGCGACAGCATCTGGCTGACGCCGCGCATTGACGATCCCGGGACGATCAACCCGTCCACTGCGCGACGGTCATAGCTGGGCAGTCCCAGGTGTACGCTGGCGAGCGTGGTTACGGTCCCGCTGGTGCCGAGCAGGCGCAAATGCCCACGTGCGCCTGGCGGCAGACGCGCGGCAAAGGATGCAAAGCTGTCCGACACCCGCTTGCGCATGCGCGTATAGATGTCGAGC
>Ga0163162_10000141_pt1 | contig 65597 bp, 55 predicted proteins | sample S55metaG_FD_115310 | JGI IMG/M metagenome (GOLD analysis project Ga0163162, IMG submission 115310) | Switchgrass rhizosphere microbial communities from Kellogg Biological Station, Michigan, USA - S5-5 metaG | ecosystem: Host-associated > Plants > Roots > Rhizosphere > Soil | place: USA...
AATTACGGAGGCGAAAGCATGTTACATGTAGCCGCCAAGAGTGGTCATTTAAGTATGTTAAAGCTGCTGATAGAAAAAGGCGCTAACGTGAATATTCAGGATGAAAGCGGAAATACAGCATTACATTATGCCGCAGCAAATGGTAAAAAAGATGCCGTTAAGTTTTTGCTCGAAAAATCTGCCGATCCCTCCATCGTAAATGTGAAAGAGCAAAAGGCAATTGATTATTCGAACATCAAAGGCTTTAATGAAATCACTGAACTCTTATTGAAATATGGCCCTGCAGCTAATTCTAATTTACAGGTTACAAGTCCACCATCAACAGAAAGTACTGCTGAAGCTCCAAAAAATGATATGGCTGCAAAAAAACAGGCCTTATTGGATTTAAAGGAGCTATTGGATGCCGGAATTTTATCGCAGGAAGAATTTGATATGGAGAAAGCGAAGATTCTGAAAGGTTGAGGTTAAACCACAATTTAGCTGATTTACTTAAGGTATCTTCAATGCTGAGTTTCAATTTATTTCATAAAGAAACATGGATGACGGTTGGATTTTAGAGAATTGATATACTGCGAGGGGTCGTCATTCCCAACACGATTGGGAATCTTAATGCAATAAGCTTTAAGGTTCCCGCATGCGCGGGAATGACGAATAAGCTAATGGAATCTCAATGGTAGTGGAGTGCAATGTAGTCGAGATATCTATAGAAGCGGATTTCTCCATTTCACTACATTTCAGTCGAAATTTCTAGTGAAAAATATTGTCGGATAAATTTTTAGTTCTAAATTTATTCGACAATATAATGCTCACACAAATGAAACGTATCTCTAAAATCAAACTTCAGGCATTTACTCTTCCCTTTCTTTTAACCTTGGTATATGCCTGTTCGCCCAAATTGTATGTAGATGAAAATAAACGTTATCAGGCGGGTACATTATCCGAGACACAGATTGATTCGCTGCATGCTTTTTTAAAACAAAATGAAAGGCTTGCTTTAAAAGACACCATTATTATCAAATACGACTTCAATAAAGACGATTGCTGGAAAGACCTTAGCTACCAAAATGCAGAATTCCTGAACAATGTAAGATGGGCTTTTCAAAAGAACATTCAGGAAAAAGCCGAGGCCAGGCCAAAAGTTGTCATTTACCAGTACCGTGAAAAAGGAGAAAGCTTCAGCCCTATTAAATCGAAAGGCTTAGAAATAGAAACCGATTCGGGTTTTCTAAGAAAATTATTATTTAAAGAAATTACTACTTGCGGAACATCAGCCATAATTCTCCCTGACGGAAAATTTCTACTGGTAAAATCAGATCCACAATTTTCTGCGCTGATATTAAATGCAAAAGAAATCGAACTAAAATTACAGGAAAACCTGGTAAAATAATCTACAATAAGTAAAATTTTTAACGGCAAGCTGATATGAAAATTTAAAGTTTTGTGCTCTGAAACCAGCACGACGCAAAGCCCCAACCGCTACAATTAAATGAAAACAGAGCAAGATAAATGACTAAAGACCCATTCATATGAAACAAGAATAATGTATATCGAATTTAAAGGGGAGAGTTTAACAGGTGAGGCTAGAATCGGAAGAGTGCTATTTTCCAAGACAGGAAAATCGATTCACTACAATGGGAAAACCTTTCAAACTCTAGGTGGACAAGGATATAAGGCTAACTATTTTGATGTAGAGACCGGGGAACATTATTGGATTTCAGGCTGCAAAAAAGACGGAAGCGATAGACTCTACGGAGAAAGAATCCCAATTCATATTGACGAAGATGTAAGAGAAGAATATTGGAAAGAAATTCGAAACCGCCCAAGCAACATGAATGCTAAAGCAATAAATACAAAATGACTTAGGAACAGTGCACCTGTACATAACAGCAATGAGGATAAACTGGTGGAAATTCGTCTATACCTTTCCAATCTTTTAGTAATTTTATCTTAACCGCCACTATCGTAAAGTCCCAAAACGTTAGCAAACATTAAAGAAAATGAATGTCCTAGTAGAAAAAAACGAAGAAGAAGAACTTCCAATACCACACATTTGGCGGCCAATTTTTAAAAATATAGTTAAGGCATTTGTAAATAAGGACTACAACCTAAGTGTAGGCGTAAATAATGTAAATCTTGTTTCAGATAAAACTGCGGAACAAATACAAGAGTACATCGAGGACTATGGAGAGGAACTCATTGATTTACCAGACGAAACTTGGGATACTTCTGTTTACATTTATTATAGCGAATATTGGAACGTGATAATTGACCTCTTTACTAAAAATGAGGGTTTAAGTGATTTAGTACTTAACGCTGAAGTAAGGGAAAAAGACAATAATTATGTTGTTGACATCAACTTGGTTTACGTTCCATAGCATAAATAAAGAAATGTTTACTAACAAGGAATTGCCAAAAGCGGGTCTGAACGGCTTTGATTTGACATTTGTGCAAGATTCAACTTCGGTTCTTCGATTGAACTTCAATACTAAAAAATCTCTGCCTCCGACAAACCATTAACGGTCAGTTTAAAATAATACACAATAGAAAGAACAAATGACATTTTTATATACAGCTCGGGGAACATACGACAAGACTTATAACAAGGAAGGAATGTCTTGGATGAAGTATATTGAATGGTCTAAACTGACACATTTAACAGAACTTGTTTCGCTTGACGGAATGTTAAATGAAATATTGGTTGAACCGGACTATGAAAATGCAGAAGATTGGAATTATATTCAGACTATCGAGCAATATCAAACAAATTTTTTCACGACGCCTGAATTCGTTTTTAAAAGAATAAAACACCAAGACAAATTCAATTTATTGACCGTTGTCCTAGAGCCAGACATAGACTGTAAAGAAATAAAAATTAACAATTATGAATTTCTTGGATATGATTTGTTAGACCAAGATTTTAGCATTAGTGCTTTAACAAATTGTGGTGGTTTTGATGAAACATTTCTACCAACAGACCTAACTGACAAAGGACTTATTTACGACTTTAAAAAAGCGTATGACGTAAAAAAAAGACTTTTAGAAAACAACCCAGAAGAACATCACGCAAACACCAACGTGATCGCAGTTTGGAGACACAGAACAATTGGACGATGAAATCAACCATAGCAAACAAAGAAAACCGAACCGCTTACAAGGGTTTTGCATCAGGCGGGGCTGACGTGTAAATCTGAAACTGAGACTTTATGGAGTTAAGTCAATGTTAAATAAGGTCAAAAACAATCCAGGTTTAAATTAGAAATGATTTAACAAAATTTAACTAAAAAATTAGGTGTAATACTATAATTTAGTTCTAATTAATCGCTTTCAAATTAACGCTGGAAAATTCATGATCAAATTCCTTTACTCCGCTCCCACAAGCTCAAATTATGTCATAGTTTGATGACCTGATTTTTCCAGATCAATCAAGAAATTAATTTAAAGGACTATAAAAATACTTCCCTGCTATCATTATAGCATTAAAACAGGGGAAATAATACGCGCTCTCCAGGAAGGTGCTCTCGGGTGCTTTCCTTTTATTATTCAGTCTTGCGGCAATTATACCAGCGCTAAAAACTTCTCTCCTTTTTCGATGTTATATTTTTTAAGATAAAAACCTTAATCAAAACCGGTTAACATGAAAAACAAGATTTTTTACGCATCAGTGCTTTCTACAGCTTTCCTATTTGGATGCCAATCCAATTCTAAATCGCAAAAAAAAGGAGAAGATACCACTGTAACTACTAAAGCCGGAGCAGTAGATTTGCCAGCTCCGGATACCAATGCCGCTAAAAATAAATTCAGCAAGGTAATTGGTTGGCCAGATAGAAAAACACCTATTGCGCCAGCAGGCTTTGTGGTAACCAAATTTGCAGCCAACATTAAAAGTCCAAGGAATACCTACATCACACCCAATGGCGATATATTGGTAGTGCTCTCCAATTCAGAAAGAAGTACCGTAGAAGCAGTTGCCAATACAGTAACAGGTAAGGCAAAATCTGAAGTACCAGGAAAAAGTGCCAATACCATTCTCCTCTACCGTGATGAAAATAAAGATGGTAAACCCGAAATGGTAACCACTTTTTTAAATGGTTTGAACCAGCCCTTCGGCATGCTGATTATTGGCAATTCATTTTATGTAGCCAATACCGATGGTTTGTGGCAATACCCTTATAAAACCGGAGACACCAAAATAACTGCAACAGGTAAAAAGATCCTGAGTCTCCCGGCAGGTGGTTATAACAACCACTGGACAAGAAACCTGATTTCCAATGCAGATAATAGCAAGATTTACGTAACTGTAGGATCGGGCAGTAATGTAGGTGAGAACGGAATGGAAAATGAAGTAAGAAGAGCCAATATCTTAGAAATTAATCCAGATGGAACCGGCGAAAAAATTTATGCCAGTGGTTTGCGAAATCCTGTTGGGATAGATTGGGCACCATCCACAAATATGCTTTGGACAGCTGTTAACGAACGCGATGGATTAGGCGACGATCTGGTTCCAGATTACATTACGAGTGTTAAACAAGGTGCATTTTACGGATGGCCGTATTCCTATTATGGACAGAATGAAGATCCCCGCTTAAAAGGCCAAAACCCGGAAATGGTTAAAAAAGCTATTGCTCCGGATGTTGCGGTTGGTGCGCATACCGCATCCTTAGGACTGGCCTTCTATAAAGGTAAAAAGTTTCCACAGAAATACCAGGGAGGCGCATTTATAGGACAACATGGCTCGTGGAACCGGTCGGCTATCTCTGGTTACAAAGTAGCTTTTGTACCTTTTAAAGATGGAAAACCAAGTGGAAAAATGGAAGATTTTTTAACTGGTTTTGTTGCTGACAAAGATAAGGCAGAAGTATATGGTCGGCCGGTTGGCGTTACTTTAACACCTGATGGCGCCCTATTAGTGGCAGATGATGTTAGTGGCGTGATCTGGAAAGTTGCTGCAAAATAATTTAAAATTAGCCACAGATTAGCAGAATATGCCGTAATTTTATTCGCTAATCTGTGGCTTAATACTAACCTTCTTACATTTTGAAATCGAACTTTACCTTACTGTTTACCTTAGTTTTTTCTACGGCCTTAGCGCAGACCATCAAACCCGATTCGATCAAAAAACTCGAAGAAGTTACTGTAAAAGGTTATTATAACCACCAAACTTTATTAAGATCAGTATCTGCTGTAAACCTGATAGATAGCAGCTCGATAAAAAATCAACCCAACAGTTCACTAGTAAGTATGTTGAATACGGTACCAGGAGTACGCATGGAGGAACGCTCGCCAGGCAGCTACCGTCTATCGCTCCGTGGCAGTTTACTTCGCTCTCCTTTTGGTATACGAAATATTAAAATTTACATTGATGATTTTCCTTTAACCGATGCAGGGGGAAACACTTACTTAAATGCTTTAGATGCTTCTGCTATAGGTATGATGGAAATCTATAAAGGCCCGGAAGCCAATATTTTTGGTGCAAATACAGGTGGTGCTATCTTAATTAATCTGCCCGTTATCAATCGCAATGAAGTTAATTTTTCAGCTACTGGCGGTTCTTACGGCCTATTCCATCAAACTGCATCCATCAAACAGCAATACAAAAATTATCGCTTCAGTTTTAGCGAAGGATATCAAAGAAGTGATGGCTACCGGGAGAACAGTGCTATGGATAGAAAATATTTTCAAACATTGCAGCAATGGGATTATAGCCATGCAGGTAATTTAAAGGCTTTTGTTTTCTATAGCAACTTAAAGTACCAAACACCAGGTGGATTAACGGCTTTGCAATTAGATCAAAATCCCAGACTGGCACGTCCGGCAACCTCAACATTACCTGGAGCCATTTCGCAGCAAGCTGCTATTTATAATAAAACCATCTTCGGGGGAATATCGAATGCCTATCAAATCAACAAGCGATTGAAACACGTAATAGCTTTATTTACCTCATATACGGATTTCAAGAACCCTTTTATTACCAATTACGAGCAACGCTACGAAAGTACACTTGGATTGCGAACTTTTCTGGATTATGCACAGGTAAAAGAGGATTTAAGGTTTAATGCTCAGATTGGATTAGAAAGTTCAGCCACCAAAAGCCAGATTAAAAATTTCAACAACAATGGCGGTGAAGCTACCGCAATACAAGCTTCAGACCGATTAAAGGCAAGTCAGGATTTTGCTTATTTTAGGTTAAACTTCGACATCAACAATAAATTCCTGATTGAGCTTGCTTCGAGTTTAAATTTCTACAGATACGATTACGAGAGTTATTTCCCAGTTTTTATTGCCTCGAAACAAAGAAAATTCGATATCCAGTTTATGCCAAAGGCAGCAATATCCTATCTCATCACTTCTGATTTTTCAGCCAGGGCTTCGATCAGCAAAGGCTATTCACCACCAACTATTGCAGAAGTGAGGGCATCAGACAACAATATTAATAATGATCTGCAGGCCGAACTTGGCTGGAATTATGAATTAGGTTTACGTTATAAAACTAAAAACAACCGCCTTTATGCCGGTGCTAACCTATTCAGTTACCATTTGGAAAATGCTATTGTTAGAAGATTAAATCAAAACGACACCGAGTACTTTACCAATGCCGGCGGCACCAGGCAACAAGGAATTGAATTGGAAACTGCCATTTGGATCATCAGAAATAAAGCCTCCTTTTTAACAGGTTTACATTGGAGAACCAATTATACCTATAGCCATTTTAGATTCGAAAATTTTATAAGTGGCATGAGCATATTTAGCGGCAACAAACTTACCGGAGTGCCAGAGAATGTTTTAATCAATAGTTTAGAGTTTAACTTTCCAAAGGCCATTTACCTTTTTCTGCAACATAATTACACTTCTTCAATTCCTTTGAATGATGCCAATACCGTTTTTGCGAAAAGATATCACCTGGTTGAAAGCAAATTGGGTATCAGAGATTTAAGCATCAACAAAATTCATTTAGACCTTTTTGCAGGCGTAAACAATCTACTTAATGTAAAATACAGTTTAGGCAATGACTTAAATGCAGCAAATGGAAGATCTTTTAACCCAGCTCCAGGCATTAATTTTTATACAGGCCTTTCTATCCAATTATAATTATTAAATCGCATCATGTAAATTGTTTATATACATGATGCGATTACGCTATAAGCTAAAAGGCCTCTTTCGGTTCTTTTTCTTTAATTATGATATCGCCAACAACTATTTCAATTGCATAGCGCTTTTTCCCGTCTGCACCATCATAACTATTGGTTTGTAACCTGCCTTCAACGGTTAAAGCTGTACCCTTTTTAACCTGCGCTTCGGCAAGCTCGGCTTTCGAATTCCAGAAAATTAAATTAAACCATTGTACTCTTTTTACTTCTTCACCGGATGAATTTCTGTAGTTCTCATTTATAGCCAGGTTAACCTTTGCTAATTTTTGACTTCCAAAATTTTTAATTTCTGCATCTGCTCCTGCAAATCCACTCAATACTACTTTGTTAACTGCACTTTCCATAATTTTTAAATTTTAAGTTTCTAAATGTTTAACGAACAATCATCACCTCGATGACCGACAGGACAAAGTTGCAAACAGCATCAAAAATTATTCGGATGGTAAACATTTATAGTCGTTTATAAACGTTTATACACGGATAATATACACTCAAAGCTTCATCATGGCATTTTATTTTTTTTATTCACCATTTTATTTTATAAATTAGAGCATCATCCCATAATAAAAAAAGAAATTATTATGGAACGTTTATGCTTAGACTGCGGCACCCTGATAAAAGGCAGGGCCGATAAAAAATACTGCGATGATTCTTGTCGCAGCAATTACAACAATCGTTTAAAGATTGAGGATAACCTTGTGATTAAAAGGGTAAATAACATTCTAAAAAAGAATCGAAATATTCTTGCTACGCTAAATCCAAATGGTAAAACAAAGGTCATTCGTAAAAAGCTGGTTTCGGCGGGCTTTAATTTTGAATTTCATACCTCCAGGTACGAAACCCAAAATGGGAATAGCTATGTTTTCTGTTATGAATACGGTTACTTAATGTTAAATGATGATAGCTATCTGCTGGTAAAAAGAGAAGAAAGTTAGAGCTAAGCTATTTATGAATACTTTGGTTTAAGCTAAACACTTAAGGTTTGTGAAGTCCTTCACGGATTTTTTTATTCAAACGGAGATGATTAGTTTTATCAACTGATGATAAATTACGACAACAAGATTTTTAAACCTGTAACCAATACGGAAAATGGCGAAACATCGGATGAAACCATTTTTAGATATAAACAAACAGAAAATATACTCACTGCCGAATATAAGGGCGGAAAAATTATTTCTGGTCATTTGATTGGCTTGGTAGATCATGATGGGAACATCGAAATGCGCTATCATCAGGTAAACAAACAAGGTGAATTAATGACTGGGACCTGTAGCTCAAAGCCAGAGTTATTGGCCAATGGCAAAATTAGACTTCATGAAACCTGGCAATGGACATCAGGAGATCAATCGAAAGGACAATCTATTATTGAAGAGCAATAAGTTTCGCTTACCAACTCATAGACGCCATATGCAATTAGGAAATGTTACAGACCGTATTTCATCCATATTAAGAAATGCATCCGATTTAGTTTACAGTCAGCTAGGTTATCAAATAAGCAACTTGAAAATAGAAAAAGAAAGTCAGGAATATGCCGCCTGTACTTTTGAATTAAATAAATTAAAAATCAAACAACGCCTTTCTAAGATTACACCAACCAAAGCGGGGCAATTTGTAACTATCTGGAAACGGAATGAAGCTGGAATTACGGTTCCTTTTACTGATCAGGATGAATTTGACCTGTTGATTATATCTGTTAATGATACTGCTCGATCCGGACAGTTCATTTTTCCAAAAGCAATTTTGGTACAGCATAAAATTATCACTGCAAATGGAGTAGAAGGTAAAAGGGGAATCAGAATTTATACACCCTGGGATGTAGCCACAAATAAACAGGCCCAGAAAACCCAACAGTGGCAAGCCGCTTATTTTCTTCAGATAGACATCAATGGAAATACAGATCTTGCAAGGGCAGAGAAATTAATTGGCAACGGAATTAAATAAACAGGCGATCAAAATCTGGTTAAACTTAGCAAGTTTCGGGTGGTTTGCCTGTTCTTTCCAAACTACTTTTGGGATGTAAATTATTCAATACCATGAAAGCACAAGAAGAAATCAATTTCAACCGGATAGCTGAAGCCATCAGCTATATCAAAACAAATTTTAAAACACAGCCTGGTTTAGCAGAAATTGCAGAAAAAGTAAACTTAAGTCCCTTTCATTTCCAAAGATTATTCAGCGAATGGGCAGGCACTACCCCTAAACGTTTTTTACAATACATCAGCATTGGTTATGCCAAAGAAATGCTGAAAGAAGACCAAAGTTTATTCGATACCGCATTAGCAACAGGCTTATCCGGAACGAGCAGGCTGCACGATCTTTTTATAAATATTGAAGGGATGACACCTGGCGAATATAAAAACGGCGGCGAAAAGCTTTGTATCAATTATAGTTTTGCAGAAAGTCCGTTTGGACATATCATCGTAGCCAGCACCACAAAAGGGATCTGCCACATTGCATTTTATGAAGATAAAAATACTGCTTTGGCAAATCTAAAACACCAGTTCCCAGCGGCGCAATACCAACAAATCCTGGATGAGGAACAGCAAAACGCTTTAACTATTTTTGGTTTTGATTGGAGCAAATTACTGCAGATCAAACTCCATTTAAAAGGTACCGACTTCCAGTTAAAGGTTTGGGAAGCTTTATTAAAAATCCCTGTGGGCAAATTATCAACTTATGGCAGCATTGCTAAACAACTGCAAAATCCGAATGCATCAAGAGCAGTGGGTACTGCCATTGGCGATAATCCTGTGGCTTTTCTCATTCCCTGTCATCGTGTAATACAATCAAGCGGGGCTTTGGGCGGCTACCACTGGGGAGTGAACCGAAAATCAGCCATGATAGGTTGGGAAGCAGCAAAAGCCAATAACATGGTTTTATGATTAAACATGTAGATATTTCAACTGAAAAATTAAAAAAGCATTTTAAAAACAAAAATATTTGCTTCGGCGGAAATGCCAGGTTGAAAATTTACGGACTACTCAAATGTAGATCGGGAAAGCGGATGAAAAAAGAAAACCGTGTATTTTTCCACTCCGAAGAAGAAGCAATCAACATGGGCTATCGTCCGTGTGGACATTGCTTAAAAACAACATATAAACAATGGATTTATTCAACACCACAATAGATAGTAGCAAAAACCTGCTCCCATATGATGGAACAGTAAATTATTATGGCAAATTATTCCAGCAAGCAGAAGCCAGTCATTATTTTGATGCGCTGATGAAAACTATTGAATGGAAAAACGACGAAGCCTTTATCATGGGCAAACACATCATCACTAAAAGAAAAGTGGCCTGGTATGGAGATGAAGCCTATTCTTATACCTATTCTAATAAATCGAAAATGGCCCTGCCCTGGACAAAGGAGTTACAGGAACTGAAAAAGATATCAGAGGAACAAACAGGTACAACGTTTAATTCTTGTTTACTCAATTTATACCACAATGGTGATGAAGGAATGGCTTACCATAGTGACGACGAGAAAGACCTGGCAAAAGATGCTGCCATTGCATCGCTAAGTTTTGGTGCGGAGAGAAGATTTCTATTCAAACATAAAAAAACCAAAGAAACGGTAACCCTGTTTTTAGAAAATGGAAGTTTACTGGTGATGAAAGATGAAACGCAAACGAATTGGCTTCACCGCCTTCCCCCTACTAAAAAAGTAAATCAGCCAAGGGTAAATCTCACCTTTAGAACGATGGTGGTTTAGGTTAAATGGAATCTACTTAAAAGGAAAACAAACAAAATATTTGTCCTTCAACAGGCTCAAATCCAATAGAAAAATCGTCATCTCGACCGAAGCACAGCGGAGTGGAGAGATCTTTAAACTATGTTATTGAAATCAAATTTAAAGATTTCTCCACTACGGAAATGACGATACCTCAAATCGAATAACCTCTTGTAATTTATATCGATTTTTATACAATAAATTATCCCTCACATTGACAAATGAGTTTAATTGAGTTTAGGCACAGTTATAATCCTAACCAATAAAACTTCAAAAAATCTTAGTGGTTAAATTCTTTGATATCTACAATGCGGTCGTCGTCAGCATTTTTCTTTAAGAAAGAGGTTCCGTGCTCATTTGGCACCCAAGTGTAGTCTCTTTGGATATTTGCTACCAAGGTTTCAGGCTGACTGGTTAATGATGCAGGCAAAGGTAGATTAAAAGTTTCTCCGGTTTTGGTATTTACCTGGTATAAGGAATTTGCCGTCAAAAATGCCAAGGTTGTTTTATCGCTAGAATACATAAAGAATTTCCCCTGGATACGTTCATCCTCTTTTTGACGCTTAATCGGATAAACCCTTGAATTAATTGTAGTGATAAAAAAATCGTTGTTCACCAACAGATTGCTTCTGGTTAACTCTTCTAATCCGTTTGTATATTTTTTATCATCAGCACCTTTTGATGGCTTGTTCAGACTTACCACTTCTGTTTGTCCGCCATTTACATAAATGATATAAAAAGGATCCATTTTATCCTTTCCACTGTCGCCCTGAACCAATACTGCAGTTTTTTGTGTATTGATAAAGGAAGCTATTTTAAATTTCTTTGTTTCAGCATTTGGCGCATCATCTACAATAATGGCCGTATCCTTAGATTTAATGATAAAACGATCGGCAGCAGCTATCTTTCCTGAATCAGTTTTTACTATTGTTAATATGTTTTTTGGTGATTTTGGAAATACATTGAAATCATCACCTGCAGCAAATGCACGTGCTTTAAAAGTTTTTTCCGAATTGCCTCCGCAGCCAAATAAAACAACGGATAATAAGAGTGCATAAAGCGTGATTTTCATGGTTCAGCTATTTATATTTTGTGCTAATTTAAAACCTTTATTGCGTTTCTATTATAAAATCACCAGAAAATTACCTGTTTAGGTTATAAGTTTGATTTGCAGCGTGTTTGAAGATCTTTTATCGGCTAAGCAGAAAATGGCTTTAGAATAAAAAAAACATAGCCTGGGAACAAGTTTAGATCATCCCCTGCGGATTCCACATCACATTGTAGCGTTACCTACCTATTCCATCTTCCGTATTACATCATTGGTCCTCCCCTCAGCCTAACCATTACACATTCAACATCTTACTTAAAACTAAATTTCCTACTTTAGACAAACGATTATTATCCAATGCCAGGCTAAACAAATTTTCTAACCAAAAACAAAAGTATTATCCTATATGGGTTATTTTTGGCTATAATGCTCTTTTTATTGAAATGGTTAGAGCTAAGGTTCATCATGATCAATCATGCGTTAGAAATTTATGCAGGTGCTATTGCATTCATTTTTACAGGCTTAGGCATTTGGCTGGCCTTAAAATTAACGAAACCAAAAACTATTCTGATTGAAAAAGAAGTTTTTGCCGAAAAACCAGAAACATTTGTCATTAATGAAAAAGAAATGATAAGGCTCAACATCAGCAAAAGAGAATTGGAAGTTTTACAATTGATGTCGGAGGGATTGAGCAATCAGGAAATGTATAAAAATCCGGTTATGGTTGTTTTCTTTACCTATATGGAAATATTGCCTGTAGGCATATTGGTTTCGCTGATAGCCGCACTCATTTTGAAAAGGAAACCAAGTGCAGCATCAACCGCAGGAGCCTAGAATCAAGGTAATAGTTCGATATCACAGTAAATTATCTATCTATTGAACGTGCGCTTTCAGTAATGGAAAAAGGTCCTTGATACCAGCTTTCAGCTCTTCTACCAACGCTACAACAGCAGTAAAATCGTTATGTGAAATAATTTGAAGTCTTCTGCTTATATCGGCCAGATTATCCAGTCCCGCGGAAGCAGACATCCCATAAAGCCTGTGCGCTAGGGAAATGAGCATATCATAATCCTCTGGTTGGATATCCTTATCCAATTGGTCTGCTACAGCCTGAAGCTGGTTAATCGTTATACCAATGATCTTTCCCAGTTTTATATGGTCGCCATTAAAATAAAGATTCAGCTTATCGATATTAAAATGAGATTTTTTGCCACTGCCATCTCCCACATTGCCGTCGACGGAATCTATTGGTTTTATCAACCACTTATCTAGTATGGTTACTATATGCTCCTCCAGCACAGGTTTGGTGGTAAAATCATCCATGCCCGCGGCAATGCTTTTTTCTCTCTCTCCAATTAAATTTGCCGCAGTAAGGGCAATGATAGGAACTCTTGAGCCGGTTTCCTGTGATCTTATTTTTGCAGTACACTCATAACCATTCATTTCGGGCATCTGTATATCCATAAAAATGAGGTCAAATGGCTGACTCCCGTAAATCTCTGCACCTAAAATACCATTCTCCGCTTCCGTTACCGTACTTCCAGGACGCAGCTCTTCCAACAGCGAACGGATTAGGAATCTGTTGACTGCATTATCCTCGATCACTAAAAATCTATACTGATAATCCTCGCGCTTAGAAGTCGGGGTAAACAACTGCAGCTGCTGATCAAATGTTTCTCTTGTTCTTATCCTCGTCAGGGCTAAATACAAATCGTTTATTTTGATTGGTTTGAGCAACCTGTTATCAATATGAAGATCATTACAAGCCTTGATAATCCTACTGTCATCTGAAGAGCTATGTAGCAGGATAAGTGGAATCTCCGCCTCACCAGACGAGAAATTCTTCCTGATTTTAGCAGCGGTTTCCAACCCATCCATATATTGCATATGGTAATCAAGTAAAATAACATCATAGGTTTCTCCTGAAGCCAGCAACTGCAGTGCCTCAAAACCATTTTTAGCCTGAACAGAAACAATGTTTTTTAGTGCGAGCATGTCAGTCAGGATATTTCTATTATTATCATTATCATCCACGATTAACACCCTGCTTATATCTTCCATTCCCATCCACTCAATCAGGCCGCCTTGCTCTGCACGCAGATTTACATCAAAGTAAAAGGTACTGCCCTCACCGGGCTCACTCAGAAGATTAAGGCGACTATCCATCATATTTAAAAGCTTATTGGAAATAGTCAAACCTAAGCCTGTTCCACCATATTTTTTAGTCGTTGAAGAATCTTCCTGCGAAAATGCTTCAAAGATTTTTTGCTGTTTCACTTTAGCAATGCCTATTCCGGTATCACGAACGGAAAATCTCAACAAGTGGGTATTGCCATCATCCTGCAATGATTCTATCTTGAGCTCAATTTCTCCCTTGGTTGTGAATTTTGCGGCATTACCGAGCAGATTGATCAAAACCTGTTTCAGTCGCATTGCGTCCGCCCAAATAAACCTTGGTAAATCAGGCTGGAGGTTTAACAACATTTCCAGGTTTTTGGAATGGATCTGATAATTCGTAATATCACTGGCTTGAAAGGCCAGCTCATAAAGATCGCAGCGGTCTACATCCAATTCAAACTTACCGGCCTCTATTTTTGAGAAATCCAGAATATCATTAATAATTCCTAATAGTGCGTTGGCTGATTGATGGACAATTTTGAGATACTGCTCCTGGTTGCTGTTCAGCTGCGTTTTCAATACCAGATCAGTAAAACCAATCACTCCGTTAAGCGGCGTCCTGATCTCATGGCTCATATTGGCCAGGAATTCGGATTTAGCAAAATTGGCAAAATCCGCGCGGAGTCTGGCTGCCGTAAGCTCCTGCCGATGATTCACTGCAGCAGAGATATCGTGTGTAAAAATCATCATTCCGCCGATAGTCCCGTCTGCTTTATACCATGGGGTCATCTCCCAGGAGATATGATGAATGGCATTACTTTCCGAGGCGATGTAAATATCTTCATCCTTTTTAACAGTTTGGCCGCTCAAAACCTGCTGATGTACATCTTTCCGTTCCTGAGACAGTCCCGGAAAAACATCGTAATATAAATAACCTTTGATACTGCCCTCGATTTGGGTATAGGCCTTTATCCATGTCCTGCTGGCGTTCAAAAACCGCATATCATTATCAACCATCGCCACCGAGGCGGGAGCATTCTCAATGAAAGCGATTAATAATGCTTTTTCCAGGGATAGCTCTTGTTGAATGGCCTCCTTCTGTGTAACATCGGTTGATATGCCGAGGTAACCAATAACCTTATCATTACGATCCCTTATTGAAGTAATGGACAAAGATACCCTCAACCGTTTTGAATCTTTGGTAATAAAGGTAAAAATCCTTTCCCTTTCAGGGCTATTTGCACATTGTACATAAAAATCAAATCCCGAAATTTCAATGTCATTAGCAGAACTGAAATCAGCGCAAATGTCGGATATCTCCTTCTCATCATGAAACATAATCGGGGATTGTTTACCAACCATTTCATCGGCTGTATAGCCGAGCATCCGTTCGGACCCCCTGTTAAATACTGTAATTGTTCCTTTCAGATCAGTTGCAATAATACTCATTCCTGTAGCCGCAGAGAGTATTTTATCGAGCAGTTTTTTAGATTCTACAACTGCAAGCTGTGCACGTTTATGTACATCAATATCCTGAAAGGTGCCATATAGCCTTACCGGAACCCCATTTTCCACTTCAACTTTACCGATAGCCCGCACCCAGATTTCACGGCCGTTGAAATCAGTAATCTGAAGCTCCTCATCATACATCTTTCCACTGCTCAGGCATTCTTCAATAGCATGCTTTAACCTATCTCTATTGTCACCTGGCAGATAAAAATCAATGGCACTATCTGCCGTGGGAATAAAGCCTTCAGGCACCCCGTGGATTTCGCGGGTTATTTTTGACCAATGAACCTGTTGATCTTTAAGGTTGAACTCCCAGCCCCCAATTCTTGCCAAACTACTTGTTTCTTCCAGCAAATCTTTGGTGTGGATCAAATCGGCTTCCAGTTTTTTCTGGTCAGTGATATCTACCGCATTACCAACAATATACGGTTCACCTTGCATGTCTTTCTGAAGGGTATTAGAATATAACCACAAGCGTTCCTCTCCCGATTTACGCTTAATAATCATATAGCCTGTTGAATGCCCCTTTTCTACTACATCTTTCAAATAGTTTAGCAAATTTGGATGTCTTTCAACAGGAATGATATCGAAAAGGCTTTTTTTAACCAATTCCGACCGACGGTAGCCGAGTGATCTGGCACCGGCAGGATTCAGCGAAATTAGATTTCCTTCCAGATCGTGCGTACACATCAATCCCTGCGAGCTTTCAAAAAACGCCTTTAATTTCTGCTCGCTAACCTTTAGGGCATGGTTTTTTTCCATTTCGGCAGTTACGTCCCTGCCAATTGCGAATATATCGCCGTCATCACTTTCCTCAACAGTGGCGGTCCACTCAATCATCTTAAATCCACCACCCTTTATTGCTAGCTGGTGGGTAGGGTCTTCGGGCTGCAAGTGCTTTTTCAGATTTCCCCATATTCCACGGGCTTGCTCCAGCTCTTTTTCCGGAACAATATCGAAAATTGTTCTCTCCCGTAGTTCCTGCTCAGTCCAGCTCAGCTTAGAACCAAAACTGGCGTTCATCCGCTTAAATCTCAAATCTTTATCCAGGATACAGATCAGATCGTCTGAATGTTCAAAGAGCAGGCCTATATGTTTGTATTCAGCTTTTTTTCCCCGCTCCTGAATAATTGAACTGATTTCCTCAACCAGCAAGGCAAGCAATTTCTGCTGCGTACCACCAATGCTTTTAGGCGCTGTATCTATCACCATTAATGCTCCCAGCACAACGCCACTGCCATCCTTTAATGGGTAGGATATGTAACTCCTTATTTTTTCACCATCACCTACTGCTGGCTGCTCTTTAAAACGCTCATCAAGAAAAATATCTGTTACCATCAAAATTTCGCCGGAAGCTAAGGCATATTCGTATAAAGAGGAAACACCGGCCAGTTCCTTTATCTCAAGTCCCTTAATAGCTTTATGCCACAATTCAGTACCATCTGAAAAGGAAATTAAGGCGATCCTGCACTCGCAGATTAATGCAGCCATCTCGGCAATCCTATCAAAATCACTTTCACGGTCCTTTCCTATTATCTCATAACTATAGGACTTCCTTAAACTTGCGGTTAAATTTTCTTGCATTCCAAATATTTTTTCGATGGCGATGGCTCAGTTAAGCTAATCAACTTGTCGGGTCAGCGTCCAGCTATATCAGCACATCTGCAGCTGTTAATAGTACCTGGGTTAATAAATAGTGATTGGTTCTTAACTATCGCAAAAAAAGTGCGTATAAGATATCCGGTTTTCTTTTTATGGTTTTATTTTCCCAAATAAATGGGAATGTACGAACATTCTCATCCTACAGTTTTTATGTTATACGTTTTCTTTCTGGAAAAGTGCTGGTATCGTTTTTAAAATAAGTTTGATATCGTTCCAGAAGCTTTGTTTCAATGCATAGGTATTATCAAGTATTAACCGTTCTTCTTCGCTCATTTCACCTCTGCCACGTTTTTCAACCTGCCACAAACCCGTTATTCCGGCTGGCGCTGCAAACCTTAGTACATATTTATCAGTGGTTAGTTTCTCTGCTTCATAAATAGGTAACGGCCTGTTTCCAACAATACTCATATCCCCTTTTATCACATTCCAAAGTTGAGGTAACTCGTCTATACTGGTATTCCGGATAAAATGGCCAATCCTGGTTACCCTCGGATCGTTAGCTATTTTAAAAAACGCCGATCCACTCTTCTGCGAATACACGTACAGATCATCCTTTTCACACCATTGAGCACCATCGGCATAAATAGGATATTGGCATTTCCCTAATACTATGCAGGAGCTGCAAAGTTGTAATTTTACATTGCGAACCTCTTTTTTTTCCTGATCTGTATCATATTGATTTAAATGTTTCAGGTCTTTTATTTTCTGATCAGCGTTAACATACATTGACCTGAATTTGTAAAACCGAAATACTTTAAATCCTGTGCCACTCCTTAAAGAATAGTAAAACACAGGGCCCCTAGACTCTACCCATATCAATATAGCGACCACTAAAAATATGGGAAACAATAAAATCAGGGCTAATCCGGCAAAAAACACATCGAACAATCGCTTTGCAAATCCGATATGGTACACTGGCCGGCTGGCAATCTTAACTTCACGGTTTAATGAATTCCAGTGCTTTACAAAGAAAGTCAGCCGTTTTTCGAGGCGCTCTTTATCAACTGGCAGCATAAAAACATCAGAAACACCTGCCGTCAAAGCCAATATTCTCAAATTTTCATTAAAATATCTTACAACCAGAAAAAATGGAACAGAAGGCATTTGTTTCTTTTTTAGTACTTCGATCAAAGAGAGTCCACCGTCCGACAGGATTTCGCTATGGGAAATAACAGCTGCAATATTTAACTGCTGTGCTGTCCATTCCTCTACAAACCTTAATCCATTTTCAAATCGAACGATCCTAAGATCGCCGAAATTACATGCATCAAAATCAATATACTGAAAATCCCTTTCAAAACCTACCAGAGCAATGATAGGATTATTCATTTGATCCAGCTTCAAAGCATTTTCCATTATAACAGATTTTTACCTGCGCGCCTTAATACCATTTTTATCCTTGCTTCAAGCTCAGCAGGGTTAAAAGGCTTAATTACAAAATCATCCGCCCCGGCGTCCAGGCATTTAATGCGTTTATCAGAACTCTCCTCTCCAGATAGGATCATAATCGGCAAGGTGCGAAAGAAGTCGCTTACCTTAAGTTGCTGGATTAACTCCAGCCCGTTCATATTGGGTGTATTGAGATCTGATATGATCAGGTCTGGTATGTTTCCGCTCTGCAAAAATGACATTGCACTCAATCCATCAGGCCTGATATCAATATGGTAGTTTGCCGTAAGAATTTCCTCGAGTATCGCTTGCATAAATTCGTCGTCCTCAACAAGGAGTAAGCGAGTTTTCGGATTGTTGATCTGGGTCATTATTAGAGATGAATTGTCAATTGAATTTTTTATAAAACCAATCTGTAAAGTTACTAGGACCAGTTTTATAATCAAAAAGAAAATGATTTAAATGGCTTTAGTCTAGATTGATAATATTACTATCTGTATACAATTATAAACAAAAATCAGATTAATCCATGTTATTTTCTATAACATTGAAGTTATAAATAAAGCGTTGAAAACAAGCAATATAATTTACCAAAAATCAATAATGTGACGTATTTGTTAGTGATTACAACCTGTAGGTGTTGATTTAATAGAACATAGCCGGAGTATTTATGATCAAAATGGATTTGTTATATACGAAAGTTATAGAGGTGCTGTTTTCGGGGATTATTTTTTTGTAAATTAGCCAATAATAAAATCTATCTTGATGAACGGCTTTTCTTTATCTTTTGATTCTGCTCAATTGAACAGGCTTTTCCCCTATTTTATCTTGCTGAATAGCGATATGACGATATTAGATATTGGGAGTAAGCTGCAGGATGTTTGTAAAGATTGCCAGAATAAAAACCTCTACAGCTATTTCGAACTACAGGAATTAAATGACAATGGGCAACTTGCTGTAGGCAAAACCAGCTACATCAAGCTCAAAAACGGACATGGAAAAATAAGTGGCAGCTGGGAAAAGTATTCCAACAACACTCTATTATTTTTCGCTGGCTTAAATTACGCTTCAAATGGGCTCAGCGAGGTAAATGAAAACAATAACACCAGAGCAGATACACAACCATTACACAATATCAACGATTTCGACGGGATTTTAGGCAATATTGGATTTGGCTTTATAGAAATGGATGCTGAAGGCAAAATACGCTATGCCAATAATCGGTTTTGCGACATGTCTGGATATGATTTGCCAAGCATACGTAATCAAATGCCTGATCTCTTGTTTAACAACGATTTTTTCTCAAAAGATGCTATCAGTCAGGAATCAGAAGAAAAGAATGCTGAATTGCATGAGATCGTATTTACCGATGCCCAGGGCAATCAAAGGTTATGGATGGCAAGCCGAAGGGTAAGTTACAACGAAAATAACCAAAATTTAGGCTGGTCAAGCATATGTTTTGATTTGAGTAAGTGCAAAAGATTTGGACAGGAACTGATAATCGCCAAAAATGAGGCAGAAAAAACAGCCAACATTAAGGCGATGTTTCTGGCCAATATGAGTCACGAGATCAGAACCCCGATGAATGCCATTATCAGCATGGCTAACCAGCTTTCCAAAACAACACTTACCGATGAACAGGATTATTATGTCCAAACCGTTCAGACGGCTTCGAAAAATCTTTTGGTCATCATTGATGACATTTTAGACCTTTCAAAGATTGATGAGGGTAAACTTAAATTCGAGCACATTGGCTTTAGCCTTCCTATGTTGTTCAACGAAATTATACAGGTAGTTACCCACAAGGCTGTAAAGCGCGGACTGGAATTAAACTACCTTCCGCCTAAAGAGGGGACCGTATCCTCCATCTTAATGGGAGACCCTTACCGGATTACACAGATATTGATGAACCTGATGACCAATGCCATTAAGTTTACTGAAAAAGGTTCCGTAGACTTAACAGCCACTGTGTTGGAGGATGCGCTGAACTATCAGGAAATCGAAATTCTGGTTAAGGATACAGGAATTGGAATGGAACCTGAATTTTTAAGCCGTTTGTTCGATAATTTTAGTCAGGAATATGAATCAGTAACACGTAAATATGGCGGTACGGGCTTAGGCATGAGCATTTCGCAAAAACTGGTTGCACAAATGGGTGGTTATTTCAAGGTGAAAAGCCAGAAAAGCCAGGGCTCTGAAATTTCTTTCGTAATTAAACTGGAGAAGGGGAAAACTGACGACGTACCAGCACAAACCAAAATTGTTCAAAACGAAGATTTATTTGCAGGACGTCGAATCCTGATTGTGGATGATAATGAAATGAACCGGCTGGTAGCCAGTACTGTTCTACTTGGTTATGGCCCACAGGTAATGATTGCCGATGATGGAGCAATAGCCCTTGAAATGTTGGAAGAGGAGATATATGATGTTATTTTAATGGATATACAGATGCCCGTGCTTGATGGATATAATACTACTAAAGCGCTCAGAGCACGCGGATATACTGGTGTAATCATTGCACTCACTGCATCGGCCATTAAGGGCGAAAGAGAAAAATGTTTAGCTGCCGGAATGAATGATTACATTACCAAACCAATAAATGAGGAGCTGCTGATTAGTGTATTAGATAGCTGGATCCAAAAAACTGCAGCGCCTGTTATTGCTCCTGCTACCCCTTTACCACTATATAGTCTCGATGGCCTGCGTGTAATTAGTAAGGGGCGGGAAGATTTTGTGACCAAAATGATCGAAATGTTTTGCGGACAAATGCCCGACTCTTTAAATCAACTCAACCAGGCACAGCGTGAAGGCGATCTGGAACAGGTATCAAAACTGGCGCACAAACTCAAATCAACCATCGATCATCTTGCTATCTTACCACTTCAGCGTACCATAAGGGAAATTGAAGCGGCTAATGAGGCTAATGTGTCTGCCCCCAAACTGGCTGAAATGATTGCAGAAGTAAATGATATACTAAACCAGGTGATGGCAGAACTGAAGGAAGAAATTGCCGTCAGAAATCAATAAGCTGTGAATCTTAGCCTCCAATAAGATTCCTGTATATTTTGGCTAAAAAATCGGAAACCCTTTTACCCAACAACCGGTTAGACAATTTACCCATAAAGCTATAATCCAAACCGGATATCCATGAGGCAGCGAAATGATGTACGCAATAAGTATTCTCCGTAATTTTTATCTTAAGGGTTTTCCAACTTTTGGGGCTAAAAAAATCGCTGGGATAAATACTACAATAGCCATCAAGTTGTTGAAATGAATTATTTAACTGTAATCCTTTATCAGCTTTCATAAAGGCAGTGATGCTTGCAGTATTTGGCATGGTATCCGCTTTTCCATTGGGCAAATAAAAACTCCTGTTATCATAATAAGCCAGCAAATCATCAATCCAGCGGCTACCCTGCACACTTCCCATAATGGCAGAAGAAAGCAAAAGGTTATCTTCAAAACCAGTAAAGGCCACATTGCGGAGCATTGCGCTATCCAGTGGCTTTAGGAACTCAACATCTGTATCGAGGTAAATCCCCCCCACGCTTTTTAATGCGAATAGGCGGCAAACATCAGAAACAAAAGCAAATTTACGCTCGCGGTAAGCTTCTGCACTGTACCGGTAATTGTTGATATCAAAGTTCTCCTCATTCCACTCCACAATGCGGTAATCGGGCAGGTATTTTTGCCATGAAGCCAAACAGCTGACCACAAGTTCTGGTTTCTCTCCTTTACCAAACCAGCAATAGTGGATTATTTTCGGGATCATAACTTTACTTTTTTTAGGATTTTCTTATAGCCATCAACCAGCGTTACCCGATCAAACTGCATAAACAGCGTAATAATAAGTAAAATCAGTCCGATACAAATGCAATTCAGGATAAAAGTAAACCAAGAATTAACCGTGATCAGATCTGCCCTTCTCCAGCCATAAGTAACCGCAATTAAGAAGGTAAAACCTGCCAGCCCACGGATAATCTTTAAAAGGAAATAACTCCTTTTTTCATTCAGGCAGTGTGCGGCATAAATTGGTGTAAAAGTGAGGTGGCTAAACACGCCGCTTATTGCAGCTGCAACAGGTATAGCATATATTCCCAGGCTACTGTACAGGCAAAGTAATATCACCATTACGAAATTGAGTACAGCTATAAAAATACCCCAGATCGATGCAATCCTTAGCTTATTTGTGATGATGAAAATATGGTGTACCGTTTCTACAGTCCCATGAACAATAAAGGGCAGCAATGTGATAACCGAAAGCAAATGGAGCGCAGTGGAATCCTGAGTGGGTAGCCATAGCCTAAAAAAATCGCCTCCGTAAACAAAAAATACGGCCAGGGGCAGTAATACCACTATGAAAATTGCCTTAAATGAGAGATTTAAGGTATTTTTAAGTTTATGCATGTCTTCTTGCGCGTAAGCTTTTAACATTTCGGGCAGAAATATAGGCACAACGATTCCCAGCAGGATGTAAATGGCATTGGGTATAAACTTGGTTAACGAAAGAAAACCCATGCCCGAAGCGCCAAAAAAGTGGTTGGCAATCAACAAATCCAACTGCGTATTAATTACGTTCGACAAGGCAATGATCGAATTCCACATACCGAAACCCGCAATCAGTGAAAGGGCACTCCACGAAAAAAAAGAACGATCAATCACCACTTCCGGCAACAGTTTTTTGGTCAGCCTGTAATTTGCAAAACACATATAAATTGCAGTCAATACCGTTACCACACCTAAAAAGTAGATCTGTGGCTTAAAGAGGTAAAACAGGAAGGCAACCGCAGCCAGTTTCAACAAATTGGATATAATATTGATATAGGCAAGCTTATCGAACCTGTTAACAGCAAACGCTGCAACCGAAAATACAGCGGAAGAGACATTAATGACGAGGCTAAAAAGAATAAATACAAATAGCAGGCGTACATCATGAAAAAGACCTGGCGGAATATCAAGAATATTATTGATAAACAGGCAGAATAAAACACTTAATACAATGAAGCCCAGTGATATGAGCATATTGCCAAACAGGATGGAATTGAAATAGACATTGACCTCTTTGATGTCCTTTTTTTCCAGGCTAATAGTAATATACCTGCTCGACATGGAGTTTAAAGCAGTTGTAATAATACCCGCGTACATTACAAAATTATTAGAGAGGGGGAAGAAACCATAAGCTTCTTTTCCAAGGTGCGTTACGATATACGGGGTAAGAAAGAACGAAATACCTACACCCGAAAGTGCACTAAAAAAATTGGAGACCAGGTTAACTACAAAGCGTCTTCTATCCATATCAATAGCTGCTCTAAAGTAATGGTTTTATTTGAATATCATGAATACTCAAATGTATTAATCGCAAAATTTTAGCTATTTTGGTCAGACCAAAAGACTTAACCCGAAAAAGATTGGAACCACTCGTATCAATTGTTACGCCATGTTATAATTCAGCTGCCTTTATAACAGAAACACTGGAATCTGTAATTGCCCAGGACTATAAAAACTGGGAAATGATTATTGTAGATGACTGCTCAGGCGATAACACCTGCCAGATTGTGGAAACTTTTGCAATGAGGCATCAAGGCATAAAACTTATTGTGCTCAAGGAAAACGGAGGGGTATCAAATGCCAGGAATATAGGTATGGCAGCTGCAAATGGTAAATATATTTCATTTCTGGATAGTGATGATGTCTGGCTAAAAGCCAAACTTAGCAAACAGGTAAGTTTTATGGAAAAAGAACTCCTGCCCCTTACATTTTGTGCCTACAAACGTATTAATGAAAATGGGGAAGTCATTTCTGGTCAGGTCCCTGTTCCACTTACAGTAAATTATGATGCGCTTCTTGCGCACAATGTGGTGATATTTTCGACTTCAATGATGCTAAAAAGTGCGATTGGCGATTTAAAGTTTAGCCGTGCCGGCCACGAAGACTGGATTTTTTTACTTAAGCTGTTAAAACAATGCAGACAGGGTTATGGCATTAACCAATTACTGGCTTTTTACCGGGTTAGACAAAACTCTGTCTCTGCTAACAAACTTAAGGCAATTGGTTATACGTGGAGAATATTCCGTGAAAGCGAAGGCATTGGTTTTCTCCAATCGGTTATTCTGCTGGGAAGATATGCTATTTCTGCAAGCCTGAAAAGATTAAGATGAGCTTTTAGTTTTTTAATGCCCAGCCCAAATGCTTACTATGCTTTGCATGGGCAAAATTCCACCAAAGCCCTTTAAGCACAGCCCTCGCCAACTTCTTCTGTCCCTTCAGAAGATAACTGAATATTGCTTTTGGGCAGGCGATAAATGTATAGTATAAGGCGAATAAAATAGTAGTAATAAAACCTGTATTTTTCCTGATAAACAGCATTCGGTTTCTGGTCATGAAGTAAACCTTAAGCGGACTCTCCTTCCCTACACTTACCGATTCTTTATGATATACGCTCGTTTTACCGGTAAACCAAATTTCTTTACCTATCCGTTTAAATTTTTCACACCAATCGAGTTCCTCGTAGTACAGAAAATAATTTTCGTCCATCAGTCCGGCTTTGTCTAAGTCTGTTCTGCGGCACATAACTGCTGCCCCGTGGCAAAAGCCTGTTGCATAACTTTTGTTAAACTGACCATAATCGTGCTCAAATGCGCCAATATTTTCATTCCTGCCTGTTATATAATTTAAAGGGGTAAAACCGGCATACTGTACCAGATCTTTTTGATCGAAGTAAAGCATTAATGGTGATAGCAATCCTATTTTTTCATTGGCGTCTAGCTCTGCCTGCATCGTCTCCAAGCAACCGGCAGGTATTTCAGTGTCGTTATTTAACAGCAGGATATAATCGCCTTTGGCCTGTCTGATACCTAGGTTATTTCCGCCGGCAAAGCCCAGGTTTTGCACTGAGCGGATATATTTCAGGTTCTCAAAATAAGGCCTAAATAAATCTGCCTGATCATGAGCGGCGCCATTATCTACCAATATCACCTCAACATCGCTGGCACTATAATACCTGCCTACAGATTCGAGCAAGGCTATGGTTACGCCTGCTTGATGGAAATTAACCGTGATAATGGAAGTTAATGGCATAGTTTACCTAAATATTTACAACTTTTAATGTGAACTGTCGGTTTTTATAAAGTTCTGGCACTCAAACTACCTTCAACAGCATTTATAGCTTTGTAAATCTCGCGTGTGTTGGCCTCCCAGGTATGAGTAGCCGCAAAGCCAATGCGTTCCCGGGCCAGTGCCAGACTATCCTCTGCCAGGGCTTTTTCGGCTAAGTGCAGATAGTCTTCTTTCGTCACGGCCAGATAAACGTAATCTGCAAAGATATCCATCGCCTCGGTTTTGGTAGCCAGGGTGGGTTTGCCCATCGCTAGATATTCATCAATTTTGCGGGGATAGTTACCAATGGTAAGCGGATTAATAACTTGCGGATTAAGACAAATATCGAAACCCTTAATGTAAGCGGCCAAATCTTCGGGCTTTTTAGGTCCCAGGAAATATACATTACTTAGTTTGTGGAGCTCGCTCCTGTTAAAATCTTCATCTTGCGGCCCTACCAGTACAATATTCCAGTTTGGTCTTTCTCTTGCAAGATGGAGCAGGATATTCTCGTCGAGCCGTATCGATAACAGTGCGCCAATGTATCCTAAAACCGGTTTTTTTATCACAGAAAGATCCATGGGAGTCTCCAAAGCCCCGCCATCATTAAAAAGTTGTAAATCGCAACCCTGCCCAACATAAAAAGAGTTGGGATTATATTTACGGCAATAACCTGCCAGATAAACAGAATTGGCTACGCATAGGTCACTTTTGGCAATCAATTCGGGTTCCAGGTAACTGCCATGGCGTTTCCAATAGGGCGTAGCCACAACATTATCCCTCGAATAGTAAACGCTTACGGCGGGTTTTAAAAACTCTTTTAAATGAAAGCTTCTGAAAATATCATTATCGTTAAACAGAATAAAGTTTTTAAAATCAAGCTGTTTAACTGCATCCTGAATGGATCTGGAGAACCTCCTATTGTTAATTTTATTTAACCACCTAAATAGTATACTAAACCTGATCCAGTTTACCGATTCTATTAAAACGGGTGGATCATAAACCCAAAAATTTTCAGCCACTTCGGTTAGCGCTTCTTCCTGACCAGCAATAATGCGCAACCTTTTTTTTACACTCTCGGTATCACGTTGCAAAAGGCTGGTTTTTCGATCCAACGGCGCATTAACATATAAAACACGATTATTTTTGCTAAACTCAAGCGCTAAATCTTTACAGTTGCTGCCAATGGGCGTATCCCAGGACTGTTGCCCTACGATAATAATATCCCTGTTATTTAGAATAGCCATTAGTTATCTTTTTTGCTTTGAAGTCCTTATCCCTCTGATAAACCCAAAAATGCCGGCAATTGTACCGGTAATAATCAGTAATAATATTGGCATAACTTAAGTTTTGTTGTCTACGGTGCTGGTGTTATGGTGAGGTGTTGCTAAATTGGATTTTTTGACCTTTCCGATGCTAAATAAGGCGATAACCATACCAATCATCGCTCTTGGGATCTGCCAGATGGCAAAATAGAGCCTTTTGTCTATATAAAACCGCCGTGGAACCGAAATTAGCAATGTGACACAGATGCTGGTAAACAATGTTAGCCATAATCCTTTTTCTGGCCCCAAAGGATTAAAAAACGATTGAAGTGCCATGACAAAAAGCAAACCCAGTAGTAACATGCGAGGCATTAGCATGGTTTGGACGGTTTTATTAAAAAACTCTATATTCCCTTTGAACAGTTCTTTTATGCCCTTTGTGGTATAGGTACGTAAGAACTCAATTTGCGATGCTATCCAACGAGTTCGTTGAGTGGTAAATACATGGGCATTGCTCACTTTTTCGTCGTAAACAAAAATGTCGTTTAGGTAGGCTACTTTCACCCTGTCGCCAGCAATCAGGAAATCCATTTTTTTATCTTCACCAACCGTATCGCCAACATTTTTTAACAGTGAATGAAAATAGGTGTAATCAAAGGCCATTCCAGAGCCGATAAGTGCAGGAGAAAGTCCCAGTACTGCTTGTCCCTTACGGTATATGTGATTATTGACTTCTTCATTGCAAGCATCCAGAAAAGCAAAGCTGGTATTGAGGTTCTTAGCCGTGCGGTGGAGTTGGATAGCTTTATATCCTTGCTGAAATGCACTATTTACTGCGTTCAGACAGTCGGAGCCCATTATATTATCTACGTCAAGCACGAGAGCGATATCGAAACCACGGTCTTTAAGGTTATCCATAGCATGCAACAGTGCCTTGCCTTTAGTACTTTTCTCGAAAAAAACTTCAATTACCTCTGCGCCTGTCTGCCTGAGTATTTGGTTGGTTTGCGGCATTAGTCCATCAGCAATGACTACAATTTCAAACTCCCCTTTATAATCATGTACAATAGCGGTACGTACACTTTCAATAATCACTTCATCTGCATGATAGGTAGGAAATAACACGACCATTTTTTTATATCCAGTGACATATTTTTTTGCGCGGGCCAAAGGGAAAAGTCCGGCAAGGGCAAAAAATGCCAGGTACAGGCAATTAAATGACAGGTAAACGGCCATAACCCACAATAGCAAGTGTAAAATGTTATATATTAGCTCCATCCGATTCTCCTTGCATTTGTTGATCAAGTCCTGGTGCGATAAAAATGAACGACCACGACATAAACATAATTACCGATGAGGGCATCCCATTCATTACTTCGTTACCATAACTGCAAATAAAACAAGCTACCGTGCCGGCCGTAAGGGCAATCATTTTTACCCTTAACTTCGGATCGCGGATTTTCCAGGCAATCCCGCTACATTTTCCGATAATATAACTGGTAAGGGCAAACCAGACAACCAGTCCCGCCACGCCATACATTACCCAAACCTTCACCCAATAACTATCTGGTGGAATATTGGCTATAGGCCGATCCGAATTATAGGTTGTGCCATTCATCCCACTCATGCCCAGTCCGGCGCCAAAGGGTAAATTGTCGAGCAGAATTTGTAGTTTATGCTGGTTGTCCAGCCTAACCGCCAGTGAGGCATCGTTTGGATTCAGTGCGCTCCGAAGCCGGTTAACCTGAAAGATATGATCTCCGATGGTAGTATATTTTAACACACTAAAGCTTACTGCACAGCATATTACTCCTACAATTAATACTTTGAAATTTTTGCTTAAAAAAAGTGCAGAAAAAAGTCCGGCAGCCAAAGCGAACAAAGCACCCCTTGTACCGGATATAGCCATGCCATAAAGGAAAACCAGGGCAAAAAGAGCAAAGATTATTTTTTTCATGAAGCTGAAAGGTCCGGCAGCCAAGGTTAAAGCAATAACAGCCATAATTGCCTGTGAGGCACCAAATTGCCCGGCATCCGAATACATGGAAAATACCCGGAGTTTACCATTAATAATATGTGTACCTGCATTACCAGCATTTAGCCATGTTTGTTCGCCTGGCGAAAGTCCTATGTACAATTGCTTCATACCATACAAAGTAGCCACAAAAGAAAGCAGCAGTACTGACAGGATAAATCTGTTCAAATCGGCTATTCGGTTAAACAAAAGAAATACAAATGGCGCAACAAGCAGCCAGCTTAAAGCGGCAAACCTTAACTCGTTAAACCATGCTGTAACACTACCTCCATAGGGGTTTAAGAGCTGCAAAAAACTAATCACAAACCAAACAAGCGCAATTATAACATGTTCATTTTTAAGTTTGTCCCAGTCAAATCTCTTCATATTAACCAGTACGCTTACCCAGGTAAGTATTAATATTGCATCGAGTGCAAGACCAACGGGAATATTTAAAAATGATTTGACCAAAAAGCCAAGGATAAAGCAATAGGTTAAATACACCCAAAAACCTGTGCGTGGATTATGGAAAAGTGCAACCAAAAATATACCCAGCGCAGCGAAAGCCAATACCAGTAATGGTCCCAAAATCCCAAACGAATAGGTAGACCCGGCTACCAGAACCGAAAGGCACGTGGAAACCATAAAAAAAATAATCTTTTTCTTGTGGTCAACGATATATGCATTTAATTTTTTAAGCATAGTGGCTGCCAATCTTTATTTTACTCCGCTAATTATCCAGCCGGCAAACTTTTCATCCTCATTTAATGAGGCAAGTACTACTTTCTCCTTATCACGCAGTGTTGATCCGGCTACAAATATTGCAGTATATAGTTGGATAAACGACATCCATTCGCGATTCCCGGCACCGTCACCCAGCGGATCGAGGGTCACAATGATTAAATCGAATCGATCCCTCATTGTACCAAAAATTTCTGAAAGTGCCTTCCGGTCTTTTATTTCAAGTAGCGACTGGCCGTCGAGATCATTTTTAACGAATGAAAAAGGTTCGCTTTGGGTAACATTGGCACCCTGCAAAACAGCTCTTATAGATTGATTTACAGGCATGTTTAATTTTTGCAAAGCTAAGGCTACCTCCTGGTTCCCAATCAATAATACTTTTTTATTCATTTGCCCAAAGGCATATGCTAAATTTAATATGGTAAATGCCTGGGTTGAAGCTGAACCAAAGCCGGTAATTCCAAATACTTTTTGGTTATCATTGAAAAACTTATTATCGAGCTCAAAACGTAAGGCGCGTAATTGATTCTTAAAAGCCACAGATTCGCTTCCGGAATCCTGTTCTGACCATAGCTTAGCTATGCTTTCGTTATCGGGCCCGATATAACCCAGCTCACCAATAATATTTGCGTTTAAAGCCGACATCAGTTCTGCACCATTATTAACCGAGCGGTCTAAAACAGATATCAGAAATAAGGTACAAAAGCAGATTGCGAAACTGGCAATAGCACTCAGCGCAATGTATATCAGTTTTTTTGACGATTCAGGAAGCGTAGGTATTCCTTCCTGTACAAGTTGCAGGCGTAAACCGATGTTTTTATCAAGGCTGGTTTGGTTATAACGGGCTAAAATTTCGAGGTATTCTTTTGTCGCTACATCCGCATTGCGTTCATGATCTTGTACGCCCGCATCAAAAGGTACCATCCCGGTAAATTTAGCATTCAGTTTGGCCAGTTCCTTATCAATATCGTTTATTCCAGCGGTAGCTTTGTCAACTTCGATTCCAAGCGAAATACGACGCTGAACAAGACTCTGTTTGGCTATAAGCGGATCACTTACATACTGATCATTAGATCTGAGTAACCTTGAACTCAGCAAAGCCTGCAAAGAGTCTACTGTTTTCTTATCAGCAGGCCTGTAACCGTTATGCAAATAATTGTCTTCGGCAGCCTGAACGCTATTCTTTAAAGTGATAATGGCCCGGTTATCTTCAATCACTTCTGCCCCCAGGTATTTATCGCTTGTTCTGCTCGCCAATTTATCATTTACACTCTTTAACGCCGCCTGGGCTGCCTGCTTGTCGATCAGGGCCTGATTCCTCCTGTTCTCATTATCGGTAATTTGCTGATAAACAATCTGCGATTGTTTATCAAGGTTCAATACACCGTTACGGATTTTGTAGTCTTTTAACTGCTTTATCCTATCATTCATTATAGCCTCTTTCTTTTTCAAAAGGGAATCAAGCACTACAATGGCTGTATTTTTATTCAGAATCTGCTCCAGACTATAGTTGTTAATAAAATCTTTAGAGAGTGTATTGACCACAAAAACCGAAAGCAGCGTATTGTTAGAGGTATAGGCTACTGAGATAAAGTCGCTATTTTGCTCATGGTTAATATCCAGCTTTTTATTGAGGCTCTTTTCATCATAACCCATTGAAGTAACCAGCTGGTAAAGTTTTAGCTTTCCATTATCCAGCGGTGTAAGTACCTGTTTTTGGTTTAACCGGGTTTCAAACTGTGCAATCGCTTCCTGCCGCTGTGTATCGGTTAGCGCTTTCATTTCAGCACTCCAGGGTTTAAACGAGGTTTTTTGATCTTTCAGGTCGTGCAAAATCAAACGGTACGAAAGCAAACTGATATTCTTGGGCATCCTCATGATGTCCATAATTGTTGAAAACTGCTGATTGAGTTTAATGATGATATCTGGCCCGGTATAACTTGCTCCATCTGGTGCCAGCTGTCTGGACGGATCTAGCAAACCAGTTGAAAGTTTGGCTTCAGATTTATAGTCTTTTGGCAGGTTTCTCAGCACGAAAAAACCAACAACCACAGTTAAAATGAAGATAACGATGATAATCCACTTGTATCTGTTTACGGTTTCTAAGGATCTCTGTATATTCATTTTCTATTATTTCACGTTTTTCAACTCTTCACCAATCAGGGCTTCCAACTCTTCTTTAGCTTTTAAAAGATTAAGTTCTGCCAGCAGCCTTTCAGAATTAGCATAGGAGGTTAAGGTTTTGGCCTTGGTGTAATCATCCAAGCTCACCTCTCCTTTTTCGAATTTATATCGCAGGCCATCGCTGGCGGCCTTATTATCGATATAGGTTTTGGCTTTAACCCGTAAATCGGCATTCTCTCGAAGGTATTCGAAATAGGTTTTCTTAACTTCAGACTTTAGCAGGATATCATATTCCTGGGCCTGGTAAAACTTCTCATTATGTTCTTCTTTAGCCTGTCGTACCAGTGACGGTGTGCGGAATAGGATGCCGAGGTTAAAATAAATTCCTAACTGTATACCATTTAGCGTGTAAGGATTTGCAGTATTGTACCTGGCCGCATTGTTAGGGCTGTAATTATAAGAAGCAGTAAATGCATCCAGGTAAGTTGCCTTTGCAACGCCGATTTTTGCCTTCGCACTAAGTTCACTAGCTTTATACATTTTTCGCTTTGGATAATTTTTCAAGGCCAGATCAACGTATTTTTCTAGCAGTTGATAGTTGATATCTCCAATAAAGCTCTCTTGAGCCTGAATAACATTTACTGAAGCAAAAAGAAATATAAAAAATAGGAAAGTCCTGATCATTGACAAAGTATAAAAGTTTCCTGCTTAAGAGGAATATTTTTTCGGATACATTTCAAAGCTAATTAAATGAAATCTTTTTTTTTTAGAACAGGCAATTTTTTTTTTACAACTTGCCGGTATTATGGTTTTGATGGTATAAACTGACCATAAAATATAAGTGAAGTGCATGATGGAACAAGGTATGCTTGCAAAATGGTAGACTGATGTGGTTTCTGACGGATTTAAGTGCATACTTTTTGATCATGACAGAAAATATAGAATTTCAATATTTTTGCTGATTTTTAAAAGCAGGATGTATCAACACAAAAACAAATCCTGATCTGACAATGGAGATTTTTGCTGAAACTGAACGCTTAATTTTACGCGAATTAATGCCTACTGATGCGGAGGGTATGTTTGAAATGGACCGCGACCCCGAGGTGCATCTTTATCTTGGCAACAGGCCTGTAAAGTCTATTGAGCAAAGTATAGCCGAAATTGAATTTATCAGCGCACAATATACTGAAAATGGCATTGGCAGATGGGCTGTTATCGAAAAAGCAACAGGTAATTTTGTGGGTTGGTCTGGTTTAAAACTCATAAGAGAAACCACCAACAACCATGTTAATTATTACGATCTGGGTTACCGGTTTAGTAAACGATTTTGGGGAAAAGGTTATGCTACAGAAACTGCAATAGCAGCGCGAGACTATGGTTTTAATGAACTCAAATTGAATGAGCTAATTGGTATTGCAGATATCCATAACCTTGGGTCTATCCATGTGCTGGAAAAAGTAGGACTAAAACGGATCTCCATTTTCGATTACCATGGTAAAAAACACCACTGGATGAAGATTGAAAAGTCAGTTTAGCTTTATCAATAGCGGATTTACCTTTATTGGTTTAGTTTTTGATGATAAAAAGAAAATTATATAAACCTTTTGTTATGAAAAACCTTATCTACTGTGGAATATTGATCTTATTGTTCAGTTCTTGCAAAGAAAAATTAGATCCTGCAAATTTTACCAATACCAAATGGGAATTAACCTCGCTGCCTGGGTTAACTTTGCCTTCAACCGCAAAAGCAACCCTAAACTTTGCTGACAGCCTTAAAATCAGCGGAAAATCGTTCTGCAACAATTATGGCGGACAAGCAGAAATTGCTGATCGTACAATAACCGTTAAAAATGTTTTTAGCACAAAAATGTTTTGCCAGGAAACTGATGCCGCTGAACGTGCCTACTTACACGCCCTTAACCAAGTTAATGGTGCTAAAATAGCAGACAATAAGCTACATTTGTTAAATGGCGATAAAACCATAATGGTTTTTACTAAAACGAACTAGAATCTTTACAATCATAAAAAGGCTGAATAAAGTATTTTTACTATTTTCGGCCTTTTGAGTTTAACGCAGGAGTAATGCCATCGATAATACCAGATCTGAAGTTTTTTTTCTCGACCATAAGAAAAGCATTTAATTTATTTCAGCAGAATGATCCTTTACGTTTGGCCGGTGCGACTGCTTTTTTTACCAATTTCGCCTTACCTCCAATATTAATCATCCTGATTAGGCTTTTCGGCATGTTTACCGATCGAAGGTTGTTGGCTACGCACCTGTTTGAACGATTGGCGAATATTCTTGATCATGAAAGTATCCAGCAGATCAGAACTACCTTAAGAAACATCCGGGGGATCGATCAAGCCTGGTATGTTACTTTGTTTAGTTTTATCTTTTTTCTTTTTGTAGCCACCACATTGTTTAATGTGATTAAAAACTCTTTAGAACAGATCTGGAATATTGGCCAGAAAGATAAAAAAGGAATTATTAGTACCCTTAAATCAAGAGCAATATCTGTTACCATTATTTTATTGGCTGGCATATTATTTTTTATAGGTCTACTGGCCGATAGTGTGCAGGCCTATATAGGTGCTTTTCTAAAAAACGGATCCCCTTCTTTTGGGTTAATTTTAACTTCGATTATTAATCAATTCGTTTTTGTAATCATCGTAACCACCTGGTTTACCATACTTTTCAGGTATTTAACCAATGGTCGCCCTACCTGGCGGGCAGCCATTTCAGGAGGCTTGTTAACCGGATGCCTGTTTACTGCCGGAAAATACATTTTAAGAATTTTATTGCCGTTGAGTAATATCAGCAACATTTATGGATCAGCAGGATCCATTATCGTTATTATGCTTTTTGTATTTTACTCTTCATTGATATTCTATTTTGGCGCTTCATTTATAAAAGCATTGAGCGTTGGACGCGCCACCCCTATTGTACCAAAAAACGGGTCTTTTGCTTATGAGCTGACCGAAGTTGAACAGGAAAAAGAAGAAGACTAACTGGCGTTATACAGCCAGGTTTTGGATCAATTTATCAAGCAGGCTTTTTAACTGGATAATTTCTTCAGGGCTTATCCCAAGCTGTTCTCCAAGCTGAGCACGTAAAGCTGGTGCTTTTTCTTTTAATGCCTTTCCCTTTTCTGTAAGTGATATGACGATGCTTCTCTCATCTTTTAACGATCTCACTCGCGCTACAAGACCAGTTTCCTGCATCCGCTTAAGCAGTGGGGTTAAGGTATTCGATTGCAGCATTAATTTCTCAGAAAGCAGGCTTAAATTAACGGAATCATTTTCCCACAACACCATTAAAACCAGATATTGCGGATAGGTTATACCCAAGATATCTAACACAGGCTGATAACATCTGGTTACTAACCTCGAAGCAGCATAAAGCGGAAAACATAACTGATTTTCCAGTTTTAAAGACTCATCTCTTTCCATCGCACTGTTTTTCTTTAACAATAAAAATATTCAGCTAAGTAAATCATTTTCTCCGAAACTTACTGTTGAATACAAAGATTGGTTAATTTAGATGGAACAGAGCAGAGAAATCTTTAAGCTATTATAAAGATTTCTCCGCTGCGGTTGAAATGACGCCCCACCTACCTATCATTTCCCGATGAATTCAATAATTAAATCACTTCCAATTTAACATCAATATTACCACGTGTCGCATTTGAGTATGGACATATCGCATGTGCTTTCTCTACCAGTTGTTGAGCCTGCGTGGTCTCTATTCCAGGGATGTGCACTTGTAAAGATACGCCTAATTTGAAGCCACCTTTTTCATCAGCATGTAGCGATACATTCGCTTTAACCGAAGATGGCTGTTCAGGTTTAACCTTATCCTGATGCATCACCAGGTTTAATGCACTATCAAAGCAAGCTGCATAACCCGCAGCAAAAAGCTGTTCTGGATTGGTAAACCCATCGCCAGTACCGCCCAATTCTTTTGGCATTCTCACTTCAAGTTCTAAAACACCATTTTCACTTGTTATTTTTCCATTACGTCCGCCAGTTACTGTAGCGCTTGTTTCATATAACGTTTTCATATATCTTAATTTAATTTGTATCGCAAACGATATAATCGTTTGCGATACAAATATAGAGAACTATTTAAAAAAAACAAATTAATCTTCGAGAACAAAATCTTAAGCATAAAAAAAGGTGTTCATTAAAAATGAACACCTTTCTGTTTTAATTGATTTTTATTACAAAATCCTATAACCTAAACCAACTGTAAATAAATTAAGCTTAGTACCTGGATAACCAGATTTGTTGATCTTTGATAGGCCGAGTTCATAACGTGCATCAAAGCTTAGTTTTTTAAGGTCTAAGCCTGCTCCAAACTGCCAAGCTAAAGCCTGATTTTTAAAGTCGGCACGGAAAACGTTTCCTGCTGCCTGACCAAAACTTTGGTTTTCGTCCAATATCAATGAGAACATTGGTCCGGTGTTTAAACGAAGTCCTACACCAGCGGCACCAAATTTTGTGCCTACCAATAAAGGTACATCCAAACTCGTAAAACGCACTTTATTTACCTCTCCTGTTGCATCACTTACCAAATCTGCTTTTTTTCCCGATACGTAAAGTTCGGGTTGGAAATAAACGCCTGCAGCACCTACCCTGGCCCAAAGGCCGCCATAAAAACCAGTGCGGTTATTACTGTTGAAAGTGTTTTCACTATCAAATTTCGAAAAATTTGCACCAGCTTTAACACCCAGCTGGAATGACGGTAGTACCTGTGCGCTGGCAAATAAGCCAACCAGCAAAAAGGCAATGGTTAAAGATAAATATTTCATATGCGGTTAAATATTAGCTGGTGGCATTGTTAATGGCTTCCTGTTCTTTTAAAGCATCAACATTGTTTTTATCACCAAAGTTTTGTGTTTTACCTGCAAAGTAATCTAAAATTCCTGAGATAGTATCTAAGTTATCAGCTAAATTTTGATGAATATCCGGTAAATCTTTTTCCAGACGACTGTCGCCCAATTCGATATTATCTACTTCAATTTTAGCAATTTTCTGAATAAGTGCCTGTTTAGAATTTTGTAAATCTTCCAATTCACGCACAATCTTTTCCATTAATTCAAACTTCTTTAAAGTATTCATAGGTTCTTATTTTTAGTTAAACTATTCCTAATAAACCCCTTCGTACTGTTTTTGTTTTGTTTCATTCAATCTTTTAATTCACAGATTTGGAAGTATCAAAAATAACTAATAAATTAGTTTAAAATTCACCAGTCATGAAAAGCCCTCTTATTTTATTGGTTCTATTTATTTTAACTTTAGCAAGTTATGCACAAAATGCAAAAACTGTAGATAAAGAGAAACTCTTCGATCTTTATCAAACCCAGCGTTATGCCGATGCTGCCCAATACCTTAAAGGCATTTATGGAGAAGAAGTAAATGATTTTAAAATGCTCAGCCAAATCGGCTATTGTTTTTTAATGGCAGGCAATATGATAGAAGCCGAAAAATTTTACAGCAAGGCCTACACACTACAGCCACAGAGTTTACCCATTCTTTTTAGCCTTGGTAATATTAACACCAAAAGGGGCAATACTGAAAAGGCCAAACTGTATTATAATGAAATTGTTAAAATAGACAGTAATAACTTTAATGTGTATAAGCTGTTAGCCAATTTATACAATTCCCCGAAAAATGATTCGCTCAAACTCATCTACCTGTTAAAAGCCAATTTGCTTAACCCACTGGAGGGCGATGTGGCGACCGACCTAGCTGAGCTCCATTCTACTTTTCAACAATACGAAAAAGCTTATCGTGTACTCGATATTGCCATTAAGGGAGATAGCGATAACCTGGTGCTGCAGAGAGCGAAACTGCCTATTGCCAACCAGCTTAAAAAATATAATGAAGTGATTGCATCAGGTGAGAAATTATTGAAAGATGGTGCAGATGCCGGGGTAATAAAAGATGTGGCAAAGGCCTATTATTATACTAAAAAGTATCCAAAAGCAATAGTACTTTTTAAACAATTGGAAGCTGTGGGGATGGAGAACGAAGCTACCCTTTATTATACATCACTTAGTTATCGGGCTTTAAAAGATTATCCTCAGGCAACTATCTATACCAGAAAAACCATAGACGAGGCCATTTCCCCGAATATATCCAGTTATTATTCTTTATTAGGATTGGTTTACGAGGAAAATAACCAGTTGGCCCTGGCAAGTGCAGCCTATAAAAAAGGCTTGCAATTTAAATCAACTGCAACTTTATATTATCGTTTGGCTGTTTTTTACGACACCCGTTTGAAACAGGGTAAAAATGCACTTAAATATTATCACCTATATTTAAAAAGCAAGCCAAGTTTAGCAGATGATAAAGAAGAAATTAAATTTTCAAAGGATAGAATTGCCCAGCTAAACCTTACCGATTAAACCAAATCTTCGAAAACAGGCTTTACATTGTCCCAAAATTCATCCAGGGCAATTATTCTTGGTTTAAAAAAGGAAATTAATGCCGGCCAATGTTGCTGATTAAAAATACTCACTTCGTTAATACTGACGGAAATCTGCGATACCGTTTTACCGAAGTCGTCGGTTGCATCCTTAATCCAGTTCCATTCTTCGCCCACCGTATTGGTAAACAGGAGTTTAAATTCTTCAAACTGTTCGAAAATAAGATGCCTGATATCCGGATCAGGATGCGACAGCTGAATGCTGATAAATGCCTTCTTACCATCAACATCCATTTTAAAGAAAATGTTCTTCACGCCAGTTTTATAGTTCGTCCAGTTTACGGTAGAACCGCTGGCTGATGGAACAGGCTTCATGTATTGCCCAAAACTAATCCAAAACTGTTGGCGCAAACTGGCCGATTCTTCTTTACTGTACATGTATTATTTTAAGCCTAAAGCACTGCCATCTCGACTGCATTGCCATTGACAGACTTAAATAGAAAACTCGTCATTGCGGGGAGGTACGTCGGCTGAAAAAGCCTTCTCGCAATGACGACCCTTCGCGGCCTGTCAAACGCTGCAATATTAGCGATTAATATTTACATTCAAAATGGTAACTGCCTGAGCCAATTTCATCTCTTTTGCCAGTACCAGGCAGTATAACGGTTGCAGTAGCATTGGCCGGCACAGTTACATCCAGCTTAAAAATACCTCCAGAAATTGTCCATGAAGATTTAACTTTACCATAAACGGTTTCCAGCTCTGCCGAAGCACTGGTTAATTTACCACCAGGTCTTGGCGCAATTAAAATGGCTTTATAACCTGGCTTTGCAACAACCGGGTTAATACCTGCTATGTTTTTATACATCCAATCGCCAATAGCGCCATAAGCATAATGGTTAAAAGAATTCATATCTGCGGTTTGAAATGAGCCATCCTGTTTAATACCATCCCAGCGCTCCCATATAGTCGTTGCTCCCATTTTAACGGGATATAACCATGAAGGATAGCTTTCTTGCAGCAACAAGTCGTAAGCTACATCTTCATGCCCAAAACGGCTTAATACGTGGCAAAGGTACGGGGTACCTAAAAAACCGGTAGTGAGGTGGTTTCCGTAATCTTTTACATTATCTACCAGTCTCTGTGCAGCCTGCGAACGTAAGTTTTCAGGCAGCATATCAAACTGCAAGGCTAATACATATGCCGTTTGGGTATTAGAAATTAATTTGCCGTTTGGCGTCATATTTTCTTTGATGTAAGCCGCTTTAATCTGCGCCAAAAGCGAATTGTATTTCCTTACATCTTCTGTTTTGCCCAATACATTTGCGGCGTTGATCAGCAACTGGGTGGAGTGTGCATAAAACGTTTGGGCAATCATATACTTATCGGTCACTGCGGCACGGCCGTCATTATCATCATTAGGCCGGTAGAACAACCAATCGCCAAAGTGGAAACCCGTATTCCAAAGGTTATTTTTTGCCACTGAAGAAATATAATCAACCCACTTTTTCATGCTATTGTATTGCGTTTCCAATATGCCTTTGTCTCCGTATGATACATACATATCCCAGGGCACAATGGTAGCCACATCGGCCCAGCCTGCAGAACCTGCATCATTTTGGTTCAGTACATTTGGTATTACAAAAGGAACACTACCACTTGGAAGCTGATCTGCAGAAACATCTTTTAGCCATTTGGTAAAAAAGCCCGATACATCCATATTATAAGCTGCGGTTAGCGCAAATGCCTGGGCATCTCCCGTCCAGCCTAAACGCTCATCTCTTTGCGGACAATCTGTTGGCACATCAACAAAATTCCCCTTCTGCCCCCAGCTAATGTTATGCTGCAATTGATTTAGTAATGGATTTGAGGTACTGAATTTTCCACTGGTTTTCATGTCAGAATAAACCGCTACCGCGGTAAGGTTATCCAATTTTAATTCGCCAGGGTATCCATCTATTTTGACATATCTAAAGCCCTGAAAAGAAAAATGTGGTTCGAATAACTGCTCAGTTTCACCTTTTAAAATATAATTGTTCTGCTGTTTGGCCGTTCTGAGATTAGTCGTATAAAAATTTCCTTCTTTGGTTAATACTTCGGCATGGCTGATGGATATTTTTGTACCAGCTGGCCCCTTTGCTTTCAACATAACCCACCCCACTAAATTCTGACCAAAATCTACAACAGTTTCGCCTTTTGGTGTTTTAAATATTTTTAAAGCTTTAAATTCTTCATGTTTGGTTACCTGTGGTCCGCTCATTCCAACCAGCTTTTCCGGACCATAGGCCAGTTCCTGTACCGGTTTCCAGTTCGTGTTTTCTTTATAGCCAACATTATTCCAGCCCTGGCGTTCAAGTCGGGAGTCGTAGGTTTCTCCATCATAAATATTAGCGGCCAATATTGGTCCATAACTTGTTTTCCAGTTGTTATCAGTTACAATGGTTTCTTTACTTCCGTCAGTATATTCTACTTCCAGCTGCATTAACAACGCCCTGGTATCGCCATAAAATTGTTTTTGATTACCAAATCCGATACGCCCTTTGTACCAGCCATCGCCTAACATAACGCCAATTACATTGGCACCTTTCTTAAGCGATTGCTTAACATCATAAACCTGATATTGAATATGATCTTTATAACTGGTCCAGCCTGGTGCAAAATAAGCATTACCCACGCGGCTGCCATTAATATTGGCCTCATACAAACCTTCGGCCGTAATGTAAGCCAATGCAGATCTGACTTGTTTTTTGAGATTAATTTCTTTTCTGAACAGTGGGCTCGCTAATGAAGTGTCTTTTCCGGCTACTGCAATCCATTTCGCCTGCCAATCTTCAGGTTTTAATCCTGTCTGAAAATATTGTACCGGCGACCATGCAGAAGTATTTCCATGATTATCTTTTACCCTAACCTGCCAGTAATATTTGGTTTTTGAAGATAGTTGAGGTCCGTCATAATTCACGAGCACCGATTGATCATTATCTACTGTAGTTTTCCATAACACCTTTTCTATTTTAGGCGAGTTACCCAGTTTGATTTCGTAACTGCGCTGTTGGGTATTTTTTATATCCGAAATTATTTTCCAGCTGAATCTGGGGTTGGGATTATCAATACTAAAAGGATTTACTAAATGCTCAACAGTTAAATCTTTTACCAGGATTTTCTGCCCGAAAGCATTCATTGCAAATAAAAGCAAAAAGACAAGTGGAGTTAGTTTGCCTGAGCTGAGGAAATTTTTATTCATATTGGTTAGGGCTAATTTTTAAATCTTAACTCTACAATATCAGAAATATTCTTTAACTAACAATCCTATACTGTTATGAAAAATTAAGCGTTGGCATAAACGTCAATAAATAACGTCAAGCACTTAAACCAAAAAAGAAATAAAAACAAAGCTTACCGATTCATCAACCGGGCAACATATTTACCGATAATATCAAACTCTAAATTTACCGTATCGCCAACTTCAACTTCCTGTAAGTTCGTATGTTCGAAAGTATAAGGAATGATAAATACCGAAAATTCGTCGTCAGCTGAATTTACCACAGTTAAGCTGATACCGTTTACACAGGCAGAACCCTTTTCTACAGTTACATTTCCTGCGCTTGCGTCATATTTAAATCTATATTCCCAACTACCGTCCAGTTCTTCGCGTTTCACACAAACCGCGGCCTGGTCTACGTGTCCTTGCACAATGTGACCATCTAAACGGGCATTCATCTGCATACAGCGCTCCAGGTTAACTTTACTGCCTACCTTCAAACCATCCAGATTGGTTTTATTCAATGTTTCATCTATCGCGGTAACGGTATGCGTTCCATCATTTAAAGCTACTACTGTTAAACATACGCCGTTATGCGCTACGCTCTGGTCAATTTTCAGCTCACTACTAATTGCCGAAGCTATGGTAAAGTGTATATTGGTATGATCGTTTTTAATGGCTTTAACTTCGCCAAGTGTTTCTATAATTCCTGTGAACATTTTATGTTTATTTAAAGTCCGTCATTCCCGCGCATGCAAGAATCTTAATGCCGAGAACAACCTTTGAAGGCATTAAGATTCCCATCCGATAGCCATCGGATCAAGTTGGGAATGACGATTCCATGCAATAATGGTTTAGTATTTATTACCGAGAAAGATGCTGAAACAAATCCGATAGCTATCGGATCAGCATGACGGTCCCATCCGGACTTCTCAATATTTTAATACTTCAATCTATTTTTTCTCCAGTCCGAACTGCTTTTAACCACCTCACCACTTAATTTTATATCGCTTTTTTCGAATAGTTTTGCAGCAATTACAGCGGCAATCAATGCTTCTGTTTCATCCTGTTTCTTTAAACTTTCTGCTGTAAAGTATTTACCAACAAAGTGTGTATCGAATTTACCTGTTTTAAAAGCCTCGTGCTGCATTACAAATTTACCAAAACCCAAAGTAGTTTCTATCCCCGTAATATCATATTCTTCAATTGCCCTTACCATTCGCGCTATGGCTTCTTCCCTATCTTTTCCATAGGTAATCAGTTTTGCAATCATCGGATCGTAATAAATCGGTATTTCCATGCCCTGCTCAAAGCCATCATCTACCCTTACCCCATTGCCTTTAGGCGTACTGTAAGTGTGCAAAGTTCCTATATCAGGCAGAAAATTATTGGCAGGATCTTCTGCATAAACCCTAAGTTCGATGGCGTGCCCACTGATTTTTAAGTCATCCTGGCTAAAACTCAATTTTTCGCCTGATGCAATTTTTATCTGCTCTTTTACCAGATCTAGCCCTGTAATCAGCTCTGTTACCGGATGCTCTACCTGCAGGCGTGTATTCATTTCGAGGAAAAAGAAATCAAGATTTTCATCTAAAATAAACTCTACCGTACCAGCTCCTGTATAATTTACAGAACGGGCTACATCTACCGCACATTTGCCCATTTTTTGCCTGATTTCTTCAGTCAGCACAGCTGATGGAGCTTCCTCAACCACTTTTTGATGCCGCCGCTGCACAGAACACTCACGCTCAAACAAATGCACAATATTGCCATGGGTATCGCCTAAAACCTGTATTTCAATGTGTCTTGGCGAAGTAACATAACGTTCAATAAAGACAGCCCCATCGCCAAAGGCCGAAGTAGCCTCACTTACGGCAAGCTGCATCTGTTCTTCAAAATCTTCAGCCCGCTCTACAATACGCATCCCTTTACCTCCGCCTCCTGCAGCAGCTTTAATTAATATCGGAAAACCAACTTCTATTGCACGCTGCTTTGCATCGTTTACATCCTGAATGGCCTCCTCCGTTCCGGGAACCATGGGAATATTATATTTTAATGCTGCAGCCTTTGCAGATAATTTGTTGCCCATGGTTTCCATGGCCTGTGGCGACGGGCCAACTAAAATAAGTCCGGCATCGGCAACCATTTGTGCAAAACCCGCATTTTCTGACAAAAACCCATAGCCTGGATGAATGGCTTCTGCGCCCGTTAGTTTACAGGCATCGATAATCTTCTCACCAACTAAATAACTCTGGTTAGAGGGCGCCGGACCAATACAAACTGCCTCGTCGGCATAGCGTACATGCAGTGCATTACGGTCCGCTTCAGAAAAAACAGCCACCGTTTTAATTCCCATTTCCTTTGCCGAACGCATAATACGCAAAGCAATTTCGCCACGGTTAGCAATTAAAAGTTTGGAGATTGGGGTTTGGAGTTTGGAGTTTTCGGGCATTTTGGTTAGACTTTGTGTATATGCATATTGTAAATGAATTACCTGACTATTGACCATGAACTATAAAACTATCGACTTCGGACTCCCGACTAATACAAATGTAATATTATTTCAATTGCCTGATCAATCATTTCGGTGCTCAGATCCAGATGTGTTACCAAACGAATGGTGCTGGCACTAGTGGTATTGCAATATAATCCTTTTTCCTTTAGCTGGTGTACGATCTTCTCTGCCGATCCTTTTTCTACTTCAAAAATAACGATATTGGTTTCAACCGGCATTACCGATTTTACATATTTTGCGCTGGCCAGTGCATCGGCCAAAGCCTGCGCACGGGCATGATCGTCTTTTAAACGTGTTACATGATGATCGAGCGCATAAATACCTGCTGCTGCCAAAAAACCTGCCTGGCGCATACCTCCACCAAAAGCTTTTCTAATTTTCCGCGCTTTATGGATCATTTGTTTACTGCCCAGTAATACTGAACCTACTGGTGCACCGAGCCCTTTAGATAAACAAACCGAAATGCCATCAAAGTATTTGCCGTATTCGCCTGCATGATCACCTGTAGCTACCAATGCATTAAAAATACGCGCTCCATCTAAGTGCAGTTTTAATCCTTTTATGTTACAGAGGTGATGAATAGGTGCAATTTGCGATAAAGTATAACAGCTGCCGCCGCCTTTATTCACGGTATTTTCCAGAACAACCAAACTGGAGTTTGGATAATGGATATTATCTTCATTGATTTCGGGCTCTATCAGCTCTGGTGTCAAAATTCCACGTTCGCCATGCAATAACCTTACCGATGCGCCGGAGTGGAAAGCAATGCCACCAATTTCGTAGCGATAAACGTGCGCCGTCTGATCACAGATTACTTCATCCATTGGCTGGGTAAAACACTTGATTGCAATCTGATTGGTCATCGTTCCGGATGGACAGAACAATCCGGCTTCCATGTTAAAAGTTGAAGCCAGTTTTGTCTCCAAAGCATGCACCGTTTCGTCTTCACCAAAAACGTCGTCCCCCACTTTTGCATTCATCATCGCATCCAACATTCCCGCGGTTGGCTTGGTTACCGTATCACTCCTGAAATCTAAAAATCGCTTGTTCATTTCGCTATTTTATTGTAAAATATTGTTGACGTTAAAAAAAAGACCACTGCCCTTTCTGGTATAATTTTAAGGTTTTTCGGCGATTAAGCGCCCTATATAGTGTATTTTTTACACACTTAATTTTCAGCAATAACAAATTGTTAAAAAATTATTAAAAAAAAGGATACAAAATATAAGACTTTTTATACTTTTATCGTGCTAAAACCAAAAATAAATAAAATGATAGTAATTGCAGACGGCGGATCTACCAAAACAAATTGGTGTTTGATTAACGAGGCCGGCAGAAAAATTTACTTTAACACCGAAGGTTACAATCCATATTTTTCCAAAGGAGAGTACATTGTAAAGTCTTTGAATGAGACACTTCCAGACCACTTGGAAAGAGAGAAATTGACAGCAGTTTATTACTACGGTGCCGGTTGTTCTACACCTGCAAATGTTAAGATTGTGGCTGATGCCATGCAACAGATCTTCGTCAATGCAAATATCTTTGTAGGTCATGATTTACTTGCTTCATCTAGAGCACTCCTTGGAAACGAGCCAGGATTTGCCGCTATTTTAGGCACAGGTACAAACTCATGCCTTTATGACGGAACTGAAATTACCATGAACATCGATTCGTTGGGTTATTTCCTGGGTGATGAAGGTAGCGGTTCGTACATCGGTAAACGCATTTTAAGTGATTACATGAAAGGTTACATGCCAAAAGGATTACGCGAAGCCTTTTATGATAACTATGCTTTAACAAACGAAGATATTTTCGATAATATTTACAATAAACCATTGCCTAACCGTTTCTGTGCAAGTTTTAGTAAATTCTTATACGATTTTAAAGATAACTACGAAGATTATGCTTTTGCCACTATCGATTATGCATTTACTGCATTTTTCGAAGCTTTGGTAATCCACTATCCAAACTACAAAGACCACAAATTAAACTGTGTAGGTTCAGTAGGTTATAGTTTCCGTGATATTTTAAGTATTGTTGCCGACCGTTACGAAATGGGTGTAGGCAAAATTATCCGCTCACCTATAGACGATTTGGTACATTACCACCTGGAGTTAGCGCCGAAAGCTTAGTTTGGAGTTGAGAGTTTCCAGTTAAGCGCCCTCAGGTTTAGCCTTCAGTCCTAAGTCTGGAGTCCAAAGTCCGGAGTCGGATTACAACCATACAAAAATCCCCGATTTGAAATTCAAGTCGGGGATTTTTTTTTATATAACAGGTTTAATTATCTTTTGCTCTCTTTTAACTCTCCGCTCCACGCTTAACCCTCTCCGCTAAAACGAGATCTCCTTACCAAAAAGCTTCGCGTATTTACGTTTATCAAAACGGTACAAAGTAGCTGCACGATAGGAAACACCTTTTTGTTTTTCATCAAGTTCCTTAAGCACGCCAAAACTTACAATTTTTTTCCTAAAGTTTCTTTTATCAAGTTTTTTACCCAGCACAAGTTCGTAAACATGCTGCAATTGGGTTAAGGTAAATTTCTCTGGTAAAAGCTCGAAGGCAATAGGCTGGTGTTTGATCCGGCGTTTTATTTTCTCTAATCCCTTATCGTAAATTTTCTGGTGATCAAAAGCCAATTTGGGCAGATCGGTAATTGGCAACCAATTGGCGCGTTTGGCATAATTACTAATCGGGCGTAATTCTTTATCTCCCCCCAAACGGATCAATGCATAGTAGGCCAAAGTAATTACCCTACCTTGAGGGTGCCTACCCGGATCGCCAAAAGCATAATATTGCTCCATATAAATACCACGTAAACCGGTAAGCTCGTACAAAATCCGGGAGGCCGATTGATCTAAACTTTCATCAGGACCAACAATGTTACCGGGCAGTGCCCACCAATCCTTAAACGGTTCTTCATTCCTTTCGATTAGCAGGATTTTTAATTCCTTACCATCAAATCCAAACAAAACGCAATCTATCGAGAATACAGAATCTAAATGAGGTAAAATTTGTTCCAAAGTAAAAATTAGTTATTTTAAGCAGATAAAGGTATGACTTTCAATATTAAGTAAAAAAAATAAAATAAATTACTTAGTGTAAAAAATACACACTATATTCGTATTATAAAGATGAAGCCAAATATAAAAAATATAGCTGTATTAACATCTGGAGGCGATGCCCCCGGAATGAATGCAGCGATCAGAGCTGTTGTTCGTACCGGAATTTACCACGGCATTAACATGTTTGGGGTAATGCAAGGTTACCAAGGTTTAATAACCGACAACATAAAACCAATGGATGCCCGTTCTGTAAGTAATATTTTACACTTGGGCGGTACCATATTAAAAACTGCGCGCTGTTTAGAATTTAAAACAGACGAAGGTCAGCAAATTGCCTACAAAAACTTAAAGAAAAACGACATTGACGGATTGGTAGTCATTGGTGGCGACGGCACATTCACCGGAGCGAAACGTTTTTCGGAAACTTTCGGTGTTAAGGTAATTGGTATACCCGGAACAATTGACAACGATTTAGTTGGATCTGACTTTACTTTAGGTTACGATACTGCTATTAATACCGTAATCGAAGCGATTGACAAAATCAGGGATACTGCCGATGCACACGACCGTTTATTTTTCATAGAGGTAATGGGCCGCGATTCTGGCTGTATTGCCTTAAGAAGCTCGATTGCCAGCGGCGCTGAAGCGGTATTGTTGCCAGAAAGGGAAACCAGTGTTAATGAATTGATTGATAAACTGGCCTTAGGTGCAGCAACAAAAAAATCGTCGAGTATTGTTATTGTGGCTGAAGGCCATAAACAGGGCGGCGCTTACGATATTGCTAAAAAGGTAAAAGAAACTTTCGATCATTACGATACTAAAGTAACCATCCTTGGCCACCTTCAAAGAGGTGGAAGCCCAAGCAGTTTCGACAGAATTTTGGGCAGTCGTTTAGGTTTTGCCGCAGTAAATGCGTTAATTGCAGGCGAAACAGAACAAATGGTAGGTTTAAAAGGAAACGAGATAAAATTAACCAGCATAAGAGAGGCTTTAACCGCTCATTCTTTTAAACTCGAACCCGATTTAATGGAAATGACAGAGGTACTCTCAATATAATATGGTAGCAGTTGTTTATAGCGGATCGAAAACAGCATTTTGGAAAATAACCCAAAATGGACAGGTAGTAGCACATTGTAATACTACCGGCCTAAACCCCTGCTTTGTTGACCCGAAAACAATTTTACAGATTTTAAATAAAAAGGTGGTTTTGGTTAACCATGCAGAAAATATTAAAAAGATTTATTTTTTTGCAGCCGGGGCATCATCATCAGATAGAAAAGAGGTACTGGCCAAAACCCTGGCATCGTTTTTCAGATACAGCAAAATTGTAGTCGAAAATGATTTATTCGGGGCAGCAAAAGCCGCTTGTTATAATAAACCAGGTATTGTTGGTATGTTGGGCAGCGGTGCACATTGTGCCTACTTTGATGGAAAAAAACCATTGAACAACAATTTTGGATTAGGGTATATCCTAGGGGATGAAGGCTCATCAAATTATTTCGGAAAAATACTGCTGAAAGAATTTCTAAGCCAAAAAATGCCAAATGACATAGAGGCCAAATTTACATTAACATACAATCTAGACCGCCCTCAAATACTGGAACGTATTTACAATAAGCCGCAGGCAAATATATTTCTAACTTCGTTTTTCGATTTCATTACCCATAACAGCAAACATGAGTATATCTGTAAATTGATTGATGAGGGATTTGAAAAATATTTTGAAACGTATATTCTGCCAACATCGCAAAAGCATAAAGACAGCGAACTGCATATAGTAGGCAAAGTGGCTGCCGAACTTGAAGACCGCTTAAGGTTTGTAGCCGGCAAGTACGATTTAAAAATCAAAAGCATCATTAAAGAACCCATACAAAATTTATTAAAACATTACATTAATTAACAAACAATGAGCAAAATTGGAATAAACGGCTTTGGCCGTATTGGCAGACTGGTTTTCAGAGCTGCATTAAAAAGAGGATTAGATATTGTAGCGATTAACGATTTGATCGAGCCAGATTATATGGCATACATGTTAAAATATGATACTACACATGGCAAGTTTGATGGTACTATCGAGGTTGTTGATGGTAACTTAGTTGTTAACGGTAAAACCATCCGTGTAACTGCAGAAAGAAATCCTGCTGATTTAAAATGGGATGCTGTAGGTGTTGAAGTGGTAATTGAATCAACAGGTTTGTTCTTAACCCGTGTTGATGCTGAAAAACACATCGCTGCTGGTGCTAAAAAAGTAGTTTTCTCTGCTCCTGCTAAAGATAGCGACATCCCTACTTATGTAATGGGTGTTAACCACGATAAATTAACTGCAGATCAAACTATTGTTTCTAACGCATCTTGTACTACAAACTGTTTAGCACCAATTGCTAAAGTTTTAAACGATAACTTCGGTATTGTTGAAGGCTTAATGAGTACAATTCACGCGGTAACTGCAACTCAAAAAACTGTTGATGGTCCTTCTGCTAAAGACTGGAGAGGTGGCCGTGGCGGTTTTTCTAACATCATCCCTTCTTCTACCGGCGCTGCTAAAGCAGTAGGTATGGTATTACCTGAGTTAAAAGGTAAATTAACAGGAATGTCTTTCCGTGTTCCTGTTGCTGATGTTTCTGTAGTAGATTTAACTGCACGTTTAGAAAAACCTGCTACTTACGAGCAAATTAAGGCCGCTATGAAAGCAGCTTCTGAAGGCGAATTAAAAGGTGTGTTGGCTTATACTGAAGATGAAGTTGTTTCTTCTGACTTCATTGGCGATGACCATGCTTCGATTTTTGATGCTAAAGCTGGTATTTCATTAAATGATAACTTCGTTAAAGTGGTATCTTGGTACGATAACGAATGGGGATACTCTTCTGCATTAGCTAAATTTGTAGAATATTACGCAAGTTTGTAACGAAAAAACGCTTTAAGCTAATTTTCAAATCATAGAAAAGGCAACATTATTCAATTAATGTTGCCTTTTTATTTTAAAAACGATTTTCACCATTAAAAATCAATTTTAAAAACGCAATAAAAATTTATTTTATCAAAATAGTATATCCCATATATGCTAAAAAATTATTAAAAAGATAAAAGTTGATTAAAAATTGATGCAAAATCAATATTTCAGCTACAATGAGGTAGAATTCTACACGAATAATTGAAAAATCTATGATATTTAACAATTCCTTAACATATTTTTACCTTATATTTGAAACATCATCATTTTAAATCCTAAAATCTTCGAGAAAAAGGACAGGAAATAAAAAATGACAAAAAAAATACTTAAAATTTTCTTAGTGTATTTTTTACACTATCATTTTTTTTACTATATTTGTATCATAATAAACGGAACGATGTTTATTATCAATAGAAAAAGATAAATCACTTTCAGGATAAACCCAGGTTTAGAAAGAAAGTTAAAGACAAAGCCTGGCTCATAACAGGTTTATATTTGGTTAGAAAAAAGAGATACGTCTGGATGGAGTATCTCTTTTCTTATTTTCAGGCCTTTTACAATTGTTGACTACAATCCTTTAATAGATCATAAATACTTATTACAAGACAAGCTGCATTTTGAGATTCTGCCTCTACACTGCCCTCAACAATTCACTCCTTTGCTAAGCTAAGGCATCAGCACCTATGCTAGCTAGACTAAGCCTTTATTGGCATAACAACTAATCTTGTCGCTTTGTAAGCCTGTTGATCGAAATAATCTTTTGGCAATTATATCCAAAAATTTTTAAATTTATTTTTATAGGTTATTCCTGAGTATGTTAAAGAATCTACCTCGAAAGATCTATCTTTCATTACATACCCCTGATAACTTTAAATGATTAACCTCTCTTTTTTTTATCAGAAGTATTAATCAACTAAAACGTAACCCGCTTTCATCAACTTAACCAACTCTTTGGAAAGTGTAGTAAGTTCATTACGTCGGATATCATAAATGGCCCACCAAACAGGCTCAATATCTGCCTGTGCCTTGGCTTGATGAGCGACATCCTTTTCTTTTTCGGCTTTTCCCCATTCCTGGGCCAGTTGAATGAAAGCGTCAAAGTCACCAGCTTTAAGCACCTCTTCAATTTCAGGCGGCACAGTTGAAACCAGTCTAAAATCTTTTTCACCATCAATCCCGCCTTCAATAAAGGCGTCGTTAACTCCACCTGACCATACTGATGCTTTGAGGATACCAGAAGATTTATCGGCATCCGACTCAAGTTTAAATGTATCCAGTTTTTTCCCAACAATCAAGTGGCTTCCACCTAAGTGGTCAGCTTTAACCCCTACACCTCCTCTCAGATATTGTTCATCACCAGATTGTTTTAATTCAGGCCCAATAGCATCAGCAGTTTTTTTTATGCTATCTGCATCTTTTGAAATAGCCTCCACTTTTTTAGGGAAAGCAGTCTTACTTTTTTCTGAAATTTTGCCATCTTTATCATAATAAGCTGTTATTATTTTTGCTGTATTAATTACAGTTTCGGCATTAAGGGAGATACCGTTTATCTTTGCCCATTGTACTTTGGCTTTAATTTTTTCTGCACTTTTTTTAACCTCACCCATCTCCCTATCTACATTAATTTTGGACAAGTTTGCAGCCTCTCTATCAAAAAGAGATCCTACTGCTAAAAATGTCTCGCTTTTTGCATCATCTGCAGACTTCTTAATAATATCAACATCAGGATTAATCACCAGTAATTCGCTTGCTATAGAAGCCTGATAGTCTTTACCTATTGGATCTATGATATTCTTCAGCTGGCCACTTGTTTCTATATTTTTATCACTCTTTGCTATAATATTAAGCATTTTCTCATCCCTGGCTGTAATTCTTCCAGGGCCATCTAATGAAGCCAGATCCGCATTGGCTTCATTCTTAAAAGTTGAAATATTTTTTAATGACAGAGAATACTCAACACCCTTATAACGAACCAATTGTGCAATACCTCCTGATTGTTTAACTTTTTTAGGATTTTCAAGGTCCTCTTGTTTACTTTGAAAGGCTCTTGCCCCCATTAAATCTGCTTCTTTCTCTAAACCTGCATCATCATTAATATTTACTTTACCCTTCATTTGAAGCGTAGGCTTAACGCGCCCCTGCTTTTGCTGTACCACATGCCATGTTTCATGAGGCAAATGGTTCTCTTGCCCAGGTGCCAGATGGATATCGGTACCCTGTGCATAGGCATGGGCTTGCAGCTGAGCAGGCTTAGCAGAGTTATAGTGCACTTTTACATCGTCAAGCGAATAACCAGATAATTTTTCGACGCCAGATTTTAAATCATTTGGCAAGCCTGTACGATTTTGATTGGGTTGGCTTTTGGCTATATTTTGATCAGTCTTAAATTGAATTAATTCCTGACTATTATTAATGGAGCTGATAAGTTTTCTTTGCCTAACAGATTGAGGTCTGTTATCTACAAACTTAGCAGTTGCTTGTTTACCATCAACCTGCATTAGAGCACTTGCAGCAATTTCCTGACTTTTATTTTCTTTGCTTTTATGACTATAGCTACTCATAATTTATCTTTCAGGTTGCGCTATATAAATAAAATCAATTGCCACCTTCTTCGAGAAAATGAAAAATCTTTGATGTAGCAATGATCTATTTTGAAATGGTTTTAAACGATTAGGAGCGTTTAAAATGAATAAATTAAGACTGAGCATAACGAGCGGGATTTAGCTACACCAATGTATAAAAAAAAAGAAACACCAACAATAGCAGCCTTAATAATCTTAATGAACAAAATATAATAAAATCTATTTTTGTTTAATCTGATGTCAAAAATGATTTATCAAATATATTTTTATTGTGATATAAAATCATTAAAGAATGATACCAATAATACAAATTGCTTCAAAATAAATTAAATATTTTGCTGCTACTCACCTAAATCCTAAATTTTTACCATCAGGGTTAACCTATTTGAAACATTCCTAATCGGGCTAAGCTAAATTGCAGAATAAAAACTTCTTTGTTTTATCTTTGTTATAAACGATCAGCATCTAAAATTTTAAAATAGCCTCAATTGATGAGTAAGTTTAACAAACCCTCAAACACCACAATGGAATATGAATCTCAGCGCTTAAATAAACTCAGGCGTTACGACATTATTGATTCACCTCCAGAACTTCTTTTCGATCTGATTGCTGAAATAGCAAAAATTACATTTAAAGCAGCTGGATCATTTGTTTCATTTATTGATGAAACGCAGGTATATTTTAAAGCAAACACCAGCCCGATACAAGTTTCAGTAATTAAAAAAGAAGATAGCTTATCTACGGTAGCCTCACAATCGCCAGAGATTACGCTGATCGAGGATACCAAAACCCGTGCTGAAGTAAAAGATAATGCTTCCGTTAAAATGGAAAACGGGATCAGATTTTATGCGGCTGCACCAATTACCACCATGGAAGGCTTTGTAATCGGAACAGTAAGTGTAATGGATGATAAGCCCAGGTACGATATTAAAGAAGATCAGCTGATTGTACTGAAATGGTTAGCCCGGATTACCCTTGAAAAACTCGAATCCAGGCTCATTAACAGAATCTCGGTAGGCGCCTACGATGACCGCTTGCACCGCCTGGCCCACGACATGAAAAACCCCGCAACTTCACTTATTGCTTATGGTCAACTTTTAGACAAAGGTTTGCTTCCTCCAGAAAAACTTACTTCATTAGGCAACAAAATTGAGCAAACTGGTCGGAAAATTGAGCAAACGATGAATAACCTGCTGAGTGAAGCTAAAAATGAGCATGCCACTATAGACCTCAAATTCGAAACCGTTAAAGTAATAGATCTGATTAACGCAGTGGCTGCAACTTTTGATTATACACTGAAAGAAAAACAGCAAACGCTTAAAATAAATTGCCAAACAGACGGTTACATCCAGGTAGACCAGGCACGTATTAATGATGTGTTCAATAACCTGTTGAGTAATGCAATTAAATATTCGCATGAAGGCGAAACGATAGAGATCACCTGTAGTGCTGAAGCCAATAATATTATATTTGAATTTAAAGACAATGGTTTGGGCATGACCAAAGAAGATATCACCAAGCTGTTTACCAAGTTTGCCAAACTATCATCCGTACCAACTGCAAAAGAACGTTCTAATGGCATTGGGCTTTATATTGTTAAAACACTGGTGCTGCTACATGGCGGTAAGGTATGGGCCTACAGCGCAGGTAAAAATTTAGGCAGCTCGTTTTTTATTTCCTTACCAAAATTAGAAAGCCCTCCAATAACAGATTAGCATTCAGTTAATACCAGAATTATTTTATCTCTTATTTCAAAAGACCTTGAAATAAATTCAATTCTTGGGCAAGAAAAGCATGATCAGTACTAATTATTTAATTGGCAATCAAAGTTAAACGTTAAAGTTTTTAAAATAGGAATTTCATGATGAAGGCAAACATCATCACTCATAATAAATAATTCAAATGAAGTGACTGCCTCATAATATTCAAACAAAAAAAGGATGTAACCAATTGGCTACATCCTTATCTAAATTAACGCTCTCAACTTATGAAGTTGTATAAGGCTCTCACCCCTTATGCCTACAATATTACGACAGAAAGATTAAGATTTGATGAAGATTTCGATTTATTATAAGATAAATTGAAATTTCTTTCATTTTATCCAAACTACATCAAAATAAAATATCAATGATTTAATGAAACCTAGCACCATCCTCACCTTATTAATTCATATGCTCCATCAGGCTACACCGGCAGTTTAACCATTTTGCTTCGGATTCTGCTTAGCGTTTCAAAGCGCATACCCAGGTAAGTGGCCACGCAGCGCAAGGGAACCTGAGATACATCAAAAGAATTTAACTCCATAAATTTCTCGTAACGCCTTTCGGCAGATGGGATGCGTGCCAGCATGGACCGCTCTGAAGCAGCATGATACTGGAGCTCAAGTATTTTTCGCCATATTACGTTTGTTTCCGGATAATTTGCATAAAGCTCATCAATCAATAAGTACGGAATGGCCACTAATTCTGAATTTGATAATGCCTGCAAATATTCTATAGAGGGTTTAGGGGGAGCGCCTGGATATTGAATCGCCCCAACAAATTCGTTACCTACGCTAATCCACGTGGTAATTTCTTTATTACTTTCTTTAATAAAACCCCGCACCAAACCTGATGCCACAAAAAAAATGCGATTATTATTATCAATAGGTGATAAAATGTGTTTATTCTTCATGATTTGAAGAGGTTCCACATTTTTTTCTATTTTCTTGATAAATCCTGATGTAATAGGGCATAACTTGCTGAAATAGTTTAAGACAGCGTTTACCAAAAATATCTTCTGGGATTCGAGCATATACAAATAGGAATAGACTTTAGACCCCTAATTATAGTAATTTCGATTGAAATATAAAAATATATTAGATTATCGTGACTATATTATGCTACGAATTATGAGGTAGACTGTTTAATAATTTGAAGTGCTAACCGATTTATCCAGGTAAAAATTCTGAATTTAGTTTGATCAAATTCCGGGAAAGACCGCCAAGCTTCACAAAATGTTTGTTCTAAAATTAATTTAGCTTTTTCTTCATTATCCACATATCTTATGATATTACCATAAACTGCTGCAGCGTATTTATGATATAATGTTTTAAATGCAGCACTATCATAAGCTTCTAATGTTGTAAAAGAGAAGTTGTCATCAGATAAATCAACTTCATGGCCGATACTTAGTTTTTGATGGGTAACCCTTTGATACAACGACTGCATGATGATTTGATTTTGGTTTAATAACACACCTAGTTTCTCTTTGTTTATGCAACGCCACCAAAATCAAACAACCGAATGGAGTACAAAAAATACAGCTTCAGAATATCAGGTCGTTTTGTTAAGCCATTTTAGGATAAAGTTTTGAAAGGATGCTGTAAGAAATATAAAAACATTAAACACTAGCCCCTTAATGCTTTACGTATACACATACTTTTCAGTTTAAATATTATTTAAAAATATATTTGCAAGAGACGATGGTTATTGTATCTTTGCACCCTCTCTGGAAGCTTCCACTCCAGGGATTAAGAAAGCTTTCCAGCAATGGGAAGCTTTTCTTATATAAATGATGCTCATTTTTCTGGCTGGCTATCAAACCGCACATCCACATAATTTCTTTTCACACCAAATCTGGAGAAGGTTTGAATTTGCGACAACATAAGTTGTAACCGTAGTTAAGAATAGTGCCTTAATACAGGCTCATCTGATTTATAAATCTTATTGAGCAGTAATGCTCTTCTGTACTCTTATATCTTGTTCTGTAAACATCTAATGAACAACCAAAAATGCGATTAAAAAAAACCGCCAAACTATTCCTTTATTGATAGTTTGGCGGGATATAACAACCAATAGATTTTTTATTTACTTTTAAAAATCACTACAGCCAAGGGAGGTAGATCAACCGTTATTGAATATTTTTGCCCATTATAATCTTTCAGATCCGGAACAATATCTCCTCTGTTGTTGATACCGCCACCATAATAAACTAGATCATCCGTATTAAAAATCTCTGCCCATTTGGTTTTAAACGGCACCCCAATTTTATAATTCTCCCGAACCACCGGTGTTAGGTTTATGGCAATAATCAAAGTATCTTTAGCCTTTGGTCCTTTGCGCATGTATACAAATACAGATTCGTTTGTATTGTCAGCGTCAATCCATTGAAAACCTTCGTGACTAAAATTGAAATGATATAATGCAGGTTCTTTGCGATACAGAAAATTTAAAGCTTTAACTGTTTCCTGCATACCTTTATGTGGCGCATATTGTAATAAATGCCAATCTAATGATTGTGTAAAGTTCCACTCACTGGTTTGACCAAACTCGTTGCCCATAAAAAGCAATTTTGCGCCAGGGTGCGTAAACATATAACCATAAAGCGCCCTTAAGTTCGCGAACTTCTGCCAATCGTCGCCAGGCATTTTATAAAGCATCGGCGATTTGCCATGTACTACCTCATCATGAGAGAAAGGTAACATAAAATTTTCGGTAAAAGCATAAGTCATGCTAAAACTTAATTGATGGTGGTGGTTTTTCCGCCCGAGGGTTTCTACCTTGAAATACTTTAACGTGTCATTCATCCAGCCCATCATCCATTTCATGCCAAATCCTAATCCACCGGCGTGTACCGGATGGGTTACGCCAGGGTAAGTGCTACTTTCTTCTGCAATGGTTTGTACGCCATCAAAATTTCCATAAACAGCAACATTCAGATCTTGTAAAAACTGTATAGCCCCAAGGTTTTCACTTCCCCCATATTCATTTGTTGCGGCGTCTCCATCTTCTCTGGAGAAATTGAAATATAACATTGAAGCTACTGCATCTACCCTCAATCCATCAGCATGGTACTGATCCAGCCAAAATATAGCATTACTGATTAAAAAAGACCGAACCTCATTTCTATCATAGTTAAAAATATACGATTTCCAATCCGGATGAAATCCCTTGCGCATATCGGCATGTTCATAAAGATGCGTTCCATCAAATTCATACAAGCCGTGCCTATCGCCCGGAAAATGAGAAGGTACCCAATCCAATATTACAGCAATATTGGCTTTATGCAATGCATCAATAAGATACATTAAATCCTGCGGTGAGCCATAGCGCGAACTCGCCCCAAAATAACCGGTTATCTGATAGCCCCAGCTCGGAAAATATGGAAACTCCATTACAGGCATCAGCTCTACATGCGTAAAACCCATTTCCTTTACATAAGGCACTAACCTGCTGGCCACTTCCCTGCAGTTTAAAACACGTTCTGGATTTTCCGGATCGCGCTCCCAAGAGCCTAAATGCACTTCATACACGGATATGGGTTGATCTAAAGCATTCAGCTTTGCCCTTTTATTTAACCAGGTCTTATCTTTCCAGGTATAATCGGTATCCCAAACAATAGACGCGGTTTGCGGCGGGTGCTCCCACCTGCGCGCATAAGGGTCGCCTTTTAAATGTTCAGATTCATCAAAGCCTTTCACAAAGTATTTATAAACTTCGCCTTTGGCTATACCCGGAATAAAACCTTCCCAAATACCTGATTTATCCCATCGTTTGTTTAAGCCATGTGAGGTATTGATCCAATTGTTGAAGTTACCTACCACACTTACAGCAATGGCATTTGGTGCCCATACCGAAAAATAAGTTCCGGCTGTACCATCAACTGTAATCAGGTGCGAACCCATTTTCTCATAGAGCCTGAAATGCTTTCCAACCAGAAAAAGATCAATGTCGTAATCGGTATATAAACTGTGTACCCAAACCGCTTTTGTGTGGTCGGCTTTGGCTAAAGCTGTTTTTTTTAAAGTAACTTTTTTCGCTGATGGCATAGCTGTTTTTTGGCTAGATAAATTTAGCCCCAACTGCTAAACAACATTTGGGGCTAAAAGATTTACAGACTTAAAATCTGTATCTGGGAGAAGTTTTTATTGCATTTGAAATGCAGTACTTGCTGATCGTCGGTATAAAAATCGGAAACTTCTTTATTATCGATAATAATTTTCCTCACCTGAAATTTTACACCGATAACGTTACAAACATATAGCTCGTAATTCGGCGTATATAATCCTTCAATACGTTGGTTTACCTTTATCGTTTGCATATCGCCTTTTACGGTAAATTTCTTTTCGAGGTAAATATCCTGTTCGTAAGCAAAGGTATCTCCATGATCTTCGTACATGTAAGAATTTACTTCGTAATCACTATGATAGATATTTAAAACCACTTCAGTAATTGATTTTTCATCTACATACTGCATTACCGGATATTCTGGTAAAACAGAACCGGCGCGCACAAACATTGGCATACTGTCTATCTTGGCATCAACAGTATATTCGTTACCACCTTCTAAAGTTTCATTGGTCCAGAAATTATACCAAGTACCTTTAGGCAGGTAAACTTTGCGCGAAATGGCTCCCTGCTCCAGTACTGGGCAAATCAAAAGTTTATCGCCATAGCAAAACTCATCCTGACGGAAACTGTTGCTGATGTTTTCCTGCTCTAGCATGACCAATGGTCTTAAAATCGGGAAACCATAACGATGATGCTCCCAGAAAACTGAATACAGGTAAGGCATTAAACGGTACCTTAGCTCAATAAACTTGCGATTAATATTTTCGAAAAATTCACCGAAACTCCAGGGCTCACGCTCTGCTGTATCACCAGCAGAGTGCGCGCGCATAAATGGGGAGAAAGTACCTAGCTGAATCCAGCGGGTAAATAATTCACCATCAGGCTCTCCACTAAATCCACCTATATCTGTTCCGCAGAAAGGCACACCAGAAACCGATAAACGCTGGCATTGAATATTTCCGATCTTTAAGTGCTCCCAGGTGGCAATATTATCGCCGGTCCATACACTTGCATAGCGTTGCATACCTGAATAGCCAGCTCTTGTAATAGTAAACGGGCGTTTGTTGCGCATCAGTTTTTTAAGCCCTTCGTAAGTAGAACGCACCATCTGCATGCCATAAACGTTGTGCGCTTTGCGGTGGGAGCCGCGATAACCATCATAATTATGGCGTACATCGTTCGGGAAGGTGCCAGAGCCAAACACCGCCGGCTCATTCATATCGTTCCAGAAACCGGCTACCCCCATATCTACCAGCTCTTTGTATAAATTACCCCACCAGGTACGTACTTTTGGGTTGGTAAAATCAGGAAACTGGCAACGACCAGGCCAAACATGCCCTTCCATATAATAATCGTCGCTACGGCGACAGAAAAATCTTTTCTCTTTACCTTCTTTAAACACCCAGTAATCATCGTCTACCTTAATTCCAGGATCGATCATGACCACGGTTTTAAAACCATCATCCGAAAGTTCTTTGATCATTCTCGGCGGATCTGGAAAGTACTTTTTATTCCAGGTAAAACACCGATAGCCATCCATGTAATCAATATCCAGGTAAATGGCGTCGCAAGGAATTTTACGTTCTCTAAATTGCTTGGCTATTTCTTTAACCTTAGCTTCCGGATAGTAGCTCCAACGGCATTGTTGATAACCTAAAGTCCACTTTGGCGGCATAGGATGCGTACCCGTTAAAGTAGCGTAACGTTTAACCACATCCATAATATGCGGGCCGTGAATATAGTAATACTGTAATTCACCACCATCCGCCCAAAAACTGGTTTTATTTACATCTTCTGAACCAAAATCGAAGTATGATTTAAAAGTGTTGTCGAAGAAAATACCATATGCGGCCTGGTTATGCAAACCAATATAGAATGGTATGGTCCGATATAGCGGATCCTGGTTCCAGCCAAAAGAATAGGCGTCGGTATTCCAGTTTTCGAACCGCCTGCCCCGCAGGTTGAAATTACCCGATTTATCGCCCAAACCGAAGAAATTTTCTTCCGGGTGACATTTTTTGGTTGCGTAGATATAATAACCACCAAAATCTACATTTTCTTCCCAATGCATAGAGTTGGCTTCGTCAACCATCATCACATTGGTAATATTATCGTGGAAAGAAATATGGAAATTTGCCTTTTCTATTTTACAGGTTACCGAGTGGGTAGAAACGGTATAATGATCATCGTGTTCCTGCATTTTAAAAACCGAAACCTTCTGGTCTACCTCTGGTACTGCATAAGAAAAATCGTCAAGAAAAACGCCATGCGGCGCCAGGCGTACCCTGATAATCTCATCGCTTACCACCCGAATTTCTACTCTTGCATCACCGTCTGAGAAATAAAAACGATTGCCCTCCTTCTTTACTTTTTTTACCTCGCCAAGGTATTGTTTAACAATTGGTTTTACAGATATATCAACTGGATTGTTTAAATGCTGTACTTCCTGTTCCTTTTCGATCAGATCGCTTGCCTCGTTAGGTTTGTCGTTTTGCGCTTCCATCCTTATTTATTCAAAATTTTAAATTCATAGCTCTTAAACCGGGATATGCTTAAGAGAGTACTATAATACAAATATTTTATTAAAAGGAATCAAGCTTTTTTTCAAGGCCTGTTGATTAAAGTGTATTATTTACACGAAGGCAATCTTTCTTCTACGTGCATAAAGCTGAAAAAAAATTATTTTAAGAATCCCTGAAATGTAGCTTCAATCGCTGGGAAGCATTATCTGCCTCATCTTATTTTGAAATATCTTCAAATAATCCTGTTTATACTCTTCTGTTAAAAAACTCTTTTCAACCAAGTCCTTAACATTACCAACTTGCTTTGAGAATTCTTTATAGATGTTGTCTCTAACCTTATCTGAGATCCCTAAACTAACCGTAAATTGGTCAAAGTCTGCTCTTTTTATTTTCCGCTTTCTTCCGCCTAAGGTTAATGCTAAATCTTCTTTATCTTTTGGGTAAATCAAATTAACATTCAGTAAATCATAAGCTGGTGAAAACAGAATCCCGTGCTCGGTATGCAAGAGAGAAAAGTTTTTAAGATGCATATCATTATTTCCTGTTAAAAATGAAAATAGTACCAATCGAAAGAACTTGATCACATCAAGTCCAGAGTTTGAAGCGTAATGTTTAATAACCTTTCCTACACGTTCATATGAACTTTTATATTTTTGTTCCGTAAGTAATTCAGAAAGCTGGCATAAATCTTCTACATGCACTTTCCTACCTTTAACACGATCAAATCTTTTGGTTATATAAGCAAGTTCATTTGCTGAAGTTTTAATTAAAGCATGTTGTGCCGTTTCAATTTTATAAAGCCTGGCCAGGTGCATTGTCAAATCTTCTACCTCTGGCATAAATTTAAAATCTGTTGATTGTGGCTTCAATATAAAATCACCCCACAGCCCCACTAAAGTTAACCTTCTGTTAGCTTTCTCTCCTGTTAAACTCAATGATATTTTAGGTTGAACTCCTGTAATTGCCAATCTTTCATTTACAGTAAATCGAGCCAATTGATTTAACTTTTCTTTATCCAATTCTAATTTTGGCACTTCGGCTGTTCCAAAAAACTTTTTTGAGCATGCAGCATGGTATTCTCCTGTTTCCAGAGACTGATAACAAAACAAACAATTAGCCATTTTCTTCCACCTCCATTGGATATACAGAAACTGCCCCTATTGTATCCCTACATAAATTTATCAATAACTCGAAACGATCTTTCGGATTAAGTTTCCAATATTTTTCACCAATATCTAACAACCAGCCCTCTGGTATCAGCCCATCAAAAAAAGGAAATAATACTTTGTTATGGTATTGATCTTCAGAAAGCGGCAAAGTGAGGCTAATTACTGAAGCATTTTCATTCTTCAAATACTTCAGGTCATATTGAAATATGTATCCGTCATCTGTTTCTGAAAGACTCCCAGCCAACTGATCTTGATAATATATTTTTGCTTTTCTAATCATTCTCATCACTTTGATTAACCACGCCAACTTGCTTACCAAACAAGGCTAATACTTCGTTTACTTTATCTAAACGAAGGGTTTTCTTGCCTTGCTCTAAATCACGAACAAAATTTAATCCAACACCTGCGTTCAAAGCTAAATCTTCCTGAGTTAAACCCAATTCTTTTCTTTTCGCTTTTACAAAAGATTTTATTGTTTGCATATTATATCCTATCGGATATAAATATAATGATTTTAATTTAATTATATGCGATCGGATATAAATACAACAATTCTAATAAAATTATATTCGATCGGATATAATTTTATTTATCAAAGACGAACTTTCAGATTCAAACAATATAGATTCAATAAGTTTTCAAAAAAAAGCCCGTTGTAAAGCTATACAACGGGCTAATCAAAACTCAATGAGTTTTACTATGGATTAAAAGTCAATCCAACATAGTAAATTGCACCAGCCATAGGGTTACCATAAGAAGTAATATAATATTTATTCAAGACATTAGAACCACCCAATTTAACAACTGATTGCACTGAAGGAATCCTTAAACTCACCTGGGCATCTAGAGAACTGTATGCAGGCACCTGTCCTGAAGCAAAAGATGAATTCCAGTAGAACTGGTCTTGCCATCGGTAAGAAACATTGAAACCAAAGTTTTTAATAATCTCTTTATTACCCAATCCAAGGTTGTAACGGATTTTAGGCGTATTGAAATCGTTAATGTAGTTAACCGGCAAATCTCCGATCTGGTTATAGGAAACGTTACCACTCATATTCCATTTGCCCACCAGGTAATCCAAACCTAAAGCTGCACCATAAGAGGTTACTTTACCTGCTGCATTAACGGGAACGCCGAATTTAACAAAGCTTCCGTTTACATTCTGATAAACGTCAACAGCAGTGATAAAGTCTTTATAAATATTGTAATAACCATATGCATCAAGCAACAAATTAGGTAAAAGTAAACCTTTGTACCCCAACTCGTAAGACTGAACACTTTCCGGACGAACGCCTTTAGCATCAAAATTATATTGTTGCAAAAGTGCCGGATTTGGTGCTCCGGTAGTTGCTGCCGAAGCCAGATATGCACGATAGCTTACATCAGTATAAGGCTTGTTGGTATCTAAATGGTATTTGCTGAACATAATTTCTGGCAAACCACCAATTAACCTTTGCGAACCACCGCCAACAGATAGATCTATATATTGGTTCTGTGTGGTTGGGTTACGGTAACCGGTTTGGTAAGAAACCCTGATGTTGTTATTTTTTGCAACCGTAAATACGCCGGTTATCCTCGGTGTAAACCGACCTTCAAAGTTTTGGCTTTTATCATAACGGCCGGCAAAGGTAAATTTAACTTTATCGTTAAAGAATTTCTTACCTATTTGTCCAAAAGCACCATATTCCTTAATATCGATCGATTCATTTAAATCATTAAAAATGGTTCCAGCTGAATTTAAGTCATATAAACGATAAGATGCGCCTACCTGAAATTCCACTACCTTATTAAAAAGGTTGGTAAAATTATATAGTCCTTCATAATGATAAAGATTGCTTTTATCATCAAATTTAGCCCCATATATACCTTTAGATGGATCAGAAGCACTGATAGTGGTATTCATAATCTGATCTTTTGCCTGCAAAAATTGTGGTGAACCAGGCGCAAAATAGGCACTACCACCACTTGAAGCAGAATTGGCAGCTGTTCTGGCAGTAATCTGTGCTTGTTCATCCGTTTGCCCAAGCGATCTTGCACCAACATAATTACCTACGTATTCAGGGAACCAGGCTTGAGAAACTTTGGACTTTTCATTAATGTAACTTCCCAAAATCGAGGAAATATATGAGTCGCCAGAACGTTCTTGTGTGGTATAACCACGCAGCATAAAATCTTCTCCTTTCAACTCTAATTTGTACTGGCCTATATTAAAATTACGTAAGGAGTAGCGATCTGAACCGGTATATACAGAAGTTCCTGTACCCCAATTGGCCTGCAAAGTTGCCTGAACCGTACTGCTAATATTATAATATAAAGCTCCGGAAGCTTTTAAAGATTTTGTATTATAATCAACCAGATCTGATTCATTATAACCATTGCGCGTAATATTTTGATTCGGGATTAATCCAGGAGTATTTATCCCAACATAAAAAGGTCTCGTTTGTGCATTGGTAGAAAGAAAAGTCGCAATCTGAGCGGGGCTGGGCACCTGTCCGCCTGTAGCAAGCCCGTAATTTTTAATATAGGTTGCCTGCCCTGACGCTAACACACTTTGAGCCACATTCCTCATATTCTGACTAAGCTCATCGCCATAAGTATTGATTCCATCATAGTTAGGATCGCTCCGATCTCCACTTTTTACTGTTCTCGAAACCCTATCAAAATTTGAATAATTGTTTCCAAACCAATCTTTGGCCTGTAAAAACGAAAATGCTGCTTTTACCCCAAATTTATTGTTCCAAGATTTGGCCATACGTACATCCAATTGATTGAAAGGCTGTACTTTACTGTTATTATCGTTAACATGGTTAACTCCTGTTTTGTATTGAAAGCTAGCTCCCGGATATTTAAAAGGATCTTTTGAGGTCATTAACAACGTCCCGTTGATACCGCCTGCTCCGTAAAGTGCAGATGAAGCACCTGGCAACAACTCTACATTATCTACATCTAGCTCGGTAATCCCGACAATGTTACCTACCGAGAAGTTCAATCCCGGAGCCTGGTTATCCATACCATCAATATATTGGTTAAAACGGGTATTACCATTAGAATTAAAACCACGTGTATTGATCGATTTAAAAGTTAAGCTCTGCATACTGCTTTCTACACCTTTCATATTATTCAACGCATCATAAAACGATGGTGCAGCGATTTCCCTGATGGTAGCTGCACTCATCCGCTCGATGGAAACGGGCGATTCTAAAATACGCTCTGGTGTACGCGAAGCAGAAACAACTACATCACCTCCCAGTACAACCACCGTTTCCAGTTCCAGGTTAATACTGGAAGTACTTGCGGTAATCTGCTGTTCTACTGTACCATATCCTACATAAGATGCGACTAATGTGAAAGGCACTTTTGCTGTTGTACTAAAGCTGAAACTTCCATTGGCTGTTGATGCTGTACCTCCGGATTGGCCTTTGATGGTTAAACTAACCC